>PVBE011734598.1_pt1 | contig 10359 bp, 9 predicted proteins | sample 1631181 | NCBI WGS metagenome assembly PVBE01 (sample SAMN08397723, study PRJNA350692) | Marine metagenome, whole genome shotgun sequencing project. | isolation source: water | place: Pacific Ocean | collected 2012-04 | reverse complement strand
CGCCGGACCTTCACGGCCAACGGCGCCGCCAACCCCAATCGAAGCGACACTGGCAATGGCAGCTCCAATACTAGCGCGAAAATTCATTCGCCCGCCCTGCATGGCGCTAGCTTCAATTACCTTAGCGACACCACGTGGTTTGCGTCCAGGAATGGCATAAAAAATAAACAGCCCGACCATTAAGCCGCCCACCGCCGGCGCGAACAATATCTGCCACCAGGGTAGCATGGTTACATGGACGATCAGATTTTCAGACGTGCCGCCGAGAAACACTGCTTGAACGAGATCGATGCCTTCACGAATTAGAATGACACCACCGCCTGCCGCCGCACCAACAAAGACGGCGAGAATGGATAAGATTAATTGATCGTTCCGAATGATCCGCCGCAACCGTATTAAAATACGGCTCAGCCTTAAAACACGACGCTTAGCCATTACCTGTTCACCAGCTAAGAAAAATTATAACTACTTAAGAAATAAACCTTTTTCGCCATTTGTGCTAGGAGGAACTCGCCTCAGACATTAATAATTTTTTGGCTCGTTAAAAGAGTGAGACGAGGCTAGTAAAATGCGCTGGAATAATCCCCAATTTGTGGCATATTCCCTTTATGAGAAACTTGACCGTCATACTCTGCCTGAATGTCACACCAACACGCACTCATCTGGGCATTCTGTATATGTTGGCACCTATACGACTTCGAGTGGGAAATGGGAAAGTGACAAGACTTAATTCAATATTTTGCTAGGGAGTGAAGACAATGAGGAGATTTCTGGTCTTTTTTTTGTATTTAAGTTTTACAATGCCGGTTTATGCCGCATCCGACCTGATAGGAAATTGGACTAGTGCCGACAAAAAATTGAGATATGATTTTTTAGAAGGGTTTGCCCCTAAAAGAGGAGTTGTAATCGAGTATAAAAATGGAAAACCCAAAAGTGTTAACGATTGGGAAATCCGACCAAACGGGATAAAAATTGGATGGTCTACAAAAAAATACAAAATCACTGGTAAGTCCCTGATTTTAGCTGGGGAAATATTTCAGAAATTACCAATAAAAAAATCTGGAAAGATCATAGAATTAAAAAGAGAATCGCAAATATTTATTGATACCCTCGTTGCCAGTTATTGGTTAAACCCCACCAAAAAAGAAATATACCAATATAAAAAAGGATTCTCCTCAAACAGCGGAATATATTCAGTTACCAAAAAGGGAAAACTAGGGACATTAGGTTCATGGTCTTTTGCAAACGGGGTAGTAAAGATCGATAGCAGCATATATCCGAACGGAAGAATTTCCGGAGAGTACTTATTTCTTCTGACAAGTCGTAATAAAATTATAATTTTAAAGCGAGGGGAAAAAGCATCAACTCTCCAAACGATAGAACTCAAGAAAAAAGGTAAAAAATTCATCCAAAAATTAGTTAGTGGTCGTTGGATGAAACCCGGTTATAGAGTACCTGATTATGCGGAATTCCGCCCTATTTTTGGTGATTTGAGTGGCGTAATTTTTAATTTTGATGGTTCAGACTTTACCGGTAGTTCTAAATGGGAATATTCGTTAAAAACAGGGTCAATCAAAATTGGATATACCGAATATCCAAATGCTCAAATCCAAGGACCATTCCTTATTTTATTAAAAAAGGATGGGGGGACTGTACAGTCTATTCGCCCTAAAGGGGAAAAAATTAAAGAATTTACGCATGCTGAGGTAAAACGGATCAAGGTTACAGAAACGGATACGGAAACACTCAGGTCTTTGCTTGGAAGACAATGGTACAAGAGACCTAATACCTACAACTTCGTTTTCCAGGAAAATGGAAAAGAGGGATGGGTACATCAGTTTCGATCTTATCCGTTTGTTATTTCTGGGAACACTTTAAACATTAAGGGACTTTCTAAGGTTAAAGATGTTCGGTTCGTTGATGGAAAGATTGTGTTAGGTGAAAACAAACAGTCTTATTTTTCAGATTCAAAGATTGTCTACTTGGCACATCAAGGCAAAGAGGCGGCAACCAAACTCGCAAATCTCCAAAAACAGAAAGCGCAAGATTCTTCAAAGAGCAAGTTAGTTCTAAAAATAAAAATGAGGAATGGTGTGGATCATCGGGTTGAATTACCAGTTGGCGAGATGAAAAACATAATATCGTTGAGTGTTGAACCGGGTATGTAATGAGATTTTTGCTACCTGATATATTTCTCAAATAGAGAAATCAAATATGTGGATTTGGGGAGTCTTCTCTTAGGGAAAGTCTGACTGGAAATTGGGAGAACAAATAATCTGAGAGTATGTCCCCCAGGAAAATTTGAATTGGGCTATCTTTTACAATGAGGTATGCACCGAGAATATCGAATTTCGGAATACGGTGGCAGCATCTAGGAAAACTTCCAAATTAAATACAACCAACTTCAATTCTCCCCCATTTTCTGTTATCATCACAGTCTGTCTCTTTTCTATCTTGGCAAGTTCTCTGGTCGACATACCCTTGGACCGTTTAGTCCACTTGACAATTAATTAAGTAATTTCATAACGCAGTCACCGAGCAGGGCGCGCTCAAAACCATCAGCGCGTTTGGGGATTCGTTATACTTCTTCCTCAATAATGAGAGTGGTTGGCTGGTCCACCCGATTTATTTTTTAGAGCGGATAAGGACCCAAATGCATTAGCCGGTTGGATTTGTTTAAAAGGTTCACGGTTATCCCTTTCTGTCGGTGATATTACATCAGAAGGGCTTGAAAAATCCTACGATTATTCAGCTGCTTAACAAGATTAATTTCGGTATGCGGAAAAATGCTTGGGATATTGTTTGATGGTTCTACTTACATTATCATTGTTGAATTTATATTTTGATGTCCGTGCCGGCAAAGGCTGGTGATCTAAAGAGCCAGACCAAACTTGCCTTAAATTTAAATTTGGTCTTGATGGTGTAATCTCAATTTAACCCTTCCAGCGGCTGGAAGGTCAATCAAGTTGATGGGTAAATGACCGGTTATTGAAGATTAACAGTAGTTTATTTTTTCCAATCATCCGCTATACTCCGTCAAAATTTTACCAAGAATGAACTGGGGCTCTAAAAAACTTGTCAAATTATGATTATGACCTGATCACAATCGGGGCCGGGTCCGGTGGTGTTCGTGCTTCCAGGCTTGCCGGTGGCTACGGAGCGAAAGTTGCGGTCTGTGAAGAGGACCGGGTTGGCGGTACTTGCGTATTGCGCGGCTGCATTCCGAAAAAACTGCTGATTTATGGTGCCCATTATGCGGACTATATGGAGGATGCGGTTAATTATGGCTGGACCATTGAAGGTGCGAGCCATGATTGGACCAAGCTGATTGCTAATAAAAATACTGAGCTCGACCGACTGAATGGCATTTATCTCCGTATATTGCGGGACAATAATGTTGATCTTAAAGAGGGACGGGGTGTGCTGGTTGATGATCACACGGTTGAGATTGCTGGTGAGCGCCTCACCGCAGAAAATATTCTCATTGCCGTTGGCGGCCGGCCAACGATGCCGGATATCCCTGGTATTGAACAAGTTATTACCTCCAATGAAGCGCTGGAATTGCCGAAATTGCCGAAACGTGTGGTGATTGTTGGCGGCGGCTATATCGCCGTCGAGTTTGCCGGAATTTTTTCCGGCCTTGGTGTTGAGGTGACGGAGATCATCCGGGCTGACAATATTCTCCGCGGCTTCGATATCGATATGCGGACATCGTTGTTCGAGGAAATGGAAAAGCGAGGCATTAAAATCCTGGCTGAAACCGTTGTTGAAAGCATTAAAAAGCAAGGTGACACTTTTAGCCTGCGTCTCGGCAACGATGAGATTCTGGAAACCGATTGCGTCATGTATGCGACAGGGCGGCGCGCCAACACGGAAGGGCTCGGTCTCGAAGCTGCCGGTGTCGAGTTGTATGATAATGGCTCGATTATTGTTGATGAGCTGAACCGCACGTCGCAATCCCATATTTACGCGGTTGGTGATGTTACGGATCGCATTCAGTTGACACCCGTCGCCATCCAGGAAGGCCACGCCTTGGCCGATATGTTGTTCAACCAAGATACTCGCACAACCGATTACACCAACGTGCCGTCAGCCGTCTTTTCAACCCCGCCGATCGCCACCGTCGGGCTGACCGAAGAACAAGCCCGCGCTGAATTCGGTGAAGTTGATATCTATGATTCCAACTTTAAACCTCTCGTGCATACGTTAACCGGACGTGATGAACGCTCGGTGATGAAACTCATCGTTGAGCCCAAATCAGACAAAGTCATCGGCTGTCATATGATGGGGATTGATGCGCCGGAAATCATCCAGGGTGTGGCGATTGCGATGAAATGTGGTGCAACCAAAGCTCAATTTGATGCCACCACCGGTATCCATCCATCGTCGGCGGAAGAGTTTGTCGCCATGCGCTCGAAGCGGCCTGATCCGGAGTGAGCAGCGTTAAGCGACGAATTTCAAAAAAGCAGCGTAGCCGAGGCCTGACAAGATAGCGCCCAAAATGGCAATGGTCAGATAGCTGAAAAAAACGGGTTTTTTAACCAGTGCAAAAACGGCGACGGCGGCGGGAATGCAGCTAATGCCACCGCCAATCAAAAAGGCCATGCCGGCTGCCGGGTTCATGCCTTGCTCGATCAAACCACCAACCAAAGGCAGGGCGGCAAAGCCATTGAGATACGCGGGGACAGCGACAATTGCTGAAATAATAATCGGCATTATACCGGTGCCGCCGACCAGTTTGGCGATCATATCTGCCGGCACGTAAGTCAGCATCAAATTCTCCAGTATGAAAGCCAGGGTCAGCCATTTGGCGAGAAAAAGGAAATTGCTGATGGCTTCGCTCTTAAATACCTCCCGGCGTTCACTTTCTTGCCAAAATTGCCAGTTAACGTTGCCGCCGGATGTCAGGGAGGAAGCGCCGCAGATTGACCCTGGCGCTGTTTTGAGCGGGTTTTCAAAAAGGCCAAAGCGCTGAACGAGATAGATGCCGGTGCCTCCCAATATGCCGACACTGATGGCTGCTACCGTTTTAGCAATAGCAAACTGGGCGCTAAGAATACTCGCTGTCAGTAGAAACATTGAGGGGTCCATAAGCGGAGACGAGAGCCAAAACGCCATCGTGGCAGCCAGCGGTACGCCGACAGCAAGCAAGGCGGCGATCAGCGGGATAACGCCACAGGAACAAAAGGGCGATAAGGCGCCAAAGGCTGCGGCGAGAATTATCATGACGGCGAGATTGCCGCTGAAAACCCGACCGATTACTGTTTCGCCACCACTAGCCTTAACATAGGCAACTGCACCGACAGCGAGTGCCAGGAAGGGTAAAATCTCGACGAAGCTATTTAAGGCGAAGAAGGTAGCCTCACTGGCCTGGTCTTTTGATAGGGCGAACAGTCCAAAGGGTAAGGCGACGACCAACATCCAGGCCCAGTCAATTTTCTTTTTGAATGATGCCGGGGTAACATTTTGCAGAGTGGCAGCGAGTTGGTTCATGATCGTTACGCCGATTTCTTTTCAGTTAAATCTTCAATGCCCCGGCAGCAATTTTCCGTGACGAAGGACAGCAAACTATCCATGCGGTCATAATTGGCCCGGCAGATAATCTCGCGGCCCTTTTTTTCCTGTTCAATCAAGCCGACTTTGACCAGCTTGGCGATATGATGATGCAGCGTCGAACCCGGGACATCCAAATGCGATTGAATGGTGCCAATAATGGCACCGTCAGGTCCCGCCTGTACCAGATAGCGAAACAAATGGAGACGGGTCACATTGCCCAGTGCCGCCAAGCTATTTGCCGCTTCAACTTGATGTAAATTTTTACTCATTAATAACTATATATCTAGAAATATAGAAATGTCAAGAGATCAAGGTAATAGTTAACAATATAAAAGGTGCCTGGCACCTTTTTTAAAATTAACTATTTAATTTGCAGTACGATCTTACCGCGCACATGTTGGGTATCAATCAGATCATGGGCCGCGCCGGCATCGTCTAAAGGTATTTCCTGGATGTTGGGCGCTTTGATCACACCGGCTTCAAATAGGTCGATAATCCTCAACAGATGCGCCCGGTCGCGTTGAACATTTGGCCGCAAGACCGTCACGTCTTCGCGCGGTGGCGATGCGCCTTTCAGCAGCGGCGCAATATAAGCCATCCGCCCACTGGATTTTAAAACCTTGAACGATCTTTGATGCACCTCACCGCCAATCAGGTCAAAGATGACATCAATGTCGTTAAGTACTGTGGTAAAATCTTGGGCGTTGTAATCGATCACTTCATCTGCACCCAAACCCTGTAAATAATCATGATTGATCGGGCTCGCCGTCGTGATGACATGCGCACCCAGATGATGCGCCAATTGCACGGCAAAACTGCCAACACCACCGGCCCCGCCATGAATGAGAATTTTCTCGCCCGCTTGAAGCTTCAAAGTATCTTCAATTGATACCAGTGAGGTTAAGCCCGAGAGCACAATAGCCGCTGTTGAGCTATGAGACAGTGTGTCAGGTTTGTGGGCAACCAAGGCTGCGTCTATTGCCAGCGCTTCACAGTAGGTGCCTTCACTGCCCACCGGCAATACGCCAAACACCGCATCTCCTGGCGAGAACTCGCTGATATTCTTACCGCAGGCCCGGACAACACCAGAGAAATCACGGCCGATAATATAGGGAAAAGTGACATTGCCTGCACCCGGTCCGGTGCCTTGGCGCACCTTGCTATCTGCAGGATTAACGCTGGCGGCGTATATTTCGACCAGTACTTCATTATCGGCTGGTACGGGTTCCGGGATATCAGTGATGTATAGGACCTCAGGTCCGCCAAATTCGTCAATTTGTATTGCTTTCATAAGTTTTCTACATTGCCTCTTGGGTATGCCTTTTTACTGGAATTTAAGTCCGTTTGGGCGTATAGAGTGCGCCACTTTAAAAAGATTATCTACACCTGGGGATAAAGTGTAAAGACAATGGCAAATAAATGGTCGCCCGATAGTTGGCGCAAAAAACCTATATTGCAGGTGCCGGAATATCCGGACCTGGCGAAACTTGAAGAAGCTGAAAAAACGCTTTCGGGTTATCCGCCGCTGGTCTTTGCCGGTGAAGCGCGCGTGCTGAAACGCCAATTAGCCAAAGTTGCCGAAGGCGAGGCTTTCCTGCTGCAAGGTGGTGATTGCGCCGAAAGTTTCCGCGAGTTTCACCCCGATAATATTCGGGATACTTTTCGCGTGCTGCTGCAAATGGCTGTGGTGTTGACTTTTGGAGCAGCCTGCCCAGTGGTTAAAGTCGGTCGTTTGGCCGGTCAGTTTGCCAAGCCGCGTTCCGACGATACCGAAACCATTGATGGTGTTGAGCTGCCGAGCTACCGCGGTGACATTATCAATGGTATTGATTTCATCGATGAAAAGCGGGCACCCGATCCTTCGCGGATGGTGCAGGCCTATAATCAGTCAGCTTCGACGCTCAATCTTTTGCGCGCTTTTGCCCAAGGCGGCTTTGCCGATCTCCATCGCGTGCATCAATGGAATATGGGTTTTGTTGCCGATGATAAGATTGGTGAGCGTTACAAAGACATGGCTGAACGCTTGGATGAATCGCTTAATTTTATGGCTGCTTGTGGTCTGATGTCTGAGACTGCGCCACAACTAAGAGAAACTGAATTCTATACATCGCATGAAGCCTTGCTGCTGCGTTACGAAGAAGCGATGACCCGTATTGATTCGCTGACCGGAGAATGGTACGACACCTCGGCTCATATGCTGTGGGTTGGCGAACGCACCCGGCAATTGGAAAATGCCCATCTCGAATTTTTAAGCGGCATTGGCAATCCAGTTGGCGCCAAAATTGGACCTACGACAGAGCCGGATTATCTGATCCAACTCATTGATCGCCTAAATCCGGAAAATGAACCGGGACGTCTAACGCTGATTTCCCGCATGGGAGCGGACAAAATTGAAGACGCGCTACCGGCTTTGGTTCGTAAAGTTAAAGCCGAAGGGCGAAGCGTCGTCTGGTCATGTGATCCGATGCATGGCAATACAGTCAAAGCCAGCTCCGGCTATAAGACCCGTCATTTTGATCAAATTATCTGCGAAGTTGAAGGCTTCTTCGCCGTTCATAATAGCGAAGGCACTCATCCCGGCGGTGTCCATTTCGAATTGACCGGTCAAGATGTTACCGAGTGCGTTGGTGGCGCCCAGGCGATCACTGAGGCGGACCTTTCGAGCCGTTACCATACCCATTGCGATCCACGGTTAAATGGCCGCCAAGCGCTAGAACTTGCTTTTGCCTTTGCCGATCGTTTGAAAGAAGAACGTGCTAATAATAGGGCAACCGTAATGAAGCAGGTTGTTGGCGGTATTTAGGATCAACCCAAAATGTTTGAAGGTTTTCATCAATCCGATATTGAAACCGACGGCGCCGTTATACGCACTCAGGTTGGCGGTGATGGGCCGCCGTTGCTCCTGCTGCACGGCTACCCGCAAACCCATATGATGTGGCAAAATATTGCCCCGCGTTTGGCAGAAGATTATACAGTCGTGGCGACCGATCTCCGGGGTTATGGTGATTCTTCAAAACCCGAAACGACACCAGATCACGCACCTTATTCCTTTCGCGCCATGGCCAATGACCAAATTCAAGTAATGCAACATTTGGGTTTTGAAGAATTCATTGTCACCGGTCATGACCGGGGTGCCAGGACCGCTCACCGGATGGCGCTTGACCATCAGCAAAGAATCACCCAGCTCGCGTTATTGGATATTGTGCCGACCTTGACGCTTTATGAGACCGCAGATCAAAAAGTAGCTTCAAGTTATTACCACTGGTATTTTTTGATCCAGGATTTCGATCTGCCGGAACGCCTGATTGGGGCTGACCCGGAATACTATCTCCGCAAAAAAACCGGTCATTGGTCGGCAGGCGATTGTTTCACCGAAGAGGCAATGGCGGAATATATCCGTTGTTTTTCCAATCCTGAAACTATTCATGCAAGTTGCGAAGATTATCGTGCGGCGGCCTCTATAGATCTCAAGCTTGACCGTACTGACCGGGACGCTGATCATAAAATTTCTTGCCCGACACTCATTCTCTGGGGTGAGAAAGGGGCGATGGGCCAGTGCTATGATGTGCTCGATACCTGGCAGGAAAAATGTGAAGATGTAAGCGGCAAGGCGATCCCCGGTGGCCATTTCCTTGCCGAAGAGGCGCCGCAAGAAACCTATCGGGCGCTGTCTGAATTTTATTAATACTTAGCCAAAATTAACCTTAACCCATTTTTTCGAATACGCGGTCGAGTTCAAAACATGTTAAACCGCTGTAGTTTTTCTCCAGATCCATCCGCGATTTCGGATCGGCTAATTCGTCGCGTAGATCGGCAAACATTTCATTGGCCAGATTTTGGAAGCCGCCTTCATTAAGTTCTCAATCTTCATCTAACGAGAGTTTATTGTTGACTAGAGGAAGAAACTACTCCGCTCTTTTTTATATATCTTCAAAGTAAGGTGCAAAAGTCACCAAAGCATCTAAACAAACTTTTTTTTCTTCCAGTTCGGCGTAGAGGTTCTCCCAATCGAGATCTTTTCCGTCGCCAGCGCTTAGACGATTGGCGATGATACAACAGCAGGCTTGAAACTCCTTCGTCGCATCCGATCCGATCATCTTATCCAGCGCCATGAAAAAGCCAAGTAACACACCACGGGTGATTGCGGCAGCGCCATCTTGATCAACGCGCTCCTGACTAAACAGCTTTGCAAAGGTATCGACAATGACGCGATCAAACGCAAACTGGCGGGCATGATCGAAGGTCGCCCGTTCACGGACTAAGACATATTGTTCAAAACTCTGCTGGAATACAGTTTCGAGCGCGTCTCTTTTACGATCAATTTCACGGGATAATTGATCAATATCGCCAACCGTCAAATAACCACCGCGTTTTTGCGCTTCCAGTTTTTAGCGGTTGGATAAGAGTTGAAATTATGGTCTGCGCGAGTGCCTTGCTTTGATTTTTTTACCGCAACGCCATCAACTGGCGTGAGTTCTGGTTCTCCGACTTGTTTTCCGCTGTTGGTGGTTGGGTCTCCGGTTGAACCAGCGCTGGCGAGATTGCAGAGGGCGTGTCGGATTTAACTGGTTTCTGTGTGCGACCAATGTCTGATCCCATCCAAACGACCTGTTTAATTGGTTTCCCGCTTTTTGGAGTTTCATCTGCTATATTTCCTTCAAAGCGATTTATCTTTTGGATTGCTAGACCATTGTCTCGAAGATGTTCTCGACATGTATTGACTGGGTTATAGGTGTCCTCTAATGCTTACCCGCTCAATTGTTGATGGCCCAACTGATTGGTATGGTGTTTTTGTCTAATTCG
>PVBE010583204.1_pt1 | contig 10360 bp, 9 predicted proteins | sample 1631181 | NCBI WGS metagenome assembly PVBE01 (sample SAMN08397723, study PRJNA350692) | Marine metagenome, whole genome shotgun sequencing project. | isolation source: water | place: Pacific Ocean | collected 2012-04 | reverse complement strand
GATGAGAAGCCCCTTCGATCCGATCACCCAATGATGAACGAGCAGACGTTGTTTTCCCTTTTCGACCAGTCGGGTCTGGACGACGTGATCCGGCTCCCGTTCGACCCATTCATCTCGCAGCACCCTCCAACCACTGCCCGGCAACGCCGTGATCGGAGACAAGGGACTCCCCCCGCGCTGACCGAGATCCGAAGTCGCGACGAAGACCGAAACGGGTTTCGTCTCCAGATGGTACTCGCGCATCAGGACCTCGCTGAAGCGGGTACTTCCCCGCCAGGAGAAATCGGGCGGAATTTTCTCCGAGGACCACTGCTCCAGGGCCCCACCAACCAGCACATGGGGAGAGTGCTGCTGGATTGGCGACGGCTGCCAGACTGGAAGCCAGAGCGCCGCGGCATGGGTGGCGAGAGCCAGAACCAAAAGCGAGGAAAACGCGAATCCCGAGGAGAAACGCCGCGAGGGAGGCCTCGGAATCAGGACCGGAGATTGCAGTCGCGGAAACCGTTCCAACTGCGAATCAATGCCGTAGATGATGAGAAGTCCCACCAGCAGAATCGCGATGCCTTGAAGATTGTGGATTGCAATCATTTCGGAATGAGGATTCAGGATCAGTGTGAGCACCCGTAGACCATTCAGCCCGAAGGCGATAAAAGGAGCGATCAGGATCAGAATGGCCGCGTGCCAACCTCGCCGCTGGAATAGATCCGCGAGCAAAACGCTCAGCAGGGTCAGGATCTGGATCGACCGCATCCCGCTGCAGCCCTCTATGACCTGGAAGGCCTGGGTCACCCGGAAGATCTGGTCTCCCGAGACCAAGTGCGGAATTCCCAGCAGATAGAGAAAGAAGCCCGCCGACTGGGCAGACCACATCTGTAGCTTGAAGATGATTGCCAACATGAGGGGAGCCGGCAGGGGGATGGCAAAGAGGAGCAACACGAGGGGGAGCCAAAGAATCCGGAGCGCTTGGAGCCCCCCGTACGCGACCGCCAGACCCGCAAGTGCAAGTCCCAACGAGATCACCTGCAGATCCAAGGCGCTCGTGTAGGTTGCCCAGAGAAAAAAAGCGATCGCCAAGGCGATGCAGGCCAGAATCAGCCAGATCGGACCGGTCTCCAGGGACAACGCGCGCAACCGATTCGAACGCCGGTATCCGAGCCAGAGGCAGAGTCCGATGATGACGAGAGGGGCGCTATCGTCCGGACGGAAGAGCCAATACTCCACCCCCTTCTCGAAGCCGTAACGCGTTCCGAGCGTATAGAGGGGACGAAAAGCCACCCCCAATGCCGCCAGGGCGAGCAGATGGGCGACGAGGAAGACGGGCCTGAGATCTCGGATCTTGCGAATTTCGCCTACCGCCGCCAAGTTTTCATCCATTCCGAGCAACCCACTGGGGACGATCCCCCGGACGCTGACTCTAGCATCGGGTCGCCGCCCGCCCGGCACAAGCCCGGTGGTCTCCAACAGTTTGTTTTTCTTCAATACTTCTTCTAAGCCTTCCTTTTATACAGGCATCCATATAGCCATCCTCTATCGGATGCGTGGGGCCTTCCTCAGTCCTCTCGTCGTTCTACTTTTTTTTTCACGACCCCCTTATTCCACGACCCCCTTATTCCACGACCCCCTTATTCCACGCTCCTCTTTTTCACACCCCCCCTTTTTCACGACCCCCCCCCCTTCCCTGCGGGAGCGAGTCGCTGCTCCGACGCCGACGGATCCAGGCCCTGCGCGAGCCCTCGGCCTGAGAGGGCACCTCCTCGAGGGGCCTCGAAACTCCTCCGGTGCAGAACGACCCGCCCGAGAGTAGAACTCAAGGCGATCGGACAAGCATCCGCCCCGCGAAGGGCTGCGACCTGCTACGGAGTTGCGGGCTCGGCCCCGACGCGTCCGCCCCAACGGGAGTTCGGAGAAGACCACGGCAATTCCAACTGCGAGGGGGCGATCCGCCCCGGGCTTTCCCGACTCGAGCGTGCCAGGCGATACCGAAGAGTACTGCGTGGGATTCCCAGCAGACGTGCCGCCCCACTCACATTGCCCGAACAGTCTCTCAAGGCCGATTCGATCCGCTGAAGATAACAGCGGCCCGGACTCGCGGCCGGGGTCCCGGCCCGCCCCCTTTCAGCCCCCATGCCCAGTACCGCGCGAGCAATTGCTCGGTCCAGGGTGCAGTCGGGCCAGCAAACGGAGAAGCGCTCCAGGGCATTCATCAATTCCCGCACATTCCCCGGCCAGGCATGGGCGGCCAGCACTCGGCTGGCCGCTGGCGTTGGCGGAGATACGATGCGCCCGAGTTGATTCGAGAGCCTTCTGCGAATGGCTTCGACCAGGCCCGGGAGATCCTCGATTCTTTCCCGCAGGGGCGGGAGCCGCAGCTGAACCACTGCGAGTCGGTAGTAGAGATCGGAGCGAAATCGCCCCCGGATCACCTCCAGATCGAGAGCCCTATTGGTTGCCGCCACGATCCGGGCCCCCATCTGGAGTGAACGGCTTCCTCCGACCCGTTCGTACTGCCGATCCTGAAGAACGCGAAGAAATTTGGCCTGCAGAGACGGGGCCAATTCGGCGATTTCATCGAGGAAGAGCGTTCCCTCCGAGGCCATCTCGAAACGACCCCGGCGGCGCATGGAGGCCCCCGTGAACGCACCTCGCTCATGACCGAAGAGTTCGCTCTCGATCAGTTCCGATGATAGTGCGGCGCAATCCACGTGGATCATCGGGCCCGTCGCCAGGGCGGAAAGGGCATGAATCTCCCGGGCGATGACACCCTTGCCCGTACCGGTCTCGCCCGTCAGAAGAACGCTGCAGCGACTCGCGGCCACTCTCGCTACGTGGCTGCGAAGTTCTGCCATGGCCGAACTCGCGCCCCAGGAAACTTCAACCCGTGAGCAATCGACTTCGGACCCTGCCGGGGACTCCACCCGGGCGGGACGGCTTGGAGGACGCTCCTGCGTCGCTTCGCGCATCCGGAATCAATGCCCGATCCGCCCCCCTCGCCGCAAGCATCACGGGCAGAGCCTGAGGGAAATTTGAAGAGGCCGGGCCGGATGGCGGCCCGCGGATTCGCGTGGAGAGGCGTCCGACTCGCCGACGCCTCTCAGGAATCGCGCCTTTCAGTAGAGAATGACACTGCGAATCACCTCTCCATCGTGCATGAGGTCAAAGGCCGTGTTGATTTCCTCGAGGGGGAGGGTACGACTCACCATTTCATCGAGCTTGATTCGACCCGCCATGTAGCGATCGACGAATGTCGGCAACTGGGTGCGACCCCGGGTGCCGCCGAATGCCGTGCCCCGCCAGGAACGACCGGTAACGAGCAGGAAGGGACGGGCATGAATCTCCTGGCCAGCACCCGCCACGCCAATGATGATCGACTCGCCCCAACCCTTATGGCAGGAGCGAAGAGCGTTGCCCATGGTCTCGACATTTCCGATGCACTCGAAAGAATAGTCGACGCCTCCATCCGTCCGATCGATGATGGCGGCCTCGATATCTCCGACCTGCTTCGGGTTCAAGCACTCCGTGGCGCCGAATTGCTGGGCGAGGGGGAACTTCTCTTCATTGATGTCCACGGCGATGATGCGATCGGCACCCGCCATGACGGCGCCCTGGATCACCGCGAGACCGATGCCTCCGAGACCAAAGATTGCAACCGACGAGCCCGGCTCGACCTTCGCGGTATGGAGTACGGCACCAATCCCCGTCGTCACCCCGCATCCGAGCAGACAGACTTTGTCGAGCGGGGCGTCTCGGCGCACCTTGGCGAGGGCGATTTCGGGCACGACCGTATACTCGGCGAATGTCGAAGTCCCCATATAGTGGTGAACCGCGTCGCCCCGGTAGCGAATGCGGCTCGTCCCGTCGGGCATGAGCCCCCGCCCCTGGGTCTCGCGAATCGCACCGCAGAGATTCGTCTTGCCGGACAGGCAGAATTTGCACTGTCGGCATTCGGGTGTGTAGAGGGGAATGACGTGGTCGCCGACCTCCAGGGACTCGACCCCGGCACCGATCTCTTCGACGACCCCGGCCCCTTCATGGCCGAGAACAGCCGGAAAGAGGCCTTCGGGATCCTCGCCTGAGAGTGTAAATGCATCCGTATGGCAGACACCCGTGGCGGCCAGGCGGACCAGACATTCGCCCAGCTTCGGTCCTTCGAGATCAATCTGATCCACGACCAGGGGATGGCCCGCCTCGACGGCGATCGCCGCTCTCACCTTCATCTTCGGTCTCCTATCACCCTTCCCCGGGATTCAGTCATCGGGTGCGAGGGGTCCGCCGGGGCGGAATCTCCCTCAACCCTCCTGGCACATACGCATCAACGAAAAACCGATCGCCAGTATGACCCACATGAGGCCGGAACCGATGCGCATGATCCCCGGACGAGGGGCCGACTCCTCGCCCTCATGCTCCAACTCCTCCAGCCGAGGGGGCGGTGTTAGGCCTTCCGAGGGGCGAGCAGTGGATCCCCCATCCACTGCAGTCTCTTGGGCATCCAGCGAGTCCAAGGTGGAATAGAGAGGGGGTGCGGGGCGTCCGTGACCCGGGGCGGTCCTGCCTCCACAGTGGAGACACTTCTTCGTGCCAATCGGGAACGTGACGCCGCAGCGCGGACAGAAGACCTCGAATTCCGCGGATCCATCCATCAATGCACTCCACTCGTCGAGACCAGGGTCGCGGGATCGATCCCCAGGGCCCTCACCACATGATCCCACATCCTCTCGGGCGCAACCCCGAAGATCACATCCGATGTCGCCGCCGCGGAAAGCCATGCTCCCTGGGAGAGTTCGAATTCCAGTTGACCCGGCCCCCAACCCGCGTAGCCCAGGAAAAAGCGCAGTTGTGCCGGTGGAGTCTGGGCGACCTCACGAAAGACTTCCAATGAGCCCGCGAAGTTGACCCCCGTCAGCACCGGAGTGACCTCTTCGTCTTCCGCCGAAACCGCCAGGGAATCACCGAAGAGCATCCAGCCCGAATTCAATTCCACCGGTCCGCCCCAGAGCGCCCGTTCTTCATCGCCTCCTCGCCACTGAAACTGCAGGCTATCGAAGAGATCCGAGAGCGATAGATCCGCGGGGCGATTGAGCACCAGACCGAAACTCCCGCTCTCAGCGTGTTCGATGAGCAAGAGCACACTGCGGCGAAAGTTCGGATCGTTGAGTTGGGGCATGGCGACGAGGAGCGAAGCGCTGAGGCTATTTTCAGTCACGGCATCATCCTAGCAGGCCCTGTATCCTGATTCGGTGGCAGAACCCCGCTCAGTCCCCCCCCGCGACCGGCGAGGAATTGCGCACAGCGCGGCCGCCGGCCTGCTGGCGCTGATCCTGCTGGCGGGGAGCGCCCTGAGCGGGGGAGTTGGGGCCGGACTCCAGGGCCTCTTCGCATCCGCCCTGCTGACATCGGCGGCCCTGCTCTGCATCGCGTGGGCGCTGGTGGCGCGCTCGAGCGCCCCCGCCCGCAGCCTGCAACTGACGCCGGCGCGGCGACCGCTGTCGGGCCCGGGCCTCGCCCTGGCGGCGGCCGGCATGCTCGCCCTCAGCCACCTCCTCGATCTCTGCCTGAGGATGAGCGGCGTGCGAGAGGCCAGCGTGCTCAGCCGGGTGGACGCGCTGCTGCTTGGAGCCTCCGGGGGGGAATTGCTGCTCGCCGTCCTGGCCCTCGCCCTGGCACCCGCCCTGTCGGAAGAAATTCTCTTCCGGGGCGTCATTCTGGGACGCCTGCGCGAATTCCTCGGCGCCCCGAAGGGACTCCTACTATCGGCGATCTTATTCGGCGCACTGCATATGGACCCGGCCCAGGGTACAGCCGCGGCCGGGCTGGGAGTGTATTTGGGGGCTCTCACGCTGCGTACCGGCAGCATCCATGCGGCGCTGCTGTGTCATGGCCTCAACAACCTGGTGGCCGTGCTCACGGCTTCCTTCTGAGATCCCGTCGATTCCGCGGGGCGATTCCCTTCAGTCCGCCGTCCAATCGGACGAATGATTCCAGTGAGGGCCACTCGGCCAAATCATCGGGAATCGGCGATATGAACCAGAGCATCCGGATTCTGCTTCTCGACGACGGGGAACTCAGCCCCGTGGTTCGAATCCTCGAAAATCTCGACCTCGCACACACCCGTCGGCGAGGCGAACAGGTGACCGAAAAACTGTCGCCGCCTTCCGAATTGCTGATCACGACGCCCCGCTGTGCGTCCCTGGTCAGGCGCGGTTCTCCCCGGGATGCACCCAAGGGACGACCGATCCGAATCATCGGCGCCAGCGACCACTCCGACTCGATGCGGCGAAAACTGCAACGGATGGGCTTCGATCTTCTCGTCGGTCTACCCAATAGCGAAGAGGTCTGGGGACCCCTGATCCGCTCCGCGACCTACGGGGGGGAGGAGAGGCGCGAGATCCCCCGCACCGTCATCGGGGCCCCCTTGACCCTCTTCTCTTCGGATGCTGGCCGCAGCGATCCCCAGCCCGGGCTACTGATGGATGTTTCCAGCCGATCCTGCCGGATCCACTTGAGCCGGCCCCTGGAAGTCGGTTTCCACTACCGCCTGACACTGGATGAGTGCCTGGACTCGGACCACCCCCTCATCCTATGGGGCCGGGTTTCGAGGACCTATCGCGAGCAAAACAGCGAGTGCTGCGGCGCAATCCTCCGCTTCGACTCGGATATGGACTCGGATCTTCGCGTGGACCTGCTCGCAACCCTACAGCGCTGGTCCTGGGGCCCGCCTCCGAATCGAGAGTGCGAACTCCTCTCCTGAAGATCTATTCGGGGTTCTCGACGAATCCGCTCGACTCCGATAGGCTCCGCGCTCCCAATCCGGGCCATCGGCCCCCCATCCCAAGACCCTCGAAATGAACGGCGAAAGTATCCCCGCGGAACCAGTGCCGGGGGGTTTTCCCATCCCAAGGGGCTCTCCGGCTGGCTAAGGGCGAGGAAGCGAAGAAGCCATGGCAAGAAGCAAGAGCAAGCAGAAGATCCGTAAACGACTCAACAAACAGCGAACCCGACGGCGCAAGCGCGCCCGGGCGGCCGCCAAGAAGTAATCGGACTCCCCGAGCGCGGAACCCGGCGGGGCGAGCGCCCAGTGGGCACGCCTCGGCGCGGCCGCCGGATCGACCTCTCCGAGACGCCCCTAACTTCCCGGGAGGTGAGGCCATCCCGGGGGGCAATTCGAGTTCGGCGGCGAGTGTGAAAATTTTCGGCGGTCTGCGAACATGGGCCCGCACTCTCGACCCCTTCCCCCGAAAATGGGGAACGCCTCGTGGCACGGGGCGACAAGCATTGAGGAATAACGAGTGACTGATCAACCCGCGGTCGGTGAAATCCAGGTCGACAAGAACAACCTTTATCGCGAGGAGAGTTTCTCGGATCTGAAGGTCGCAACGATTCGGCGCCTGACGCCCGTGCTGGAAAATGGCCAGGATGACAGCAGTCGGCCGACGATGTTCATCGGAGAAACGACCTTGATGTCCCAGCGCGGTCCGCTTCCCGTCCAGGCACCAATCGAGGCCGGCGATCTCTCCGAAGCCTTCGAAAAGTTCCCGGAAGCGGTCAGTGAGGCCGTGGACAAGTTGATCGAGCAGGCCCGGGAAATGCAGCGCCAGGAGGCATCGAGAATCGTGGTGCCGTGACAGGGACCCTCGGGCGGCGGCGGCATCATCAGCTGAATCGGGCCGGGGAGTCCCGGCATTCGAGCCCTCGCCCCTCGTGGGCGCGCTCATCACCGATTCGCGCAAGCGGGCGTTGGCGGCGGATGCCGCCATGCGAACGTGGCCGCAAATTGGGGCTCGACGGGGCCTTGGCTGGGCTCGCTTGCGATGCTGCGAGAATTCGGATTTGCTCTCCTGCTGCGAGCGCGCCGTTCATGCGCTCTAGCGAAAGAGGGCAGATGGCGATGAAACTCTATTTCTTTCCGATCGCTCCGAACCCGACGAAGGGTAGGCTCTACCTCGCCGAGAAGAGACTCGCGGGAGCCGAGATCGCGGTCGAGGAGGTGGTCGTCGATCTGCGTGAGGGCGAACATAAATCTCCCGAACATCTGTTGCGCGATCCGCTGGGTAAGCTTCCGGTGCTCGGGATCGAAGGGGGCCGCTTCCTCACGGAGTCGTTGCCGATGATTCTCTTTCTCGAGGAACTTCATCCCGAACCGCCGCTGATTGGAAGAACACCGCGACAACGGGCCAACACGCTGAACCTCGAGCGGACCGTAGAGCAGGGGGTCTTCTTCCCGATGGCGCAGATCGTACACGCGACAAACTCGGCCCTGGGACTGCCTCCGAAGCCCCAGGTCGCACAGCATTTCCGCGAGGTGCTTCCGACGCACTTCCGGCTTCTCGACGAGCGATTGTCGGACGGACGAGCCTTCCTGATGGGCGACGAGCCGACCGTCGCGGATTGCACCCTCGCCGCCGGACTGCAATTCGGCCGCATGGGGAAACTCGAGATCGAAGGGGATTGCGCGCACCTGCAGCGCTGGAACGCGGCATTTCGCGAGCGCCCCAGCGCAAAAGAAGTGCTCGTGCTCTGAGCCCGCGCTTTCCGAGGACCATATCGATCGCCGCCTCGCGCCTCGGAGGGGGAAGAGGGGAAGAGGGGAAGAGGGGAAGAGGGGAAGAGATGATGCTTTCAGACCAGGGGGATATCGAGTTGCGACCGGGGACCGCCGAGGACTTCGAGTTTCTCTGGCGCCTTCAGCGAGAGGCGATGAGGCCCAGCGTCGAGCGACAATTCGGAGCCTGGGACGAGAGCTTCCAGCGTGAACTCTTCGATTCGAGCACCGACCCCAGCGCGCATGACATCATCGAATCCGGGGATGGCAGAAGAATCGGTTGCCAATGGGTTCGTTCATCCCACGACACCCTGGAACTCATCAGGCTACATCTCCTGCCAGAGATTCAGGGGCGCGGAATCGGCAGCCACCTCGTAAAGCGTTTGATCACGAGGGCGAGTGCCACCGGGCGGAGGGTGAGCCTCCAGGTTTTCAGGACCAGCCCCGCGCTGGCTCTCTATACTCGGCTCGGCTTCAGAACCCTGGGCAGCACGGAATCCCACAAAATCATGGAATGGAAGCCCTGACGACGAGCCCGGGAGCCGCCCCGAGGCCCCCTGCGGCTGATCGAGACGATCATCGGGACGACGCCATTCTGTTAGTACGAGAGAACGAGCAACCTTTCGCCCCGGGCGGCAGGCTCTCAGTAGAATCTCGGCTGCGTGAACCCGGAAAGCCGGAACTCCATTTTCATGAAATACGATCCCGAAAGATACCATCCAGGTCGAAGCCTCGAAAGCAAGCGAGCCCCCATGCCGGGAGCCCAATTCGCCACCACCCGGGACGAGCGACCTCGAATCCGCAGCTGACACCCAAAGAGCGCAAGGAGAATACGATGCAGATTTCCCCTATTCCTACGTTGGACGATGAAACCAATCAGATTCGCTCCATGACTGCGAAGATTGTCGCCGAGCACATCATCCCCAATGAGCATCGGCTCTCGCGTTTTGGGGAAGCCGAGACTGGAAAGTTATGGGCCGAGATGTTCCAACGGGTCAAGGAATCCGGCCTCTGGGCGCCGCACCTTCCCGAGGAATACGGCGGAATGGGGATCGGATTCCTCAAGCTCGCCTACATGAACGAAATCCTCGCCTGGAGCCCCTATTCGAATCCCATCTTCGGCATCATGGCCCCCAATTCAGGCAATCAGAAGATTCTCATCAAATACGGCACGCCGGAGCAGAAGAAGCGCTGGCTCGAACCCCTGATCGCGGGCGGGATGCAGTCCTGCTTCGCGATGACCGAGCCCGATCGACCCGGCTCGGATCCGCGAGCGATCCAGACGAAAGCCATTCGCGACGGCGATGACTGGGTGATCAACGGACATAAGTGGATGGCTTCGAATGCCGAGAGAGCGGACTTCGCGATCGTGATGTGTCGCACGGAAGATGCGAACGATGTGGATGTCAACGGCCGCATGACGCAGATCATCGTGCCGACGGACACGCCCGGATTCAACTACATCCGAAGCGTCCCGATCTGGGGACACGCCAATGGGCATCATGGAGAAATCATCCTGGACGACGTCCGAGTACCCGTCGAAAACGCCCTGGGAGAACAGGGTTCGGGGCATCAAGCAGCTCAAGACCGCCTGGGTGCGGGCCGTGTCTATCATTGCATGAACTGCGTGGGCCAGATGTGGCGGGCCTTCGACATGATGATCAAGCGCTCGATGGAAAGAGAGGTGCACGGTGGCCCCCTCGAAACCAAACAATTCATCCAGGGCTTCATCGCCGATTCCTATATCGACATTCAATCGGCCCGGCTGATGACGATCCGATGTGCGGAGATCATGGAGCAGGGATTGGACGCCAGAACGGATAT
>PVBE010417570.1_pt1 | contig 10362 bp, 11 predicted proteins | sample 1631181 | NCBI WGS metagenome assembly PVBE01 (sample SAMN08397723, study PRJNA350692) | Marine metagenome, whole genome shotgun sequencing project. | isolation source: water | place: Pacific Ocean | collected 2012-04 | reverse complement strand
GTTCTGGCTGCATCGCTCACCCGTTTGGGAGCAGAGCGCGCCAGTTGATTCCCTTCTATCATGTGGATCTGCTCAAAGGCAACGAAGAAATCGACCCCCCATGCCTGTACATCGATTGGCACGCAGCCGATGGTCTGGTACGCATCAATGAAAGAGAAGGCTCCCTTCTCCCGGGCCGCTTTTAGGATCGGATCGATCTCCATGAGATAGCCCGACCGGAAGATCCCGTGATCGAGGGCAACGCAGAGCGTATCTTCATCAATCGCATCGATAATTTTTTCGGTTGGAATGACAATCCCATCGGGACTTTTAATGACCTCGATTTCCAGGCCCGCTTCTTCATGCCGTTTCCAGGCGTAATAGAGGGAAGGAAAGTTGAGGTCGGTCAGGATGACCTTTTTTCTTCCTCCCGGTTTGTAAATGGCCGAAATGACGATCGAGGTCAAGGTGGATACGTTCTGGTGGAAAACGGTCGTTCCGGAGGGTGCGTTTACAATTGACCCTGCCAGGTCCGCAACTTCTTTGGCGCGGGGAATCCATTTTGTATAGGCATCGACCCCGTCGGTCGCCCAGTCATCCGCATACTCTTTCAGTCGGTCGTAGGTGCCCCGGGGCATCGCCCCCATGGAGTGGCTGACGAGGTAGCGCGTCTTCTCGAGGATCGGAAATTCTTTTCGCCAGTGGAGAAGGTCCTGATCGTCCACTGTCATGGTCGTTTCCGCAAATCCGCCCGGTCCACTTTTCCGAGGTGGGTTCGGGGGAGGGTATCGAGGAGGAGAACTTCGCGGGGATATTTATAAGGTTCGATTGTCTCTTTTACAAATTGCTGAAGGGCGCTTTCGAGTCCTTCCGTTTTCTCCGTTACGACCACGTACGCCCGCGGTTTGATCAGCCCGTTTTCATCCTCTTTTCCCACCACGGCACACTCTTTTACAGAGGGGTGCTGCAGAAGGCAGTTCTCGACTTCGCCAGGAGCGAGCCATTTTCCGGAAACTTTCAGGAGTTCATCTCCCCGTCCGCAATAGGTGAACCAACCCTCTTCGTCCCGGGAGACCATATCTCCGGTGCGATACCAATCTCCGAGGAAATGAGCCTTCGTCTTCTCCATGTTCTGCCAATAGCCGATCGCCATGGAATTCCCACGAACATGAAGAGCCCCGACTTCGTTTGGAGGAATATCGTTTCCGTCATCATCGCAGACACGAACATCGAAGCCTTCCACCACTTTTCCAATCGATCCCGGTTTTGTTGCTGCGAGAGTATTGGTGATAAAGATATGCCACATCTCGGCCGTACCGAGACCGTCGAGAAGTTCCACTCCAAACGTGTTTTTCCACCGATGATACAGTTCTTCCGGAAGAGCTTCCCCCGCCGACGTGGAGAGACGAATCGAACCAAGATCCTGTTCGGGAGCCGTCGGGTGGGAGACCATATGATTAATCATCGTCGGGACGTTGATCAGGATGGTCGGCTTGTATTTGGCGATTTTTTCGAAGAGCGTTTCCGAAGAACATCGATCCGTGAAAAGGCAGACGGTCGCTCCTACAGAGAAGGGGAAGAGGAGATTCGATCCTGTGGCATACCCAAAATAGAGCTTTGGGATCGAGAGGGTGATGTCCGACTCCTGGTACCCAATCGCGCCCTTCCCATAAAGCTCGGTTGTATTTGCGAAGGAGGTATGCGTCTGGACGACCGCTTTCGGTTTTCCGGTGGTGCCTCCCGAGAAGAGCCAGATCGCGGCGTCATCTCGATGGGTCTGGGCGTTCGGGAAGTTCTCGGAAAGAAGTTTCGCCGAATTTTCGAAGGAAGGATGTCCCCCCTTTGCCCCCCCTACAACGAGAAGCTTTTTCAGGTGAGGGGCGTCTTTGGCCGCCGCCGCAAATTCGTCGAATGAATCGTGGTGGACAATTGCGATCTTCGCCCGGGTGTAATTATAGAAATAGGAGATGTCGTTCGCTTTCAGGTGAGAATTAACCATCACCACAACACTTCCCAGCTTCAGGATCCCGAAGAGCGCCCCGACATATTCGGGAATATCGGGAAGGGCGATCAGAATCCGGTCTTCCGGTTCGCCTCCATGGGCCTGGAGAACCTGTGCGAAGCGGTTGGCCAGCGATTGAACCTCTTTGTAGGTGAGATCCCCCTGGTCCGAACGGATTGCAACCTTGTCTCCGAGCCCTTCCCGAACACGATCGTCCAGGAAGTAGTCCGCAATGTTGAATGATTCTGGTGGAAGAAAGGTCATCGCGAATCCGGATTATAGGGTGGTGAGAAAACCGGGTCAAGCGGGGGGTGCGAAGATACACTGGGCTCATGCAGAAACGACTCGATCGAATGACCTGGAAGGAAGTCGGGGAATTGGACCGGGGAAACATCGTTGCTCTCCTGCCGGTCGGTGCTGTGGAAGCGCATGGTCCGCACCTTCCGATTACGACCGACGTGATTATCGCCAATGCGATGGCGGAATCGGCGGCCACCAAATTGGAGTCGAAGGGGAAAGGGGTTCTCCTCCTTCCTCCGATCTCCTACAGTTCCGCCCGGTATGCGGCTGGATTTACCGGAACGGTATCGATTCGTCCGGAAACGGCGACCGCCGTTCTGGTCGACATTGGACGTGCGTTGGCTTCCCAGGGGTTTCGTACGGTGGGGATCGCGAATGCTCATCTGGAGCCTTCCCATATCGGATCCATTATAAAAGCGGTCAAAACCCTTCGAGAAGACGGTTCTTTGTCGGTCATTTTTCCCGATGTCACACGCAAGCCGTGGGCTCTTCGATTAACCGAGGAGTTTAAGAGCGGGGCGTGTCATGCCGGGCAGTATGAAGGCTCGATTGTGATGGCCGAAAAGCCGGAGTGGGTTCGAGAAGAGATTCGAAAGTCTCTTTCTCCAAATCCGGCCTCCCTTTCCACAGCGATCCGCGAAGGAAAGGAGACCTTTGAGGAGGCGGGCGGTCCCCAGGCGTATTTTGGGGATCCGGCGAAAGCATCCGCGGAAGAAGGGCATCAAACGATCAAAATCCTGGGAGAAATTCTGGCAGAAGCGGTTCTCGAGGAATCTACCGATTGATTTCAATTTAGTTTAGGTGTAAAGTATATTGATGATCCTCAAAGGAAAGAAAGTTGTCATCACAGGGGGCGGGAGAGGGATTGGTGCCGCCATCGCTCACGAGTTTGCAAAAGAGGGTGCTTCTCTTCTTTTGGGGGCCCGGACGCTCAAACAGGTAAACGAGGTTGCCGAATCGATTCGAACGCAGGGTGGATCCGCCTGGGCGGCCTCCTGTGATGTGACACGGGAAGCGGATGTAAAAGCTTTTTCCTCTGCTGCGGCCGAACATCTCGGTCAGGTCGATATTCTGATCAATAATGCGGGGATGGCTGATTCGGCTCCCCTGAAATCGATCACACTCGAAGCTTGGAACCAGATGCTTTCGGTCAACCTGACCGGCGTGATGCTCTGTACGCGGGAGTTTCTACCCGGAATGGTCGAGCGGAAGTGGGGACGAGTGGTCAATATCGCTTCGATCGCCGGACTCGCCGGGGCGGCCTATATTTCGGCCTATGCTGCGTCGAAACATGGATTGATGGGCTTTACCCGGTCGGTTGCCGCTGAGGTGGCAAAGGCGGGCGTGACGGTCAACGCCGTATGCCCCGGATATGTTCAGACACCGATGACCGATGAAACGGTCGATCGAATCATGGAAAAGACAGGTCTTTCACGGGAGAAAACGCTCGCCAATATTGAAACGATGAATCCCCAGGGTCGTATTATAGAGCCGGAAGAGATCGCCTACGTAACCCGAATGTTATGTGATGATCGGGCAAAGGGAATCAATGGACAGGGTGTTGTTGTTGATGGAGGCTCGGTCCTTTCATGAGCCTCAAGATGATCAATCCGGAATCGTGGTCCGCCCCCAAGGGGTACTCCAATGGCGTGGTGGCTCCGGCGGGGGGGCGACTCGTTTTTGTGGCCGGTCAGATCGGGTGGGATGCGAATCAGAAATTAGTGGGGGAGGATTTCCTTTCTCAATTCCGTCAGGCGCTCGATAATGTTGCCGCCGTGGTACGGTCGGCAGGAGGAACTCCGGAAGATATCGCGCGTTTAACGATCTATGTTGTCGACAAAGAGGAGTATCTCTCCGGGATTCGAGAGGTGGGGACGATCTACCGGGATATCATGGGAAAACATTTTCCAGCGATGGCCCTTGTTGAGGTGAAAGATCTCCTCGAGCCGGGCGCTCGCGTCGAGATCGAGGGGACAGGAGTTCTTTCATGAGCACCCCTTCAGCCGCTTCTCTCTGGATTCGTCTGGCCAAAAGTTATGGCATCACTCTTCGTTCGGTTCGCCGGATTCCGATGCGAGAAGGATTAACTCTTCCTCAATTTGATGTTCTCGCGCAACTTCTCCGGTATCCGGAGGGAATGACCTCAAAACATTTATCCCAGGAACTCCTGGTGACCGCCGGAAATGTGACCGGTCTCATTACTCGTCTTCAGGCGAATGGGTGGGTAAACCGTCATCCTCATCCAACCGATCGAAGGGCGGCTCTCTTGAAGTTGACGAAAGCCGGTCGTCGGTTGATCGAAGCCGAAACAAAACTTCATGCAAGGGAGTTGGAGGAACTTTTCCAGGGAATTTCGGCGAAAGAGAAAGGGGTTTTGAAAAAGTCCCTCGAGCAGTTTCGTTCCGCCCTTGAATCGTAAGGAGCTTTTTGATGCCTGATACGGCTTCCATACGCGCCTTTATTGATGATCGTCATCTGGATCTCGTTTCGAATGTCATCCCATTTGTTCGTAAGGAGATTTTCCCCCTTCCTGCGGTAGAGGAGGATGAGGATGCGCGGGATCAGGCGAAAGGGATCCTGACCCTTCTGGGAAAAACGGGGTGGGTCGATTTTGCTGTTGGGGAGACTCCGGATCTTCGTTCGGCTTGCCTTGTTCGGGAAGGTCTAGGGGGGGCTTCTTCTCTTGCGGATGCCGTCTTTGCCCTCCAATGTCTCGGGGCGACGCCGATCCGGCTTGCCGGGTCGTCCGAAATGAAGTCAACATGGCTTCCGAAAGCGGTCAGCGGCGAAGCGATGATGGCCTTTGCGATGACCGAAGCGGAGGCGGGTTCCGATGTGGGCGCCATGACGACGACAGCGGTACGGGAAGGAAGTGGGTATGTCATTAATGGCGCGAAAACCCTTATTTCCAACGCGGGAATTGCAGATGCTTATGTCGTCTTCGCTTCCACCGATCCGGGGCAGGGCAAAAAAGGTATTTCCGCCTTTCTGGTAGAGGCGTCGAATCCGGGATTAAAATTTTTGGGGCCTCAGGTCCTCAGCGCTCCCCACCCTTTGGGAGAGATCTCTTTTCTCGATTGTCGTGTCGAAGAATCCGCCCGCCTTGGCGAAGAAGGGGAAGGATTCAAGATCGGGATGGCTACTCTCGACCGACTACGAACAACCGTTGCCGCCGCCTCTTGCGGCATGGCGGAACGGGCGCTGGAAGAGGCGATGAGTCATGCCGAGAAGCGTAATCAGTTCGGGCAGACTCTTTCCCGGTTTCAACTGATCCAGGACAAGATCGCCTCGATGGCGACGGAACTGACCGCCTCCCGTCTCCTTGTCTATCGTGCGGCATGGGAGAAGGATACCGGTCAACCCGATTCCCCGATCTCTTCCTCCATGGCGAAGGCTTTTGCCACGGAAGCGGCGCAGAGAATTGTAGACCAGTCCCTGCAGATCCACGGAGGGCGTGGAATGTTGGCTGAAAATATTGTGGAACGACTCTATCGAGCGGTTCGTGCCTTGCGGATTTATGAGGGGACCTCCGAAGTTCTTCATCTGGTGATTGCCAATCAACTCTTCCGGGCGAGGAAGGGGTCAGAAAAATGAGCCGCTTCCGGTGCCATGTCTTTGTTTGTCAGAACGAGCGGAAGCCGGAAGATCCCCGTGGCTGTTGTCGATCTCGTGGGGCGGTCGAGGTTCTCGATCGATTAAAAGGGGAAATCCACCGCCTCAAACTTCACCGGGAAGTCCGGATCAACAAGGCGGGGTGCCTCGATCAATGTGCCGAAGGGGTCAGCCTTGTGGTCTATCCGGAAGAGGTCTGGTATGGACATGTCACCCCCGAAGATGTCGATGAGATCATTGAGAACCACATCGTGGGTGGGAACCCTGTGGAGCGTCTTCGAACCGATCGGAGCTGAAAATGTGGCGTCCTCCGGAACGGATCAAGCATTCTTTGCCAGAACCGGGCTGGCCTACGCACGAAAAGGCGGCTTCGGCACGGTGGTTTCAGCCTGTTCAACTCGGGCCTCTTTCGCTTCGGGAGCGGACCTGGGTTCCGGCGATGGTTCCGTGGCGCGCGACGGAAGAGGGATTCGTCACTCCCGAAGTTCTCTCCTGGTACGAACGATTTGCCCAGGGGCGTCCGGGTGCCATTGTGGTCGAAGCGACCGGGATTCGAGATATTCCGAGCGGCCCTCTTCTTCGGATTGGCCATGACCGGTTTCTTCCTGGGCTTGAAAAACTGGTCAAAACGGTCGAGAAGGCGAGTGGGGGAGAGACGCGGCTTCTCATTCAGGTGATCGACTTCCTGGTGGTTCGTCGTCGTCCGGATCCCGGGAAATATATCCGGAAATATCTGGAGATTTCGGATCATTACCGCGAAGAACTCGGAGCAATCCCGGACGGGGAAATTCGGGAAACTCTTCTGGCGATGACCGACGAAGAGAGAGCGAAGGTCATGACTCCGCGCGATTTCGAATCTCTTCAACAAGGGTTTCGTGAACGCGTTACCGATATGGAGCAGGATCATATTCGGGACCTTCCCAAGACCTTGCCGGGAATCTTCGCCCAGGCGGCCGGGCGCGCGGAGAAGGCGGGCTTTGATGGAGTAGAACTTCATTACGCGCACGCGTATACGATGGCTTCTTTCCTCTCCGCCTTGAATGATCGTCCTGACCCGTACGGGGGTTCGCGGGAAAACCGGGTTCGGCTTCCCCTTGAGGTCTATTGTGAAGTGCGCAATACCGTTTCCGACTCTTTCGCCGTCGGTTGTCGTTATTTGGCGGAAGAGTGTATTCCCGGAGGAAATACGGTAGACGAGGCTCAATTTTTCGGCGTTGAATTCGCAAAAGCCGGAATGGACTTTCTCTCCCTTTCTCGCGGGGGAAAGTTTGAAGATGCGAAGCAGCCCGCCGTCGGGTGGTCCGCCTACCCGTATACCGGGCCGAGTGGATACGAATGTATGCCGACGGTTCTTTCTGATGAGGAAGGCCCTTTTGGTCGAAACGTAGAGGCTTCCCGTCGGATTCGGGATGCGGTTCGGTCGGCGGGTTTGGATACCCCGATCGCGTTGCAGGGAGGGATCTGCTCTTTTTCACAGGCGGAAGGGATCCTTGAGCGGGGGGAGGCGGATATCGTCGGGGCGGCCCGTCAATCTCTTGCCGATCCCGACTGGTTTCGAAAGATCCGCTTGGGGAAAGGGATCGAGGTTCGTCGTTGCGAATATACGAACTACTGTGAAGGTCTCGATCAGAAACATAAGACGGTAACCTGCAAGCTGTGGGACCGGGTAGACCTGGATGAAGCGGGTGTTCAAAAGACTCCGGATGGCTACCGACGGTTAACCGCTCCCCCTTGGCAGATGGGTTCTGAAGTGTGATACAATTCCGGGCAAGATATGGCTGATTTTGATGTCGTGGTTGTTGGGGGAAGTGTTGCGGGTTCCGTGACGGCGCGGGAACTGGGGCGCAGAGGTCTTCGTGTCGGACTCTTTGAGAAAGACCGGTTTCCCCGATGGAAGGCGTGCGGGGAGATTCTTCTTCCGCAGGGGGTTCTGGCTCTTTCCGAGATGGGACTCGAATATACGGGGCCCCGGATTCGAGGGGTGCGGTTTGTTTCCCCTTCGGGTCATTCCGCCGAAGCGGACTTCCCTTTTGGTCATGGCCTTGCCGTCCGGCGGGATCGTTTCGATCATTTTCTTTTTCAGGCGGCGGCCGAAACCCCGAATGTGACCGTTTTTGAAGGCACCACATGGACGTCCCGGAAAGCGACCGGAAAATGGCTCGTCGGGGCGGATGGTCTTTCCTCGTTGTTTCATCAGAGGGATGAGTTTCCCTCTGCTCCGCCCGCGACCAAGAGGGTCGGAATCAGTGCTCATGCGGAAGGGTTGACCGCCGATCGGGATCGGGTCGAAATCCTGCTTCAATCTGGAGGAGAGATTGTGATCGCCCCTTCGGAAGGAGAGGAGGTGACCGTCTCCTGTCTCTTTCGGGAAGAGTCGATGCCGGAGGGAGAGACGGCCGAAGACCGGATGATGAACTTCCTTCTTTCTCAGGACATTTTGAAAGGAAGGACGCACGGATTGCGATTAACCACTCCGGCTCTTTCGGTTTGCCCTCTTGGGATGAAATCGGGGGCGATGGTCTGTGAAGGTACCCTTCTGGTGGGAGATGCGGCCGGGGCTCCTGATCCGATCACGATGGAAGGTCTTTCTTTATCGATCCAATCCGCTTGCGTGGCGGCGAAGGCGATTGCCAATGGGATTCCGGAGGAATACGAGCGGGAACGGTATCGGATTGCCGTCGGATCCGAATGGTTTGGTCGGTGGATTCTTCGCGCGGCCCGGTATCCCGAGGTGGCCGACCGGGTCGTTCAATCCCTTACCAAACATCCCAATCTTCTTCGAAAGCTTCTCGAAATCTCGGCCGGAACCAAAAAGGAAGGGGATTTTTCTCTGTTGGAATTGGCCCAGTTGGTGGTATGAAGATGGCGGGAATTATTTCAGGTCGAATAATGTTAACAGTAATGTGTGGGAAAAACTGCGATGCCGTTTGAAGAGTTGGCATTTTCCCTGATGGATGGGCTTTTTTCAACGGCCCTCCGGATGTGTGGGCATCGGGACCGGGCTCAGGATCTTGTTCAGGATACGATGGTGAAAGGATTTAAAAATTTTCACCGTTTTGAGGAGGGGTCCAATTTTCGGGCCTGGATGTACACGATCCTCACCAACACGTTTATCAACGACTACCGGCGAAGAAAGAGAGATCCGGTTTCGATCGATATGGAAGAGGTTCCCCCGGAAGCGCCGGGAAATGTAACCGTCGCCGATGTCGATGCGATGCGGGAGACGTTGGGGGATGAGGCGGCGGGTGCGCTCGACCGGCTTCCCACGGAATTTCGATTGATCTTTCTTCTTTCGACATTCGAAGGGTTTTCCTACGAGGAAATCTCGGGCATTACCGGGATTCCCATTGGGACCGTGATGAGTCGACTTTTTCGTGCCCGGAAATTGATGCGGGAAGAATTATTGGAGTATGCACGGCAGGTAGGGCACCTGAAAGGCGAGGCAAAGGGATGAACTGTAGCGCGGTAAAAGAAAAACTCGATCGATGGGTCGACCGGGAAACGGATTCCGAAGAGACCGGGGCTCTTGAGAGTCATGTAGAGGCCTGTTCTTCCTGTAAAGAGATCGTCGAGGGGGAAAAAGCGTTTCGAAAGCTTCTCCAGGTTCGACTGACGGAACGGGCTCCTTCGGAGTTGGTCGAAAGGGTTCGGGGAAAAATTGCTCATCCAACCTCCTTTTGGCGTCGTAATTTGATTCCGGCGATTGCGGCGATGCTTCTTGTCGGTGCCATCGGCATGATCATTTTCCGCAATACCGATTCCATGACGGCGCATACGCTCGCGCAGAATGCGATTCATAAACATGGAAAGGTCGTAGAGGATCCGCACACTCTGGAGGCTCTCTGCTGCGCGGCGGATTGCTGCACCGAGGAAGCGGTGAAATCGTTGGCGAATTTTTACCAGAAACGTCTCTCCTTCAAGCCCTGCCGGCATGACCTGTCCCATCTTGGGTATGAAGAAGCGCACGGATCCGTGTGGGAAATCCGTCCCGGAAAGAATGCTTCGTGGACGACCCACCAGAATGAAACGTCGGGAGGGGCGATCTCCCACGTTGCCGTCTCGGGAATGGACCTGACTCATGCGGGTGGGGAAGAGGTCTCCCACGGTGGCCGTATGTATAAGAAGCATCGGGAGGAGGTTGTCCTGATCTTTCCGGACAAAAACGGTGTTTCTTGTGTCTTCATCTTCGATTCTCTCGAGGAAGCCCGGAGGTATCTCAACTCCCGGGGGGCGCACTAATCCGGTGGTCTCTTACGGCTCCTGCTCGCACCTTCTTTTTATGAAAGAGGTCTGGTAATAGCTGGGGCTTGCGGTCGAGTAAAATTCCCAGTAGCAGATTCCCCCTCCGAGGTAGACAACGCGGGGATCATCCGGGTGGAGGTCTTCGGTTTTCGGTTCGAGGTGAATGTGGATTCCCTCTCCTTCCCCGGCCAGCCCCCCCATCAGTTCGACAACGATATATCCCGGTT
>PVBE010165929.1_pt1 | contig 10362 bp, 10 predicted proteins | sample 1631181 | NCBI WGS metagenome assembly PVBE01 (sample SAMN08397723, study PRJNA350692) | Marine metagenome, whole genome shotgun sequencing project. | isolation source: water | place: Pacific Ocean | collected 2012-04 | reverse complement strand
TATACACTACGACTGGAAAAACATCTTACGCATCATGTCAACCCACACCATCCAAACAGTAGAGCTACCCACCGACAAAAAACACATCCACCTGCGAAAGCCAGCCAAACCCATCAGCGAGGTACAACAAATCTATCAAGCAACTGGCTGCACCCAAACCCAAAAGGCAATAAAAAAATATGTAGTGTACCACTAAAAATCCAATCCCACAATTGACCGGGGTTGGATCGGCTGAAGGGACAAGTTGGGGTATGGATTGTTGTGCTGCGTAGATTTGGGATAGGGGGCAGGTCACGCGCAAAACGACAGAAAATGAATTTTACAGAAGGTGGTTAAGTGAAATGTGTAGGTGAATTCCACTGCTTAGTAATGTGTTTTGCGCGCCTGTGAGTTGGTATTGAGATTACAAAGAACGAATTCTCAATTTCCCGTTTTGGTAAACGCTGAAACTATCCTTCAATTGGAGGGCAAATTCGTTGACAATAGTGCAGATGACATCAATCTGCTCGTCAAACGTATGATTACCTATACGCAGTAACAGAACTCCCTTGTTTGATTTTTTGCTATTGAACACTAATTCTCCAAAATCCTTATCATAGGTTATTATGATTCGTTTTTCCTGCCAGGCTAAATCTATAATTGCCATATCCTGCATTTTGGGATTGATGGCGCGTACATTCAAAAAGTTGTGTTCGGAACAAAGGGTAGGAATAACATCCGATACGTAAGTGCCAACGCAAACATCCACTAAAAATGAAACCGCCATTTATCAAGCCACTTTGTACACCTTTTCGGCATTCATCAAGTTGCTTGCGTAGTGAAGGCAGGCATAGATATCCTCAACCTCCAGTTCAGGATGGCTTTGTAGGATTTGTTCATAAGAAATGCCCGAAGCCAGTTGGTTGAGTAAATGCTCGACCGTGATGCGAAACCCCCGGATGATCGGTTTACCTACCATCACTTTTTCATCAATTACTATTCGGTTTTCCAATTTTCTCAAGTCCATCTTAATGTTTTTGCCAAGCAGGTGATGCCGGTATAGGAAACAACTGCATGTGTTTTACCCGTTGTTGATTCTTTCAAAGATACTGAAAAGGAGGATTCATACGCCTAACCAAAGCTGGCGTGCTCTGAAAACAGATTGTGTTTTGGTGGTGGTGTTTGGATAGGCTGTGCGCAGTTTCCGCTTCGCTCGAACTACGCACATCAGGGTGGATTTTGTGAAGGTGTAGCTTGGGAGATGCGCAGATACGGGGCAGGTCACGCGCAAAACTACAGGAAATGAATTTTACAGAATGTGGTTAAGTGAAATGTGTAGGTGAATTCCACTGCTTAGTAATGCGTTTTGCGCGCGCCATTGAGAATCGCATGGCAGGATCTTCTTTGAGTGATCCTGCCGCAGGGAAGTGAGTTTTATGCCCGATGAAGGGGCAGAAAGCGTTTGGGCCGAAAAATGTATCTTGGTAAACCTTTGCCGTTGGAATGAACCACCCGGTTCCAACCCATTAAAAATCTTGAGCACGACAAGTCTACATCAACAAATTGAAAAAGAGAACGATCTCAAAAAACGTCTTAAGCAGATCTGCAATTTGGTTGACAAAAATGGGTTTGATCAGGCGGAAGAGTCATTGAAATGGATTTCGAAGGGTTTTGAACTTTCTATAATAGTTCAAGACAGATTATTAGATACCCATCTCCTGAAATTGAAAACGAGTATCCTCACCTACCTTGGAGACTATGTGAACTCCCTGAAACTGGCACATAAAACAGCTGAAGCCTATACTGAACTCGATGAGCCCGAAGAGTTGGCTGGCACACTCAGCAATCTGGCCACTATTCACTTCTATCTGGGCAATCATGAAAAAGCCCTTGAGTATCAGCATAAAGCACTCGAGATTTTCCGATACATCAAAAATGAGCGGGGAATTGCCCATTTGCTCGGGAATATCGGGGTTATCCATCTGAACGAAAATCGCAACACAAAAGCGTTAGAATATATAGATGCATCCCTGCCATATTTTAAGAAAAATAACCACGAAGGAGGCATAGCCAACCGGATCGGAAATGCTGGTGTGGCATATATGCAAATGGGTGTTCATGATAAAGCCCTCCAAATGTTTGAAGACGCGTTCAATAGATGGATGAAACTCGAAAATCATGAGTTGATGAGCAGTTTGTGTCAGTACAAAGGGATGACATATATGAGCATGAGCCAGCGGACGAAGGCAATCGATGCATTCAGGCAATCCCTCAAATACGCCCAATCTTCTCTTTCAAATCGAAGGGTCGCTTTGGCGCACGAACAATTACATCGAACCTACGCCAAAGTAAAAGACTTTGAAAAGGCTTTGTTTCATCTCAAAACATGCAGCAACCTGTTCAATCAGAGCCGGGGAGAGGAGCAGAAAAAACAGGTGACCAAGCAGGAAATACTGTTCAAGGCGGCTCAAACTGAGAAAGAGCGAGAATTGGAAGCCTTAAGAAATGTTGAACTCAAAGATGCTTACCGGGAACTAAAGGATTCTTCAGCAAAACTGGTGGAGCAAGGGAAACTGGCAAATGTAGGTCACCTGACGGCTGCGTTGGCCGAGCAACTTACCCAACCATTGAATGCATTGAAATATGAAGGGGAGAAAAACAGTCCTAAGCTTGAACGTGCTACCCTTGAACAACTACGCAAACGATACATACAAAACACCATTCATGCATCTGGCATGAATGACATGGTGAGGGGAATGATGCAATTCACAGGAATTGGATCAGCTGAACACGAAAGCAAAGTGGTTGATCTGATCAAGGACTGGATGGAACCGGTTGGGAATGACTGAGTTGCTTGAAATAAAATGTTCCAAAGGCAAAGCATCATTTAAAACGACTTGATGTTGGTACCTACCTTAAGACGATTCACTGTACTTGAATCTTTCGCCATACCTTTCATCAAATTCTGCCCATTCACTTTTATCAGTGAAGAGCGAATGAAAGATATTCTGGAAGGTGGTTATTTCTCCATCACCATTGGTGTCGAATTCACCGAGAAAGTCTTCCAGTTCCGATTCGGAGACAACACCATCCGCATTACCGGCCTGGTCTGCATCTGTAAACAATAATCCTCTCGATTCTGTTTTGGTTACGCCATCTGCCTTGTTACGGAGGAACGATTCGGTCGATACATCCAACATATTGTCTGAGTTGATGTCGTACTTCTTCATGATTTGGTCGGCCAGCATATAGGTTGAAATTCCATTTTGACTCACATTCGGGCCACCGCCTTTTTCACTTAAAAAGTAGGCAATGCACAACACGATGATCCCTATGATGACCAACTTTTTCATTCCTGTTTGGGTGTGTTTGTGTGTACAAAGTTTGTTTTAGCACAGGCAGGTTCCACAGTAACAGGCAAACCTTGTTGTTCGAAATGTTCATCCATTGGTCATAAACGTTTATCAGGTGTGCTCAACTGATCCCTTGGTGCAAGTATGCAATTCTTCCATGCGGGAAGCGTACTTGTACCCTTTGTCCTAAATGTATCAAGATTACATAACTATCTCCGACTCAGCGCCTTCAACATTTGTTAAATCCGGCATTATCACGAGCCTGCCGCCAGGGGGTTTTATTTTATTAACACTTTTCCTTTTGCCCCAACCCGATAATTTGTTTGCAATTCATAAAAATATAATCCGTTAGTCAGCCCATTTCGGTTTATTTCAATTGTATTCGTTCTTATATTGGTCATTGACATCACAAGAAGTCCTTGCATATTATACATTGATAGGCTGTGTGGAATGCCGTTTGGGTTTTGAAAAACCAGGTGAGATGTTTCACTAAAAGGGTTGGGGTAAATGGCAAAATCCCGGCTTTCATGTTTTTCCGGAACCCCAACCAATGGTGAGCTAGTTGCATGTAAGATATTTCGCGTGGCTGAACTATCGATAGCACAATAGAAAAGGTGATAAATATTGCCTGCCAACACTACACCCGGTCCTGATGAAATACCGATCTGTTCACCAGTTTTGGTAAGGTCAGGTATAAACACGGGATTATTGACATCCTTGGTCCAGTTTGTGCCATCGGGAGATGTTGCATACCCAATACCATCATAGCGAACAAATAGGGTAGAATCAAATGAGCCGTACCACATTTGAAATTGTGAACCATTCCACCTAACTGAAGGATGCGAAACGTCAGCAGAAATCATTCCTGTACCATAATTTTCCCAGGGCTCACCGGGACTTAGTACTGGATTTGAGACATCTCTGATCCAGTTTACTCCATCAAGAGATGTGGCGTGACTGATGTACAAGCTGTCACCACTTCCAAATGAATTATACCAAAGATGATAGGTAGAGCCTACCTTGAGTGCTGTAGGGTCAGAAACTACCCCGGCATCACCATTTGTAAATCCGGGTTCAAATACCAAGCCAGCTCGGCCAAAAGGTGATTGTGCAGCAGGAAGCCGGGTCCAGTTAATTCCGTCATGAGAATAGGCGTAGCCAATGCTGTCAACAACATTTAGGGCAAGGGAATCGGCACCTCCGTACCACATTTTATATCGTTTTAAAGTGTCCGACTCTGTGGTATCTTTAATAACTGTGGGTATCTCAGTTTTTGAATTGTCCCAGGCACCTATGGCATTTGATGGAGAGAATACGATTACAGGGGTTGACCAATTTGTGCCATCACTGGACTCTGAATAACAAACAGATGCATAACTGACATTAGATTCCACACAGCCTGCCCACATTTTAAATATGCCATTATCATACAGTACGGATGGGTCGCAGATGTTAGTAATTGTAGTTGAACTTCCTGTTAAAACAGGGTTCGAAGGATCCCTTGTAAAGTTGGTTTGAGGCCAACCAGACACAGCACTCATGGTCATGATAAAGGCTAAAAGAATGTTTTTCATTGTTCGGCATCTTGAGTTCATTGCCTACAACGGCCTTTATATAGAGGCGTTTTAATGCTGTTTATCTTTTGCTACCACACGGTTTTTTATTTCGATTTCATTCATGATCCGATTTAGCGTTTCATTTTCAGTCATGTTGGTCGTGTCGAGAACATTCAGATATTTGGGCCAATTATATTCCAGAAGTTCAGCGTTCACAATATCCACTCGATCCTTCATCTGATTTTCGGCTATTCGCAATCTATCTCTTCGATGATTTTCTTCTAAATCGCATTTTAACCAAACAAATGTGGTATTCACATCCCCAAATTCATTTTCAAGGTTATTTTTGAGTCTATCTAATCCAGATGGAGTCCAAACATTTTCTATTGCAACAGGCATATTACGTTTCAGATATTGTTTTGCCGTAACAAAAGTTAAGTCTGCCACTAACATTTCTTCTTCCATTGAAAATCGGAGGTAGGTTTCATTATAAATCGAGTTTCTAAAGTGATCCGATTCTATTACCGCGCCCTTTTTCAATTTCACCCATTTTCTTGAAATTGTTGATTTTCCAACTCCGCAAACTCCGGTAAGAATCAGTATTTCATTCATGCACAATTTTCTTTTTACTGTGTGGAAACGTTTTGAATAAACACCTGTTTTAATGATGTTTATTTTTTGTTAGCTGCTTTTGTATTTCAAAAGATTGATTTGCCCATTTTGCTAATTCTGCCCGGTCATCCAATACTTCTTGTGGAACTTCCCAATAAGGCATCCCTTTCTTTTTCTTTTCCGAATGGTAAGGTTTCATTCCAAGGTCTTCATACTGCTTCATATTGGACTCATCTACTTTTAATCGAAATGTGTCTCCTCCAATTTTCGCGAACATCAGACCGTCCTTGAAGATTCCAATTCCGCCAAACATTCTTTTGATGTCTATTTCTCCAAATTCAGAAAGTTGATCTTGGATGAATTTCAAATATTCTTCGCTTACCGCCATTTTCTATTTATTTAAGTGTCCGTCAAGACCATTAAGTCCAGATTCAAGAGTTTTTGTCATTTTTCTAATGTTGTATAAAGCACATAGTTTACAGTGTTAGAGGCACATAGATTTACACCATATCTTGTGTTAAACGAATTGTGTTTTGTTGTTTTAGTTTGCTTTCATCAAAGTAACCTAAAAATATGTTTCTGTAGTAACCCCGGTGTAGGCCTTCTCCTAACTCCTCTACACCGATGTACTTTTCAGTAAGTCAGCGAGCCATGTAAACCCAATAAAGCGACTTCCATCTGATGGCTCCATTTTTGGTCACATATTTAGCGGTACACGGATGTTGATAGTGAAACGGCTCGATTTTGTTTGGATACTTTCTCTTGGAGACTCCATGCACGGAAGCCGGGGTTTCAAGCTCCAAAGCACCATGAGGTCTTACCAGGTTGTATTCCCGAACGAAGCTGTTGAGTTTGAGCTGTTGGGTGGTTAAACGCGGATTGTAGGGATGGGGTACAGTTGTTTAAAATCAACTGCAATTGATAAAACATGAAGTCGGGCGGAGTCTAAAGGAGTTGAATTCATTTTACTTTCAAACTTTTCCCTTTATTTGCCCGTGCTATTTACATTTTTGACCCAATAGGGAATTCTACCCACCCATCATGGAAGCACTTGGTGCATATAACCTCATAATAGGAGCCTGCATTGTTTTAATGCTATCGTTTGCTTTTGGCTCACTGGCCAAAAAGACCAATATTCCGTCTGTATTAATGCTGATCGCTTTGGGCGTGGGCATTCAATATTTGCTCAGATATCTTGGTGTGGCCAATGTCAATTTCTTCCCTGTGTTGGAAGTTTTGGGCATAGTTGGGTTAATCATGATTGTGTTGGAAGCCGCCCTGGAGTTGAAGCTGAAGATGGAAAAAGTGGGCACTATCCTGAAAGCCCTCTTAATTGCCATATTGGGTTTGGGCGGTTCCGTGGCTGCCGCATCGGCTATTTTGTTTTACCTGGTGCCGGGCATGTCGGTCACCCAGTGTATTTTCTATGCAACGCCATTGTCAATCCTGTCTAGCGCCATTATTATACCCTCGGTAGGCAACCTGGTTGACCATAAAAAAGAGTTTCACATCTATGAAAGCACGTTTTCCGACATCATCGGAATTATGCTTTTCTACTTCCTGATTTCTTATTTCGAACCTGTTGACCCATTGGCAGTTGCAGAATCGGCAGGTCCTGTGCGCGAATTTGCCCTCAACACCTTGCTTACCCTGGTGGTTGCCCTGTTAACAAGTTATTTGCTACTGGCTGTTTTTCAACGAATCACAGAACAAGCCAAGCTGTTTGTGCTTATTGCCATACTGCTCACTATTTATGCCGTAGCCAAGAAATTCCACCTTTCCCCGCTCATCATCATATTGGTTTTCGGACTGGCTGTCAGTAACTCGAAACTGTTCTTCATTGGCCCGTTAAAGCGGCTGTTGAACACAGATAAATTCAAAGAGCTTGAACACGGTTTGCACGGTCTGACCATTGAAACCGCCTTCGTGGTTCGCACTTTTTTCTTCGTCATTTTCGGAGCCAGCATTGTGCTCGGCAGCCTTATAAACCCCGAAGTAGTAAAAGTGAGTTTGGCCCTGATTGCCTCCATATACATAGTGCGCTGGCTCATCATAAGGATATTGGTTCGTGGTGAAATAAGTCCGCAAATCTGGATCGCTCCACGAGGATTAATCACCGTGTTGTTGTTCTATGCCATTCCTGAAATTCATCAAACTGAATTGTTCGATCCGGGTGTTTTGTTGTTCGTCATTATCGCTTCTGGCCTTGTAATGACCATGGGGTTGGTAAGCAACAGTTTGCAAAAGGAAGAAGAAGCAAACGTAGAAGGCAGCAGGGAACAATTGACCGAATCGCCTCAACTTCCTTCGCCACCCACACAAGAAGGCATTTTCAGAAAGCCCATGCGCAAACTCAGGATGTGGTACCTGGTGAAAATCAAATTCCCGATTGTTACCAATCCACAATACCAGGCAATGAAAAAAAGGGTGCGCAGGTATTTCAGGATTCTCGTTAAAAGTACGGGAACAGAGCCCATCTTCAGTCCTGAGCACGAAAGCTTCTTTCACCGGGTACATACGGTTTTTAAAATCCTGAGGAGCCCGACACCTGAAGGCCTGCGCAACAATCCGGAATACAGGGGCCTGAAAACCTACCTGCACCGTGTAATTTTCGGAACCGATATTCTTGAAGGAATGCTGTTTGACGTGGCCGTGGTGGTTTGCATCATCATTTCCATTGTGATAGTGATGCTTCAAAGCGTTTCAGGAATTGGTGGAGGATGGCAGGGCGTTTTCATGCTCATGGAAATTGCTATCACGGTACTTTTCATAATTGAATACCTTTTAAGGGTCTGGACTTCCCCACGCCCCAGGCTTTACATGAAAAGCTTTTACGGGGTAATAGATTTGCTCGCCATATTGCCTATGTTCATAGAGTTACTTTTTGCGAGCGCTCATTCACTTGGTGTTATTCGCGCTATCCGGCTGGTAAGAATCTTCAGGATTTTGAAATTGGGTAGATTCATTGGCCAGTCAGAGCTTATCATGGCCTCGTTGAAGGCCAGTTCAAGAAAGATTGGTGTTTTCCTCTTCTTTGTTCTTATTGTTTGTTCAATTATCGGGGCACTCATGTTTGTTATCGAGGGTCCGGAAAACGGTTTCACAAGTATTCCGAAAAGTGTGTATTGGGCGGTGGTAACCCTGACAACGGTTGGGTATGGCGACATTACACCTTCCACACCAATCGGTCAGATTATAGCGATGACCTTGATGGTGATGGGTTATGGAATTATAGCCGTACCCACAGGTTTGGTGACTGCCGATGTAATAACAAACCTGAATCAGCAACAGCCAGAACACAAGGAAACTGAAAAATGCTCCGTGTGTGAGAAACCATTAAAGCCCAAAGACAAATTCTGCCGCGAATGTGGGCAGGATGTGGTACGTGTAGATTCCACACCATCAGATCAAGATGTTCCACCGAAAGGGGAATCACCTCCGACTCAAAACTTGTAACCAAAGTTTTTCAACTGAAGATCGTTGTTGCGCCAATTGTCGCGCACTTTTACGAAGGTTTCCAGGTAAACCTGTTTGCCAAAAAACGCTTCAATGTCCTTCCGGGCTTCAATGCCCACTTTCTTTATTGAACTCCCACCTTTCCCGATGATGATGGATTTCTGAGTCTTCCGTTCAACATAGATTACCGCCCTGATGCGAATAATATCCTCTTCTTCCTTAAACTCCTCCACTACCACCTCGGCCGCATATGGAATTTCCTGCCGATAATTGGTAAATATCTTTTCACGAACAATTTCGCTCACAAAAAACTTCTCGGGTTTGTCGGTTAATGTGTCTTTATCGAAGTAGGCCGGGTGTTCAGGTAACGTTTCCAAAACTTGTTTAAAGACATCCTCAACCCCTTTCCCCGTTATTGCGGCAATCTTGAACACATGGTCGAAGTCCACTTTCGAAGTCCAGAAATCATGTTTCTTGTTGATCTTTTCCTGATCCCCCAAATCCGTTTTATTGATCAACAAAAATCGCGGCACCTTGGCTTTGTTCAATTGCTGCACCACCTCTTCGGTTTCATCGCGATCGTCTGTCAGATCGGTCATGAATAAAACCACATCGGCATCTACCAAAGAAGTTGAAACAAAACCCATCATAGAACGGTGCAATTCAGAAGCCGGCTGATAGATCATGCCTGGTGTATCAGACAACACCACCTGGAAATCATCACCATTTACGATTCCCAAAATGCGGTGCCGGGTAGTTTGCGCTTTTGAAGTAATGATGCTCAGTTTCTCCCCTACCAGCTGATTCATGAGGGTGCTTTTGCCAACGTTTGGCCGTCCGATAATGTTTACAAATCCTGATTTATGTTTCATGGGTTGCAAAGTTCGGCTACTTTTCGTGCATCCAATTCAAACCACTCAATTTCAACTAGAATCCGCCCAACCTCAGTTTTCAAATTAGTTTGCACTTCCAAACAAAAGCAGTAACACACAAAACCCAAAACACCGACCAAGCCAGGTAACATTTTCGTTAAAATCGGAAAACTTGCAGCCTGTTTTCTAAACCATTCCATCAAGGCAGCCAAAGTTACCATTTGGGCTCATTTCTTATATTTGCTGCCCTCCGATTTGCACTTGCCCTAATTTTCTTGATTCACCAAACACACCATTTCACATGAAATTGCTTAAGCTTTTTATCCCAATTTTTGCCCTATTCCTATACGCTTGCGGAGGAGACGGCTCCGCTTCTTCATCCTCTGAAACCAAAGAGCCATCGGCCGAGGAAATAGCTGAAGAAACTAAAAACATGAACACCTGGTTCGATGAAAACTGGGACGAAGATGTGGCCAAATCTCCAATCTGGCAATCCTACCTGGGTATAAAAGACCTCTACGATGTATGGGGCGG
>PVBE011580522.1_pt1 | contig 10363 bp, 5 predicted proteins | sample 1631181 | NCBI WGS metagenome assembly PVBE01 (sample SAMN08397723, study PRJNA350692) | Marine metagenome, whole genome shotgun sequencing project. | isolation source: water | place: Pacific Ocean | collected 2012-04 | reverse complement strand
AGGTGATGAATACAACCCACAACAATGCTGTCGCTGCCAATGAAAAATTCACGTATTTTCCCAAATTGTATTGTGTGGCTAAACCCAGCAATGCTGTTCCTGAATAAGCACACAACATGAGTGAGCGTTCGTCCTCTGATGCTTGGCGAAGTAACCGACTCGATAGTATTGCCAAAGATAGGGTGAAAGGAATGAGGACCAATAATGGTAGGGACCAGGATTGAATATCCACAGATACCGACATTGCATCGTTCAATTCATCATCCCCCTCCATTGGTGGTGATTCAATCGTGACTGTGCAAGGGATTGATTCAGAGGAATGCCACCAATTTAGGGCGTTGGATTGTACATCCCATTCCAACATCCTTGTCTCAAAGGGTTGCAAACTGATGATTGCTTGTGTCGCCTCGGTTTGTATGGTGATTCCTGGCTGACATTCTAGTGTGGCTATAATACCAAGGGCCGTTCCTGCATTTCCAGTATTGGTGATTTCAGCAGTCAATGTCCCCGTTTTTGATTCCTCGAAATCTAAACTTCCATCGATATCAATTGAAATGACGGCGGGGTCGGCCCACGCATCTACCAATAAATCGAATGTGATTTGGGAGCCGAACGCTTCTTCGGGGTGTGTCAAGTTGAATGTCAGTGTCCACCCATCCCCTGGAGGGATTTCGGTGGGTGTAGGGGTGGAGGCGCGGATTGTCATTGAATTTAGGTCCAATGGGGTTGCTGGATCTAATGTAAATGGGCCCTCAGGAATAGGTGTGAATCCATTTCCATAATCAATCTCAAACGCCCAATTGATGTCTCCTGAATACAGTGTTTCATTGATATATCGGCTCGCATTTACCAGTTCCATTTCGTATGGGATGTCTCGAGAATCAGCAGTTTGTCCAACGCCCTGAACGTGCATCCAAGGAATTTCGATATCGTGTGTCGAGGTGCCCCCGGGGAGTTCTATTGGGCCATCATTATGCATACGGCTAATTCGCAGTACAGTTGCGAGAAGTGCGTCCCCAGAATGGTTGTCCTGTGGGGAGAACGTTAACCGTAAATCTGATTGTTCTTGATTGAAGTGATCAGGAGCAATGCCTCGAACGTTGAATGAAATTGTCGCTTCTTCCCCACTAGCAAGAGTTAGGTTTGTAGCATCGCAATCAGAAATCTCCCATCTACTGGGCCCATCGACATCGCAATCTAAATCTAAAATGACGTCTTGATTTCCATCATTGGAAATTTCAACATCGAATGTTCTAATTTCACCGGGCAACAAATCAACAACATCTGGGAAATCATCAGATGATAATACGAAAATTGGTTCTACAATGAATTGAATTGAGGAAAGTCCAACTTGGATTGAGTCACTAACATTGTTTGCCTGCACAATAAGATTGTGGATTGACCCTGGTTCAAGCCCTGCATCATTTGCCATAGGAGGGATTGTTACATCAATAATCAGAGGTAATATTTCGACGCCTTCTCCATCAATTGTCATATTCAATGGTGTAACTGAACTGGTCCATCCAGATGGGTGGGTTGTTGTGAAATTAATGAATTCTTCAAGATTGCCAACATTCGTTACATTAACGGGGATTGTCAAATTCATTCCCGGTACAACCGAATATTCACTGGCATGCTCAAATTCAATCTGGTGATTGGCAATCATTTCAACAAAGACATCTATGCGGTCATATTCTATTCCATTGTGATACAATGCCACCTGTGCGGAATGGTTCTGATCTGCACGGGCAAATTGATCTGCTGTAACTTCAATCCGAACGATTTCTACTTCCCCGGGTTCTACATCAATTTCGGATTCTGTAATCATTGTCAAATTAATATCATCGAGTGTTTCTTCGATTGAAATTGTAAATGTCTGCAGAGAATTGCCCGTATTGTTGGCTTCTAATGCAATTGATGCATTTCCATTCACTGGTATGACTGCCACTGCGGATTCTGGTGAGAGTGTGGCACCAATCACTTCCTCCACTAGAATTGGGATGGGTACTTCGGCAAGTAGCTCACCATCTTCATCTAGAACTGAAACCATGACATCGAATGGTGTATCTGCACGAGTGTTCTGTGGTGCTGTGACACTAAGAGAGACTGTTGCATTGTCGCCCCCAACTGATGGCCAGATATCTGCTGTGGAATGTAGGCCAGGAATTGATGAGGGAGATATTGAAACAACCCAACCTTCGGGGCCTTCGGCAATTAATTCGAAATCAGCTTGATGGTTTCCAATATTCGATATGTTGATGGGGATTAAAGATGCCATCTCTGGCGTCACTGTAGTTGGCGGGGGGATTTCCACATCGGCCTGCGTCACTTCTGGAATCAATAGAGTCAGATTAATGCTTGATTCCGGTGCCTGAATCCCACTCAATGCACCAGAAAGTGTTAGATTGGCAATAATGTCAATTCCGATACTTCCTGCGAGGGGATGGAGGTCGGAGGGTCCCAAAATTGATGCAACTAAATCTTCAGTATTCCCCAACTCCATACTGGTTTGATTGGGTGTGATTGAACTATTCCACCGATAAATCTCATTGGGGCCGTTGGAAAGAGTCGATGAAGTGAAGGTGGAAGGTATTGCCCATAATTCAATATCTACACTTGTTGCTGGTGGAGCGGTGATTAAGTTGTGTCGTAATTCCATTTCTAAGTCAACATAACGTGTGATGGGGCCGGCCATCAATTCAGATGTGTCGATTTGGAATTCAGTTTGTTCTGCCAATAATTCCGCCATGATTGTGGGTTGGACCTCGAGTGTCGTTTGCTGTACGTTTGGGCCACCTTGGTCGGGGGTCACAGATGTCCAAAGAGATAGGTGGTTTCCTTCTGCAAGTTTGGTGGATGGGTCAAATGGAATTGAAAGGGCTGGTGGTTGTACAATGACGTTGACGACAATTGAATCTCCTACAGTCATGTATGGGGTGGTTGCTGGTTGAATTTCAACGGCCCAGCCAGGGGCTGTTTGCGAAAATCCCGCATCTAGATTGAAAATACTGGGTGATGTGCCATTATTGTGCAGTGTATACTGGATTATTTCTTCAGTACCAGGAATGATTGGGACTTGCCATGTACTATGATTCAGTGTCCCTAACAATAAATCTCCAGCCATCACTGCAGTAGTATCGGAAAGGAAATACTCCCCACCTTCGCTCTCTATTTCTACCGTAATTAAGTCAGATAATGATCTGTCAGTACCCAAGGGAACATTCACTGGAACAGTGATGACCGTTGAGGAGGAGGCGTTGACGATTGGGGTTTGAGCTGGGATTGATGAAGTGTCTGCCCAACCTTTGTCATCGGTCACAGTGATATTGTATCGATCTGGGGCCTCGCCCACATTCTGGACCATGAATGATAAGGTGGTGGAATCGCCAGGTTCCACCGCTCTGTCACTTGATGCCACTAGTGTTGTTCGATATGGACTGAAAGAAATCATTCGGGGGGTGATGGTGATGACATCTGAAAAACTAGGGGTTGTTGAATTGAAGTATACGTCACCTGAGAGTGTGTAATCCCCAGCCAGTGTTGTTGCATTGATAATGAGTGATGATAATTCAACTGGAGGGGGTTGTGCAATGCTACCTGCTGGAAGGGGGGTGGGGTTTCCGACAACAGTCGTTGACGGTCCGCCTGTAGTGGGCGTTAGTATGATTACTGGAGTTGCTTCTGTATCGAGGTTTCCTGCATTTCGTACCCCGACCGATACGGATGTGTTGTCCTGTGCGAGGCGTGTTCCGCCGGGGGGGAGGGTGTCCGAATAGACGTTGCCTGCATTCACTGCATCCACAGTGAAAAATTTGGATAGTGCGTTGTTAGATGGGTCGATATCTGGTGGTGATGGTACCATTGCAGCATTTGCTAGAATTTGTTGGTTTGCACCAAGGACGGCTGTCCAATTGAAAATGTACTTGGCTTCGGCCCCTGGCTGTAATGAAATTGTAGGGGATATACCCGGGAATGGATCCCACCCCATTCCATCTGGATCGATGAACATGCTGAGGGAACCACTCCCTGAAAGTAGGCCTTGGTTCTTTACAGTCACCCGGACCTGTTGATTTCCTGGTGCCAAGGTGTCAATAACACAAGGATTGCAATAATATGAGGGGCCAATCCATTCCATCTGGGTGACGTTGATGTCAACCGTTGCTTCTCTTGCAATTGTTAATTCAGAATTTGAATTTGGCAATCCAATCGGTGTATTGGAAACAAATGGGACCAAACAATGTAACATCAATATCAAGAATACTAGTAGGGTTTTGTTACGCATGAAAAACACCCCCATTTGTTCTCATTTCTATGATTCCGTACCACAGGTGTGGGTATTGGATTGTGTATGTCATCATTGTTCTGTCATTTATTATCATCATACCACCTTTACCAATGTAATGAATTGTAATTTGTTAGAAGCTGACATTTGAGCAGAAAATTCAGAACGTTCGCCTTTGTTCATAATTTGAACTCGACATTCGGAGAGGTTCGTTTTCTTGAACAATTCGTGTTCTTTGTAGAAATGAACATACACGTAGTACGTACCTGTTGGGGTTGAATCCTCTGGCCAATAGATATTCTCTACCGGTACCCTAGTTCTGCCCTTTTGATTCATCTCAATATCAAGGGTGCCGCCATCTCTTGACTCTCTATTTCGGGGATGTACAATTTCACCACTAGGTGAAATGACAAGGATGTTGAAATCGTTCTTGTTATCCCACATCAACGATATTTGGACGCCGCCAGAGTTTGCTTCTGCCTTCTTGAGTCGGTCTTCGAAATCCTCAGCACGCCATTCATCTGCACCCAATGGTTGTAGTCCACCTCGCTGGTATGCTTCGTTTAGGGCAGAGTGTAGTCTTGCTTGTTTGTCCTTCTCGACTTCTGCACTATCCATATTATTGGTCAATACTTTCCGGCGTGCAATTCGAAGTTTTTGGAGTGATTTTGCTTGGCGATCGTCCAGATCCTCAAAGACAATTGCTGCCAATGTGGTCAAATCCTCTGCTTCGTTGATTTGAGTGCGATATTGTTCAAAGTGTTCTCTCTCTTCGAGTTGTTGTTGCTTCTTTATGCCAGCTTCAATCAATTTTCGGCGCTTAACAATCGCTTTCTCAATGTGTTTAATCACATTGTCAGATACATGTGAAAACCGAATTGCTGATAATTCATCCAAATCTTGTGCGGCTCCAATTTCGGCCATGATTTGGTTGTACTGTTCCTCTTGTTCTGCGAGATACTGTTTCCTTTTTGCCTCTTCAAGTTCCGCCTCACGTTTCTCAATCATTCTGTTCAGCATCACCCTGTGGACCGAAGATATATTGTCGTCAATTGTAGGGAATTCTTCAATCGTTTGTGCGGATTTGACATTGGCTCTTTGGTGACGATATAGTTCGGCTTCGGATTTCATCCGTTCATCCAATGTGTTCGCATCTGGGACTTGGATTGATGCGATGAGTTTGAGTTTGTCACCATAACTTGTTTTCCCTGAATGTTGATAGTAATCTGCCCCCACTCTACTCCGTAGGGTGTAAATTGTAGGGTCTGATCTACGTAATCTTTGGTGGCGTTTGCGGTGCCAAACGAATACATTGTAGGTCCCTGAAGGGGGTGTTCCTTCTGGCCAAACAATATTTTCCAATGCTGATTTAATTTCGGGCTGGGCGTTCATTTCTAGGTCAAGGGTCCCTCCACACGAAGAGTCGCGTTTACCACGATGAATTATTTCCCCACCAGATGTTCGTACAATGAGATCCAAATCATTCATATTATCCCAAAGCAAACTGAATCGAAGTAATCCATCACCTGCATCCAAGGTCTTAATTCGGGTTCTAAATGCAGATTCTGGTTCGTAGTCAAAGTCGTCAGGAATTGGTGATTTCTTGGATTTCTTTTCTGCCTTCTCAACGTAACTTGTAATCATCTCGTCCTCAGCGAGAATTTCTCTCACCTCTCCCTTGATTTCAATTAGTCGTTCTTCCTGTTCCTCATTCACATCTTCAATTTCGATTTTATCTACTGCAGCAACTGTGCTGGCGGTCTCGAGTTTACCCCTCAGAAGTTGGTATTGTTTGAGTTGTGCTTGCTCAACTCTTTGTCGTTCAAGTTCTTCAAGATGGTCTAGTCGAGATAAGCGTAAATCTTCCAATTCTTCTTGTTGGGGTTCTGAGACGTTATCGATTTCGACGTCTAGCAGTTCTTCGATATCATCAATTCGTGGTATTGAGTCAAGATATCGTGTATATTGTTCGGTGAATTTTCGTTGTCGAGCAGTGTCTACCAATTCCACCCGCCTGTTAATTTTTATTTCTGTTAAGAGTTCGAATTGTTCGTCAGTAACTCCTTGGATTTTAATCGCATCTAATTCTAAAACGTATTCACAATCTAATATTTTGGTGTTGATTTCCTCACACACGAGGTTCTCCCTGGTTCGGGCAAAGAGTTCCTCCAATTCCTCCTGTTGAGCTGTATTCACTCCTGTAATTCGAATCCTGTCAAGTTCGGATGATGTTTTGGCTGTTTCAATGCCCAAGCGAATCTCTTCTGCGCGGGCATCCTCTTTCTCTTTCTGGTCCTGAGTGTCTAGAGTTTGGATACGCTTTTGGCGTCGTTCCTCCAATTCCGTTAGTTGATTTGCAGGCAAATCCTCGAATTCCATTTTTCGCAATTCTTCCTGATCCTCACAATCGAGGATCATATCTGTGAAATGGCGATATAATTCAGCCTCGAATTGAAGCCTGGCTTTTTCGCTTAGGCGGGAGTGGTAAAAATCGTAGTGTGCCTTCAAGCGGGCTGAGGCTTCTTCATCTAATTCAGAGAAATCTAAACTTTCAAGAAATTTCACCGACTGGGCTGCTCGGATTTCCCGGTAGAGTTCTTCTTCGCGTCTTAATTGCTCAAGGCGTTTGGTTAGTTTGCTTGTTTCTGAATCAATTTGATTCTTGACAGTGCCATCTAGATTTTCTTGTAAATCGATTTCTCTCTTGCGAATTTCTTGAATTGTATCTTCAAATGAAAGTTGGTACATTCGGTCGTATAATTCCAATAATACACTCTGGCGGGTTTCTAATTCTGCTAATGTTGTTCCTTCCAGGGGGGCTTCAAGTAATTCTTGGTTAACTTCAATATTGTATTCTTCACTCAATCCTTGAATTAATTCGATGATACCCTTACATTCAGCCATTTTTTCTGTGGAGCGTTCAAGAACGGAGTATCTTTCGATATTGATTTCCTGTAATTCACTAATCTCTTGCTTCATCGTTGCTCTATTGTCCGCCGTGCCTTGCTTCAAATGGGTTGGGAATGGGGCTGAGTCTGAAGAATAATCAATTCTGGGTCCAACCAAGGATTGTGGTGCTGGGGTTCGAGAAGGGGGCAATGTATCTTCGACTTGGATATCGTCCATTTTCAACGCGCCAAGAAGGGATGTTGATTTTCTTCGCCCCTGATTAAGATGTGAAATTGCTTGCCAAATCATGACCAGGACAATTGATGATACGATGGCGTATCCAGCAATATTGGCCATTGATTCACTCTCCTTGTTGGTTGTTTTCTTCGGGTTCTGGTGAACTTGGCATTGATTGGATGTGAATGGGTCGCCCTTGTCTTCTATATCGAGCAACTAGTGAATTTAGGAGGGTGTCGTGAGATTCATCGGAAATTCCCAATTTTCGGCGCTCGTCCCATAAGAGGATCTGTTCTGTTCGGGTCAGTATTCCATCATCTAGGTAAACCTCGATTAGGCGGCGATATGTGTCGTGGTCAGAGATTGCGTAAACCAATCGGCTGCTATCAATTGCGGAGGCGCGGAGTTGGATTTGGTTCCCCAATGTCATTGCCTCGTTGTGGGTAATCTCTCTACTGTCGTATTCAACCTGTACTTCATTCGCTATTGTTTGCAGGGTTTCGATTGATTTAGAACGGTTGATGCGGCGTTGGATTTTTCTGGATTTTCTGGACAGTCGCATCTAATTCACCTCTCATTCAACTGTAAAGACGCATACCAATCGTGGTGGTTCGTCATTGGTGATTTCACCACGGTATTCTTTGGGGCCGGTTCCATCATCGACAAGCACCCGGTAGGGTGTTAGGTCCTCTTCGGCATGGTGTTCAAAATGCTCGATTAGAACTTTGTATTCTCCAAGTGGTGCTCGCTCCACTGGCCAAAATATGTTCTCAACAGGTTGCTCACTTGTCGGAGATTCATTCATGTCTACATCCAATTGACCCCCGCAAGATGATAATTTGTTATCGAATGATATTCGTTCTCCCGAAGGGCAAACTACACTGAGATCTAAATCGTTCTTGTTGTCCCAGATTAAACTGACCTGGACTTGGCCAGATTGTGCCCCTTCTCTGGCAAGGCGGTCGTGGAATTCTGAAAGATCGGGGTTAGATACCTCTTCACCAGTTTCCTCGATGTGCTTTTCCGGGGCGGGTTTCATTCGGGGATTTGTATCCCACTCGGCGCCTATTTCGGCAAGCAATGCTTCTGATGAATCTAGAAATTCGTTTGGATTGATTGGTCCTTCTTCCTCAACCATTTCTGCCTCTATTGGAATATCATCTTCGATTTCAAGTGGGTTTTCAGTTGGTGCTTGCTCGACAATTGGTTCTGCCACTGGGGTGGTTGGGGTTCGTTCCATGTCTTCCTCCAAGGCGAATCTGTTGGGCCTTGGTTCTGCAACTTGAACGGGTGAGGCTCGAACGTTTCCCAGACGAGTTGTGTGGGCAGGGTTCTCTTCTCCAGAAATGATGCGGGAAATGCCGAATCCAAACATGGCTGCAAGGACAACAAAAAATGTATATGCTATCCAAGGCATATCTCTACGAGATATGCCTAAGTTTATGATACATTGCTAAAATCGCTGTCAAAATCAACTCAATCGATGATATGAATTGCAGCAGGAGTTATGGAATATTCAACTCGATTTGCAGTGAAGATTCGCTCGATGAAACCGAGTGCCTGCATTCGACCCAATACCCCGCTCCTCATGTGGGGAATTACCGAGCTGCTCCAGTTCGCTTTCGTCCCGGGTCCATATCTTCGCTGAATTCGAGAAAGTAAAGATGAGGGGGTGTTTGATCCAACATGAATCCCATCGATGATATGGCGCATATATGCCCATTCTTTCTCCATATTGTTTCTGACCTGAGATACGATTAATGCTCGCTCAGTTGGAGATAATGATGGGCCGCCTTCAAGCGATTCGTCAATAATTGGATTTGACTCCCTGACGAATCGTTTGCCAGAATTGGTAAATTGTACTCTACCAGAATTGTCAACGCCAATCAAACCGAAATCATACAATGCACCTGATGGGTTCATTTCCCCAGCTCGTGGTCTTCGAATCATGTAGTGGTTCAGGAATCGATTTGTTGCAGCACGTTCTCCGTTCGGGAATGATGAGTGTGTTCTAGAGCCGCGCTCCCTGCCTTGATGTTCATCGAATTGTTTCAACAGGGTTCGGACGGGTGCAACACTAACTCGAATGGCTGAACGGAAATCGTGTATGGTTGGGCCACTACCTTGTTCGTCCATCATTGACCATAGCATCCGACATCCATACTTCAGAGGCAATAGGCGATTGATGTGCCCCGAAAGGGCGCCCTCTGATTGTGGGTCCCCTGGGTGAATATGGTTCAACCTATTTTCATCCAAATTGGTTAATTTCAATGGGTCCAATATGGACGGGTCTGCAACAAGAGTGTTGTCTTCATCCTGCAGGTGGTTTTCAAGGAGTAATTGACAATATTGGCTGATGGATAGATCTAGTTCGTTTGCACCCGCCATCAATCGCTCAACCAACAGGGTTGGGAGTGAAACTGTGGCTTCCATGTGGGTTCCGGAGCAGTAGGGGACTAATGAATTAATTCATCGGGAATCCATGTATTCAGTATTAATTTTAATATTATATTAGAATGGAAGATTGTTGGCAGGGATATCCTTGATCTGTGATGCCTGGGGCGTTCCGGATGAGGGTTTTCAGGCGGGTGATGTTTCATAGAGATGTATTAGCTATCCCTCACTAGATAATAATTAAAATTAATTGAAAATGTGCGAATATAAACGAATTAATTGGTTTATTGGAGAATTGGGGGGGGATTTAGTGTGGTGCTATTTTTGACCGTGGTTTGCCTTGGTCTGGGAAAAATACCCACGGTAAGGGGTTATTCTGATTCATCCTCTGGAGAGGGGTGTGCATGGGCTGGGGCGTTGGCTGTGTATGGTGCTTTTCGCATCATTGAACGGATCGATATTTCTTACAATGAAACCAAACAAGTATCACAAAATTTAGCATCTTCATGTTCAATCGTTGTGTAGCAACCTTCGCATTTCGATACTGAATTAAATCATCTT
>PVBE011122444.1_pt1 | contig 10363 bp, 2 predicted proteins | sample 1631181 | NCBI WGS metagenome assembly PVBE01 (sample SAMN08397723, study PRJNA350692) | Marine metagenome, whole genome shotgun sequencing project. | isolation source: water | place: Pacific Ocean | collected 2012-04 | reverse complement strand
CACGCCCTGTATTCATAGGGTCAAACGATACCGGCGGATCTTAAGATGACTTCTCCAAATGGGAAATCCGGGTTAGGGAGGGGTTAAAGGAGAGCCGAAGGCGCGAAGACCGATCCAAAAATTCCTGTCGCTCGCCTCACAAGAGAGACTCTATTACGAAGCCTCAACTTCTTCGACTTCCAGTTCCTCGGCGAAGTTCCCCAGTCCTGCTCTAAGCTCGACCTGCGTGTCTTGGTAGTAGGCCGCGCCCGTGCCGGCGGGGATAAGGTGTCCGATGATCACGTTTTCTTTCAGGCCGCGCAGGCTGTCGTGTTTTCCCGAAAGGGCCGCCTCGGTGAGCACTCGCGTAGTCTGCTGGAAGGAGGCTGCCGCGATAAAACTCTCCGTGCTGAGGGACGCCTTCGTAATCCCTTGGAGAATGGGCTCCGCTTCGGCCGGCCGTCCGCCCTTGGCGCGCGTCGCTTCGTTCGCCTCTTGGAAGCGAATCTTGTCTACTTCTTGGTGGGCGAGGAAGGGCGTGTCGCCTGGGTCGTCCTTGATCTTGACCTTGCGCAACATCTGCCGCACGATAACCTCGATATGCTTGTCGTTCGTGCGCACGCCTTGCAGGCGGTAGACCTGCTGCACTTCGTCGAGTAGGTACTTGCGCAACGCGTCTTCACCCATCACCTCGAGGATGTCCTGCGGGATGACCGGACCGTCCGTCAACTGCTGACCGGCGCTGATGCGGTCGCCCGATTGAACATTGAGGTGTTTGCCCGGCGGTATCGTGTACTCACGCTGTTTGCCGACCGGGGGGAGCACCTTGACTTTGCGCATTCCCTTCGAGGCGCCGCCCAACTCGACGAGGCCATCGATGTGGCTGATGATCGCGGGGTCTTTGGGCTGGCGGGCTTCGAAGAGCTCGCCCACACGCGGCAACCCGCCGGTAATGTCTTTGGTTTTGCTGAATTTTCGCGGAGTCTTGGCCAGCAAGTCGCCCGCGCGGACCTTCGCTTGGTCTTTTACCATCACATGGGTCTGAGCGGGGATCGTCGCGTACGAAAGCACTTCTTCTCGATTGCTCATGATAGTGACCTGCGGATGGAGATCCTGCTTGTGTTCGGTAACAATCGTTTCCTTCAAGCCGGTGTCCGGATTCACATCCACCCGCATCGTTACGCCTTCGACCATGCCCTCGAGGTGAATCGTTCCGCTGGACTCGGCGACGATCGAGATGTTGTAGGGATCCCATTCGAAAAGAACCTGCCCCTTGCGGAGCTTTTGTCCATTTTCCATCCGCAACACAGCGCCAGCCGGCGTGGGATAGCGCTGAACCTCGACATCGTCCGAATCGAGCAGGTGCACTTCGCCGCCCCGGTTCACGACAACCGACTCGCCATCGCGATTCACAGCGGTCCGCACGTTGTTGAATTCGACGGTACCTGGCTCGGGCACTTTGATTTCGTTCGCCTCCACTTGACGGCTGGCCGCGCCCCCAATATGGAAGGTTTGCATGGTCAACTGCGTGCCTGGCTCGCCGATGGACTGGGCCGCGATGATTCCGACCGCTTCGCCGCGCTCGACGAGTTTGCCGGTGGCCAAGTTAACGCCGTAGCATTTCGCGCATACGCCGCGCTTGGATTGGCAAGTCAGCACCGAGCGAATCTCGAGCATGGGCAAGCCCTTCTCGCCGATTGTCGCGGCCTTCTCCTCGTCAATCAACTCTCCCGCCTCGACTAGCGGCTCGTCGATGCCTGGAATCATGATGTCGTTGAGCGCGCAGCGGCCTACGAGCCGCTCCTCAAGGGGCGCGATAATTTCCGAGCCGTCCATGAGCGCTTCCATCCACACGCCGTTGAGCGTTTCGCAGTCATCCTCCTCGACAATCACGTCCTGCGATACATCGACCAAGCGCCGGGTCAGGTACCCCGCATCGGCCGTCTTCAATGCGGTATCCGCCAGGCCCTTTCGGGCACCATGCGAGGAGATGAAGTATTCGACGACTGTGAGGCCTTCGCGGAAGTTTGAGGTAATCGGAGATTCGATGATATCGCCCGATGGCTTGGCCATCAGGCCGCGCATAGCCGCGAGTTGGCGAATCTGGTTCTTCGAACCGCGGGCGCCCGAAGTGTACATAAGGTGGATCCCCGTAAACCCTTCGTCGTTCGACGCGATTCCCTTGAGCATCTTCGTGGCTACTTGTTCGGAGGTCGTCGTCCATTGGTCGATGATCTTGTTGTACCGCTCGCCCTCGGTGATGAGGCCGTTCTGATACATTCCGTCAATGCGCTCCACCTCGTCCTGCGCCTCGCCGATGAGCTCTTCCTTCTCCGGCGGAATCAACATGTCGCACACCGCAATCGAGATTCCCGAAAGCGTGGCAAACTTAAACCCAACCTTCTTCAAGTCATCGAGAAGCCTGATCGTTTTTGCGTGGCCGTGGTCCTGGAAAGCCAAAGCGATCACGTCGCCGATGCTTCCCTGCGAAAGTTCGCGATTTACGTTAGCAACCGAAATCTCCGCGGGCAAGGCTTCGGCAAGGAGCACTCTGCCGACAGTCGTGTCGATGACTTCGTCACCATGGCAAAGTTTTATCGGCGCGTGGATATGCGCTTCGCCCATATCGTAGGCGAGGCCCACGGCCTGCTCGTCGGCATACACTTGGCCCGGACGAAGGATATTCCCTTCTTCGCCGGACCACTCCGCTTGCCACGCGCCTTTGACGTCTTCCCGTGCCTTGGTCATGTAGGCGATGCCGAGAACGATATCTTGGCTGGGTGTAACGATGGGACGGCCATTGGACGGCGAAAAGATATTCGACGATGATAGCATCAGCAGGCGCGCTTCCAACTGGGCCGCGGGCAACAGCGGCACATGCACTGCCATCTGGTCGCCATCGAAATCCGCGTTGAACGCGCGGCATACCAACGGGTGAATGCGAATCGCCTTGCCTTCGATAAGCGTCGGCTCGAAGGCTTGAATGCCCAGGCGGTGAAGCGTTGGGGCGCGGTTGAGAAAGACCGGATGATCGGTAATCACCTCGTCCAAGATATCCCAGACCTCTTCACGCCCAGCGGCAATCGCGCGCTTAGCCGCTTTGATGGTCGTGGCGATACCACACTCTTTCAACTCGTGAATGATGAAGGGCTCGAAGAGCTCCAAGGCCATTTTCTTTGGCAGGCCGCATTGGTGGAGCTTCAATTCGGGGCCGACCACGATGACCGAACGGCCCGAGTAGTCTACGCGTTTTCCGAGGAGGTTTTGGCGGAAGCGCCCCTGCTTGCCCTTGAGCATGTCGCTGAGCGATTTGAGGGGCCGGTTGCCCGCGCCGAGGACAGTGCGGCCATGCCGGCCGTTGTCGAACAGGGCATCGACCGCTTCCTGGAGCATGCGCTTCTCGTTGCGAAGGATGACCTCAGGCGCGCGCAACTCGATAAGCCGTTTGAGGCGGTTGTTCCGGTTAATCACGCGGCGGTAAAGGTCATTCAGGTCGCTGGTTGCGTACCGGCCTCCTTCGAGCGGAACCAAGGGGCGCAGATCCGGCGGGATGACTGGGATGACGCTGAGCACCATCCAAGTCGGATTGTTGCCCGACTTGCGCAGCGCTTCGACCACCTTAAGCCGTTTGATCGCTTTCGTACGGCCCTGGATAGAAGTGGTCGTGGCGAACTGTTGATGGAGTTCTTCGCTCAACTGCTCGACGTCGATCTCCTCGAGCAGAATCTTGATCGCCTCCGCACCCATCTTCGCGGTGAAGTGGTCGCCAAACTCGCCGCGGGCGTCCTGAAACTCGTCTTCGGTTAGAGTCTGCATCTTTTCGAGGGTCGTGTCGCCCGGGTCGAGGACGATGTAGTTCTCGAAATAAATGATGCGTTCGAGGGCGCGTATCGACAAGTCAAGCAAATTGCCAATGCCGCTTGGGGTCGTCTTGAAGAACCAGATGTGGGTGACTGGAACGGCCAGCTTGATGCTGCCCATGCGCTCCCGGCGAACTTTGCTTTCCGTGATTTCCACGCCGCAACGGTCGCATGTGATGCCGCGGTGTTTGACCTTTTTGTATTTTCCGCAACCGCATTCCCAGTCCTTGACGGGCCCGAAAATGCGTTCGCAGAACAGGCCGTCCTTTTCCGGCTTAAAGGTGCGGTAATTGATGGTCTCCGGCTTTTTAACTTCGCCGCGAGACCATCTCAGCAATTCATCGGGGGAAGCCAACCGAATTTGGAGAGCATCAAATCGTTCGCCTGTCGTCGCTATATATTTAGACAATTCTTACTCCTCCGCCACGTCTTCTTCGTCAGCTTCCAGAACCCCTTCGATCTTAATCAACTTGATCACGTCCAGGCACAGGCTCTGCATTTCGCGAACCAGCACGTTGAACGATTCCGGTGTCCCGGGTTCCACTTCCCGCTCATCTTTCACGATGGCCTCGTAGGCTTTGGTTCGACCCTGGATATCGTCGGATTTGATGGTCAGCAGCTCTTGCAAGGTATAGGCCGCACCGTAAGCCTGTAGCGCCCACACCTCCATCTCGCCGAAGCGCTGTCCACCGAACTGCGCCTTGCCGCCCAGCGGCTGCTGGGTTACCAGCGAGTACGGCCCAATAGCGCGAGCGTGAATCTTGTCGTCCACCAGATGGTTGAGTTTCAGCATGTAAATCTGGCCGACGCAAACATCCTGATCCATCTCGCGGCCCGACCGCCCGTCGCGCAGCTTGATCTTGCCCGTATCCGGCAGGCCCGCGTCGGTCAAATATTTGCGAATGGTCGGCTCGGTCGCGCCATTGAATACGGGGGTGGCGAATTTCAAGCCGAGCGCCTTCGCCGCCCAGCCGAGATGGGTCTCAAGCAACTGCCCCACGTTCATGCGCGAAGGAACGCCCAAGGGGTTCAGCAGAATCTGAACCGGCGTGCCGTCTGGCAAGAAGGGCATATCGGCTTGGTGAAGAATCTTCGCCACCACGCTTTTGTTCCCGTGTCGCCCCGCGATCTGGTCGCCCACGGACATGCGCCGTTTGGTAGCGACAAACACTTTCACGAGTTTGATCACGCCCGGTGGCAGGTCGTCGCCTTTGCGCAAGTTGTCAATCTTGCTGTCGCGGAAGGCGATAAGCTTCGCTTCTTCCATGGCCGCCATGTTGACCAAACGCGAGAACTTTTGCTGCAAGCGCTTGTCTTCGATTTGCAGGCGCGAGAGAACGCCGTAGTCGGCCTTGTCGAGATGGCTGACCTTGATGCGCTTGCGCTGTTGAAGAACGAGCTCGCCGGTCCGGTGATCCACCACATCGCTAAGGGACGGCAGCCCCATAATGTCGTCTTTGACCAAGGCGACGAAGGTGTCGCGCACGCCGTCAATCCGCTCTTCGTAGTACTTCTTGACCTTGGTCACTTTGGCGGTGAGCGCGCTCTTCGACCCGGTGTCGCCGGTCTTGTCGCGGCGGCTGCTCACTCGCACATCGACCACTACGCCTTCTTTGCCAGGGGATACCGTGAGGGATGCGTCTCGCACGTCTTCGGCCTTCTCGCCGAAGATGGCGCGAAGCAATTTTTCCTCGGGGGCTAGCTCGGTTTCGCCTTTGGGCGTTACCTTGCCTACGAGCACGTCTCCCGGCTTGACCTTCGCGCCGATCTGAGCGATGCCCGTCTCGTCAAGATGGCGGAGGGCTTCTTCGCTTACGTTCGGGATGTCCCGCGTGATCTCTTCAGGACCCAGCTTCGTGTCACGCGCTTCGATTTCGTAGACTTGGATGTGGATCGACGTAAACACATCGTCCTTCACCAACTCTTCGCTCAGAAGAATGGCGTCCTCGAAGTTATAGCCCTCCCACGGAAGGAAGGCGACCAGAACATTGCGCCCCAGCGCGAGTTCGCCCTTGTCCGTAGCGGGGCCATCCGCGATAATGTCACCCGCCTCAACGCGGTCGCCCTGGGAGACGATCGGCCTCTGGTTGATGCAGGTATTCTGGTTCGAACGCACGTACTTCTTCAGCGAGTACTCATCCGCTTCGGTTCGGAAGGGGTTTTCGGCGCGATCTGCCTTCTTGGTGACATGAACCCGGATCGTTTCGCTATCGGCGTAATCCACCACGCCGGCGCGTTCCGCGCGGACGACCGTGCCCGCGTTCTTGGCTACGACATGCTCGAGGCCCGTTCCCACGTAAGGGGATTCCGTCCGCAACAGGGGCACGGCTTGGCGTTGCATGTTCGAGCCCATCAAGGCGCGGTTCGCGTCGTCATGTTCGAGGAAAGGAATCAGCGCGGCGGCCACACTCACCAATTGCTTTGGCGAGATGTCCATGTAATCGACTTGGCTGGGGGGCACCTTCGGGAAATCGCCGCGATGGCGCGACAGGACGGTCGGGTTCTGGAAACGTTTGCGGCTGTCGAGCGGGGCGTTCGCTTGGGCGATAGTGTAGTTGTCTTCGTCGTACGCGGACAGGCGCTCGATAGCATCGGAGACCTTCCCGCCGCCCGCCTTCAGATACGGCGTCTCCAGGAAGCCGTAGCGGTTGATTTTCGCGTAGGTCGCCAGCGAAGCCATGAGCCCGATGTTTGGCCCTTCAGGCGTTTCAATGGGGCAGATCCGCCCGTAGTGAGTCGGATGAACGTCGCGCACCTCGAAACCCGCGCGTTCGCGGCTCAGTCCGCCCGGTCCCAAGGCGCTTAAACGCCGCTTGTGAGTCAGCTCGGCCAGGGGATTGATTTGGTCCATGAAATGCGAGAGCTGGCTGCGTCCGAAGAAGTCTTTGATGACGGCGCTAACCGGTTTCGGGTTCACTAGGCTCTGAGGTGTCAGTTGATCTTCGTCCTGGAAATTCATACGCTCGCGGACCGTCCGCTCCATGCGCACTAATCCGATGCGGACTTGGTTCGACAGCAATTCGCCCACACAGCGCACCCGGCGGTTGCCGAGGTGATCGATGTCGTCGAGAACGCCTTCCCCGCTGCGCAAGCGCACGAGGTACTGAAGCGTGGCGACCACGTCTTCCTTGCCAAGCGTTTTGGTCTCCTGCGAAATCTCAAGCCCCAGCTTACGGTTGATCTTGTAGCGGCCGACCGAAGCGAAATCGTAGCGGCTTGGGTCGTAAAACAAGCGCTGGAAGAACGTGCGGGTCGTCGCGTCCGTGGCGGGGTCGCCTGGTCGGATGCGCGCGTACACTTCGCGCAACGCGTCCTCCTCGGTCTGCGTGGTGTCCTGGGAAAGGGTATGGAAGATCGTCGAATCGCGCACGATGTCTTCCGCGTCGATGATCACGATTTCCTTAACACGAGAATTCATCAAGCGGTCGATGGAAACATCGGTAATTTCGTTGCACGCCTCGGCCAGTATTTCGCCGGTCTCGGGGTCGATGACATCGGCGCCGACGATCCGGCCAACCAAATCGGCAGGTTCGAAGGACTTGCTGCCGATCTTTATCTTCGTCTTGCCGAGGACCGCCTTCCGCATGGTGTAGAAAATATTGAGGACATCCTCGTTTTCCACATAGCCGAAACACTTCAGAAAGGAGGTGGCCAACAGGCGCGACCGCCGGTCGATCGTCAGCCAGAGGGTGTCGTTGATATCGTATTCGAACTCGAGCCACGCGCCGCGGTAGGGGATGATCCGAGCCGAAAGAAGAATTTTGCCATTCTGATGCGTCTTCGTTTCAAAGGACACGCCGGGCGACTTGTGCAACTGGCTGACGATTACGCGCTCGGCACCATTGATAATAAAGGTGCCCGTCGGCGTCATGACCGGCAACTCGCCCAGAAAGACTTCCTGTTCGACCATCAGCTTTACGAGTTTCTCGTCCGTCGTGCCCACCTCCTCGTAACGCACCAAACGGAGGAGCGCTTTGAGCGAAGCCGCATACGTCACGCCGCGGAGCTGGCACTCCTGCACCGTATACTTCGGCGGCGCGAAGGAGTAGTGGACGAACTCGAGGTGGGTCATCTTGTCCGGCGACGAGATGGGAAACACGTCCGAGAAAACTTCTTGTAGTCCCACCGATTTCCGTTCGTCGGGTGGCACGTCCCACTGCAAGAAATCCCCGTACGATTTCGTCTGGATTTCAATGAGGTCCGGAAGCTCCACGGGATCAGGAATAACCTCGAGCGAGTAGCGTTCCGGTGCGCCTTGATACGCAACAGCCATGCACAGTTCCCCTTCTACGTGGTGAATTGGGTGTAAGACGTGAGGACAGGAGTACGCGAGAGAGATTGGAGTAGAAAAGCCAAGCCGAAATCCAAGGGTCGTGAATTTGAATTGTTTCGCGTAGACACAACTCGCCCATTAACTGGACAATATCGAATCATAGCAAAGGAAAAGGGAAATGTCAACAAGAAATCGGTCTGTAATAATTTCTCTTTCGGCGGCAGACAAGGGATGGTGACAGGGCAGCGCCGTCTCACCATGGATAGCCTCGCAACTCACTCAATAGCAATTACTTACGAACAATGACTGACACCGCTGGGGCACCCTGCGTGGCAAAGGCGTCTGGCGAGCAGTCAGGGCCCCGAGAGGATCTGAAAACGGACTCGGGGATCCGCTCGGCGGGAATCGCCGCGTCTCCTTCGGAGAAGTTCGTATGGAGAGGGGCTTACCGGGGGAATCGCTTCGCTTATCCCCCGGCTACACGCCGCGGTCCCGGCAAAGCTTCTTGTTTGCCTAGGCGCGCCATGTTCCGGGTCGGATTTTCTCGTTTGCCCACGCGCCCCTCGCCGGCGGAAGGCCTACAGAACATTGGTAGACTCTTCGGTACTCGTCACAACTTCTATAGGCGGCGTTCTTGCGTCATCCTGACATCTGAAGTATCTATTCATGCTGTTTCCAACCTATCCGTCATGCTGAGCAAAGCGAAGTATCTCGATTCCATTGGACTTCTGGCGTGTCGAGTTCCTTCACTTCGTTCAGGTTGACGGAAGACGGGCTACAACACTGAGCATGACATCGAACCACAAATCGATAAAGACAAATTTCGGCAATCGTAGCTGCTCGCCAGACCCAGGCTCTATCGTCCCAGTTTCTTCTTGCCGACGAGAAAAGAAAGGTCACCGAGAAAACATAAGTGAAGATCGCATTCTTGCGGACGTGATTACGCTGTGTCCTCTGTGACAAGAGAATTCGCCGTCGAAATCGGACAGGTCTCGAAGGTATACTCCGCCCATGTCCCCAAAGAAGAAGCCCTCTGCGCACAACACGATCACCATCAAAGGCGCTCGCGAGCACAATCTGAAGAACCTGAACATCGCTATCCCCCGCGACCAGTTGGTTGTGATTACGGGGCTGAGCGGCTCGGGGAAGTCGAGCCTCGCCTTTGACACGATTTACGCGGAGGGCCAGCGCCGGTATGTGGAGAGCCTATCGGCCTACGCCCGCCAATTCCTCGATCAGATGGACAAGCCGGACGTGGACTACATCGAGGGGCTGAGCCCGGCGATATCCATCGAACAGAAGACGACGCACCGGAATCCGCGCTCGACCGTCGGCACGGTCACGGAGATTTACGATTATCTTCGGCTGCTCTTCGCGCGGATTGGCACGCCCCATTGCCACGAGTGCGGGAAGGTCATCGAATCGCAAACGCCGCAGAAGATTGTGGACTCCGTCCTCGCCTATCCGGAGAAGACGAAAGTTCAACTTCTCGCGCCGCTTGTACGACAGCGCAAGGGGACGTATCAGAGAATCTTCGATGACGTGAAGCGCCAGGGCTTCGTCCGGGTGCGCGTCGATGACGAGTTTCATTCGGTGGACGACGACATCAAACTCCATCGCTATAAGAAGCACGATATCGATGTCGTGGTGGACCGGCTTGTCGTGAAAGCGGGGTTGGGAAAACGCCTCACGGATTCGGTCGAGACTTGCCTCAAGTTGGGCGAGGGCATCCTGCGCATCTACACGGAATCACCGGACGGCGCAATTGGCGAGACGCTTCAGAGCGAACACTTCGCCTGTGTCGATTGCGGAATCAGTTTCGAGGAATTGGCGCCGCGCATGTTCTCGTTCAACAGCCCGCACGGCGCCTGCCCGGAATGCACGGGCCTCGGCACCACCATGGAAATCGACCCGGAATTGGTCGTGCCCGACCCCTCCCTGCCGCTCAGCGCAGGCGCGATGCGCCCGTGGAACATGAGTAAATTGATGGACGGCTGGTATCGCCGCGCACTGGAATGCCTCTGTGATCACTACAAACAGAAGATGAGCACCCCCTTCGAAGACCTCCCCGAATCGTTTCGGAATATCGTTCTCTACGGTTCGGACAAGGAAGTCATCGCCTTTACCTATGCCTCGAAGAAGCGGCGCTCCTCACATGAAGTTTCGCGGCCGTTCGAGGGCGTCATCCCAAATATTCAACGCCGCTTCAGGGAAACCAGCTCGAATCGGCAGCGCGACCTCATCGGACAAT
>PVBE011076264.1_pt1 | contig 10363 bp, 2 predicted proteins | sample 1631181 | NCBI WGS metagenome assembly PVBE01 (sample SAMN08397723, study PRJNA350692) | Marine metagenome, whole genome shotgun sequencing project. | isolation source: water | place: Pacific Ocean | collected 2012-04 | reverse complement strand
TTTCCCCTTCTTTGTGTTTGAGAAGTGGCTCGTTAGCAACACTTCGGGTAGCTGTAAGAGCCCCCCGGCATTGCCCTCAGGTGTTACAGGAACCGCTGTGACCCCTCGAGTGGGGAGGTTGGCTGCGCTTTCGATGGTGGCAATACCGGGCGCGTCTTCTCCCAGCACCGTGCCGTTACGGGCACCAGCGGCTTCATTAACAGCAGCCTGCGTGCCGCGCTCTACCTCTGCTGTGGCAGAGGCGTTACGTACCTCTTGTGCTGCTTGCTCCATGGGGACACGACGACTAGCACCTTCCCCGTGGAGAATCTCCGTTAACGCAATCCCCGCTCTTTTAACGGTACCTACGGTTTCCCCGTTTACGTCTTTGAGAACATCCCCTACCTCGGCACGAGCGCCAGGCATCTCTTTCCCGTTGCGATGCACCACCACGTCCCCGCTCTGGAAAGTCTCAGCGGGAACGGGGGACACGTCACCATTGGGGGCAACTACCTCCACGTTGTCAAAGGTCGTCGCTACAACAACACCGTGGCCGTTCTTCTTACTGTACGTCGCAGCAGTGTCAGGAATACCTGCAATCTCTTGAATACGGCGCTTACCCGCGTAGTCCATTAGGCCTTTACGGAAAGAGACATCCACCAACTCATTAAAAGCAGCCTGTACTTTCTTATTAACCTTAATCGCTTTGAACTTCTCGGGGGCAAAGGCGTAGGCCTCCTCCAGCGTCAAATAACTCTCTAAGGGCTTGAAGCCCTTACTCCCTGTCGCCTGTACGCGCTCTTGAAAGGCCGTTTTCCCCCCGGGCATGAGATCTAGGGTAAAACCTATGTCCAAAAGATACTGGGCATGGTTATAGGCAAAGTGCAAAAGCTGGTCGACTAAGATCTTTTGTTTGTCTGTCAACGCGGTGTAGGCTTTTGATAGCCCTGTTTTTTGTGTCTCTAGCAGCGGACCAAACGACCCCGAGTATTGGTCTAGCACAGACCGAAAGCCCACCCCCTGCTCCCCGCTCCCCTCGGGGTACCTGAAGTCGCCCAGCCGGTCTCGGTATAAGACTTCTCCAATACCATGCGGCGCGGCTCCCGGAATCTCTTCTGCTGCTGCTTTAGCTGCTTGCCGAACAAGGTTCCCCCCGGCAACACCCGTAACTCGAGTTTGCTGAAGGGTCGCCTCGTATTGACGCCTGGTCTTTTCTGGAGTTTTCCCCGGCTCGCGCCAAGCGCCGCTCCCCCAAGTGTCGTAAAGATCTAAGAAAAAAGCTTCCGTCTTTGCAAGAGGCTCCGCGAAAAACCCTTTGCCTGCAGCAGAAGCCTCTAATGCTTTACCCGATGTCCATCGGCCGAGACGAGTGGCTTGCCCCAGCGTCATGCCCACAGGCCCCAAGGGGGTAAGGAGCTGATCAGCCCACCTAAGCATCGCCTCCCGGGATTGCATCTTGTCCCGTAGAGTATCTATGGTGCGCTCCGCCTCCGCGATAGTTCGACCTAGTCTATGCTCTCGGCGCCCAACCGCTTCTGCTCTTGCCACTTCCACGCGACGCGCACTATCCACCCTGGCTTGCGCTTCCGCGACAGCTTTCTCTTTGTTCGCCAAAGACTCCTTCTGTTTGTCTGTCGGAGGCTTCTTCTGCTTCTTGAGCCGCGTCTGATATGACTTAAGCGCTTTCTCCGCGCGCCGCAGGCTCGGCAACTCGATCGTCTCGAGAACCGTCTCCCCTACAGTAACCTCTCGGGTTACGTCTGTTTTTCTAGCGCTCTCTACCTTAGCCTCGTCCACCAGCGCTCTTGCCTCTGCCACTTTCTTACGGTTCTTTGCGAGGGTGCGCTTTTGTAAAGGAGTGAGCTCCGCGCCCTCGCGAGCGGCCTCGTACCTATCGAGACGTTTTTCCGCTTTGACGACTTCGGCTTCCCGCTGCGCCAGTTGTTCTTCTGTCCAACCTTCGGTGAGACGGGATTCACGTTGTCGAAAGCCCGCTTTTTCAGCCTCTGCTTTCAACAAGGTGTTAACAGCTTTCCCTGCTTTTGCGCGGTCTTGACTTAAGAGAAGACCGTCCCCCACCGAGTACAGTCCCCGCTTCACTGCCCGAACAGCCGGGTGGGCCATCATTATAACTTCGGGGGCTGCTGCGGCCATTAGGCCATTCCAAAAGGGAACATCCTCTAAGGGGGTGCCCTTTAGGTCTAAAACCCCCGCCATGCTGCCCATGTACATAGCGGTAGTATCTACCATCGCAACCGTTATATCTGCGAAGTCTTTAGTGTAAGCACCTGTGTGCGCTGCGCGCGCGCCCATGCGTTGCATGGCAGTAACGCGAGCCATCGGAGAGACGCCTTCACCAAAGTAACTAACAGGAGTGGGGGTGAAGCCGGCATAGGTACCGATCATGTCTGCTGACATAAGCCCGACATTCACCAAGCTAACTGTCCAGTTAGCCAATTTCTCCTGCAGCCCTTTCGACCAGTCCCAGCTCACGTCAGTGACCGTCCCCAACACCTGCTGGCTCCGGTCTTTTATTATGTCTCCCTCTTGCGCGGAGATGCCGGGGACGAGTTTGTTGTTTCTCCAGATGGTGTAGTTACGGCGCCCCATGTCCAGATTACTGACATAGCGGGAGACACCGTCTTTCTCCACTTCTATCTCTTGATAGTCTGTGCCAATAAAATCTTCCCATTTCTCGCCTGAGCCCCCTTCCGCACGCGCCTTGAAAATCTCTATGAGATGCTTCTGCGCAGTATTGCGTCGACCGCTCACTTCTGTAGCTTCTTGGAAAACCGCCTCTGCGTGTACACGCTGCTCAAGGGTCATGTCCGCCGTGTTGGCCAAGTCGAAGCCGAGTTGCTTATACACAGCCTCTCTGTCTTCCAGGCGTTTAGTCGCATCGAGACCGATTAGCTCACGGCGCATTACGTGGGTAAGCGAGTCTTGTAACCAATCGTGCAGTCCCACTACCCCGCCATACATACTAGAGGCGAACAGAAGGGCCGGATCCCTGCCCCCGTCCTCCCGAAGCTCTTCTTGAACGTCCGCAGCCGCTTCCGCGATCAACTCCCCTTTTGTAGGCAGTCGCCCTTTTCTTTCTTTCCCCATAGCGCCGTAAACAAGACTACCAAAGCTATAAGAGGTTTCGCCATAACCGCTCTCAGCTATGATTTTCCCCAGCGTGTCTCCCATAAACCCGGGGTCCACGTTGTACAAATGGCGATTTAACACTTTGTTTGACGCCGTGTCGTTAAGGCGCCGCATCAGGAAGGACATGCTTTTCCCGCCAATTACGGCGGGCTGCCCTTCCTTTTCGATCCTTTCCGCTTCCACCACCATCCGGCGTGCGTGGTCTACCAAGGGGTCTACGGCTATCCCCAGCGCTTCGCTTATCTCTGCTTGATAAGATAGCTGGGCAGTAGACGGCGTGAAGATATCAGGGGCGTCCCCTACAAAACCTTCTGTCGCCCATTCCGCAAGACCTACTTGGTGAGGGCGCGCAGCTTCCCGTTCTTTGAATTGCTCAAACGTCCCGGGATGTGACAACTCCGCTTCCCGAGGGGCGCCTAACGATACCATCCCCCCAGGACGCGAGATCTCCTTTGCAATCTCATAGGCAAGGGCCATCTCGTCTTCTGCACGTTTCTGTTCCAACTCCACGTACCTAGTGGGCAGGTCCGCGTCTTTAGCGAGCGTGGTCAACCGGGCTTGCCCTGCTCTCTCCCTGCCCTCTGCTAGGGCCAAAGTATCAAGAGAGAAACCCTTCTTTTTGGAGTAGGTGCCTATCTGTACAAGCGGGTCGGATATGCCGGTGACCGTACCTATCGTATTCCCTTCCGGGTCCTCGAGTATGTCCCCCTCTTTTGCATCGAACATGGCGTCAAGTCGAGCGCCGTCTCGTGTTGCTTTAACGCCTGTGCGGCGTAACCCATCCAAGGGAACTTGAAGCAACCCTTCGGGACTATCTACATTGACGAAATACAACCCCCCGGGCAACCCGTGCTCCTGTTTGGTAGAGGTGCCTTTATACTTGAGCCTCTCGGTGTCTTTCTGGGACAAATAGACAGGACGTACGCCCAACTCATTATACGTTTCGTCCGCTTGCCCCGGGTTGGAGTAGGTCTGCCCCAGATGCGCTGTGACAAGATACGGAGCACTTGTGGGTATATTGTTGCCGGCCATATCGGAACGGAGCACAAGCAGCCCGTTATCGTCCAAGAGATACGGGGTGCCCATATAAAACGGCGTTAGGCTTTCGTAAGGTTGTGCCCCTCCCCTATCTTCCAAAGCCTGGGTAATGTTGTGGTCAGTGCTGCTTTGTGTCTCTTCTAGTCCTCGTCGCGTATGCTGGCGCAGTGTTTGTTCCACTATCGCTTTATTGAATTGGTCGGATTTGCCCGTACCCTCTGCTTCAAGCAGCGTTTCCATCGTCCTATCGCGGGCAGCCCGGTTGGTTTCTCTCTCCCCTACCGTAGAAAGATCTGCGTATTCTTGAAGCAGCCTTACCTGCTCCTCCTCGGCTTTTTCTATTAGGGGCTCGAAGACGACTTTCTTAGCAGCATCCCTGCCCAAGGCCCGCATGCCCGGGGCTAGGACCTCTGCGGCTTGCCCTAAAGTCTCACCCACTACCTCTTTAACTGCTTCCACACCGGGGCGGTGATTCTTGTTGTAGAGTTCCGCCATCGTCATAGAGCGGGGAACTGCCACCGGGTCTGAGAAATCCATCTCGGGGTACGTACTTTTTAAGACGCCCGTTATCTCATCCTCATCAAAGCCTTTGGCTTCATACGTTTCGTAAAATTCCGACAAAGAAGTACTAGGCCCCGGCCTTATGACTGACTCAGGCTCTGACTCAGGCTCTGACTCAGGCTCTGACTCAGGCTCTGGCTCAGGCTCTGGCTCAGGAAGGGATTGAAGAAGCTCTTCTTCCTCTTCTTCTTCCTCCTCTTCTGCAAAAAGCCGACCGAGCTCCCCCATCGTTAGATCAGGGGAGATGTCGGCAGGGTCCGTGAAATCATTCCCTACCTGATAGGCCTCCCGAAAAGTGTCGCGCACTTCTTCTTGGGTAAACCCCGCCCCCAGCAAGCTCTCGTAGTACTCGCCAAAGGTTGCATCAGGAGACATAGGATCAGACGCCATAAATCACTTACCTTTTTTGGCTACCGGATGGAACTTCCCGCTAATCCACATACCCCTGACTTTGTCCCACACGCCGGTTTTTTCGTTCCAAACCATTTTGAAATCTACTCCGTCCGCTGGTTTTGCGGGTATTTTTGTTTTCCCCGGCGCTGGTGCAGGCGGTGTAATGTTAATAGCTGGTGTTGTTGCCGCTGGTGTTGTTGCCGCTGGTGGTGTTGCCGCTGGTGTTGTTGCCGCTGGTGTAACAACACCGTTGAGCGCTGTTCGGAGATCGGCTACTCGTGCCATCGCCCAATCAGGATCTTCCCGAAAGAGGGCGTTGCCAGCCAGCTTGCTCTTTCCGGCGCCCCAAATAGCCCGTAGCTGCCGTTTTTGCTCACGCGATACCTGAGGAGAGCTGCGCAGGGTGCGATAATGCGATTCTACGGCCAACATCCTATTTTTTAGCTTTTCGTTTTTACGGCGCAGTCCTTTTTCTCCAGTCTCTTCTTTCGCCGCTTGCTGCTCTGTGGCGCCTAGCGTTGTTGCTTGCGCCTGTGCCGCCTCAAGCGCCTCTTTCCTTGCGCGGTAAGATCTACCCAGCTTGTCTGCTGCATCAAACTGGACTTTGTCTGTGGGAGTTAGCTTGCCTGCTCCTGTGCCTGTATTCAGAGCTTTTTTAAGAGCAGCGGCTTCCTCTGTAGGTGCGTCAGTTACGGCAACACTTTTCGCATCTTCGAATGCCTTACCCTCTTTCTCGACATCTCCCGCCGCTGCTGCGAGATCTGCCTGGATCTCTGCGGTAGTGCGTCCGGGAGGAAGGTCCCTGCCGGTTACCACTTTGTAGGCATCCGCCATCTTGCTCCGCTCTCCCGCAACGTCGACCGCTTCTTCAGTGGTAGAAGGCTTTCCTTTTTTTGAGATGTCCTTGAGCAAGCTTCCCCAACCCGAGCCACCTGTCTTGCTGCCCTTGCCCTTCTTGTTTATCTTATCCGTTAGCGCTTTTTTGTGCGCAATATCTGCTATGGTTTTCTTAAGCTTTAGTAGATCTCCCAGTTGGCCAAGCGCGTTTGGCTGTTTGAGAGATACGTTACGGGCGGTGAGATCTTTCTCGTAGAAAGTACCGACTCTCTTTATCGTCTCTTGGTCTTTCTCTCGACCAATCTCCAATGCCTGGTTCAGACGATCGTGGTAAGGCTGCCTCCAATCGGTTGTGTGCCGTGTCATGTACAGAGGCACGCCGCTTGTTCTCTTCGGTTTAGCGTCTTTACAGTACTCTATCATTGCGTGAAGACGTATTGCGTCCTCATCTGAGATGCGTCCTCGCATTGCGATAGCGTTTAGCGCGTTTGTGTCCGTAGGTAATGGAGAGGGGAGAGGGAGAGGCGCTGTCGCCTTTTTTACCAATTTTTGATACTCTTTTACGTTTTCCCAAACGGCCTTGCCCCGCTGCTCTGCTGTCTGTGTAGCAAAGTCCGCTGTAGCAGCCCCGATTTTTATCCCCTGCTGCAACTGGGCGAGAATCGCGTCAGCGAGTTCGGGGGTACCGAGCTCGGTAGTCAACTCTACCAAAAAGCCAGAAGCTTCTGCGATATCCTCTTTGACTTCAGGGTCTGCGTCCCCCGCTGCTTCTAGTGTAGCCTTGCCCTCTTTCGTTAGCTCTAACCGAAGGCCTTCCGCAGTCTTTGTTAAGGTAACAACCGCGTCATCCGGCCCTACACCTAGATGCTTCTGTATCATATCGAGAGCATCTTGCGTGTTCTCGGTTAGGATAATTTTTTTCGATTCCTCACTTTCGGGATCTTTCGCCACTTTCGCAAGTCTCTCAGCCCGTTTCTCGTAATAGTCCGAGGGGGGAACACGCACAGGGCCCGTGCTCATATCTAGGTCGACAGCGGCGTAGTGCTCGTCTAACTTTTTGCTAAGCAGCGTTCCTTCTTTGAGTTTAGGGTCTCCAACGGGGAGATTACGGACAAACGGGCTGAGCAAATTGAAATCTTTTGGGTCTACCGCTTCAATAACCTCGTCACTCACACCCGCGTCGACAGCTTCTAGGACCTCGTCTTCGACTTCGTCACTTTCCCGCTGCGTCACGTGCCGAATAGGTCCCGCTTCCGCCATGTCTGCCCGTACCGTGGGGTTGTCGCTCAGCCCGTGCGACTGCAGCCCTAGCGCCAGTGTAGTAACGACAGGAGACCCGGGGGTGGCAAGTGCTCTGTCTCTCGCCGCTGTCACCCGCTCGTCTTCTCCGTAGATACTTAAATAGGCTTGGTAAAGAGGAATGTCGTCCTCCGTACCGGAGAAGGTAGCAAGTGCTTCTCCCCAAGATCTACGATACATCTCCAGTCCTAGCTCCCTTTCAGTCGGGCGCTTCTTAGCGTTTTCTACGTACGCCCTTTGGAGAGTTTCGATACCCTCCTTGCGAGTCTCTTTTTTCCGAGCGAGCAAATTACCTAAAGCATAGTCCCGTGCCGGGGTTTGGGGCTTACTCTCCAAGTCCTCGCGTTTTTCTTGGAATTGAATCGCTAATGTCTGCCTTTCCTGTTCTGCTTCCGGGACCCCCGGTTCGACCGTTTTTGTGGGCGGTGGCAAGCGCTTTGCCACTTTCGTTGCTTGCGATACAATCTCTTCTCTACGTTGGCGCGTATCAGCTAATCGGGTTAGTGAAGATACATCCGGCTTTAAGCCAGATTGGTTTAGCGCAAGCTCTGCTGTATCAAGCTCTCTTCTTGCCGCTGCGAGTTTTTCTTCTTGTGCAACACGCAACTCAGCCGCTTCTCTTATTTCGGGGACTAGACGGGGCTGGTCTCCGTAAATAGAATCCGAAGGCTCTGTCGTCAGCATTCCTGCACCCACCCCGGGCTTGGACAGGGGAGAGGGTAACACCCCCTCAGGCTCTGCGGGCGGTGCGGGCTCTTCGGGCGGTGCGGGCGCACCGGGGGCGTCGGGCGCTACAGACTCGGACGGTTCTACAGGCGCCCCGTCAGGGCCGTATAGAATCTCTGAAGGCGCCTCTCCTGGCTTGCTTGCCGCAGCATCGACCAAGTCCCACAGGGGATTCAAGGCGATTTTGGTACCTAAATCTACAACGCTACTCGCGATGGCGAGCTCTTCTGAAATCTTCTTGCGCTCCAGTTCACCTGCTGTCGGCTCTTTGGGTCTAATGCGCTCAGGGGCAAGACGGCGCCGCTGCACAAAAGGTTGTGCAACAAGCCCCGGTCGCGGTAATTTGCTAGTTACTCTTGCCATTAGTATCTCGCCGTCTTAGTTACTCGTCTTCTTCGTCCCAAACCTTCGGTCTTTATGGTTCAAAGCCGCCAGGCGCGGGGGCGCCTGGCCATTCGCATGCGCCGGTCTCCTCGTTCCAAACCTGTCCTGGATGACAGTCTCCTTCGCCCGGCGCCGGGGGGCCTGCATCTCCGCCTGCATCTCCGCCTGCATCTCCGGCGCCGGGCGCCTGGCACGAGTTTGTTGCTGGATTCCAAGTCCAACCCTCACCATACTGGGTGCTACACCATGTGTCATTTTGGGCATTCCCTAGGTCCTCGGTATCCACTGGGTCCGGGTCCTTATTGACGGCACCCAGTGAGCCTGTAAGAGCGTCGTCCATTTGGTACTTGTCTGCTACTGTTGCGGATGTTTCATCCGTAGCAGGATTGTATTGCCCGCTTATTATAGCCTCTTTAGCTAGTGCATTCTTGAGGAACTGATAGGCATCCTCGTCGCCTGCGGCTGCCGCTGCCTCAAGCAATTCTTGCAGATACTCTTCGTATTTAACCTGCCCTGCCCCGCTCGGACCAAACTCTGCCTTAGCTGCAGACATTTGATCTGTAATATCGAGGAATTTTTGTTCGTCCCTGCGACGTTCTGCGTCAAGAAGTTCTAGCGTAAAGGAGTCGAGATCTGTTTTTGCGGCTGCTTTATCTATCTTGAAATCTGCCATGCGGGTAGCGGCCTCGGCCTCGGCCCCCGATTGTGCAGCTGCTACCGCCTGGAGCGCGCCACCACTCATACCAGCACCGCGACCGCCCGCGCCTCTCGCTGCTTGGTAAGCCTGGCCAACACCCGCGCGAAGCTTTTGCTGCAACAACGGACCTGCTTTTTCGAAAGCCTCAACGGTGCCGCCCGCCTGCTCGATCAACTCTTTGAGCGCAGCGTCCCTGCGTTTCTGCTCTTCCGCGTGCTTTGTTGAAATAGGCGCGATGTAGTATTTTTTTAGATAGTTGCCAGCCAGGGGTGTGTCGGACAGCTGCTGTTCTTTTTCGTCTGTTGTATTGTCTGTTGTATTACCACTAGCCATTTTAAATCCTCACGCGCGCAAGTGTTTCCTGCAAGTAAGATACAAGAAATTGCCGCCATACCCAACCAGAATATCTCGGTAATTCCCAAAGTTATAAAGCGTATTTGAATCGTCGCCGTCGTTCCCCGAAATGGATAGCGCAGCAAACGCAGCGGCATTATTCATATAAGGACTGGTGATATCCAGATGGGTATTCCCGCTCGATTCGGAAACCCCCGTAACTCGCCAGATTTTATCATCCACTTCCGAATCGTCACTGCCCGCCAACTTAACGATATCATCAACAAAAAACTCTTCTGTCTGGTCCCCCGTAATTTCAATATAGGGAGTACCCCCCCGGTTTGCAGATAAACGATACTGATAAACCTTTTGGGGTACGATCGCCATCCGCACTTCGATGTATTGCTCTTGGCCTTGTGACTTAACGGGGAACACGCCTTGGTCAACGCTACCTGTCGCATTTGCGGCGGTTAGATTGCTTCCCACAAAAGACCTTGGGTACTTCTGGGTAAACACACGCAGGACCCCGCCCGCAGAGGTGTCCGCACCCAGATTCAGTAAACCGCTATCCCCGGCAAGCCTTAGTTGGATAGAGGTGGATGTCGGTACAGCGTGAATCTCTTGGTACACGTCGTCAATGTTGGTATCCCCCGTACCGGAGATTAAAACCAGCCGGCCCACGTCGTCTGAAGTAAGGCCATGCTCGGCAGCTGTTCGGACCCGGTCTAGCGAATCCACCGTAGCCGAGATCGGATGGAGCGTATCCACCTCCCACATAGACCCTAAAGAGTGAACATGCCCCCCCGAAGTTGAATTGGCTGTGACATTAACAGCAGTGCCGTCTAGGTTTTTAACCACAAAAGTCGTGCTAGTATAGACACGCAGTACTAAATAGTACTGGTCTTCAAGAAGCACGTTGGGTCCTTGTGTGTCGGTAAAATACACCAGATCGTCGGGTTTCAGCCC
>PVBE012023336.1_pt1 | contig 10364 bp, 8 predicted proteins | sample 1631181 | NCBI WGS metagenome assembly PVBE01 (sample SAMN08397723, study PRJNA350692) | Marine metagenome, whole genome shotgun sequencing project. | isolation source: water | place: Pacific Ocean | collected 2012-04 | reverse complement strand
ATAAATTTATACGCTATACGGTTTGATTGTTGTTGAGTTTCTAGTTTTTATACTTTTTCGGCTTACTTACTTTTATGCTCCCCGAAATTACTTTGCGTAAATGATCTAAGAATTCCTCCACATTTTCTTCTGAAAGAGGGGGATGGCCTTTACCCTCAAAATAGTTGACTGCTAGTCAGATTTACACTGATTTCAGCCACAGAATCCCGATCATCAGCTAAAGCATAGCCCACCCTAACTCCATCTGGATCGAGCAACATCATACGCAAGGAAAAAAACCAATCATTATCTGGCTCAATTACTACGATCCGAGCCATATCCCCAGCCTGTCCAGCGAAGCTTTACCGCCAGACGTCTATGCTGAATGCGGTGCCGTGGCCGCCGCTGAATCCCACATGCCCTCACATGGTAATCCAGGAAACTATGCTTGCCTGGCAGATCATCAAGTAGAACCTCTTCCGAGACCTTTGATCCCACCCATTAGCGCGCAAGTTTTGCATTGACAAACCTCCACCATAAATCTATACTCAGTCAGAAATAACCCTTCCTCTGGTTCAGGTGTCTCAAATGAGAAACTAGTTTCAGCGGAACAGGTTGGAGGACTCCAAACAGGCTTACTAATCACTGACAATGGAGAAAAAAGATGGTTAAGAAACTGCTTGAAGGTATCAGGGTGATCGGTATCACCGGGCACGTTACCGGCCCCGTAACTTCCCAAGCCCTGGCCGACGCCGGAGCAGAGGTGATCAAGATAGAGACCGTGAACAAGCGCGGTATTATGGGAATAGCGGGTGGGGGAACTGGCACCTACCCCAATACTACCGGCAAGCTTAGTGTCAGCATTAACTTTACGTCTCCCAAGGGATTGGAACTGGTCCATCGTTTGATCTCACAGTCCGACATTGTAGTAGAAAATATGGCCGGAGGGGTACTGGCAAGAAGGGGACTGGGCTACGAAGACCTGAAGAAAATCAAGCCTGACATCATTATGCTCAGTACCTGCATGCAGGGACAGACCGGACCTCACTCCTCCCACGCTGCCTCGGGACATAAACTGTCAGCGCTGGCTGGTTTCAATCATATTGCCGGTTGGCCTGACCGGAATCCGGGCTGGGTAGGCACCTATACCGATTTCGTCGCCCCCCGCTATAATATCATCGCCATAATGGCCGCCCTTGACTACCGGCGGCGGACCGGTAAAGGCCAATTCCTGGATATGTCCCAGTATGAAGCCGGAGTGCAATTTATAGGTCCCATTATTCTTGATTATGACGTCAACAAGCGGGTGGCCGGACGGGAAGGTAACAATAACCCCAATGCGGCTCCCCACAACGCTTATCGTTGTATCGGAGAAGACAGGTGGTGCGCTATTGCCGTATTCACCGATGAGGAGTGGCAGAGCTTTTGCCGGGTTATCGAAAATCCCGCCTTGGCAAAAAACCCCCGATTTGCCACACTGGCGGCCAGGAAAGAAAACGAAGAAGAGATGGACAAGCTGGTAAATGAATGGACGAGTAAACACACGGCCCAAACGGTAATGACCCTGATGCAGGAGACCGGAGTAGCGGCCGGGATGGTGGAGAATGTGCAGGACCAGATGGAGTCTGACCCTCAGTTGAAGCACCGCCGCTTCTTCTGGGAGGTGGAGGAACCTCAGCCGGAGAATGAGTCCTCTCTCACCGCCGGACCTGGCTATCTGCTGTCATTGCGGATACGGCAAGCTCCGCCGATAGGCGAGCATAATGATTATGTCCTGAAGGATATCCTTGGCCTGCCGGATGAGGAGATCACCGAACTGACAAATGATGGGGTTATTGGCTAGACTTTGCAGCCTTGTCTCCAGCCGGGACTGCTCTATCGTTGAAAAGGCGCCATGCAAGTCACTTCCTCTCACCTCAGACCAGCCTGTTTTCTGACCCCGACCGGCCCCTGAAATTAGGTACATTTTAACGATGTTCTCGACTATCTCCAGTCTATTTCCCTCCTGCTTGGTGCCTCTACTCCAGTTTTACGTTGATTCACGGCCTTGTTGTTTTCGCCTTTCTGGCATATAATCATCTCCACTGCCAGGTTTGCACACTGGCAACCATGACAAAGGAGCCCTACTTTCAGGGAACAGGTCAATTCCCATTTCGGCTGAGAGAATGGTAAAGTGATTTTGAATAGTAGAGAGGACCGTCGAGCCAGGCATGGTTAAGAGATCTCTGATTCGGTTTTTCATTAATGCTGCCGCCATTTACGTGGCGGCCCGGCTGGTTCCCGGTATACATCTGGTTGGCTGGGACGCCATCCTTCTTGTTGCCATCATCTTTGGCCTGGTCAACGCCTTCATTAAGCCTTTGGTTTCGTTGGTAACCTGTCTCATTCAAGTAATCACCTTCGGCTTGTTTACTTTGGTTATCAATGCCGGTATGCTTTATTTCACCGCCTGGCTGGCCCAGAGATTCGGCCTGGCTTTTTCCATAGACAATTTTCTTTCTGCATTTTTAGGAGCTCTCATCGTCGGCCTGACTAGTTTCATCCTCAGCAAGATCATTAAGTAGAATTGTTCTACCGGCAAAGCAGAACGTTGTTTCAGGGGCAACACCACTCCCCTGAAATAATATTATTCGTAATTACCTATCAAAGATGGTATTCTGTGTAAAATCATATCAATAGATGGAGGTACCAGAATGACGACCCCCAGACCAGGTTCATGGCAGGCCCTGCTGGAAGAATCCGCCCCTGAACTATTCAAGGACGTGAACGGACTCCGAGACAAAGTGCTGGCGGAAGGTGAACTCTCGCTAAAGACAAAAACTCTGATGATGATGCTTTGCGATGCTCTGCTGGGGCATTCTGACGGCGTCGCCAGCATTACCAAGCGGGCCCGTGATATGGGAGCAAGCGAGGCAGAAATTATTGAGACAGTAGGCGTGGCTTTCGTGATGGGAGGTATGCCCGGTCTTGTCACCGGGGCCAATGCCTTCCGTGATTAAGTCGGAGAAATCAGAAGCAGGCTAGACAGTTCACAGCCTTGCCTCAAGTGCAGTCAGGGCTTCCTCCTGTTTCTTCATCGTGTTTGACATATAATCGGGGTATTCTCTAGTTTATGTGATGAGAAAGGAAAAGAAATGCTTTGTAGTCGATGTTCTCACTCTAACGCCGACGGGAATAAATTCTGTAGTAACTGCGGCGCCTTTTTGCCGGGTAAGGAACGGCAGGCGACGGTGGGCCCGTCAACCACCCCTTCAGCCCCGGTAGTTCCCGGTCTCGCCCGAATGATTGAGGCCGACGAAGGCACTGAGGTGTTACTGGCTTCTGCCGCCGCCAACGGCGTAGAGAAGATCTTTTTTAACGGCGGTACTGACAACTACCATTTTATGGAGCACGTGGCCAAGTTTAAGGCCCTGGGACGGCCCACACCGGACCTGGTAATGACCGTCCATGAACATACCGGTCTCGCCGCCGCCATGGGCTACTTCCAGTGGACCGGTAAACCGCAGCTCCTCGTTGTTCACGTTGCCGTCGGTACCATGCAGCCGGGCGGGGCCTGGGAAGAAGCCTGGAAATCGAGAGCCGGTGTCGTAGTTCTGGCCGGCACGCCGGGACAGACCACCAAGAATGAGTTGGGATATACTACCCGGGGTGCTGTCCAATTCTCACAGGAAATTCACCATCAGGAAGCCATGGTGGATTCTTATGCCAAGTGGTCATACAAGATTGAACGGGTCGAGAATGCTTCTCTTGTCATGACCCGGGCGTTCCAGATAGCTGCTTCCGAGCCGTGTGGCGTAAGCTATCTCACTTACCCGATGGAGGTGGCCTTGGCTCCCTTGAGCGGAGGGTTAGTGTACGATGCAGCCGACTTCGCTCCGGCCACCATTGGTGAGGGTGAAAGGGATGCCCTTCGTGAAGCTGCCCGGCTATTGGTGGAGGCCCGGAGCCCGGTGGTTCTGGTCAAGGGCATGGGACGCCATCCTGAGGCGGTACCCCACCTGGTGGCCCTGGCTGAAAAACTGGCCTTACCGGTGACGTCCAACAGTAAATACATGAACCTCCCCAGAACCCATTGGGCCAACTCCTCCCCGACGGTTGATACGCGTGACGTGATACTTGTTATCGACAACGATATTCCCTGGACGACAACTGATCCTCCTAAAGGGTGCAAGATTATCAGCCTGGACGCTGATCCCCTCCAATCAAGATGTCCGATGAACGGCACTCCGGTCCATATTCCGATTACCTGTAACTCTGCCAAGGCCTTACCGCTTCTCAACCAGATGTGTGATGAGTTCATTACCGCAGAGCGTCGCACCGCCTTTGCAGAACGAAGAAAGGAACTCGAGGCTGCCAAGAAGGCCGCTAACGAAGCGCTGAACGCCAGTATCGAACAGGCAAAAACGGAGTTTCCCCTGAACAGGATCTGGGTGGCTGAGTGTATGAGGCGGGTGGCAGATGAGAACACCGTGCTGCTCTGGGAGCTTGGGGGCATTGGGGGTCAGAGCGACAGAACGCAGCCGGGACACGTTTTCCCACAATGGAGCCCCAGTCTGGGTTCATCTTGGGCCAGAGCCATCGGCATCAAGCTGGCCGCGCCTGACAAGACTGTAATCGCCAGTGGCGGCGATGGCTGCGCATTGTACTCGGAGCCGATAGCCTGTTTGCAGTTGGCCCGCCAGTACAACTCGCCGATACTCTACTGCATCAGCAACAACAACCGCCACAACGCGGTGCGGGGTGGTCTGATGCGATATGGGGCTGAAGGCTATTCAGCCATGAGCGATTACAACGGGTCGACTATCGCCCCGTCTCCGGATTTCGCCGGCATCGCCCGATCAGTAGGCGCCTACGGGGAAAAGGTCACTCAGCCCGACCAGGTGGAGCCGGCTTTGCAGAGGGCGCTGGCAGCACTCAAAGGCGGACAGGCTGCGGTGCTGGATTTTGTCACTGTTGAAGAATAAGTAGCGCCTTTATCTCTCACGAATCCGAGGAGACGCCTAACCGTTGGACGGTTAGGCGTCTCTCTGCCTCTGATATCCTCTGTCCACCGGCAGCCACCTGACACCGCATCACCTGTTACGGTCTTTTTCCTTTCCTTCTTTGTGGTATTATTATGGCGTAAAACAGGCGATTTGGGTGCACTCATCTGGAGCAGGAAGGACAGGGCGAGCACAATGGAAGCGGTTATAGACAGACGCTATCCCTTGGAACAGATTGTCGAGGCTCACCGGTACGTCGAAAATGGGCACAAAAAGGGACATGTGGTTATTACGATGACAAGACCTGACAAATCGCCCCGTTAATGGAGGTCCGGAATGAAAGAAGAATCTGATGCCGAACTAATAATCGATACCAGATGCGGTCTTAGCTGTGCCGATTGCTCGTTCAGGGAAAGGATGGGTTGCGGCGGCTGTATTGCCACAAACGGACATCCCTTTCATGGCGAGTGTCCGGTAGCCATCTGTTGCCAGGACAAAGGGTTCCTTCATTTCGGAGAATGCCCGGATATCCCCTGCCAGATGCTGCGTGATTATTCCTCCGACCCGGTGCATGGAGATAACCCTCACGGGGCCAGAATTGAGCAGTGCCGGATATGGGCAAAACAGGATAGGTAGTGACCTTCTCCTGGGAGGGGTAGTCCGACTCTATTCAACCTGATCCGTTCTTTCAGGTCCCCGTATCAGTCTGCCCAGATTCCTCCAGAGGCTGTTGGCCTGTTCAATCTGTTTGTGCTTCACCTCGGTGTCCCCGTAGCGGGAGTTAATGTATAAATCAGTAAGTTCACGGAGTTGCTCACTACCCGCGGGCACGATGTGGCTCAACCGGCTGGCGTATTCATTGGGGGTTTCCTGTCGCTGGCGTTGTATTCTGAAGGTGGCCGCCTCCCACAGCAATTGCTGGTATATCTGACGCACGTTCAGCAGATCATCGGCATCACCTGTGACTTGCCCGCCCGGCACCGGGATGACCTGCGCGGGAACTGCCTTCTTTCGTTGCCAGTTGCGGAAAACCCCCCGAACAAATTGAAGGACGTCTGCCTTAAAAGCGGGCCAACTCCAGAGCGACTCGCTGATCTCTTCTATCTCTGTTTCCCTCGGTCCCTGGAGAGATCGGAATCGGGAAACCGCCTTAATCAGCAGAAAGACCACAGCAGCCGCAGCCAGGCCAAAAAAGGTCCACTTCAGCACTAGGGTGATGTCTAGGAATAATGGGTCAGGTACGACCGTTTCAGGTAATATTGCCGGCTCAAAAAAGGACGGTGTCTGGAAAGGTTGTTGCTCGCCTCCGCTGATAAGGTCTATTATGAACTGCACCACGTAAATCACCACTTCAGCCAGGAAACCGAAGGGAATCAGCAGGTAGCCTACCGCCTGACTCACCAGGTCAAGGGCCGAGCTTAGCAGTCGCCCCAGAGAGGTCACGAAATCAGAAGAGAAGATGCTGGTTATGCCCGCTCCCAGCAAGACAATACCTCCCACGACACCAAAGAGGATGGTAACCCAACGAGTGTTGGAAAGTGGCTCCATCTCCCCCAGCAGTATCCTTCGCCGGATTGCTTGCAGGTTCACCAGGGCCAGGGCCATTAACCCAAAGAAGAAGAAACCAACCACCTGAAATCCGACCGCGGACGTTAGGCTCTTGAGAGAACCGGCTCCTCTGGTTACCCCCCATAGAACAATCAGCATAATCAAGGCGGTCAGTCCGACCAGGAAAGAACGGTAAACATCACGAAAATCAAGTGAGGAATGGCCCAGCCTTATTCCTCGCCAGGACAGATAAACAGAGGCGATTATCCCCAGGATTATGGTTTGGGGATGGGCGAAACTATCCAGAAGTAGCTGTAAAGTGTAGCCAAACCACTCTCCGTCAAGCAGTCCGAAGCCGGCACCGTATTCAAGCCGAATTACCCCAAATATGACCGACAGTATGATAGCCACCTGAAGCCACTGCAATGATCGTCGCCGGCTAAGTAAGTATCTGGTAATGAAGAAGGAAATACCGACCAGTAAGATCAGTGAGGGCAGACTCAGGAGGGGACGGTGCCAGTCAAGCCAGCTCCATTCCCCCGCCCAGACCAGCCAGGAATAGACCCATAAGACCTCGAAGAGGATAACCGCCATCGGAGAGAGAAAGGTGGCAATCCAGTGCAAATGGGCCAATCGGCGAATAATAAAGGCCATCACATTTCCTCAATCATAGTTCACTTATGTCAAATACCATGTACTGCCGGATTCCATGTTTCGACCTGCGATGTTCAGGCGCCGGCAGATTATGGTTGGTCGCTATCACCCCGTCATGGAAATCATCTCAAGTTCCCGCCAGGCTACTTCTTCGGGAATGTGGTAAACGGTCAGACTCTCTTTGTTTATTGAGGATTCGGGACCTCCAATCACAATTAACACCACGCTTCGTCCGGTTCTTTTCATCTCGACCAGGGCCGAAAGAATGGCGCTTTCCGGCATGGCGCTTATCACGACCACCGTACTCCCCCAGGGCAGATTCCGGCTCTCCCGCTGGACAAGTCTGGTTATCGGCATGGTCTCGTAGGAATGGGTGTAGGCCAGGGCCTCCAGTATCAGCCGCATCTGGTCGGTATGCTGGCTGGGTGGCACTCTGATCGGCTCATCGACAAAACGCTTGTGCTGGTTGACGTAGAGACCGACTCGGTAACCGTCCGTCATTGCCCGGTTGGCGATGGCCGCGGTTGTCAAAATCGCCAGTTCCAGAAGCTCAGGTACTCCCCCTCCTAGGGCCGGCTTTATGGTACGCACGTCCAGAAAGATACCCATATCCGTAATCGTGGTCGGCTCAAATACCTTAACCTGTAGCTTGCCGAGCCGGGCCGTACTTTTCCAGTGAATCCGCTTCAGGCTGTCTCCGGAATTATAGTCTCTGATACCCGAGGTCAAGACGGGGTCCTCGAAAATGTGTCTCCTGGTTCGAATATCACCCAGAGGCTGTTTTGAGAGAATACCCAGCTTCTCTAGGCTGACTATCTTGGGATAGACCATCAGATAATCCATCTGCTTGACCTCCATCTCCCGGCTGAAAAAACCGAAAATGTCGCCCGAACGGATGCGGCTCGGTCCGAAGGCAAAATAGCCCCGTTGCAGGCAGTGCATGGGGTAGCGGCGTTTCACCTTATGGTACCAGCCGAGAGAAAAGAAATTACTGAGAAATACTCCGGTGGTATCGGGTGAGGGAGTAGTTTTACCCTTAAGAAACGACACTTCCGACGATACCATGTCGTCGATTTGAATCCAGGGCAGTGGCAGCGGCTTTCTGTTGGCCACCTCCACCTCGAAGACCACCTCATCACCGAAGAAAACCCGGTTGCTGCTCAGTCGCCTCTGGTATTCGATGCGGCTGAGGCAGTAACGGCCCCACAGGCCGGTCACGCCTCTGACCAGAATAAACAATATCGAGACCAGGATCAGAGGTAGCTGCTGGGTAATCAGTCCGATAATCAAGAGAAGGGAAGCTATCAGGAGCCAGTTATTGCCTAGCAAACTTCAACCCGCTTCGGTACCGACTTCATCTTCGACGGGAACCAGTACGGAGTCCACTATTCCTTTGAGAAGTTCCTCCGCCGTTTGTCCTCTCAGGTGGCTTTCTGCTTTGGGGATAATGCGGTGGCCCAGCACAAAACTAACCAGGTATTTCACATCGTCGGGGATAACGAAAGACCTGCCCTGAAGGGCCGCGAAAGCCTGTGATGCGGAATACAGCGCCAGCATCGCCCGGGGACTAGCCCCAAGCCGCAGCGAGGAATGCTCTCTGGTGGCGTGGATGATATGGATGATATAGTCCTCTACGTCAGAGGTAATATGTATTTCACGGCATTCCGCCTGCATCTGAAGAAGTTCATCAGACGAAACAACCGGCGTCAGTTCTTCCAGGGCGCCGTCCTGCCGAAAACGGGCCATGATGAGGCGGTCATCCTCCCGGTTGGGATAGCCAATTTTGATATTGAGGAGGAACCGGTCGAGTTGGGCTTCGGGTAAGGGGAAAGTGCCCTCCAGGTCGATAGGATTCTGCGTTCCCAGCACCATAAATGGCCGGGGTAATAAAATCGTTTCGCCCTCGGCGGTAACCTGGCGCTCCTGCATGGCCTCCAGCATGGCCGATTGAGTGCGGGGAGTTGCCCGATTGATTTCGTCTGCCAATACTATCTGGGTCATAATCGGTCCCGGCCTAAACTTAAAATCGGAACTTTTCTGGTTGAAGATATAAGTACCCGTTATGTCCGAGGGCAGCAGGTCCGGGGTACACTGGATGCGACGGAAGCTGCAACCGAGAGACCTGGCCAAGGATTTGGCCAACATTGTCTTGCCGGTTCCGGGCACGTCCTCGATAAGAATGTGTCCCTCGCAGAGAAGGGCGACTATCGCCAGTTCTACTATTTCACCTTTGCCTACGATTACCCGCTCGACGTTTTCTCTTATTTTTGCCCCGGTGCCCCTGATTCGCCTGACTGCCTCATCGTCCATCTTAGACCCCACGATTTTCCGCCATTATACCAGCTTAGTCTGCACCAATGCCATAAACTTCGGAAACACCGAGTCAGGAAACTGTTTCGCCATTCCGCCGCATACCTCGGAACGTTCTCCTGCTCAACCCTGGTTTCCGCCCACTACGGATAATCTTGACACTGATCAGGATGAAGCCGGATAATTGGATCGTTATCACTTTGGAGGTGGCACAAATATGGATTCAAATGAAAGAGTCGCCATCGTTACCGGGGCAGGCAGCGGCATAGGCAAATACTCCGCCCTGGCTCTCTTGAAAGACGGGTATTCTGTTGTGCTGGCCGGACGCCGTCCGGAGCGTTTGCAGAGCACGCTGGATGAGGCCGAGGACTCCGCTTCACGGGCCCTGGCGGTACCGACCGATGTAGACGACCCCCAATCTGTTCAGGCCCTGTTTGCCCGGACCTCTGAAACATTCGGACGACTGGACGTACTTTTCAACAACGCGGGAACAGGCGGCCCCCCTGTCCTCTTTGAGGACTTAACCTACGATCAGTGGAAAAGGGTACTGGACACCAATTTGACCGGTGTGTTCCTCTGCTCACAGGAAGCCGTCAAGATCATGAAGCGTCAGCAGCCGATGGGCGGGCGTATCATCAATAACGGCTCCATCTCAGCCAGCACCCCTCGCCCCAATTCCGCCCCCTATACCTCAACCAAACACGCCGTGACCGGTCTGACCAAGGCAATCGCTCTTGATGGGCGCAAATACGACATCACCTGCAGTCAAATCGATATCGGAAACGCGGCCACTGACCTGACCGCCAAAATGAAAAACGGAATAATACAGGCTGACGGAGCAATCGAGGTCGAGCCTACTTTTGACGTGAATCACGTCGCCGAAGCTGTTCT
>PVBE012789799.1_pt1 | contig 10366 bp, 9 predicted proteins | sample 1631181 | NCBI WGS metagenome assembly PVBE01 (sample SAMN08397723, study PRJNA350692) | Marine metagenome, whole genome shotgun sequencing project. | isolation source: water | place: Pacific Ocean | collected 2012-04 | reverse complement strand
GGTGTTTCTTTATGACGACAAATTTGGCCAAATGGGCTTCCAACAACGGCCAAATCATCAAATCGGGGCTGCCGAATGACCGCAGAGCAAAATTCCTTCCATCGGTGGTCGGGTTCGCCTACGATTTGCTACGATACGAAAGCGCCAGGACATATTGCATTGCCGCGGGAGAGAGACTCTGAAGGCCGCGCAATACAGCGCTGTCGGCATTTGGTCAGTTTAAAGGCGATCTGGGCCAGCGCTACGAGGGCACAGGGCTGGGTCTGCCCCTGTTGAAGTCGATGGTGGAGCTGAACAGTTGGCGGCCTCGAAATCGAAAGTTTGCTCGGGATTGGAACCACAGGCACCATCTGGTTTCCGAAAATGCGAGTGGTCACAGGCAACTAATTCAACAGCAACGCCGGGCGAGTGCGAGCTGCAATCGCAATTCGTAATCATCCTGAGGCGGCAGCCCCGAACCGTGGTCATGCGCATGGTCATGTTCATGACCATCGTGAGCGTCGGTCATGATTGTCGCGTCGTCATCAATAATGATTTCCAGCAGATCATCGTCCGCGGGTTTTCCTTGGCCGCGCATTTCCGCGCGCCTCGCCTCGCTCGCCTCGGCGTCAATGGCGAAAGTCTCCGAATCGATGATCACGCCAAAGAGCTTCTCGGCGGCCTCGCTTGATATATAGCCCTGGGTAAGATCGTGCTCGACTGCCTCAAGTTCGCGCGTCAGTGGATCGCCGAAACCGCCGCCGCCGCCCGACATCATGGTGTACCTGTCACCGGGATTAAGCCGGTAGGCCAGCACTTTGCCGCTCGGAAAACGCAAGTGTTCACCATCCGCGCGGCGCAACTCTACTTGGTTGCCGGCCCCTGAAAGGCCGCCCTCAAGACCCCAGGGCCGGCAATTCACCCGCTCGACCTGGGCGTTGAACATCACTTCGCCCAAGGCGCGCACGGTCTGGCGTGCGCCCAGCCCACCGCGCTGACGGCCGGCGCCGCCGGCATCCTGGCGCAAGGCGTATTCCTCGACAAGCAAAGGATACTTGACCTCGACCTGTTCCGAGGGGCCGTTGTGGGTATCGCCGTCATTGATGGCGATGGTCGCACTCATGCCGTCTTCCGTCAGTTTGGCGCCCCAGCCGCCGCCGATCAGTCCACCAACTAGAATAAACAACTTGCCGTCTTGCGGGCGATAGCCGTTGATGTTCGCCACCACAAGATCCGCGTGGTGGCCGGCAATGACCTGATCGGTCATGACCGGCGCCAGCGCCTTGAAGATCGTGTCGACCACGGTCATCGGGAACGTCATCCACCAGCGCATGGCCGCCGGCTTGACGGCGCTAACCACGCGGCCGGGTGGAAGAATGATGTCGAGCGGGCGGAAACTGCCGTCGTTGATGGGATATTCGAGCGGCGAAGTCAGGCACTTGAAGGCGACCTGGCAACACGACAGACCAGCGGTCAGGCCCGAATTATAGAAGCCCCGCACTTGTTCGCTGACGTCGCTCAGATCGATCGTCATGTGATCGCCTTCAACGACGATCTTGACGCGGATCGGTATCCGTTTGCCGGCATCGACGCCGTCGTCATCCATGAAGGATTCGGCGCTATAGACGCCGTCAGGGATGGCTTTCAGGCGTTCGCGCGCCGCCGCTTCGCTGTGATCCATAATGGCCTCGATCGAGCGCTGAACGGTGTCGCGGCCATGCCTTTTTACCAGCTCGAGAAAATGACGCTCGCCGGCCCGCACCGAGGCGATTTGGGCGCGCAGATCACCCAAAGCGCGTTCCGGCAATCGCACGTTCATCTCGATCACATCCATGATGTCCTGATTGACCACGCCGGCCCGATAGATCTTGACGATCGGCATCTGCAGCCCTTCGGAAAAAATATCCGTGGTCATGCCGTCGAGTGTGCCGCCGATGTCCTGCCAGTGCGCCATACATCCGGCAAAGCCAATTAATTCGCCGTCATCGAAAATCGGCAGGGTGAATGTCATGTGATTGAGATGGCTGCCGGTTATGTAGGCGTCATTGGTCAACAGAATATCTTCGGGTTCGATGCCGTCCGCGCCGAAATGCCGGAGTTTGGCTTTAATGGTTTCGCTGATTCCGCGGATGAACATGGGCAGCCCGATGCCAATGGACAGCACGTTGCCGTGCCGATCGAAGACACCGACCGTATAGTCAAGCGCCTCGTAGATGATCATGTTGTAGGACGTGCGCATCAGGGTTTGCTTCATGTCCTCGGTCGCTGCGATCAATCCGTTGCGGATAATCTCGGTCGTGATGGGATCATGACCGGCGTCAGGCGTGGCGCTCTCACGGTCCCTGGTCATGATCTTTCTCCTATGGCGGCGTCAAGATTACCGAACGAGTCGACGAGCAGCTCATCGCCCGGGTGAAGCACCGTGGTCGAGGCATATTCTTCGACCAAGGCAGGTCCACTGATGCGATTGCCCGCGAGCAGGCCGTCTCGGCCATAGACCGGGGTTTGTACGAAGTCGCCGGCTTCGGAGAAATAGACTTGGCGATCCTCGTGACGGGCCTCCTCCGGCGGGATTTCGCCGCTCTCGGCGGCACGTTGGTTTTTGGGCTTGCTCAGGGTGCCGATCACCGAAGCGCGAAGGCTGACGATTTCGGCTTCCTCGGCGGGGGAGGCGTAGCCGTAGCGAAGCTCGTGCACCTTGTCGAATTGGATTTTGACGTCCTGGCGATCACGGCTCTCGAACAAAGCCAAAGGCAAGTCGACAGTGACGGCGTGCTCCTGACCGACATATCGCATGTCGGCCGCACGGGCCACAACCAGATCACCGGTCTGAACGCCGCTGCCGGTGATCTCGCCCCGGCCCTGGTCTTCCATTTCGAGGTAAAGCGCCTCGATGGCCTCAAAACTTGCCTGTGCCAGAGGCATGAACCAGGAGCGCACGAAATCGCGGCGATAGTCGGCGGCCAACATGCCGAAAGCGGAAAAATGACCCGGCGAATCCGGCACCAGGATACGGCCAATGCCGAGATCACCGGCAATCGTGGAAACGTGCAACGGGCCGGCGCCGCCGTACGCGATTATGTCGAAAACGCTTGCGTCAAGCCCGCGTTCGGTGGTCACCCGGCGCACCACGTTGGCCATCGAGTTGGCGGCAATGCGCAATATTCCGTCCGCCGCCTGAGTGACCGAAAGGCTCAACGGACCAGCCACTTTTTCTTCGATGGAACGCCGCGCGGCAGCGCTATCAAGAGCCATCTCGCCGCCCAGAAAATTCTTCTCGTTCAGGCGGCCGAGCACCAGATTGGCGTCCGTCACCGTTGGCTCCGTTCCGCCCAAACCGTAGCAAACCGGGCCCGGTTCGGCGCCGGCGCTTTGCGGCCCGACACGCAGCGCGCCGCCCGGCCCGAGGTAAGCAATGCTGCCGCCTCCGGTGCCCACTTCCTGAATGTCGATCATCGGGATCTGCAGCGGTAAACCTTCCAGATATCCGCCGATCATCGAATTTCCCGTCATCAGAACTTCACCCTCGTGCACCACGCCGGCTTTCGCTGTGGTGCCGCCCATGTCAAAAGCGATGGCGTTGGGCAATTCGATTTGGGCGCACAGGGAGCGCGCGCCGATGAGCCCCGCCGCAGGCCCGGATTCGAGCATGCGGATACACTCGCGCCGTGCCTGGCCGACGTCGTAGACCCCCCCTGAGGATTGCATGATCAGGAAGGGGCCGGGAAACCGTTCTTCCTCCAGCGCCGAACTAAACTCGTCGAGATAGGTGCTCACCCGGGGTCCGATGAAGGCGTTGGCGACCGCCGTCGAGGTGCGCTCGAACTCGCGGTACTCCTGTGAGATCTCGTGGCTCGCGGTGACGAATATTTCGGGACAGGTTTCCGCGAAAATTTGTTTGGCGCGGATCTCGTGATCCGGCCTGCGGTAGGAATGCATGAACAGGATCGCGATCGCTTCGATCCCCAAAGCTGACAACTCGGCCGCGATGTGACGCACCTGATCCTCAGGCAGCGCTTCAAGGACATCGCCGTCGGCAGTGATGCGCTCGTCAATTTCAAAGCGCAGCGCGCGCTCGACCAAAGGCACATGTTTGCGAAAATAGAGGTTGTAGGCGTCGGGTCGATTGACGCGACCGATTTCGTAGATGTCGCGGAAACCCCGTGTCGTCAACAACGCCGTCCGGGCGCCGGTGCGCTCCAACAGGGTGTTGATGGCGATCGTCGTTCCGTGCAGAAAAGCGCCGCAATCGGCGAAATCCAGATCGGCCTTGCCAACTCCGGTCAGCACGCCATCAACCAATCGGTTAGGTGTGCTCAGCGTTTTGCCATAGCGCAGTTGCCCAGTGGCCGGGTCGAAGGCGGCGATGTCGGTAAAGGTCCCACCGATGTCAGCGGCCAGACGCTGCTTGCCACCATCATTAGCAGTGGACGAGGTAGGCTCCTGGACGTCTGGCCGCTGGCTTGACATTTGGTTTGATACCGTGTGCAATTAGAACAGCGTTCCAAATTAAAAGCATGTTCAAAAAGCATAGTCAATCATGGCGCAACAGATTGAACGCACACTTGATATCTTGGAACTTCTGGTTGACGAGGCCAGGGGCTTGGCGCTTGGCGAATTTGCGCTAAGGTTGGGTATGCCCAAAAGCGCGGCCCATCGATTGCTCGCCGAACTGGTCGATCAGGGTTATGCGCTGCAGGACCCGGCCAGCCAACACTACAAATTGACCATGCGCCTGCCCGTACTCGGCTTTCGATTCCTCAACAATTCGGGCCTCACAGATGTCTGCCAGCCCGTGCTGGACGATCTAGCAGAGAAATCGGGAGAATTGGTCCGCCTGACGGTCGTGGACGGCGACAATCTGGTCTGGGTCGCCGAAGCGCAAGGCGCTCGCTACGGCTTGCGTTACGACGGCAATTTCGGACGCCGGGTCAATCTGTCGGCCACCGCGACTGGAAAATGCTGGCTCGCCACCCTGGATGAAGACGAGGCCATTGGAATTGTGCTCAATCAGGGTTTTGGCGACCCTAGTGAAGTTGGGCCCAACGCCATTCGTTCGGCAAAGAATTTGATCGAGGAACTGGCGAAGACGCGCTCTCAAGGGTATGCCGTCGCCTGTGACGAAGGCGAACCGGGCATGTCGGCGCTTGCGGCGGCGATCCGAATTTCGGAAAATGCCGGCTGCGTGGGGACCGTCAGTATCGCCGGGCCCACCATCCGCCTGACGCCCGATATCCAAGAACACTTGGCGCCCAGCGTAATCGAGGCCGCGTCCTCATTGAGCAGCCTGTGGCCCGCCCGCATGCTCCAGCCCGAAATCCGGCGCCAAACCCGGGACTTGGTGGCGAGGGCCGGCTCATGAGCGGCGCCGGCGTCAACGGTTCTGGAGATAAGGCGAAGACCAGCTTGGGCAAAATGCGCTGGATCGGACGTCTGCGTTATTTCCTGATCAGCTTTGTCGTACTTTTCATCGTCTGGGAAGCGATGGTCCGATTTTTTGCAGTGCCAGTATATCTGTTGCCGACACCGACCGTTATCTGGGAGGAATTTTCCCACCGCTGGCCGCGGATTTATGACCATACCTGGGTCACCGCCGAAGAGATCGTGGTGGGCTATCTGGTTGCGGTGGCCGTCAGCATCCCGCTCGCTCTCGCAGTGGCTTATTCGAGGACCATGGAGAACACGATCTATCCGATCATCGTGTTCCTGCAAATCGTACCGAAAATCGCCATCGCGCCGCTGTTCATCATCTGGTTCGGATTCGGCTTCACACCGAAAGTCCTGCTCGTCTTTCTGCTTTCCTTTTTTCCGATCGTGGTGGCCGCCATCGCCGGCTTCAAGTCGATCGACGACGAAACAATGGAGCTCGCCCGCTCGACCGGCGCCGGCCAGTGGATGATATTCCGAAAAATTCGGCTGCCTGCGGCAATGCCAAACATCTTCACAGGATTGAAAGTAGCCGCGGCGCTTTCTTCGACGGCCGCGGTCGTGGCCGAATTCGTGGCCTCAGACAAAGGGCTCGGTTATCTCTTGCTGGAATACAACGGCGACCTTGAAACGCCCATGGTGTTTGCCACAATTATCGTTCTCAGCATCGTCGGTTTGATCGTCTACTACGGTGTCGAGTTGATCGAACGGCTGGCAATTCCATGGCATGTCTCACAACGCAGCGACGGCACGGGCAAGCAAGTCATCTAGCTTCAACCCGTGAAATCAACGACAGGACCAAAACCAGGGAGGAAAGAAATGTTTGCACGTAAAATACTAAGTATGGCCGCCACGGCGGCAGTCACGCTCGGCATTACCGCCGGCGCCGCCTGGAGCGCGGACAAGGTTTCGCTCCGCTTGAATTGGTACATGGTCGGTTTCCATGCGCCCATCTACATGGGTAAGGAAAAAGGCTTCTTCTCGGACGTGGGGATCGATCTGACCATTAATGAAGGCCGGGGATCGGGCGTTTCGACCCAAATTATCGGCGCCAAGAGCGATACCTTCGGTCTCGCCGACGCCGGCACGATGATCCTCGCGGCGACCAAGGGAATTCCCATTCGGGCCGTCATGTCGCCGATGAACACTTCACCCTTTGGCGTTATCTCGCTGGCCGAAACCGGCATCAAGACCGCCAAGGATCTGGAAGGCAAACGCCTGGCCGTGACGGCCGGCGATTCGCTCACCCAGCTCTTCCCGGCTGTCATCAAAGCCAACAATCTCGACAAGAGCAAAATCAAGATGATCTTCGTCGATCCGGCCGGCAAGGTCGTCTCGGTGCTGGAGAAAAAAGCCGATGCACTGCTGGGTAGCGCGGATGCGCAATTCTTCCAGATCGAGAGCAAAGGCAAGAAAGCCGCCGCCCTCAATTTCGCCGATATCGGCGTCAACACGGTGGGCATTAGCGTTATCGCCCATCACGACACCATCAAAAACCAAGCCGACCTGACGAAGCGCTTTGTCGCGGCGATGCAAAGATCCTACGAAGCCGGTATGGCGGACCCGGATGCGGCTATCGCCTCCGCCAAACGGGCAAAACCCGACATCAACGCCAAAGCCCTCAAGGGCCAGCTCATGGTCGATTTGCCTTTGATCGAGTCTCCCGCCTCCAAGGGCAAGGGCATTGGTTACGCGGCGGCCGAGGATTGGGGCCGGACGCTCAACTTGATGAAGAAATATCGTGGCCTGAAGACCGACCTACCCGCGTCGGCCTTCTACACCAACGACTTCCTCAAATAGAGCGATGTCCGAAAGGACCGCCAAGACCACGATGCTCAAAGAGGGGGGCGCCACCGGCGCCCCCCTCGCCGAGACATCCGCGCCAAGCGGCGATTATGGTATTTCCATCGAGAACGTCAGCAAGACGTTCCGCCGCGGCAAAGTCGAGACCCACGCACTCGACCGGGTAAGCCTGAAAATCGAACCGGGAGAGTTCGTCACCATTGTCGGCCCATCGGGCTGCGGCAAAAGCACGCTCATGCGACTGATCGCAGGCCTGTTGCCGCCAAGTGAGGGAGACGTTCGCATTGGTCACAGGTCCGTATCCGGACCCGAAACAGATATCGGAATCGTCTTCCAGAAACCCATACTGCTGGAATGGCGCAATGTTCTGAAAAACGTCCTGATACAAACAGAAATGCGCAACCAGAGCGGGCCGGAAATCGAAGAGCGCGCCCGGACATTGTTGGCCGCGGTTGGCCTCGGTGATTTCCTCGACCGCTACCCGTACGAATTATCAGGCGGCATGCAACAGCGCGCGGCGATCGTCAGAGCGCTTATTCACGACCCGCCGCTCTTGCTCATGGATGAGCCCTTTGGCGCGCTCGACGCCCTGACGCGCGAACAGATGCGTATCGATCTGGAAGAATTGTGGCTCGCCGGCAAGAAAACAGTCGTTTTTATCACCCATTCCATCGACGAGGCCGTATTGCTGGCCGACCGGGTTGTCGTCATGTCGCCCCGCCCGGGCGCCATCGACCGCATCGTACAGTCCGATTTGCCGCGGCCGCGCGGCTTGGCGGCCCGCAAGCTGCCGGAATTCGTCGACGCGGTCGACACAATCACCGATATATTCCTGGCGCGCGGTGTCCTGCACAGCGGCCCCACGCCGTCCAAGCCAACCGAGACCTGAGAGAGAGGAACAGACCGTGGCATACCAAGCTTTGAAAGGGATCGTGGCGGCGCCGATGTTGCCGTTCAAACCGGATTTTTCAGTCGACTGGACCTCGCTGCGTTCGTACATCGATTGGATCGCCGGGCAAAACCCGACGGCCATCGCCATGAACATGGACGCCAGCGAGGGGCCGGCTTTGACTCACGACGAGCAAATCGAGGTGGTGGTGGCCTGCCGCGAGGTGATCGCCGAACGCTGCCCGCTGTTCTCCGGCTTGATCGTCGGCTCGACGGCCGAGGGCGTGAGCTGGGGCAACGAATTAAAGGCGGCCGGCGCCCAGGGACTGGCGGCGTTTCCGCCCCTGCCGACATTCCTCGGCAACCCGGTGCCGACCGAGATGATTTACAATTATCACCGCGCCCTGGCGGACGGCATCGGCCTGCCGCTGGTGGCCTTCCAGTTCCCCAAGGCCTTCGGCATCGACTATCGCCCCGACGCGCTGCACCGATTGGCTGAGATCGAGGAAATTGTCGGCCTCAAAGAAGCCTCGTTCGATACGCCGAAGACCGTCGAAACGATCGAAACCGCAGCCCAGTTGCCGCGCAAGATCGGCATCATGACGGGCAGCGATACCTTTATTTTCGAAGCCATGGTGATGGGCTGCGATGGCGCTTTGATCGGTTTCGCGGGCACGGCCACGGCGGAGCTCATTCAGATGCACGAGGCCGTCGAGAGCGAGGACTTCAAGACCGCCAAGGAAATCTGGTCACGGCTCGGTCCGCTGGCGCGTTTCTGCTGGAGCCCGCCGCTGCGCGATTACCGGCCCCGCATGAAGGAAGTACTGGTCATGCAGGGTTTGATCGAGCACGCAACCGCGCGACCGCCGCAGCTCGCCGTCAGCGACGAGGACCGCGTAATATTGCGCGGACTGGCCGAAAACGCCGGCCTGATCGAGCCCAAGTCCGCTCTTCGCGCCGCCGGTAGCTGATGAGGTGATTTATTCGGGCACATGGAACACCTCGCGCCAGGCCATGGCTCCGAGCGGTCCGCCGCCGCTCATGTTGACTTCAACGGCGCCGGGCACGATGTCCTCGTTGACTTGAGCCCAGGACACCACACGACCGCGCGGCGTTTCGACGAAATTGTGGTCGCCGTCGCCAATCCCGCGCACCTCGGCATCACGACGCGAAGTCTTCCTTGTTCCCGACAAAATTTTCATGTTTAGCAACCTCTTCAGAGTTTTTTGACAGCCTGCTAGGCTTGTGGCGGCAAAACCAGCAATCGCTTGCGCCGGTCGAAACATAGGCGTGGAACAATGGGAAAAGGATGTTGAAATGGCGAACGGAGGCAGGGTTCTCATCATTGTCGGAGACGCGGTGGAAACCGTTGATACGCTTTACCCTATTTTTCGCCTCCAGGAGGACGGCTTCGAGCCCGTGGTCGCGGCCCCCGAAAAGCGCCAGTACCAAATGGTCTGTCATGAGGTCAAGCCCGGCTGGACCATCACGCGCGAATGGGAAGGCTATACCATCGAGGCCGATATCGCCTTTGGCGATGTCGACGTCGATGAGTATCTGGGGATTTTCTTCTCAGGTGGCCGGGCGCCGGAATATATTCGCGACGATCCCGACCTGATCCGCATCACGCAGCATTTCTTCGACACCCAAAAGCCCGTCGCCAGCGTCTGCCATGGAGTCGAAATCCCGGCCCGCGCCGACCGGGTGCGCGGACGGCGCATGGCCACGGTCGGCAAATGCCGGTTTGATCTGGAAGTCTGCGGCGGCATCTACGTCGACGAACCCTGCGTAATCGACGGAAATCTGATTTCCGGGCGCACCTGGCACGATCATGGGCACTACGTGGCGCCCTGGATCAAGCTGCTGTGCCAGGCCCGCGGCGACAATATGTAGCATTTGGTGGCTGGTTGATTTTTTCTGCAAAGTTCATTCGAGGAATCAAACAATGAAGTCGGCGTTTTGACCGACACCCCACAAACCTCTGAGGTCGGCTCCGGGTCATTTGCGGACCTTGTCGCCGGAACTGAAAGTCGTCCGCTGTTCACCCCAAAGCAGTCGTAAAAGTCCGGAATGTCCGCTTGGCACAGGAAAGCGGACCTTTATGCGGTCAGTGGATTTAGTCCGCTTCTAGCCATGTGTGGACGGCTCCCTGTTGGCAAGGGATTTATTGGACGTTGATGCAGTGCTGGTCGGTGCTGCCATGTGTTCGGCCTGTTGATGCGGCACTTTCACATGGCCGCTGGCCATAATGCTCTCCGCAGATCGGGTC
>PVBE010958219.1_pt1 | contig 10366 bp, 12 predicted proteins | sample 1631181 | NCBI WGS metagenome assembly PVBE01 (sample SAMN08397723, study PRJNA350692) | Marine metagenome, whole genome shotgun sequencing project. | isolation source: water | place: Pacific Ocean | collected 2012-04 | reverse complement strand
CAGGAGCAGCATCGGTGTGGACAGTGCTTTTTGTGGGAGTCTACACTTTTCAATCGTTTTACTCAAACTAGACAGGCTAACGTGGATGAAGAAGCAGCCAAAAACGCCCTCCAAGAGTGTGATGGCGATCTAGCCAGAGCGATCCTACTGCTTACCACAAATTGAAGATTTTAATAATGGAGTGAGAGGTTTAAATCAAAATGAGTCAAAAAGTCGATGGAATAATCAATTCACTATCTGAACTAGAATCTGAAATAGATTCTGTAAATCTCAGTTTGGCTGATATGAAAAAATCACTAAATTCCATTGCCCACAAAGAGATTGATTCTCTTCTAGAACAAACCCGAAAAATGGCTACTTCTGAGGCAGAATCCATGATTTCAGAGTCCAAATCAAAGGCTGAATCTGAATCTCAAAAAATCACTCAAGACGGTGAATCAAAAGTTGCCGAAATTCAGCAAAAAATTGATTCCACATTTGATTCTGCAGTAGATAATGCAGTTTCTACAATCCTAAAATCCTAGATTTTCACAATTACTTATCTCAACGAGTTTACTGCTTTAGAGTCATTTTTGACAATTTGTGTAGCAAATTTACGCCCAAAAGTACTAAATTTGAAGAAACAGTACACAAGGTATTACTCGTATAGAAAATGCAAAAATTGGAATCGCCACAGAGTATGGCAAACCCTATTTCAAACTATCCAAAATTTTCAAGGAATTAGAAATTCCATTTGATTCAATATTGCCTAGTGAAATTGATGATTTCAACGGCGATCTAGTTATAACCACTGAAAAAGAGGCCCCAAAACAAATCTCGACACCAATGCTATTTGATGAAATAATCAGCAAAGACCCAATTGTTGTCAAAGGCATTATAACGAAAATGCTCAATTCTTCTACCAACTCCAGTAAGCTGGTATTAGGGATAGATCCTGGTCAAAGAATTGGTGTTTCTGTAACATATCTAGAAAATGAGATTGCAAGAGCATTTTTTGTTTCTCTTGATAAATTAATTCCATATTTGATTTCAATTTTAGCAGAATTACCTGCTGCTAGAAAAATTGTTAAAATTGGAAATGGTGATATGAAAACAGCTAACAAAATTCTTCAAATGTTAAATTTACAATTTTGTTCAAAGTTTGAAATTGAATTTGTTGATGAATCAAGTACCACATTAAAAATTAAAAATCATAATCAACGCGGAAAAAGAGACATGTTATCTGCACAATTCATTTCTCAAAGAAATGGAAACCCAAAATCAATTTTACCACTTTCCATTACCGGTTAGTACAAAGTCCGAAAACGCAAAGATATTTATATTTAATTCCGTTTTTTTTGAAATTGATCAGTTTTTAAATATAAATCAATAAAAATTTTACATAAAAAATGCCTTTTTTTGTAAAAAATCATTAGATCCGTTTTATATAGTTGTAATTTCTATAATAAATGCGAAACAAAATGACATGTAAAGGAATCTGTTCTAGATACAAAGCACAAAAACCAGTAGGTACTGGACGTTATGCATCTGGTCAAAGACGTTGTCAGATATGTGAAATCTTCATTAATTGGGAAGGACTTTGGTGCCCATGCTGTGGTTACCGATTAAGAACTAAACCACGTAACTTGAAGTATAAAGCTAAACTCAGAGCAAGAGTAGAGGCTGATGCAGCATCTCTAAAATCTCAAACTGTTGAAGCACCACAGGTCGCAACAGTTTCAGCAGAATCATCTGATTTTGTAAAAACAACATTAGAAACTGCAGTTTCTAAGGGATGGACAAAAACCAAAACTGTTGAAGAGTTAAGAAAATCTAAAGAAAAAATTACTGTCAAAAAAGCAAAAGAACTAGTTAAAGAAGCATTTGATGGAAAATCAAAGAAGAAATAATTAATTAAAAATTATATTTTGCAATTGGCCTACAAACAAAATTACTTGTTCAAATGTATGAATTACAAAATCTTGGTTTGTGTATAGATCATGTGAATGTGTGTCCATTATTTCAAGAGAAACATGTGGATGTGCTTCAGCAAAAGAGGCAAAACCAATTGAAAAGATGCCCAAAATCAAAATGGTAAACAACAAGTAATGTTTCAACAGTAAATTGTCCAAATACTACTACTTTAAATTTTTCAATTTATTACAATTAACGATGGGGATAATATCTAAAGCAATTATACTTGGAGGAATTTTTGTACTATTGTTTGGAGTTTTCTCAATTATACTAGAATAAGAAATTTTTCACCAGTGGAAATCAATATTGTATTCATAAAAGGATAGGAATATCTAGTCAAATGTTCATTTTATAATATCATGATTACCCCAGGACGTACAGTCAAAGATGTGGACATATCTAATGATTCAAACACAGACCACATATTCAAAGAATTAGCACAGGCAGGAGGTTTTGAAGCAAGAAATGTTGCAGAAGGCGTAGACATCCTATACAACATGATTAGTGATGAAAAATGTACAAAATTTTTGTCATTTATTGGAGCAATTGTTTCTACAGGCTTTAGAGGAATCATACGCGATATGATCAAGAAAAAATGGTGTAATGTTGTGATTACAACATGTGGAGCACTAGATCATGACATTGCAAGACATTTTTCAGAATACAAAGAAGGATCGTTTACAATGGATGATAGAGAATTAGCAGATCAAAAAATTCACAGATTAGGAAATGTTCTAGTACCAATGGAAAGTTATGGACCATTAATTGAAGAGAAAGTTCAAGAGATTTTAGAAAAAGCATACAGTGAAGGTAAAAAAGAAATGTCAACTGTAGATATTAACAGAGAACTAGGAAAAGCAATGGGTGAAGATTCATTTTTGTATTGGGCATACAAAAATGACATTCCAGTAGTAGTTCCAGGAATAATGGATGGTGCAGTTGGAAGTCAAGTATGGATGTTTTCACAAAAACATTCAGATTTTAAATTAAACATAATTGAAGATGCAAATTTTCTTTCAGGATTGGTTTTCAAAGCTGAAAAATCAGGAGCACTCATGTTAGGAGGAGGAGTTCCAAAACATCACACATTGTGGTGGAATCAATATAGAGACGGTTTAGATTATGCAGTATACGTTACAACAGCACAAGAATTTGATGGAAGTTTAAGCGGAGCGTTAGTACGAGAAGCGATATCATGGGGCAAAGTAACAAAGAATGCAACTGAAACAACTATCCATGCAGAAATTACCACAGTTTTTCCATTTATGTACAAAGCATTATTAGAAAAACTTGAAAAGTAACAGGATACAAAGTATAACATGCTACCATCAATTGAGAGTATAAAGCAACAAAGGCTCAAAATAAATATGACACAAAAAGAGCTTGCAAGGTTAGTTGGAGTTAGTACATCCATGATTAATCAAATTGAATCAGGTCGAAGTGCTCCAAGTTATAATACAGCCAAAAAAATTTTTGAAGTGTTAGCAACTAAAGAAACTGAATCTTCAACACATAATGCAGGAGAGCTATGTAGCCAAAAAATTATGAAATTAAAACCAACCAATACACTAGGAGAAGCAATGTCAAAAATGGATAGAGAAAAAATTAGTCAGATTCCAATTTTTGATGGAAATATACCAGTAGGAGTTATTTCAGATTCAGGAATAATTAGTCACATGAGTAGCGGTGTTTCAAAAAAAATCAGAATTCAGGACATTATGGAACCAACACCACCAATAGTAGAAAATGAAACTCCTGCAAGTACACTAGCCCCACTCATAAAATATTCAAAATGTATTCTAGTAAGAAAAGGAACAAAAATTATCGGGATAATTACTGCCTCAGATACACTGAAAATGATAGAATAGATTAGAGATAATCAGGTAAAATTTCTTTTCGTATAATTTGTAAAATTTCATGGATCATTGTTTTTTGATCCTCTGAAGAATTTCCTAGAATTCTAATTGACAGACCAGAATCATTTGGAAGTATGCTACATCCAGCAGACATATTTTGAGTATGAGAAAACATTTCAGTTATCAAACTTTGAGTTTTTAAGACATCCTTTTTTGTTAATAGATAAAGTGAAGTAAGAATTGTTTTATCATCAAACATTGTAAGTGATTGAATTTTTTGATTTTTTGGAGATAAAAGTGATGAATCTCTAAATTTTGTTTGATTGTTTATTTTTCCTTCAGTTTTTAGATAACATATATCAAAATCAAACATCTCTCCCATTGCAATTCTCCCTGGTACGATAGTCTCAGAATAAACAACTGTAGAAGAATCATCAATGTTTAGATTAGTTTTTTGATAAAATCTCGAATTTTTGTATGGAATAATTTGTTCAGGAATAAATTCCAGATAGGAATTTTCTTTCAGATCAAGAGTCACCATATGTGTTGCATAATTTGATTCCATTTTGTAGATTCTAGTTGCACCCTGAGTTGTAAGATGAGATATTGCATTATTTTTTAAAACAGCATCCATTCTATAACGATCTCCTTGTAAAATTCCTCCAGATGGAGATAGAATGAACACATGTGCCATAGAAGGATAGTCTAAATCATAATGCAATGCTTTTTGGACATATAGTGGAACTTGAGATTGTTTTTTTGTAATTATTGTTTTCTTCCGGTCAAGATCATTTTGTAACTCTAATTCCAAAAATCCAATTTTTCCTGATTTGCCAACATTCATCTGTTCAACATCACCATCATATTGTAAGAATTCTTGTGGAATGTCGGCAGGCGTACAATATTCTAAATTCATGATTTCACCTGTGTAAGCATATTTTTTGGAACATCATCGAACAAAACATCGTGAATTATGTGTTCTGCAACCTGTTCAACACCTTGATCAGTTTTACAGTTTACCAAAACATATGGTTTGTTTTTTCTAACAATTTTTGCGTCACGTTCCATTACATTTAGATCTGCACCAATAGATGGAGCAAGATCAATTTTGTTAATTACTAAAAGATCACTTGTTTCAATTCCAAGTCCACCTTTTCTAGGATATTTATCACCGCCCGAAACATCTACGATGTATATTGTATAATCTGCAAGTGCAGGACTGAATGTTGTAGTGACATTATCCCCACCACTTTCAATAATTATTAAATCCAAATCATTGTATTTTGTTTCAATTTCTTCAATTACTGCAAGATTGATTGAAGGATCTTCACGTACAGCAGTATGAGGACAACCACCAGTTGCAAGACCAATTACCATGTTTTCAGGAAGTATTCCTTGTTCTGTTGCTAGATTTTTTCGTATTCTATCAGCATCTTCTTTTGAAATTACATCATTAGATATTATACATACACGATAATTTTTTTTTGCAAGAAACGGGACAACTCTTTCAATTAACATGCTTTTGCCAGCACCAACTGGACCACCAATACCTACACGGAGAATTCTAGTCATAATCAAAAAATTTGTGTTTAGGTAATAAACATTTTAGAAAATTTGTTTTCATGAGTCATTTGTATTAAGTCATATTTTGGAGAAAATTGCCAGCAATCATCTATTTTTGTATTTGAAAATTTTTCTAAAATTTCTTGTATTTTCGGCTTGATTTCATGCAGAATTTTTTGGCTTTGTATATGATCAATTATTCCCAATCTTAATGCAGCGCCAGTAACACTAACACAAAAACCATACATCATCATTTGTTTTGTTTGTTCTTTTTTGACTCCCATAACAAAACTACATACGCCTAGCACTACAGGATGTGTGCCAGAAGATTCATTTTTAGAAATTTTTTCAGAATATGTTTTAAGAAGATCATTAGAAAATATGGCAGATATGCACTTTATCATTTGAGAACCTGCTCTACACGATGCTGCACGAGATTCTTGAATTAATTTCATTGAGTTCAAAATATTATCACATTTGATAATTCCTAAAACATCATCATTTTTTGCACAATCATATGCATTAGATAATGCTACAGAATCAGCAGGGCCTAATTGTTGTTCTAATATAATTTCAAGAAGATTAGAAATGTCATTTTGAGATGATACACGTTTTTCATCAAAAAATGTTTCTAAACCATTCGACATTGTATACAAACCAGAGGGAAAAAAAGAATCTGACAATTGCATGAGAGATAAATTTGATGAATCAGTGTTCATGAACATTCATCCCTTCATTTGGAACAAATATTTCATCTTCAACGTGTAATGAAAGATGATCAATTATGTCAGAAAATAGTTGTTTAAACAGTTCAATTTCAGTTTCATCATGAATTGGAAACAAAATAGAACCATCAGATGCAATTGACAAAGGGCGATGTCTATTTCCAATAATATGACCAAGTTGAACAAGTAAATTTGGTGACCAATCTCTTTCATTGATCATTACACGTAATACTTTTTCAGGAAGTTGATGTATTACTACCAAATTAGAATTAACTTCTATAACATCACCATTATGCAAAACTGTTCCAGGTTCTAATGACAATCCAATTTCCAGTCCATCTTCAGTTTCAGTACGAAAATGTGATTTTTCCATTTGTGTGCGAGATAGAAATAATCGGCTCAAAGTGTTATTTTCTTTTGCAAAAGTAATTTTTTCTTTACATTTTCCTTGATATGAATTTCCTAAAATTGAATTAACTACTTGCATGTGAGACATAGGAGCATCAAAGTATTATAGATTTTTGCGGATTTCATTTCTAATTGTTAAATATGTTAAAAATCAAATTTATTCATGTTTTTAACACCTAGAGAAATTGATAAATTACAAATTTTTACTGCCGCACAGGTGGCAATTAGAAGAAAAGAAAGAGGATTGAAATTAAACCATCCAGAATCAGTTGCATTAATAGCTGATCATATTTTAGAAGGAGCAAGAGATGGAAAATCAGTATCTGAAATAATGAGCTCAGGAAAAAACGTACTGACGAAAGATGATGTACTTCCAGGAGTTCGCGAAATTATTCACACTATACAAGTAGAAGCAACTTTTGAGGATGGGACTAAATTGGTAACAATTCACGACCCAATTGTGTGATGTAAAATGATACCTGGAGAATATTTCCCAACCGATACAGCAATTATTGCAAATAAGAATAAAAAAATTCTAAAAATTACCGTTGCAAATACAGGAGATAGACCAATTCAAGTTGGATCACATACACATTTTTCTGAATCAAACAAAGCACTAGAATTTGACAGAGAAAAAAGTTTAGGATTCCATCTAAACATATCTGCAGGGACATCAATCAGATTTGAACCTGGAGAAACAAAACGTGTTGAATTAGTTGAGTTTGGAGGAAAAAAGATAATTTATGGATTTAGTGGAATGGTCAGTGGAAAATTAGATGAAAAACGTAATGATGCAATTAAAAAACTTCATGAAAATGGATTTAAAAACTCATTAGAAGATGTATCCGAAGAAGAAGGAAGTTTAGATATACCAAGAAGTAGATACGTCGAATTATTTGGACCATCAAAAGGAGATAAAGTTCGATTAGGAGATACAGATTTGATATTAGAAGTAGAGGAAGATTTGATCAAACATGGAGATGAACTTGTATTTGGTGGAGGAAAAAGTGCAAGAGATGGATTAGGACAAGCAAGTGGCGTTCTAAGAGATCAGTCTGCAGATTTAGTAATCACAAATGCAGTAATTGTTGATGCAAAACTAGGAATTATTAAAGCAGATATTGGGATAAAAGATGGAAAAATTTTAGGTATTGGTAATGCAGGTAATCCCGATGTCATGGATGATGTTGACATAATTGTTTCATCAAACACAGAAATAATTTCAGGTGAACATACAATTTGTACAGCCGGAACAATTGATAGTCACATTCACTTTATTTCACCTCAACAGGCAATCGATGCAATTTGCAATGGAACAACCACAATGATTGGAGGAGGTACAGGACCTGCAGATGGAACAAATGCTACAACATGCACTCCAGGAGAATTCAATATTCACAAAATGATTCAAGCAGTGGAAGAATTTCCATTAAACTTCGGATTTTTGTGTAAAGGAAATGATTCTAGAGAAGAATCCCTTATGGAACAAGTCAGAGCAGGGGCATGCGGTTTAAAATTACATGAAGATTGGGGAACCACTCCAGCCACAATCAATTCTGCCCTAAATGTTGCAGATAAGACAGATACTCAAGTAGCAATTCACACAGATACCTTAAACGAATGTGGTTATGTCGACGATACCATTGCAGCAATTAATGGAAGAGTCATTCACACATATCATACAGAGGGAGCAGGAGGAGGCCACGCCCCAGATATCATGAAAATTGCCTCAGAACCAAACATTTTGCCGTCATCGACTAATCCTACAAGACCATTTACCACCAATACACTTGAGGAACATCTTGATATGATGATGGTTTGTCATCATCTGAATCCATCAGTTCCAGAAGATATTTCATTTGCAGAATCTAGAATCAGAGCAGAAACAATTGCCGCTGAAGACATACTTCATGATGTAGGTGCAATCAGCATGATGTCATCAGATAGCCAAGCAATGGGAAGAGTTGGAGAAACGACAACTAGAAACTGGCAAACAGCAGACAAAATGAAAAAAATGAAAGGAGCGTTACCTGAAGACTCTGAAGGAAATGACAATTTTAGAATTAAGAGATACGTTGCAAAAATTACCGCAAATCCAGCCATAACTCACGGTATATCAGAACATGTTGGAACATTAGAAAATGGAAAGATGGCAGATATTGTGATATGGATGCCACAATTTTTTGGAATTAAACCAAAAATGATTGTCAAAGGAGGATTCATCGCATATGCATTGATGGGAGATCCTAATGCATCAATTCCAACTACAGAGCCAGTATACTATAGACCAATGTTTGGAGCATTAGGGAAAACAAAACAATCAACATCTGTTACATTCACATCACAACTTGCACTAGATGATGGATTACAAAATAAGCTAAACATAGATAAAAAATTGGTTGCAGTAAAAAATTGTAGAAACATAGGAAAAAAAGATATGATTTACAATGATTCTACACCAAAAATAGAAATTGATCCAGAAACATACAAAGTTAAAGTTGATGGAGAAGTTGCAACAGTTGATCCTGCAACAAATGTTTCACTAGCACGATTGTATAGTTTGTTCTAGATATTACCTAACAACATCTTTCTATTGTTAATCGTACGTCGCACCAACATAAAGCCCGCAGCCGTTGTAAATGCGCCAAATAGAATATTGACAATACTCATCTCACCACTAGAAGTTCCAGTTAATGTAAACACCATTCCAAGAATCATCATTAAGCCACCTAAGGCACCAATTATGAGCATTGGAATTGGGAGTTTTTGTTTCATATCTCCACGACTTTTGTCTGGCAATACACCACTTGCGGCTACTTTATGACATACATCACAAAAGTGCTTTTGTTTTTTGCCTTGCCATGCAGTTTGTAGGAAGAAAAATTCAGTTTGGCACAAATCACATGGTTTTTGTGGCAAGGTGACTTTGCCATTTTTTTCCCAATCCTGACCGATTTTCAACATACAAGGCTTGCAAAAACTTCCTGGAATTCTCCAAAATTTATTGAACTTGTATTTTTTCATACCAAGCACAATGCCACAACCGGTACAAGATGTCATGTTAAAGCATCAATCCTAACATTAAAAAGAATTTTGGATAAAAATCAAAGTGAGAATTTGTTGAATACATGATTAAAAGAGTAAAAAGTGGCGTGACTAGTTTGCCGCTTCTTTCTTACCAGAGAATACTTTTGCAAAGCCATGTCTTGCTTCTGCAATAGGCATTCCGATGATGATTGCAGATGCAACACTGACCCAGGCGATTGCGATTCCTACCCATAGTCCGTAGAATCCAAAGTCGAAGACGTATCCTGAGAAGTACAATGGCATTGGCCAGAATATGATAACTATCAAAGTGAGCAAGCCTCCACCTTTAACACTAAACTTGAAGGCTTTCTTTAGTTGTTCTTCATCTTGTTCACGCTTTGCATTTTCTGAAGCAGTGATTTCGTGTTGTTCCATGTCATCAGTGACAAGTGACATGTGTTGGTCCAACTCTTTCCAATCGTATTTCTTGTTCTGAGCCAAACTGATGACTATACAAATTAATCCAGATGATAATATTGCAACTACATTTCCATAAAGCATTGGGAATGCACCGCCAAGTGATGCGATATCTATAACACCGCCAGACTCAGATGCTGCAACACTTGTCCAAGTGGTTAGTGATAGACAGACACCTACTAAGGCTCCAGTTACCGCACCCGCACGGGTTGTTCTATTCCAAATAATCGTTAACGCGATAGGTATGACCGCCGAACCAATCAATATTCCCATTGCTAAGTATACAAATCCTAAGCTTAATCCCATTCCTAACAGTACGACCGCAAGCGCACCCATTCCAAGTCCAAACGCAACTAT
>PVBE010581305.1_pt1 | contig 10366 bp, 10 predicted proteins | sample 1631181 | NCBI WGS metagenome assembly PVBE01 (sample SAMN08397723, study PRJNA350692) | Marine metagenome, whole genome shotgun sequencing project. | isolation source: water | place: Pacific Ocean | collected 2012-04 | reverse complement strand
TCGAAGACCGGCCCCCGAGGGGATAGGATCCGGTCGATGGACTTCATTCACGTCGGCCTCGTCAGTCAATCGCAAGAGAACGCCGATCGTTTCTTCGGTGAACTGCTCGGGCTCAAGAAGACCCGCACGAGTCAGCTCCCGCGGGAGATCACGCAGGGCCTCTTCGGCGTAGATCAGGACTGCGACCTGATCTACTACGGCGAATCCGGTCTCGTCTTCGAGGTCTTCGTCATGGGATGGAGCGAGCCGTCCGACCGCCGCATCAGCCACACCTGCATCGAGGTGGACGACCAGGCGGGCCTGCTCACGCGCTGCCGCGAAATGGGCTTCGAGGTTCGCGAGGTCAAAAAGGGCGAGAAGGTCATCGTGTTCATTGCGGACGCGGACGGCAACCTCTTCGAAGTGAAGGGTCGGGCAAGCTGAGTCGGAATTCCCCGATCGCGGCTTGCAGGACGCAATGACACCCATAGTCTCCTGGCCCCTCACTCACAGTACTCAGTTCAGATAGAGAGATCCCATGGCTGACCTCGACGGCGTCAAAGAAAGCAAACAGTTCTACGCGGACGTTCCCCAAGAATCCGACGGCTTCTTCTTGAAGGGCTCCAACAACCTGGATTGGGGCATGAAGAATCGCCTGGCGCGGATCTTCAACCCGAAGTCAGGGAACACCGTGATGTTGGCCTTCGACCACGGCTACTTCATGGGCGCGACCACGGGCCTCGAGCGCATCGACATCACCATCAATCCGCTGATCCCGCACGCCGACACGCTCATGCTGACTCGCGGAGTTCTCCGCAGCCTCGTTCCCGCCGACACGCAGAAGTCGATCGTGCTGCGGGCGTCCGGTGGGCCGAGCATCCTCAGCGAACTCTCCAACGAGGGGATCGCGGTGGACATCGAGGAGTCGATCCGCCTGAACGTGTGTGCGATGGCCGTGCAGGTGTTCATCGGCGGCGAGTACGAGAAGCAGTCGATCATGAATCTCACAAAGCTGGTCGACATGGGCAACCGCTACGGCATCCCGACTCTCGCCGTGACCGCTGTTGGCAAGGACATGGCGCGCGACGCCAAGTATTTCCGTCTCGCGACCCGAATCTGCGCGGAGCTCGGCGCCCAATACCTGAAGACGTACTACGTCGAAGAGGGCTTCGAGACCGTGACATCGTGCTGCCCGGTCCCGATCGTGATCGCCGGTGGCAAGAAGCGCCCCGAACTCGACGCGCTCCAGATGGCGCACAACGCGATCAATCAAGGCGCGCGCGGCGTCGACATGGGCCGCAACATCTTCCAGTCGGACGCGCCGACGGCGATGCTGCAGGCGGTCCGCGCTGTCGTTCACGACGGCGAGTCACCGGAGCACGCGTTCGACCTCTACAACACGTTCAAGAACGAGGCGTGAGTCACTTCGCGTAGCGAAGGATCGGATTGTGGCCCGGGTCGATGTACGGCCCGTATCCGTAGCTGCTCTTGGCCGTGGTGTTGTACTGGAACAACGCCGTCCGCCGCACGGCGCGCGGTTCCGTGGGGATCCGGATCATCGTGGCGCGGGACAGCTTCAGCCCCTTGGTTTGTGTGTCTTCGAACATCGCCTGCGCCCAGATCTCGAGGCCCGTGTGCGCCTTGTTGATCGGTACCAGCCCGTCGGGTGTGCCGCTCGGAAAGATGTAGCCACTCCACGCACCGGGAGCCGGTGACGCCAACCGGGTGTTTACCAGCAGGAACCTCCGTACGTCGAGGTACAGCAGATTGCAGGTGATGCCCGTGAACGGAAAACCACTGGGGATGCCGACGAAGCTCACTACGTTCACAACGGGTCTGGCCCGAGCCGTGAAGTAGCTGAACGTGAAGAGGCGGTGCTTGCCGCGGTACTTCGCGTCGTGGTGGTTGGAGCCGTACGCCGTGCAGTGCAGGAAGTTCGTCGCCGGCAGCGACCCAGCGCTGTCGATGCAGCCTCCTTTGGTCCCCGCCTTCCCGAAGTAGGTCTGCGGCGCCTCGTTGAAGGACGCGGATGGGAAGGCATCGAGGAAGTAGTGGTAGATCTTGCTCGTCGCCCAGGCGGCGTTGTTAGCCAACGTGCCGCCATTGAAATCGAAGTCGAGGCAGATGTCCTTGTTGCCCGTGTAAGGCCAGGTGGTCCCGAAGGGAAACCGCTTCGTCCACTTCGTGGGTAGGTTCGTCGGGGTGCCTATATTCGTGGGCCAGGTGATCGACCCGGAGAAGACGCGCGTGGGAGCGCCGTTCGGGTTGAGGCTGAACGTCGGGACGATGTTGTCCATGTCGCCCTCGCCGATGGACAACCTCACGTCCGACCACGTCCGGCCCATCGAGGACGTCGAGGTGCTCGCCCTGAAATCGATTCGCATCGCGACCTCCTTGACGAGCATGGTCGACTTGAGGAACTCGCCGTCGAACAGCATGTGTCGGGCGCTCGGATACGCGCCGAACAGGTAGGACTCGACATCGCCCTCGATGCTGAGAAGCCCGGTCGGGGAGGTGACGTGAGTCTGCGCCGTGGTGTGTCCGCAGAGGAGGAGCAGGACGCTGAGCAGTGGTATTCGATTCCGGTGCATGGGGGGGCGGGGGCCTGGATTCGGCACCTTCCTATTAAACCGCATTCTCGATGGGTTTCGAGGGGGTCTGATGAGGAACCTGTGGTGGCAATGCCATCGTGCCCTATCGGTGCAGTGTTCACCCTCCGAGCAGGCGTGCCGCCTCGTGTATCCCGCTTTCCTCGGCCCATTCCGCGGTCGTTCCTTCGTAAGCTGTGTCGCGCAGTGTCCGGTCGGCGCCGCGCGCGATCAGCAGGGCGGTGGTCGCGAGGTTGCCGAACTGTGCGGCGACGTGCAGGGCCGTCGCCCCGGTGCCGTGACCGGATCCGCCAAAGTCGCGCTCTAGGTTGACGTCCGCGCCGTGTGCGAGCAGCCACTCGATCGCGGGCAGCCGACCCCCGTAGGTCGCCCACAGGGGGGGCGTGCCGCGGTAGGCATTGCTGTCGAGCGCTAAATGTTGATGGATCGTCGGCGTGCCGGATGCTGTTTTCCAGCTCGCCCATGAGAAGATCCCAACGTGCCGAACACCTTCGAAGCACTTCTCGCCGTGGCCCCCATCCTACTCGCGGCGGTCTTGCTGGTGGGGTTCCGGTGCCCGGCGCGCCTCGCGATGCCGATGGTCTATATTACCGCCGTCACCATCGCGGTGACGGCGTGGGATGTCGCCTGGGTTCAGATCGCCGCAGCGAGCGTGCAAGGGCTGTTCATCACCACGGACATCTTGCTGATCGTCTTCGGCGCGATCCTGTTGCTGAAGACCCTGGAACAGTCGGGCGGCATCGCCACGATCCGACGCAGCTTTAGTTCGATCAGCGACGACCCGCGCGTGCAGGTCGTGATCATCGCGTGGTTGTTCGGCTCCTTGATCGAAGGGTCTGCGGGTTTCGGCACGCCCGCGGCGGTGGCCGCGCCGCTGTTGGTGGCTCTCGGATTCCCGGCAGCCTGCGCAGTCATGATCGGCATGATGATCCAGAGCACGCCCGTGACATTCGGCGCTGCGGGTACGCCGATCCTCGTCGGCGTGCGCGGTGGGATGGGCAATGAGGAGATCGTCGCGGCTCCGGCGGCGCTCGACGCATACCTGCAGGAAGTGACCGTACGGGCCGCGGTATTGCACGCGATCACGGGAACACTCATCCCACTCCTGATGGTCGTCTTGATGACGCGGTACTTCGGTTCTCGACGATCTTTCACCGACGGCCTCTCGATCGCGCCGTTCGCGATCTTCGGTGGGCTCGCGTTCACGGTGCCTTACTGGCTCGCCGCGGTATTCTTCGGACCCGAGTTCCCTTCGCTGCTCGGCTCGATGGTGGGGCTAGTGATCGTGACGACCGCCGCGCGGCGTGGATTCCTGATTCCTGCAGATCGCTGGCGGTTCCCATCTGCGGATGAATGGCCAACAGAGTGGCGAGGCAAGCTCGGCGTGGACACCTCGGTTGACGAAGGCCGCCCGGTGATCTCGGTGTTCGCCGCGTGGTTCCCCTACGTTCTCGCGGCCCTGTTGTTGCTCGCGACGCGGCTCGGTCAGCTGCCGTTCGGCGGATGGCTGAAGGCTGCCAAGATCGAATGGCAGAACATCTTCGGTACGGAGATTAGCGCGTCGACCACGCCGCTGTACTTGCCCGCGTTCGTTCTGCTGGTCGTCGTGGGGGTGACGTTCTTCCTGCACCGAATGACCGGCCCGATGATCCGCCGCGCCGCGACCGATGCGTCGAAACTCCTCATCGGCGCCGGGTTCGTCCTGGTATTCACGGTGCCGATGGTGCGCGTCTACATCAACTCGGGCGGGAACGAAGCGGGATTGCCGAGCATGCCGCTCGTGATGGCGGACTGGGTCGCGACGAACGTCGGTTCGGTCTGGCCGATGTTCGCGGGCGCGATCGGCGCACTCGGCGCATTCATCGCCGGCAGCAACACCGTGAGCAACCTGATGTTCTCGAGCTTTCAACACGGCGTCGCCGAACGGATCGGTGAGCCGAGCGCCATGATCGTCGCGTTGCAGGCGGTGGGCGCGGCGGCTGGCAACATGATCGCGATCCACAACGTCGTCGCGGCTTCGGCGACGGTCGGGCTCCTGGGTTGCGAGGGCGCCACGCTGCGCAAGACCCTGCTCCCGACGCTGTACTACCTGGTCGTCATCGGCGTGCTCGGCCTGTGCGCCGTGCGGTTCTTCTAGCTCACGTCAACTGAGCGGCGCCCGAATGGCGCCAACTGCGGCACGCGACGGGCGTATTCGCGGTAGGCCGCTCCGTGCTCGGGGACGAGGTCTCGCTTCTCCTCGTTTTATCCCGACTCGCCCGCTTCTTCCCCATCTCGCGGGGGACGCCCGATCAGATGGTTCACGTAGCAAGCCGCGAACAGCACCCCGGCACCGGCGTGGATCCAACCGAGGGCGCTGCGAAACGTCTCACTCTCGACGACCTGCAGGCAGTAGCCACCGAGTACGAGCGGCACGAACAGGAGCACCAGGACGATGCCGGTGTTGCGTCGATGGGCATTCTTGAAGCCGATGCGTTTCCAGATGTGGTCGATCCAGATGAAGCCAACGGCGAAGACGAGCACCGGCGCGACGACGATGTGGATGGCGGTGAGAAGCGGTTGCCAGCGATGTTCGACGGCGAACATCTCCAACTCGGTCTCCTCGGGGGGCGAGGACAGGAACACGATCCACAGGAGCCAGAACCCGGTCGCGGCCATCGCGGTGATGGCGAGGTGCAGGATCCAGGCCGTGGTGCGGCTCATCGCTTGGCGCCTTTTGCCTGCGTCTTTGCTTTGCCCTTGTTCTTCGGTTTGGGGTCTTTCTTGCTGGGTTCCTTCGCGGTCGGCTTGCCGAAGACAGTCTGGTGTAGCGCGAGGATCCGATCGACGCAGCGCGTCATCGCGCGCACGGTGAGGGTGGCGCCGGTGATGCGCGGGACGTCCTTGCCGGGGCGTACCTGACCGAGTCGTTTCTTGGCCAGCTTGCCGACCCACTTCTTGGGCGCGGCGTAGCGTTTGGGCTCGGCGAAGGCGAGGACCTCCACCCGATCGACCGTCAGTCTGGGAGTGACGACCACCATCAGGAGCTGCTTCTTGCTGCGGACCTTGTGCACGTCGAACCACGCGGTGCCGACGAGCGTCTTGCCGCGGCGCGCGATGTACGCGAAGGCCATCGACTTCGTGAACTTCCGGCCAGTGAGCTTGCCGAGGGCGAGCCGCTGCTTCTCGGTCAGCGTGATGGTGCGACGCTCGACCGCGCACTTGGGGAAGGCGAGTTTCAGCGCCTTCTCGGTCGTCATCTTCACCTGGCCGTGTGCGCAGGGAGCGACCAGAAGCAACGCCACGGCGATCTGGAGGTGGCGTCGGATATCGGGCATCAGAACACGTATCCGAAGGAGATCTGGAAGCGATCGTCGCCCTCATCGAGCGCCTGGAAGTCCGCCTTGATCACGACCTCGTCGATCGGTCGGTAGTGAACGCCCAGCGTCAGGATCGTCTCCTTTTGTGTGCGATCGGGCATGTAACCCCGCGCCATCTTGGCCTGGGTATCGATCATTTCGTACCGGAAGTACGGCATCACGGTCTGCGTGGACTCCGAGCTGACGAGTTTCATCACGTCGTAGCCGACTTCGCCGTAGTAGCCGTGCATCCGCTTGGCGAGGTTCTCGCCGGTGTTCATGTTGAACGTGCCGGTGTTCTCGAGGAACGCGGACGCGTAGAGACCGCGGACAAACCACCCGTCGGCTTGGTACTGGGCGTGGCCTTCGACGATCGTGGTGCGCATCGCGGGGATCTTGTAGGTCTTGGTGCCCTCCTTGTGCACGCCATCCTGTCCCGTGTCACCGTAGAACACGGACGCGCCGACGGTGAACCCGCAGTCGCAACTCCAGTCGAGCCCCCCGACGTAGGCGAAGTCATCGGCGGCCGAGCGGTTGCCCTTCTGCCGGCCGCCACGCAGACCCTTCTTGTCGAATTCCTCGCCGTTGAGGCTCGTGAACACGTTCGACTTGTAGCTGAGGTTGCCACACGCGCCGTGGATGCCGAGTCCGGTTTCACGCCATGTCGTGGGAATGATGCGACGTTCGGTCTCGGGGCGTTGGGCCGACAGGTAGGTCGTCGGCTCGTGCATCTCGTTGATGAAACCCATTGGCACGAGGAGCAAGCCTGCGCGGACGTTGAACCCTTCGCAGGCCATGTACTCGAGGTAGGAGAACTCGACCGACGCGGAGCCACCGCCGGAACTCGTGCCCGAGCTGCTGCTCGTCGAACCGTGCTCGTATTCGATCTCGCTGTTGAAGACCCACTTCTCGTCAAACTTGTAGCCGACGTAGAGAACCGTCCGGAGAGCATCGAAGACGTCGGTCGCTCCGGATATCTGTTGGTAGAGGAACTCGCCGTAGCCGCCGATCGAAATACCCTCGTCCTGGGCGTAGACCTTGGATGCGGCTGGCCCCAGCCCGAACTTGCTCTCGCCGAGGGCGGGGACGAAGCTGCCGAACTGCAGCCGTTCGATTTCCTCGCTGTAGGCTTCTTTGAGTTGCTGGTGGTCCTTCTCGAGTTTCTCGAGTCGTTCCGTGACCGTCTGGGCGGCGAGGATCGAGGGGAAGAGGAATGTCAGGCAGATGGCGATGGGCGCGGTTCGCATTGTGAGATTTTCGCAGGTCAGTGGGGGAGGGGGAATTCAAGCGGTATGGAGCCGCGCAACCCGGGAGTCCGATGCGAGCGGAAGCCGCCAGCGGTTCTCTCGAGGAAGAGCGCTTCCACGCCGGGGAGTTCGGTGGCGAGCTTCAGGCCCTCGATGGGGCCCAGGACGAACAGCGCCGTTGACAGGCAGTCGGCGGCGCACCCGGCGTAGTCGTCGCCGGCGACCACGACCGTGACTGCGCCCCAGTCGTCGACTGGTCGACCGGTGCGCGGATCGAGGATGTGCGAGTAGCGTTTTCCGCCGACGTGGATCGCACGCTCGCTGTTGCCGGACGTGGCCGCGGATCCGCTCGGAGGCAGTTCGATCGCGCCGATCACCATGTCGCGTCGATCCGGGTTCGCGACGCAGATGCTCCCCGGTTCTCCATCGCGATACCACCAGGCGAGCTGACCGCCGAAGTCGAAGTTCACGGCGGCCACGCCGTCGATTCTCCGGGCTGTGCGGATCGCGTCGTCGATGGCGAGCCCTTTCACGAATCCGCCCTCGGCGAGGAGCGCGTTTCGCTGGCGAGTCACGCTGTCCTTGCCGACCAGGAAGTGCTGCATCCCGCTGGCCGCTCGTGCCAGCGCGATGGTCGCGGCGCCGGGGGCGGTCGAGGGAGCGGGGCCACGGCGGCCCCCCCAGGCCTCGAGCAGGCGACCGATGGCCGGGTCGAAGGCTCCGCCTGTGCGGTCCGACCAACGGCAAGCGAGATGGAGTCCGGCGAGGAAGCGGGCATCGACCGGCGTCGGGACCCCGACCGCCGTGTCGTGGAGGCGCCGAAGCACGCTGTCCGCGCGCCAACTGCTCCATCGTTGATCCGCCGCAAGCACTGTATTAATAGATGCTTCTGCCGCTTCCTCGGCCTGGCTGCAGGTCGTCGCGGTGACCCGGATCCCGAGCTGCGTGCCCATGGTGATCACCACGCGGTCGGCCATCTCGGCGCGCGGCAGGGCGCAGCCGGAGACCAGATAGAGGGTGACACAGGCGAATCGAGTCAGCATGGGATGGACATTATTGAGATGTAGTCTCAATTACAACCCCAACGCCCTGTCCGGTCCCGCTATTTCGAGCCTCGCGACCGGACCAACGATCGGTCGACGAACCGCGGTTGACCACCACTTTTGGCAAGACTCCCCGCTACGTTACCGACCCGCATGACCGACAACCCCGAAGTCCGCGGCTGCGTGTTGCCACTCAGTCTTCACTACAGCATCACCGAGAACACGTGGGTGCGTGTCCATGATGATGGCACGGCGACCGTCGGCATGACTGACGTCGCGCAGAACCTCGCGGGTCCCCTTCTACACGCGAAAGCCAAGAGGGTCGGCACCGTGCGCAAGAAGGGCAAACCGGTCGCCACCGTCGAGAGCAGCAAGTGGGTGGGGCCGGTCAAGTCGCCGATCTCGGGCGAGGTCATCGAAGTGAACGCTGCGCTCGTGAACGACGCGTCGATCGTCAACCGCAGCCCCTACAAGAACGGCTGGATCGTGAGGATGCAGCCCAGCAACCTCGACGCCGAACTCGCGGAGTTGCTCACTGGTCAGGCCGCGGTCGACGCCTACAAGGCGCGGATCGAATCCGAAGACTTGAAGGCGTGTGATCACGTCGAAGGGTTTGAGATCTGACATGCCGCTCAGCTGCGAGGAGGCTCCCTCCTGCCCGTCATGCGACTCACGCCGCCCGCGTCGTTGGCGGTCGCACAAGATCGTTGCACAACTCAATACAGGGACGTGATCAATCTCCCAAAAGACCGATCAGCTCTGCCGCGGGCACGCAATCCCTGTCCACCGCGTGCACCAGGTCGCGCAGCAGCGCACGGACCTTCTCCGGGGACTCGATGGTGAATCTCGCGTCGTCGACCGAACCCCCGACGTGCACGCTCACGGCATGAGATGGCAGCGCGCGGTACATGTCGATATCCGTCCGATCATCGCCGAGCGCGAGGATGAATGTGTCCGGCCCAGCGTCCTCGAGCACTTGACGAACGTAGTTGCCTTTGTTCACTCCAGCGGAGCGGACTTCGATCACCTTGTTGCCGGAGATGACCTCGAGGCCGAGACCGGGGACGCGCTGTTCTAGCGACGCCATCAACTCGCGCGAACGCCACAGCCCGTAGTCGTCATCAGCCATCCGGTAGTGCCACGCTATGGAGAATCGCTTTTGCTCGAGCGTCGAACCCGGAACCTCGCGGCAGACTTCTTCTAGCATCTCCCGCACCTTGGGCATCCACCCGAGGTCGTACGTGTGCGACTCTTGCCAATCTTCGCCGAGGCGCCGGTAGAGCGACCCGTGCTCGCACGACAGGTGGACCGGCAGTTCGCCGAACCAGGTCTCGAGATTGCTACCCGTGCGCCCGCTCACGATGTGCACGTCAGTGTCGGGAATCCCGGTCAGAGCCCGAACCGTATCCAGAATCTCATCGGTCGGCTGCGCGAGTTCGGGCGTCGAGGTCAACTCACGGAGAGTCCCGTCATAGTCGAGGAGCACGATCCTGCGTTCCGCTCTCGCGAAGTCCGCGACGAGAGTCGTGATCGCGTCTCCACTCATCAGCGTGCGGTTGCGCAGGGCTCGACCCTTCTTGGCGGTCTCGTGAAGTTCCGCGAGGAATTCTCTCGCCCAGATCTTGCAGTCCATCTTCTCGACGCGCGCAATCATCGGACGCATACGATCCTCGCGCTCCTTGGGGTGAACGTCGAGCGCCTCCGTGATCGCATCCGCGGTCCGTTCGATGTTCCAAGGATTGACGAGAATCGACTCGCCCAGCACCTGCGCCGCGCCGGCAAACTCGCTGAGGATCAGGATGCCGTTCCCGTGCTGTTGGCACAGGACGAACTCCTGGGCGACGGGGTTCATGCCGTCGCGCACCGGCGTGACGATTCCGACATCGGAGAATTGATAGAGCGCGACGAGGTGCTCGGGTTTCACTTCGCGGTGGATGTACTCGACGGGCGTGTGCCCCGGCCCGCCGAACCTCCCGTTGATCCGACCGACGTAACCCTCGATCTCGGCCTTGAGGTCCCGATACTCGGGAGTCGCCAGGCGAGACGGCACGATGACTTGCAGCAACGTCGTCGTCTCGGCACGTCGCGGATCCTTCTCCAGGTAGCGCTCGAATGCCTTGAGCTTGAGGAGCACGCCCTTCGTGTAGTCG
>PVBE010237274.1_pt1 | contig 10366 bp, 9 predicted proteins | sample 1631181 | NCBI WGS metagenome assembly PVBE01 (sample SAMN08397723, study PRJNA350692) | Marine metagenome, whole genome shotgun sequencing project. | isolation source: water | place: Pacific Ocean | collected 2012-04 | reverse complement strand
TCACCGGCCTCCTCGTCGGCTCCGAAGGCACCCTCGGCATCGTCACCCGCGTCGCCGTCCGCCTCGTCCATCTGCTTGAGTCGGTCCGCACCATGCTCGCCGCCTTCGACACCGTCGACACCGCCTCCTCCGCCGTCTCGGCTATCATCGCCCGCGGTATCATCCCCACCTCCCTCGAACTCATGGACCAGATCTGCGTCCGCGCCATCTCCAAATGGATGCCCTCCGCCAATCTCCCGCAGGACGCCGGCGCGATCCTCATCATCGAAGTCGAGGGCATCGAAGACGGCCTCGAAGAGACCGCCGCCGAAATCGCCACCATCTGCTCCGAAAGCGGCGCTCTCGAAGTCCGCCGGGCCGCCACCGCCGCTGAGCGTGACAGCCTCTGGGCCGCCCGCAAGGGCACCTTCGGTGCCATCGGCGTGCTCGCCCCCGACTACTACATCCAAGACGGTGTCGTGCCCCGCTCGCGGTTGCCCGAAGTCCTCCGCCAGGTCTACGAAATCGGCGCGAAGTACGGACTTGAAATCGCCAACGTCTTCCACGCCGGCGACGGCAACATCCACCCGCTGATCCTCTTTGACGACGCCGAGCCCGGTGCCCTCGAACGGGTCCACGCCGCCGGCACCGAGATCCTCCAGGCCTGCATCGCTGCCGGCGGCACCCTCACCGGCGAACACGGACTCGGCATGGAAAAGAACGAGCAACTCCCCGAGCTTTTCGACCTCGCTGACATCGCCGCCATGATTGCCGTCCGCGACGTCTTCTCTCCCGAGCGCCTCTTCAACCCTTCGAAGATCTTCCCGCTGCCGCTCTCCGCCCACCACTCCATACCGGTAGCTGTGGTCGGCCCCACCGATTGAGCGCCCGTCGACCACTCGCTGTTTTCCTGATCGTCAGCCTCGCCCTCCCGCTGCTCGTCATCCTCATCGCCCGCCTTGTCACCATCCAGGTGCCGGTGGCCGAGGTCGTCACCCCCGACTTCGAATTCGGCCCCCTCGAACCCGGCAGCGTCACCGCCCAGGGACTCGGCGACCTCGGGGTCACCGCCAGCGGCATCGCCCTGCCGGTCATCGTCCGTGGTGACAGGGACGCCGGCGTCGGTGTCCGATTCCGGCTGCTGGCTGGCGACGGCGCGCTGTTCCATGCGCAACTCCTCGACCTGGCCCCAGCGCGGCTCACCGGGGACCGGTCCGACCCGGCCGACCCCTGGCACACCATCCGCTACGAATTCCCGCCCCTCGAAGCTCCGGTCCACGGCGCCATCCTCGAGATCGAAGCCGCCGACCTCGGCGACGCCCGCGTCTTCCTCGGCGCCACCAAGGAGGACGCTCTTCCCGCCGGCCGCCTTTTCTATCAGGGTGCCGAACTCTACGCCGACCAGGACCTGCGCGTCGAGCCGCTGCGAACGGCCACCATCTGGCGACTACTAGCCGAACTCCGCCACAACGGACCCACCGGTTTCGCCGCCGCACTCGTACTGGGCCTGACCGCCATCCTTCTCATCGCCACCGTCTCCACCCGCATAGTTCCAAGATTTTCCGCGAGCCGGCCCACCACCTCCATCTAGGCTGTCCCGCCAATTCATCTCGATCTGTACCGCCGGATTGGTCGCCTGCCCCGGTCATCTCCGCCTGAAACCCGGTTCGTCGCTTTCAGCCACGCCATCGACAATCCCGAGATTTCTGCCCGCCCCGCCACTGCCCCTTCTCGCGATGTTGCCGGTCGGTATCCGGGAGGACCCGCATTCCGCGCCTCTCTCGAAAGGGTCACTTGGACCATGTCACGTGCCCGAGATGCGCGCTATGCCGATCCACCACCCGATTTCGCCGACGGGCCTTCCGGATCGGACCCCAGCATAATGTCCCACGGACCTTTTCAAATCCGGGTCGGACGCCCGATTCACCAGCCGGTCCCGCCAACCGGCGTGCCGCCACCCCGTTCGCGGCTCCTCCTGCCGAGCCCGGGTCCGTCGCTCCACCATTTTGCGACCACCTGGCAACCGCCTCCGGGCCTCGTCCGCAAAGGCTAGGTCGGATCACTTGATTGGCTCCCAAAATACCTCTGTATAGCAGTGGCATATAGAGAGAATGTATTAAGGGATAAAACACTATGGTCATTGAGGGTTAGGATAGGAAGGCGACGATCGGGGGCTCGGTGCATGATTCCCTTCAACCCTTCTGTTTCTTCCTCGATCAGCGCCAATTCGTCGAAAATCGGCCGCCGAATCAGTACCGGGTGGCCCCGACGGCCCTCAAAGGCCGGCACCAGGATCGGCGCTTCGCGGTTCTCCACCGCCCCGCCCAGTAGGTCCCCCAGCAACCCGCGCGACAGCGGTTGATCGACGTTCACGATCAGGATTGAGCCGATTTCACGCAGGATTTGAGCGCCAAAGCGGATCGATGAGCTCCTGCCCGCAATATGACGCGCGTTATAGGCAACATGCGCGTCGTGTAATTCCGACGTAGTCCCGCTGATCTCCGGCTCATCGTGACCCAGCATCACCAGCACGTCCGCGAACGGCAGTTCTCCCAGCAGCCGCAACTGATGCGCCAGCAACGACTCCCCGCCCCAGTCCAGCAGCGCCTTCGGGCTCCCCATCCGGCTTGACGCCCCCGCCGCTAGGACCAGCGCTCCCATCCGCTCCACACGCGCCAGATGCTCTCGAACCGCTTCCGAATATCCGCCCGCACCGCCGACCTCGACTTGGCTCACCGTCTTCCCTCCCGCCGTTCCCGCCAGGCCCCCGAATCAACCCGGGTCGGACCCATGCCACGAGTTCGCCACAGACACGACGGCATCGAACTATAAGGACGGGCGATACAAACCAATGGGGCATGGCGCCCGCTGAAATATCCCCAACCGGACCCCATCACATCACTAACGACCCCAACCCCGCCAGCACCCGCGCCCGCCGGCCGGTATAGGCTCCCAGAGTCGCTCGCGTAATCGTCGTGCGATTGTCCGGATCCGCGCTCGACCATTGTCGATACGAGTACGAGTTGCGCTCTAGGTCGATCCGCAGCAAGGGTGGCGCTGGCCTGCCCTCGCCCACCGGGAACGCCGGGTCATATACGGCGACCTCGGCGATGGCATCCGGCGTTATTCGGTAACTGTGCGGTACCACCGTGTGTCCTTGTCCCACCACCGCCGCCAGGAAGTCCCGCCGCCACAGCACCGGCACCCCTACATGCAGCGCCACCGGTCCCCGTCCCGGCTCCAGGGTCGCCCGTCGCAGACCCTCAAACACCCGCCGCGGGCTATTGCGCAGCAGATCCAGCCCCGCCTGCGCCAGTGCCGCATCGCCCAGCTGTCGGCCGTGCAGAGTCTGGATCAGCACCCGGGTCTCCGTATCCAGCGCACTCCGTTCCGCCGCCGGCGTTTTGTCCCCGGCGAAGAGATGCAGCGCCGCCATCGCCATCCCGGTGCACAGGCCCGCCCCGAAGATCGACGCGTACGTCCGGTGAAACAGCCGTCCCGCAAGCGGTCCTCGCCAGCCTCCCGCGAACGACCGGGCAAAAACCGGCCTTGGCGGCCGCAAAGCCACGAACACTTCCGTCGAATTCGAAAAACTGAACCCGTCCCGCGCCGGGTCAAACCCGGTCGCTCCGTGCACCGTCGTCACCACCATCCGCCGCGTCGACGCCAGCGGCCCGCCGGGTCCCAGCAGTCTTACTCGGTAGTTCAATCGTTCCGGTACCGCCCGCGGGTCCAGCCGCACTTCCCACGACGCCGGCATTCCGTCCAGCGCCTCGCGGTCCGGCCGTTGCCCCTCCGCTAGGTACATTCCGGCCGGTAACTCTAGGTCCAGTTGACTCCCCGACGGGCAATTCCGCGCCGTCGCCGTCACCACCATCGGGTCCACCAGCGGCTCCCGGTCCATCGCCACCCGCGCATCCCGCAGCCCCGCCTCCCCTTCCAGCAGGTTGTCGCCCACCTCCAGTTCCGCCATGCGTCCCCGTATCCCCGGCCGCTAACGATCTTGCCGGAAGTCTAGCTCACCAGCCGGGCTTCGTTACGGCCCATTCCGGCTCCCCTGGCCGTCATCCAGCGCCCCCCCTCCCGGCGCAGTCGCGCCGCTGCCCCGTTCAGCCCAATCAGCTGAGGTCTACCGGGTCCTTTAAGCCGCTCCCCGTCACCGGCACCAGCACCGTCTGCCCCTCCCCAATCGCCCCCTCCCGGCGCAGTCGCGCCGCCGCGGCAAAGGCCACCGCCGTCGTCGGCTCCACGTACAGGCCCTCCAGGTGCGCCAGGCTCATCGCCGCCTCCCGAATCTCCTCCTCATCCACCGCCGTCGCCGTGCCGCCGCTATCATGCAGCGCCTCCATAATCTCCGCCATCCGCGGCGGCTCCGCCACCGCCACCCCGCCCGCCAGCGTCGCGCTCCACTCAGGCGGATCCTCGGCTACCCCGTGATTGTGCACGTACACGAGTGGCGCGCAATTCGCCGCCTGGGCGGCGTGCAGATGTGGCGCCCGCGCCGGCGCCGACAGTTTGCCCAGGTCCGCGAACCCGCGCGCCGTTCCCAGCAGCAGGCTGCCGTTGCCCACCGGGAACACGATGTGATCCGGCAGGTCGTCCGCCGAAAACTCATACAACTCATAGGCAAAGGTTTTCAAACTCTCCGAAAAGTACGGAGACAAGTTGTGGGAGGCATAGACCGTATCCCCATCCAGCGCCGCCATCGCCGCCTTCGTCACATCCCCCCGCGTCCCCGCCACCGCCACGATCTCCGCTCCATACGCCGCTATCTGGGTCAGCTTGCCGGCCGGCGCCGATGCCGGCACAAACACCCGCGCCGCAATCCCCGCCCGGGCCGCATAAGCCGCCACCGCCGCCCCGGCGTTTCCCGACGAATCCTCGATCACCCGTTCCACTCCCGCTGCCCGCAGCGCCGTCAATAGCAGCATCGCCCCGCGGTCCTTGAAAGAGCCCGTCGGGCCCAGATGTTCCAGCTTCGCCCGCAGTTCCGGCAATCCGTGCTCCGTGCCCCAGCGGTCCAGTCGCACCACCGGCGTCCCGCCTTCGCCCAGGGTCACCGGCTCCGTCTCTTCCTCCACCGGCAACAGCCGCCGGTAGCGCCAAACCCCCTGCGCCTTCGGGTCAATCAAACCCTGGAAGGTCGTATCCGCGTTCGGCATGCCGTCCACGAAGCGGAACGGTGCCCCGCACCAAGGGCAGTCATACACCCGCACATCCACCGGCTCCGTGTGGTCGCACGCCGTGCACGCCATCTGCAGCATTTGCCTGGCCCTCCGCCTACCCGTCGACAGACTCGGTGGCGACCTCACCGGCCGCGTTCCACACCGGCCGTTCCGGGTCGATCGCCGCCAGCAACTCCGTCCGCAGCGCCGCAATCCGTTTCGCCGCCTCCCCGACCGGCACCGTCACCGCTTCCTTTTCCCCGCGCAGCTTGATCTCGATCTCGCCGTTCTTCAGTCCGCGGTTGCTCACCGTCGCCCGGATCGTCGTACCGAGGAGGTCCGCGTCGTTGAACTTCACTCCCGCCGACTCCTTGCGGTCATCGCGCAGCACCGCCAGCCCCTTCGCCTCCAGCGCTGCCTCCAGCTCCACCGCCGCCGTTTCGATCTCCTCCTTATCGCCCAGCTGCACGATCTGCACGTCATACGGACTCACGCTCATCGGGAAGACGATCCCGTGTTCATCGTGGTGCCGTTCCACCACGCAGGCGAACAGCCGGCCGATCCCGATCCCGTAGCTCGCCATGATCAGCGCCTGCTGCCGGCCATCCTGGTCCAGGTAGGTTGCGCCCAGCTTTTCCGCATAGCCGGTCCCGAGCTGGAATATGTTCCCCATCTCGATCCCGCGCGCCTCGTGCAGCGGTTCGCCGCAATCCGGGCAGGCGTCCCCCGCCCGCACCGACGCGATATTCGCCACCTCCGCCTGGAAATCTCGCTCCAGATTCACGTTCCGCAGGTGAAACCCCTCCCGGTTCGCCCCGCCCACCAGGTTCCTGGCCGCCGCCACCGATCGATCCGCCACCACCCGCAGACCTTCCACGCCCACCGGTGACGCATAGCCCGGCACCAGCCCCGCCGCACGCAGTTCCGCATCCGTCGACGCCGTCAATTCCGCGCCCAGAATCGCCTGCAGCTTCGCCTCATTCACTTCGAGGTCCCCGCGAATTGCCACGAATACCACCGCTTCCTCCACCGTGTAAAACACTGCCTTCAGCGTCTCCCGCGGCTCCACCCCTAGGAACCCCGCCACCCCCTCGATCGTCGTCTGTCCCGGCGTCGCCACCTCTTCCATCTCCGCCATCGGCGACTCGTCCGCCGCCGGCGCCCGGCATGTCGCCACCTCCCGATTCGCCGCCTCGCCGCAGCTCGCGCACACCAGAATTGTGTCCTCGCCGGCCGGCGTCACCAGCATGAACTCGTGCGCCCCGCTGCCGCCCATCATCCCGGTGCTCGACCGCACCACCAGTGCCTCCAGCCCACAGCGCCGGTAGATGCGCACGTAGGCTTCCTTCATTCGCTCGTAATACTCCGCCAGGTCATCGTGGCTGGTGTGGCAGCTATAGGCGTCCTTCATCACAAACTCGCGCACTCGAATCAACCCGGCCCGCGACCGCGGTTCATCGCGAAACTTCGTGTGGATCTGGTAGATCATGAACGGCAGATCGCGATACGAATGCACGTGCTGGCGGGCGATATCGGCCACCACTTCTTCGTGCGTCATCGCCAGCACCATGTCATGGCCCTCGCGGTCCGTAAAGCGGGCCATCTCCGGGCCCACCGAATGCCAGCGCCCGCTCTGCTTCCACACATCCGCCGGGTGCACCACCGGCAGCGCCACCCGCTGCCCATCTACCCGGTCCATCTCCTCGGCGACGATCTTTTCGATCCGGTCCATCGCCCGAAATGCCTGCGGCAGGTGGCTATAGATCCCGGCTCCCAGCTGATGAATCATCCCCGCCCGCAGCATCAGCCCGTGGCTCGCCGTCGTCGCCCCCGCCGGGTCCTCGCGGAGCGTCCGCCCAAACAGCCGCGACATCAGCATATCGGTCAACATCCTTGCCGGTTCTTCGAACCGTCGGATTATACGATCTCTTCGCGCCGGCACCCCGGCGGTGCGCTATATTCAAACCCGGTACTTGGGGAGGTATAGCCGGGGCACGGGCCCGGTCTGAGGGAAACGCCGCATGCGCGATCCGCGCCGCTACCTGCGCATGCTCCTCGGCACCGCCGCCCTCACCGTCCTCGGCACCGCCCTCGTAGCCATCGACCCGGCCGGTTGGGGGCGCATCCTCGGCTTTGCAGTTCTCCTCGGCGGTGCCGTCCTGCTGGCCCTTGAGTTGCTCACCGTCTCCATCCAGCGCAACCGCCGCCGCCGTCGAGCCGCTCCTAGAGGCCGCCGACGAGGCCCTTTACGCCGCCAAGTCCGCCGGCCGTAACCGCGTCATGGCCGCCGGCGCGCCGCCAGATCCCTACGCCGACGACGCCGAAACCCACCAATCCGCCTAGCGGCCCACGGCCGCCTCCATACGGCTTCGCCGGGGGCTTTCTGCTGCTGGCCTACCGCGTGACGAAAAGCACTCCCTTCGCAAGACCTAACTGATCGCCCGCGCCAGTGCCAACAACCCGCTTCCCAACAGCCCAAACAAAAGGGCACCGGGGGTGCCTAGATTTGGTAGTCCCACGGGTTATCCATGGACTCCAGCGGCATGTCGTGCACCCGCACCCCTTCCCGCACCACGTAGCGCGCCGGTCTGCCCACCACCACTGATTGCGGCGGCACATCCTCGATCACCAGCGTCTGCGCCCCGATCTTCGAATCCGCGCCGATCGTCACCGGACCCAGAATTGTCGCCCCGGTGCCGATGGTCACGCAGTGTTCCAGTCGCGGGTGCCGGCGCTGGCCCGGGTTGGTCATGTCCTTCCACCAGCCCGTCGCGCCCAGCGTCACCTGGTGATAGAGCATCACGTCATCGCCGATTTCTGAAGTCTCTCCGATCACGATTCCCGCCCCGTGATCGATAAAGAACCGCCGCCCGATCTTCGCGCCCGGGTGAATTTCGATCCCGCCGGTGATTACCCGGCCAAACTGCGAGATCAACCGCGGTAGAAACGGCACCTCGCGCGAGTAGAGCCAGTGCGCCAGACGGTGCAAGAGCATCGCGTGCAGCCCTTGGTACAACAGCACCTCGAACACATTGTGGGCCGCCGGGTCCTTGTCGAAGACCACCTGGATGTCATCTGGCCAGGCCGTTCCCCAGGGCGTCCGTCGCCGCGCCGCCGCCTCCGGCGCGTCCGGCGGCCCGGCATTCCCGTTGCCGTTCACCGCCGCCTCGTCGTCGCATTTCGGTTCCGACCTCACGGCCATCGCTGCAGACCCATTTCCCTGTTACAAATACAAAACCCGTCCGGGGAGGACGGGTTAGCCACCGGCGCGACCACACATCGCGCGGCGTCGGCAATCCAAAGCGCCAACACGCCCCGGCCCTGTCACGGGAACCCCCCGGCACGGCCTACTTGAGAGAATCACGTTCGGCCGGCGGCTCCAGAGCGCACTTCACATCCCTGCCGTCCGCCGGGCTCACACTGTCCCCGGCTCGCTTTGGTCGGCGTTGGCGGGAGCTACTCTACTCCTTCACAGCCTTTTGATATTCAGTTGTCGTAGAACTGTATATCTCTGTGTTGGACACAGTGTCAAGCAAAACCCGGGCATTATAGATAGATCCCTCAGATCCTGCTCTCCCTCCCCTGAACCACCCTTGTCTGGGTATGTCGCTCAGACTCGCTCCTCGTCTTAGCGGCGGTGGCTACGCACCGGACCTTCACGGAGATCGTTGCCGCGGAATTAACTGCGTTACAGGGTGGGCCACCACCTGTTCTTGACGGTCTGTTCCCTTGAAATGTGACGCCGATTCCGTTACGTCGGTCGACGGCTTCCAGGGGTGGTCGGCCGGTGGATACCAGAGGTGAGCCCAATGGGGGCGTCCGGGTCATGACGTAAGTCCAGGTCGCCGGTGAGACCACCGTTGTTGAGGAGATCGTCGAAGTCGCGGCTGAAGTAGTGACAACCACGGTGAACGCTTGGTTCAACCAGGCCACTCAGATGGCGAACTTCGAAGAGAAGGTTGTCGGTCACTACCACCGCCAGCAGGATCTGTTCCGGCTGGAATCGATCCTGGTTCCGAACAACGAACTGACCACCAAGATGACCGCCGCCATAGCCGGCGGCGCACCGCCCGACGTGGTTCGCGTCGGTGGTGCCGGTCATCGTCTCGCCCTCCGGAATTGTGCGGATCACCGACCCCAGTTCCATCACGTTCTGCACCAGCAGGTCCGCGTCCCGCGCCAGTTCCACCACCGAATCCACCGGCGCGGTATCCCCGCTGAACGCGATCACGCCCTCGTCGGTCTCGAAGCGGAAGCCGAAGCAATTCAGGTGCGGCTGGGTGTGCTGCACCTCGCGGGCATAGCGCTCCCAGTGCTTCCCGCTGCCTACCTTCCCCTCGCCGTACTCGTGAATCCCCACCATCGGCGCCGACCGCTCCCCCACCCCGCCACGACTGTGAAAAGCGTGCACGCTCATCGGGTGATTCACCCGCGCCACCACGTTATACCTGAACACCCCGCGCTCCTCGCTCCACACCCGCTCGGCCACATCCCGGAACGGCGCGGCGGACCGTACAGCTGCAGGTCCGGTTCAGTCGCGATCGACTGGTCAAATCGCGTCATCAGTAAGCACGGCAGATCCGAGATATGGTCCGAGTGCAGGTGGGTGAAGAACAGGTGATTGATCTCTGTCGGACTCACCCCCATCTGGTACATCTTGTAGCTGCTGCCCGGCCCGCAATCGATCATCAGCCACTCCCCGCCGATCTCCAGCAGGAAGCAGGTCCCTCAGCGTTTCCCGGTCCGCGTCGGCGACCCCGCTCCAACCACCTTCAGCCTAGGCATCGCGCCTTCCTCTCCCGGCGTCTGCGCCCCCAGATACTACGCGAGTTGTGTCCCGTCGTTGCCCTTACCCGAAGCGCTCCGGGCGCAGTTCCGCCAGGTCAAATCCGGTCTCCTCGTCGTCGGCCAATCGGGCCACAATCTCGCCGCTAATCGGTGCCAGCGACAGGCCCAGCATCGCGTGGCCGGTGGCCACGATCAGGTTCTCCCACTTGGCGCTGCGCCCCAGCAGCGGCAGCCCGTCCGGGGTGCAGGGTCGCAGCCCGCGCCAGGTTTCCTCCAGTTCCATATCCTCCAGCCCGGCCAGGTAGCGATTCGCCGCCCGGCGAATCGTGCCCACTCGCTGCCGGTTGATTGATTCATCCATCCCCACCATCTCCAGCGTACCGGCCAGTCGCAGGTGCCCACCTATCGGCGTCGCCACCACCCGTGCCTCGCCC
>PVBE012998983.1_pt1 | contig 10367 bp, 8 predicted proteins | sample 1631181 | NCBI WGS metagenome assembly PVBE01 (sample SAMN08397723, study PRJNA350692) | Marine metagenome, whole genome shotgun sequencing project. | isolation source: water | place: Pacific Ocean | collected 2012-04 | reverse complement strand
TAGCTCAATCAGCGCCCGAAGAGCAGCACATTCGCGACCCCCGAAACGGATCACACACTCATCGATGGCGCAGATCGGACGAGACCGCGAACCAGCGAGCCGAAACGCGACATTTTTGGCATCTCAGCGAACGTTCACGCATAATGCGGGCTAGCCGCTACTGCGCGCCAGCGACTGTTCTCACTCGGATGGGTCAGCTCGAATCTCTTTTGCGGGCAACCGACTCGCAGACGAAAGCGCTGCGGTGAGAGTCGGAAGTCGGACGCCAGGGTTGAGTGACGGGTGGGATTCTCGTTGGCGTTCTAGTTGGATGTCTTCAGTACGACACGATCAAGTCGTCCCGTGAACTCAAAAAGCGCTGGGTAGCGGCCGGCGGGCGAACCCGTATCGGTTCCAACATCGAAGGTCTCGTCGATCGAGAAAATCGCCGGTGCGCTCCGTTCGATCCGGCCCTTGGCGACGGACTTCCCGTCGACGAGTAACTTGAGATTCGCACCGCGCGCAACGCCTCCACCGTCGTAGTCAAAGCGGACTTCGACACGCCGCTCACCCGCTGCCAGCGGATCCGTTCCCACGATCGTGGTGACCGCCTTTCCGAAGAGGTTGTACACGTAGGCCGGGTGGCCCTCGGCTGTGAGGTAGAGGGCCCATCCAGCGCCGACGCCGCCTTGAGTCGCAAGCACGCCGCTCGCGCCGCTCGGGGGAATATCGATGAACGCCGTCACACGGTGAGTGCGGTTCTTAAGATCAGGTACGCCCGACTCGGGGATTCCGATCGCGCCTGCGTAGTAGGTGACTTCGTTTCGGCCGGCACCTAACGCTGGGATGGCATGGAGGCCGGCAGGGCGTCCGCTGATGGGAAGAACCTGATTGCGACCGGCCTCGGCCCAGAAGAGGTTTTGTAAACGCTGAAGCTGCGACGGATTTTCCGCGGCGAGATCCCGCGACTGACTGTAGTCGTTGCGAAGATCGTAGAGCTCCCAGATCTCGGCACCTGTGTCCGTCGAATCAGAAATCAAGTTGCCCCAAGGCACTCGCGCGCGATTGCGCGTCGAAGCCATCCAGCCCTCGTGATAGATCGCGCGGTTGCCCAAAATCTCGAAATACTGGGTAGTATGTCGCTCCTCCGCCTTCGCGTCATTAAAGGAATAGACGAGACTCGTTCCGTCCATCGGCTTTTGCGGCACGCCCGCGACTTCAACCGGGGCGGCCACCCCGACCGCTTCAAGAATTGTCGGCACGATGTCGTTCACGTGGGAAAATTGTTCTCGGAGTCCGCCCCCTCGTCGCATGCCATTGATGCCCTTAGGCCAGCTGACGACGAGTGGATTGCGCGTCCCGCCGAGATGAGACGCGATCTGCTTGACCCATTGAAAGGGCGTATTCGTTGCCCAGGCCCAGCCTGCGGAATAGTGGGGATACGATGTGGTTCCGCCAATGTCGTCGAGGCGTTCAATGAGTTCCGCGGGCGTCTGGACCACACCTTGAATGCGTCCCAGCTCGTTCCACGTTCCGTAGTCGCCGCCCCCTTCGCCGCTACCCCCGTTGTCTCCGACCACATACAAGACGAGGGTGTCATCGAACTCATCCAGCTCGCGAAGCGCGTCGAACACGCGGCCCACCTGTTGGTCGGTATGTGCGAGAAAGCCAGCGTAGACCTCCATGATTCGCGCAGAGACCTTTTGTTCGTCAGGCGTGAGACTTGCCCAGGCGCGCAACTCGGCGGGGCGCTGCGTCAAGGCTGCATCGCGGGGAATCACGCCGAGCTTCTTCTGCCGCTCGAACGCGCGTTCCCGCGCAACGTCCCACCCGTCGTCAAAATCCCCCGCGAAACGTTCGATCCAATCCTTCGGCGCGTGAAGCGGCGCGTGAGTTGCCCCGGGCGCGATGTACATCATGAAGGGCTGGTCGGGACGCAGCGAATGCTTACGACGTACCCATTCGGTCGCGCGGTCTGATAGATCCGCCGTGACATGATAGTTGTCGCCGGCGGGCCGAGAGACGGGGCGTGTTCCTTCGTAGAGCGTAGGCTCGAACTGGTGGGTCTCCCCGCCGAGGAAACCATAGAAAGTTTCGAACCCCACACCGGTGGGCCAGCGATCGAAGGGGCCACCGGGAGAGAGCTCGTGATCGGGGGTGAGGTGCCATTTCCCAAACGCGGCGGTCGCATAACCATGCTGCCTGAGGATCTCGGCGATCGTCGCCGTCTCCGGCGTCAGGAGTCCCGCCCGACCGCGATAGGGCTGGGCGCTATTGAGGACGGCGCCAACGCCTGCCACGTGGGAGTTGCGTCCTGTCAGAAGCGAGGCTCTCGTCGGGGAGCAGATCGCCGTCGAATGAAACCGGTTGTACGAAAGACCCGACTTGGCCAGCTGGTCGAGATGGGGTGTCGGTACCAGCCCACCAAAGGTCGAAGAGGCCGCGAAGCCCACGTCGTCGAGAAGTACGATTACGACGTTCGGGGCGCCTTCGGGCGGGGTGGCCGTCGCGAACGAATGCCGCGGCACCTCATCAACCGTGAGCCCAATGGGTCCCGGCAGCAGGCTCGATCGCATAGGGAGAACGGCGCCAGGAAGATCGTCTGCCGACGCGGCCGTGCAGAGCATCAACATCAGACCAGCGGGCAGCACTCTACGAAGCATGACGGATTGCTTGGACCAAAATGACATCGCGTTTCGTCCTCGTGAGAATGAACGCGGAAGTTTACCCTGAGACACGGCCGACTTGGATACCCTATTTTTGTGGCTGTGCTCGAAACCTACCCTTCCGACACGATGCGACCCCCGATTGGACGTCGGATCTCCATGCGCGTAGCGCTGCTGCTGATTTGCGTTGCCGCGGGCTCGTCCTTCGGCTGCCGCGAAGAGCCGATCCTGATCCTCAAGGCGCGGGCGATCTACACGATGGAGGCGGAAGCCGGGCCGGCCCAGGCGGTCGCCATCCATGCGGGTAAAATTCTCGCAGTCGGAAGCGAGACCGAAGTCGCCGCGATCGTCGGCGGCCGTCCGCATAAGGTCGACGCGCAGTTTTCCGACAAGATCCTTCTTCCAGGTTTCATCGATCCACATCTCCACCCAACCCTCGCGGGCACCATTCTGCCGATGGAGATCGTCTCGGCGATGGAATGGATCACACCGCGAGGACGAACGCAGGCGGTTCAGGGCCGAGACAACTTCCTCGCACGTCTGCGAGAACTCGATCACGAAAGCGCCAACCCAGATCAGTGGCTGATGGTTTGGGGCTACCACGCGCCGTACCACGGCACGCTCACCAAGAGCGATCTCGACGCAATCTCGAAGCGACGTCCAATAATGGTCTGGCAGCGTTCGGTGCACGAGATGTATTTCAACTCGCGTGCGCTCTCGGATCTCGAGATGAGCGAGTCAGCGTTCGCCTCCCACCCTCACGCCGACTGGGACACGGGCCATCTCTGGGAGACGGGCACGCTCAGCCTTGGCCGGCCGATGATGGAGAAGATCGCTTCACCCGCCACGTATCTGGACGGTCTTCGCATGATGATCGAAGTCATTCATCGCGGCGGCCTCACGACTGTCGGGGAGCAGGGCTTTCCACAGGTGAGCCCATGGGCGGAGTGGCTGTCCCTGTACTTCAGCATGTGGCGCCATGAGGCGCCTTTTCGTTTCGTGCTCGTCCCGAATGCGATGTTTCTGGCGAAGCAGGAGGGCACGGTCGCGGACGCCGTGTCGGCCGCCGAAGTGCTAGTCGAGCGATCCAGTGATCGCATCCGCATCGTAAAGCACGCGAAGTATTATGCGGACGGCGCCATCTTCAGTCAGCTAATGCAGATGAGTGAACCCTATCTTGACGGCCACCACGGCGCGTGGATGTTGGAGCCCGAGCGCCAGGGCGAGCTATTGGACGCGTTCTCGCGAGCAGGATTCGATCTTCACGTCCACGTGAACGGAGACGCTGGCCTCGACCTTGTGCTGGACCAGATCGAGGCGCAGCGTGCGGCCCATCTTCGGGCGGCACTCCCCATGCCCCGGGTCGTGCTCGAGCACTACGGCTATGCACGAGCGGATCAGCACGCTCGACTCCGAGAGCTGTCTGTGGAAGTCTCCAGCAACGCCTACTACGCCTACGAGCTTCCGCCGATCTACGCGGACTTCGGGCTCGGCCCTGAACGCGCAGCGGACATTGCTCCTCTCGGCGCACTCTCTCGAGCAGGCGTGCCAGTCTCCTTTCACTCGGACTTCCCCATGGCGCCCGCCGAACCGCTTCGACTCGCCTGGGTGGCGGTCAACCGCATCGCCAGTGACGGCCAGGTCTGGGGTGCCCATCAGAAGCTGCAGCGGAAGCTGGCCCTGCGTGCCATCACGATCGAGGCCGCGCGCAGCCTCGGCATGGAGGACGAGATCGGATCCATTCGCGCCGGCAAGCTCGCCGACTTCACGGTTCTCGAAGACGACCCCTACCGAGTCGACGCAGCGGATCTCGCCGACATTCCGATCTGGGGCACGATCTTTGAGGGGGTTCCGCATCCGCTTCGGTAGTGACTGCACGGCTAGGGACGGGGGCTAGAAACAACAAGACACCCGATGAGCTGAGCTCAAGGGGTGTCCGTCGGTTTGGTAGCGGGGGAGGGATTCCAAAACCCCTCCCAAGCCGATTTATATCAGCCACTTACGTCCTAAAGTTGAGCCTGTACCCACTGAAGTACCCCGCATTGGCTCGGGCAATCGAGGCACACGGACTACCTTAAAGCCGGCCCGGCGCCCGCCCGGAGGTTTGGTCAATCACAGCCACGTCTTTTTCCCGCCTTTTTGCCAATCGCGGCCTTTCCCTGCGGCCGGGTTGGGAGGAATCAGGGCTTCCGCGAGCTGGAAGCCCTCTGGCAGTCGGATAGAAGCCGCCGCCCGCGAAACGGATTACGGTCGACAGGGGATTCATTCGTTTCGAGGGAAGCCGGCAATGGACATCCGGAAATGGCTGGAGGAGATGGGCCTCGGCTCCCACGCCCCGACCTTCGAAAAGGAGGGGGTCGACTCCGCCACGCTCGCCGACCTCACCGCGGAGGACCTGAAAGAGCCTGGCGTCGCCAAGCTTGGGCACCGCAGGAAACTCCTTTCGGCGATCGCAAGTCTTCGTGAAGGCGAATCGCCAAGCGACGACGATGTCGTCTCCGGTCTTGTTGAGCAGCTCCCCCACGTAGTCGCGATGCCTCTGCACGAGTACCTGCAGGAAGAGCACCCGACGATGAGGCTGTGGGCGGCCTGTGACGTGGTGGAATTATTGCTGCGCTTCCTCGTGACCGTGAGCGCGGCGGATCGTCGTCGGCACGGCGAACTCGACGACAAGATCCTCAAACAGCTTTGGGGAAAGATTGAGATGCCCACGTTGGGAGCGTGGTTGTCGATCGCCGTCTCCATGGCTGAGACGAAGAGCAAGGGGCTCGTTCTAGTTCCTGAAGTCGACGCCTACATCACCGACACGCTGAAGCCTCTGCTGTATGGGCCCGAGAAGCCGCGTACCCCTGAGACCTCGCTGCTGGCCCTACGCAACCACCTAGCCCATGGCGGCGGCATGACGAAGCAGGAAGGCAAGCGATTGATGGACCGATGGCAGGCGGCCTTTGAGACCGCAATCGAGGCCGCCAGTTGGCTCGTGGATTTGCGTGTGGTGGGCCTCAATGGGGAAGACACTCCCGTCGAGTTGACGGGCACCAGCGATTCCCTTGGCCCCGCCGAGGATGTGAATCGCGAAGACCTGCAAGGAGATTCGGATGGTGTGTGGCTTGTTCGCGGAGGCGAGTCCCTTTCCCTCTGGCCGATGGCGCTCTTTGGCCATCCGGTTTTATCGACCACGGATGGCGCGCTCCGCACCCTCAATGAGAACGTCGCCCAGGTGTACGTCCGTAAGGATGTCGCACGACTTCAGTTCACACCCCTCGGCGCTGAGGGCGTATACCAATCCGAAGCGGGCGGTACGGCGCTCGACGGCTTCCGAAGCCTATTCAGCATCGACCGACGCGAGGCCCAGAGCCGGGGCAGCGAGTTTGACGTGCCGGATTTTATCCAGGAGATCCAGCGAGACGCCAATCAAGCGGTGGGTCGGATCGAGGAACAGGCGGTCATTGAAAACAGCTTCGCCGACATTGAGCAGGGCGTCGTTTGGCTGACCGGCTCTCCCGGGATTGGCAAATCGTTCCTCATGGCGCGCGTGGCGACCTCCCTCATGGAGCAGCACGAGGATAGTGACACCCTCGTTCTCCCATACCGGTTCAGGCGGAGCGACGCTCTGCGTTGCAGCCGGGACGCGTTTGCGAATTTCGTCATTGAGCGCGTAGTGGCGGCGGGGGCGTCGATCGACCGGACGAGTCCGGAGAAGAGAGGCAAGGCCGAAGAGAAATTGAAGGCGAACCTGGATCTTCTCTCGCCCGGCAAAAAGCTAATTTTAATCCTCGACGGGATGGACGAAATTCTATCGCGGGATGAAGGATTCGCCGAGGAGATCCCGCTTGCTCTGCGCTATCCGGGTATCTACTGGATCTGTTCGGGGCGCTCCGAAGAGAGGCTCGAGCAGGCTTTTAGAAGCCAGGGAGCCATCCGACCTTACCCCGATGGCCTGCCGAAAATGAGCACTCAGGATATCCGGGGGATGCTGCTCGAAAAGATCGGGCCGCTTCGCAAGAAGCTGCTTATCAACGACGAGGAGAAGGTGGGCGACAAGGCTCACAACGAGGTCTCTAACCCTTTTGTCGAGTTGGTCGCCAGTCGAGCCGACGGATTGCCCTTGTACGTGAAGTACGTGATCGGCGATGTGCTGGCGAGCCGCTACCGAGTGCTCGATGGCCGGGAGGACCTACCCGAAAGCCTCCACACCTACCACGAGAAAATGATTGCCGGCCTGGGCATAGGTGATCTTAGATGCGACCAGCAGTGCCTGGTCGCATCTATATGTCCTATGCTCCTGTCGAGCTCGAGCAGACCCTCGGCGAAGAGCCCCTCGAGCCCCTGGACCTCGCCGCCGTGGTGGCCGATTACTGCCAGGGATGCGCCCTCGGCGCCGACGGCCGCCGCTTCCGGGCCGTAGGCACAGGCGACCCCGCCTGGATCCGCGGCTCGGAATTTCACCTCGAGCGCCTGCTCGACAAACTCATCGACAACGCCGTGGAGTTCAGCCCGCCGGGCAGCGAGATCGTGGTGGCCGTGGCGCGCACCGGCGGCCATGGCATCCAGCTCACCGTGAGCAACGCCGGCCCCACCCTCAGCGAAGGCGAACTCGAAAAAGTCTTCGACGCCATGATCTCCAGCCACCCGACCGAAGAAGCCAGCGGCAAAGGCCGCCCCCCCCACCTGGGCATCGGCCTCTACATGGTCCGCCTGATCGCCGAATCCATGGGCGGCCGAAGCTTCGCACGGAACAGGGCGGCGGGGCCGGATGGAGTTGAGGCTGGGGTCGAGGTGGGGATCGAGGTGCCGGGGGGGGAGTAGTAGGGGGATCTGGAAATCAGCGACCCAGTATCCATCCCTCGACAGCCAAGCCTTCGCCCGCTTTTTCTTCACCGCTTTCGCGATGGCCGAGAAGCACATTCAGCATGCCGAAAAGGCCGACGACTGCATCAAAACGATCTTCTCCTGTTGCGGATTCTCCAAAACCGTCTCTAATTTCTGTGCTGAGTTTCTCCGACAGCTCCACACCACACTTCTCCGCCCACTCCAGCAAATCCTTAGCCGCTTCCCGCCTCGACTCTTGGCGCCGTTTGGAAAGTCCTGTTCGATCAATGCCGAGATGGCCATAAAATTCTGCTGGATAGGTTTCGCAGAGCGTGACGCGACGTTTTTCCGCTAATTCACTCAGTGCGCCGTCAAAGGGCCACACCGCAACGTCCAGACCCTTGTCCACGAGGGCCGGAATGACCACCTCTCGCCAGCCCGAAATCGCTCCCTTTCCTACCTGGTTGGCTCCCAGGGTCCAAAAGAGAGGGCAAGCAGCAATTTGCTCCCCGCCCTTTGAACGCTCGCACTCGCGGAACAGATCGTCCGAAGACGCCAACCCGAGGCCGGTCCAAAGCTGCTCTTGTTTAACCTCTCCTTTTAGTCGAGCGCGATAGGGATAGAACGGCCGGCCGAGGGAAATCTGTTCGTCGGTCTCGGCCACTCGAAAAAAGTCTGGCTCCGCTTCTTCACCCAAACTCGCCAATAGGCCCAGAAAACTCGAAACATCGGCTCGATAGGCATAGCTGGCAGGGATACCAAGAGGGAAATCGAAACCGTAAATCGAGTGCACTTCCCGGCCTTTATCATCGATCTGAGCTCGTACCAAATTCTCTGAATCGGTAACCTGCTCGGTCGGAAAAGCCTGCACCTCTCCAGTTCGCCGATCAAGCGTCGCTGAAGCCATCCAACGTTTTGGAGAGTCCTTACTCCAGTCGCTATGGACTACGGAGAGAGGCGGCGCCAGGGCTTTGACGTCTTGGCAGGCTTGGGTGAGTGGTGGGTTCAAGATTTTTGTCCTTGGGTGATTTTCGCTTCCAGGTGACATGTGGGGGGTTCGGTTTCCAAGCGCCACCCCTGCCAGGAAAAGATCGTACGGCCTTCCAATTCGGTCCCCGATCGATCAGGACCGACGTCAGCCGCCAAGCTCTTCGTGCAGCTTGTTGAGAGGGAGAACACGGGTCAGCACATAAGCAGCGAGTGCAGGCTCGAAGTCGTTGCGATTCATCTTGACGCAGCAGTATCCCCGGCGTCGGCCACGGTCTTTGAGAACCTCTTCCCGAGGGCCGAACTCTGCACCGAGCGGCTCTACGAAACTACGCACTGAGCAGCCCGCACCCACGTCGAGCTCGTGCTCGTCTGCCTTGCAGAGGTTGGAGTGGTAGGGCGGCTCCATCCGCTTGACCTTCGCCTGGCTCATCTCGGCGAACGCCTCGCCCGTCTCTGTGTCGAGGAGCGACATCCTCAGACCGTGGGTGAGCCGGTGCAGGGGGAGGGGCGTCCCCTCCGAGTATTCGAGGCAGCGAATATCGCGCTGACCGTCGGAAAAGGTCGGCACGGCGAGATGCAGGCTCCACCCGTCACGATGCCGGACTCGGAACGTGTCCGCCTCGACTAACTCCTTGGAACCCTGTACGGGTTGCGCCTCGATCGTCTGCTTTCCTGCGTCCTCGATCGAAAACGGTCCTGGGCCATTCATGATTCTACCTCCGCAGGTTCTTCTCTTTGGCGGATGACAGCGTCCTGATAGGGCGACTAGAGCCCATAGAGCTTCAGGTACTCGTCGAGTTCTTCTCCGGGCAAGTCGGGATACCTTGTCAGAGTACGCGCACGTAGCCCGTCCATCGAGTATAATTCCTGCTCCAGCGAAAGTCTCGACGGTACCCCGGGGGCCTAGTCTCGTACCGTCTGGTCGTGGCGTTAAGGGTCGGAGTGTCCACAAGCAGCAGGCGAGCCGGAGGAGACGGCCACCCTCCTGCCCGCGATCGCTGTGCCCCTACCCAATCCAAGGAATGAGTTGGATGCGCCATCACTCATGGTCTTCCTCCGTTTCTTCGCGCATAAGGGATGCGATCAACCGGGCAATGGTTCTCAGTTGCTCGCGCTTGCGGGGCCCGACCCGGCGCGAGAGAACAATTTCAGCTTCGGGTCCAGCGACGATACGGGTGGGCTTGGCAGGAAGCCGCGACTCGCGGCCTTTCGCTCGCCGAGGCTTTCCCGTTGGGCCGTCGGCCTCGGCCTCACGCGGAGGGGCCGACTCGGAACGAAAGATTCCCTCGGTTTCCGCCAGGTAGTCGGTTGCCGATTGCTCGACAGAGAGGCGAGTGGCTGGCGCCTCACCCGGAGCCTCTCGCGGAATAAGATCGACGACATCTTCTCCCGCCCCGCGGCGCGCCTCGATCTCGGACGCCGAGTAGTCGCCCGGGGTTCCGATCTCGAGGTCCTCCTCGCCGGCGAGAACGCGACGCATGGTCGCAAGGGGCACTTGCTCCAGCGCCGAACGAACCGCGACCTCGCCGAGCTGGTGAGTCGACCGCAGCAGGGCAGCGAACTGGTCTTCGAGGCTGTCGAGCACCTCGTCGTGGGGCAGCGGATGGCCGGCGGCGTCCAGCAGGGCCCGGCGCATTTCGCGGCAGGCGGCTTCGCCGACCCCCTCCTGGGCGCAAAGCGCGCTCGCAAGCCGCTCCACCGTCTCCCGCTTCGGCCGAATCGTGCCGGTCTCGACCCGGGAGAGATAGGCGGGATCCATCCCGGCCTCGGACGCAATGCTGAACCGCCCCCGGTTTCCCGGACACTGGTTAAGGCTACGCCACTTGGCGTAGCCCATATTCCTGGCGCGCTTCAATTGGAGTCTTGTATTCAAGCTTCTCCGGTCGCCAGTGTGCGTTGTAGTCCTCGACGAAAGTTGCG
>PVBE010338428.1_pt1 | contig 10367 bp, 11 predicted proteins | sample 1631181 | NCBI WGS metagenome assembly PVBE01 (sample SAMN08397723, study PRJNA350692) | Marine metagenome, whole genome shotgun sequencing project. | isolation source: water | place: Pacific Ocean | collected 2012-04 | reverse complement strand
ACTGCCGCCATGCTCGCGCGCCTCTTCCCCGCCCTCGTCGCCGTCGCCCTCGCCGGCTGTACGGCTCCAGCTTTCGAGATCATCGTCTCCAACACCGGCGAGGAGACGACCTACGTGGAGGCGGGGGAGGGGAGCGGCATGACGCTGCGCATCGAGGAGGAGATCGACGGTTCGTGGCGCTCCCTGGCGAGCAGCCGCTCGGCCCTCTGCGCCCCCCGCTGCGGTGCGCCCGGCGCGGTCGTCTGCGCGGCCATGGCGGCGGAGCTGAACGTCGTCCACGCGCTGCTCCCGGGCGACTCCGCGAGCCGCACGTACGACTCGGAGTGGTGGTGGCTCGATCCGTCGGCCAACTGCATCCGCCAGACCGCGCTGGCGGGCCCCGCCCGCGCCACCGTCTGCCACGGTCCCGAGGCCGAGTTCTCCAACCTCGCCCCCTGGGAGGAGCCCGTCGTCAGCGGACCGATCGGGGCGAGCGAGGGCGGGGCCGACGTCATCGACCCGGTCTGCGAGGCGCTGAGCTTCGACCTCGCGGTCACCACCCGCGTCAACCTCGAGCTCGCCGAGTAGGGCCCTCAGTGCGATGAACGAAGCGCTGTACCACGCGGTGATCACCCGCCTGCTCGCGGGGGAGGGGATCACCAACGCCGCCGCCAACCTCGTGGAGGCCGCCTGCCAGGGCGACGCGGTCCTGGAGGAGGCGCTGTCCCGGCTCGGCGCCGCAGGCAGTACGGTCACGGCGCCTTCGCCCCCGCCTGCCTCCCCCGTGCCGCCATCGGCCTACCTCGCCCGCATCGAAGCGTCCGGCTTCCGTGGGATCGGCCCGACCGCGGCGGTGGACCTGCCCCCCGGTCCCGGCCTCACGGTCATCCAGGGGCGCAACGGCTCGGGCAAGTCGAGCTTCGCCGAGGGGCTGGAGATCGTGCTGACGGGCACCTGCCGCCGGTGGGCCGACCGCCCGCGCGACTGGCAGGAAGGCTGGCGCAGCCTCCATGTCGCCGGGGCCGTGCGCACCGCCGCGACCTTCGCGGTGGAGGGACGGACGGCCCCCGCGACCCTGACCCGCACCTGGGCTGCCGGTGAGACCGACGTCGATCGAAGCACCACCGGAGGCGACACCAGCCCCGAAGGGCTGGGCTGGACCGACGCCTTGACGACGTTCCGACCCCTGCTGTCGAGTCGCGACCTCGCCGCCGCGCTGGAGCGGGGCACCTCCAAGCTCTACGACGAGATGAAGGCGATCCTCGGCCTCGCCGAGGTGACCGCGGCATCCACCCGCCTCGCCGATCGCCGCAAGAGGCTGGACCGCGCGCGAAAGGACAGCCGGGCCGCGCTCAAGCAGCTCCTGCCGACCCTCGATCTCGAGGACCCCCGCGCCCTCGCCTGCCACACCGCCCTGAAGGGGAGGAACCAGGACCTCGACGCGGTGGAGGAGGCCGTCCTCGGAGGCGGCGAAGACCCCGACGGGCGCACGCTGCTGGCGGGGCTGCGCACCCTCGCCAACCTGCCCCTGCTCGACCTCGACGCCGTCGGCCAGCGTGCGGGCGCCCTCCGCGCCGCTGTCGCCCGGCAGGCCGCCATCGCGGGCACCGAAGCGGCCCGCGCCGCCCGCCTCGCCAAGCTCCTGCGGGAGGCCCTCGCGGTGGAAGCCGAGACCGACGCCGACGGCTGTCCGGTGTGCAAGCAGCCGCTGCCGGAGTCGTGGCGGGAGACGGCCACGCGGGAGGCTGATGAGGCCATGGCGGCAGCCGCTGAGTCCCGCGCGGCCGAAGCAGATCTGGCGGCCGCGCTGCGGTCCGCGCGCTCCCTCATCACCCGCCGCCCCGCCGTGCTCGCCGGCACCGATATCCAGGGCCTCGGATCGGATGCCGCCGACGCCTGGGCCGCCTGGACCGACGCGCCTGCCGAGCCGCTCGACCTCGCCGATCACCTGGAGGATCGAGGGGTTCCCCTGGCCGCCGCCGTGCGCACCCTGCGGGACGCCGCCAAAGCGAAGATCGAGGCCCTCCAGGACCTCTGGAAGCCGATCGCGACCCGCCTCGCGGCGTGGTTGGAGGGGGCCCGTGCCGTCGCCGCCGCGGAGGGCCGCCGGGGCTTCCTCAAGGAAGCTGAGGACTGGATCAAGGCGGTCGAAGGAGAGCTCCGGGATGCCCGCTTCGCCCCCCTCGCGACCCAGGCTCAGGCCATCTGGTCGACCCTGCGTCAGAGCTCCAGCGTCGACCTCACGCAGGTCCGCCTCGCCGGCACCGCGACCCGCCGCAAGGTCGAACTCGACGTCTGCATCGACGGCACCGACGGCGTCGCCCTCGGGGTCATGAGCCAGGGCGAGCTCAACGCCCTCGCGCTCAGCCTGTTCCTGCCGCGCATGCTCCTGGACGAGTCGCCGTTCCGGTTCGCCGTCATCGACGATCCGATCCAGTCGATGGACCCGAACAAGGTCGACGGACTGGCCCAGGTGCTGGGGGAGGCCGCGCGCACCCGCCAGATCGTCGTGCTCACCCACGACCCCCGGCTCGCCGAAGCGCTCCGCCGCCTCGACATCGACGCCACCGTGCTCAACGTCGCCCGTCGGGGGGAGAGCGTCGTGGAGGTGACCCCGTCCCTGGACCCGGTCCGTCGGCACCTGCAGGACGCCCGCCGGCTCTTGCGCGAGCAGGACAAGCTCGGCGACGCCCTCGCCAGCCGCGTGGTCCCGGGGCTGTGCCGGATGGCGGTGGAGGCGGCCTGCCAGCAGGCGGTCCGTCGCCGGCGGCTGGGGCGCGGGGAGTCCCACGACGCCGTCGCCGAAGCCCTCGCGGAGGCGCGGACGACGTACGCGATGGTGACCCTGGCTCTGTTCGACGACCCCGCCCAGCAGGCCGATACGTACCCTCGCCTCGCGAACCAACACGGCGAGTGGGCGCCTGACCTGCTGCGCACGCTGAACAAGGGCACCCACCACGGCTGGACGCGCGAGCTGGATCGGCTCGTCGACCGCTCGCGCATCGTCGCCGATGGGCTGCGCAAGTGACGCCCGACGAGCTCCTCGCCGCCGCTGACGGCCTGCTCGAGCGCCCCGACGCGGCGACCGAAGGGCTATGGGCCCGAGCCGCGGCCCTGCTCATCCGGCAGGCGCTGGAGGGAGCCGCCCGCGCCGTGCTCGCCGACCGGGCCCCCGGCGCGCAAGCGGCCAGCTTCGCCGCCCAGTGGACCGTGCTCGGCGAAGTGCTGGAGGAGGAGGCCGCGGTGGGGCGCCGCGCCGCGTGGGCGTGGGCCGCGCTCACCGCCGCCTGCCACGCCGACGAGCTCCGCCTTCCCCCGACGGCGCCGGAGCTGCGCCGCTGGCGGGACGTGGCGCATGACCTCGCGGACCTCGGCTAGAGCCCCCGGATCAGGAGATCGCACAGCCCGCGTGAGGCCCCCGGACTCCGTGCGCGCAGCGCCAGGGTGTCCAGCCCCGCGCGCCCGTACGACAGCGCGACGATTTGGGTCGCGGCGTCGCTGACCGCGACTCCGTCAGCCTTGGGGCGCAGGATCTCGAGTTCGGCGACGATCTCGACGACGAACCGTTCGTAGAGCCGGGCCAGCGCCGTGCGGGCTTCCGGCACACTCCCCGCGACCGCTACCGCGGCGTCGACGACCCGCGCGATCCGGGGCGGCCCGCCGTCCCCGAGGGGGGCGAACATCCAGCTCAGGATGGCGTCGAGGCGAGCGCCGGGGGGAGCCTCCGAGCGGATCAGCTCGAGGCGGGCGTGGTAGCGCTCGGCGACCCGGTCCAGCGCCGCTCGCAGCAACCCTTCGCGCGTCTTGAAGTGGTGCTGCACGAGGCTTCGGTGGAACCCGCCCGCGGCCGCGATTCGCGCGAACGACGCTCTCTGAATGCCGTGCTCCACCACCGCCGCCTCGAAGGCGTCGAGCACGCGGTCGTATCCCGGGGGCCGGTCCGTCAGCCAGGGGAGCAGATGACTCAGGTCTTGCGTCGGCACTATGCAATTGGATAGTCCCGGCATGTGGATGCGCCAGCTCTTCCTTCCTGTCCTCGTCGCGGCCCTCGCCGCGTGCACCCCGGCGCGCTCCGGCGGGAGGGGTGACGACGACGACACGACGGACGATGACGACGACGACGACGCGGCCGCCCCCGGCAGCGCCGGCTGCGGCCTCACGCCCGTTCATCCCTCCGGCGGGGTGCAGGTCACGATCGACGCCGGCCCCGACGGCGGCGGCGAGTGCGGGTATTGGCTCAGCCTGCCGTCGAACTACGACCCCGACGTCTCCCACAGCCTGACCGTGGGCTACGCCGGCACCAACTGGTACGGCGAGTGGATCCAGCCCTACCTCGCCCTCGAGGACGGCCAGCGCGACGACGAGATCTTCGTCTACCCCGATCCTCTGTGGTGGAACTTCCCCGGCTGGGGTGAGCTTGGCGGCTGGCTCCTAGGCCCCCACGCCTACCCCGCCAACGGGAACCACGATCTCGTGCTCACCGAGGCGATCCTCGACGATCTGGAGTCCACCCTCTGCATCGACGAGGACCGAGTCTTCGCGACCGGCCACTCCTGGGGCGGTGACATGACCGCCGTCGCGGCCTGCTTCCTTGGCGATCGCTTCACCGCCGCCGCTCCCGTCGCAGCCAACCGCCCCTACTGGTTCGAGCCGGACTCGGGAGGCTTCGAGGGATGCACGGGAGACCCCGCCGTCTGGACCTGGTTCGGCGTCGCCGCCGACCACTTCACGTCGCAGGCCTACGGCGGCGAGTACGGGGACGAACAGGCGGCCTTCTGGGTCGAGGAACGGGGCTGCGACGGTCTGGGATCGACGGTGGACCTGGGGCTCGACTCCGCCAGCACCTGCGTCGAGTACACCGGTTGTTCGAGCTCGACCCGCTACTGCCTGTACGGCTCCGCCTCGGGCCACCAGGTCCCGAGCTACTACTCCGCCACGACCATCGACTGGTTTCGCTCGTTCTGAGCTAGCCGGGACGGTTTCCGACCCGCGCCTCCGGAGACTCGACGAGGTCCGCGGTACGCACGCTGAAGCTCCTCCTGTTGCACTGATCTCGCCTGCCCCGGACGAGGGACCGATCCGTCAGGGATCGCGGGAGGCGTTCGGTGGCAGAACCTCGTCAGCAAATCCTCGTTGAGCCTTCGTTCTCCGAGCTGATCCAGTCGGACCGGTTCGTCCGCCTCAGCGCGGGGGCCCCCATCGACGCTCATGCGCTGCGGTTGGGGCTCACCCCCGCGGGACCCCGGGTCGAGGTCCTCCGACTGTGGCCGCGCCCCAGCGCGTGGGCCCGCCACGAGGACCAACTGTGGCTCCCCACCGATCCCGAGGTGCTCCTGGGGCCCGGCCTGCCCCAGGAGTTGGATCGGTACGACCCGCTGCGGGACTGCTCGACGTGTGCTCAGTGGGTGCCCAGCCCGGCCGACGCCGCCCGGGAGCTGGTGCCCGCGGATGTGCTGGAGCTGGTCCAGCGGTTCGATCCGAGCGTGCAGTTCGACGTGCTTCGGCTGCTCGAGGCGGTCCCCTGGAGTCGCGACCTGGCCGCCGACAACCCCGCCCTTGCGGCCCTCCTGGCGCGGTCCGTCCCCGGGGAGCTGCCCGCGGGCTTCGAGGAGGTGGGCGACCTCCTCCAATCTCGGCGGACGGAGCTGTTGGCCTACCTCGATCTTCCCCCCCGGCGGTGGGTGGAGCGCACCCTGCGCGCGGTGCGGGCGAGGGACTTCGACGCCGACCTGCTGGCCGGACTGGCGGCTCTGGTGGGTCGCGCGGACCGGGGCGAAGTCCGCCTCCTGCAGCACCTCCGACCGCTGCGGTGGCACGTGCTCGAGGTGCTCGTGGACGGGGTCGCCATGCTCGCCGCGACCCCGGCCCTGCTCCGGCAGGCGGTGGGCCTCCGGCCGGACGACCTCGCCGAAGCGCTTCCCGCCTGGCGGTACGACCCGAACCCGCTGCTGTGTGCGCTGCTGCGGTTGGGGTGGGAGTCGCTGGAGGAAGAGCGGCCGCCGTCGCGACCCCGCAGCCTTCGTCGGCTCGCCGCCCTCACGGCGGGCGCGTGCGAGGACGACTTCGGTTGGCGGGCCGAGGCGTTCCCCGCGTTCGATCCGTGTGCCGGAGCGTGCACCCTTCTGACCTCCCCGCCGACCTCGGTGGTGCCGCTTCGGGACGGCGCGGAGCTGCTGGCCCACGGCGTCGCCCAGCACAACTGCATCCCCGACGATCCGTCGTATCCGAAGCGGGCGGAGGGGGGAGAGAGCCTCTTCCTCAGCGCTCGCTGGTCCACCGCCGAGGGTCCGCGGCTGGCGACGGTGCACCTCGTCGCCCACGAAGGGGACTGGTACCTCGACCAGATCGCCGGCTCCTGCAACACGCGCGTGCCGGACTGGTTGGGGGACGCGGTCGAGCGCTGGGCCGGAGGCCTCGGGGACGCGCCCTGCATGGCCGATCCCGACCTCGGCTGCCCCCCGCCGCGATCGACGGAGCCGGAGCAGTTGGCGCTGCCCCTTCGACTCCCGATCTCTCCCTACGACGAACCCGCGGTCCGCGGCCTGACCCCTGATCCCTGAGGCCTGCCCCCTAAAGAGCGGCGTCAGGCATCTCGAAGATGCTGGTGTCGTGGTTCTTGATGACCGCGGCCTTGGCCCGGACCATCGGAAGCACGTTGCGGGCGAAGAACTTCGCCGTCAGCACCTTGCCCTTGTAGAAGTCGACGTCGTCGCCGGTGGCGCCCGCCTCGAGCGCGGCCGTCGCGACCTCCGCCTGCTGGCCCAGGAGCCAGCCGCAAAGCACCTCGCCGACCATGTGCAGGTAGCGCGTGGCCACCGACAGCGAGAACTCCAGCTGTCCACCGGCGCTCGCCTGCATCAGGTCCATCGTCGCCATGCCGAGGGCCCCGTGGGCCTTGCCCAGCGCCGCCGCGATGTCGGCGGTGGCCTCGTTGCCGGCCGCGTTTGCGACCCAGGCGCCGATGTCCTCCAGCAGTTGCCGGTACGGCGCGCCGCCGGCCATCGGCAGCTTGCGGCCGAGCAGGTCGGCCGCCTGGATGTAGTTGGTCCCCTCGTACAGCGGCGCGATGCGCGCGTCCCGCGTGTACTGCTCGACCGGGTACTCGCCACAGAAGCCGTAGCCGCCGTGGACCTGGATGGCCTCGCTGCACATCTCGAAGCCCTTGTCCGAGCAGAAGGCCTTCACCACGGGGGTCAGCAGTTGCAGCCGCGCGCCCGCCGCCGCGGCCGCGTCGGGGTCCGTCGCCGTCGCCTCGGTGTCGGCCAGGAAGGCGGCGTAGTAGGCGAGCGCCCGCAGCCCCTCGACGTGGCTCTTCTGGGTCATCAGCATGCGGCGCACGTCGCCGTGCTCGATGATCGGCACGGACTTGGCGCCCGGCTCGCGCATCGACTTGATCGAGATCCCCTGCACGCGGTCGCGGGCGAAGCAGAGGGCGTTCTGGTACGCGACGCCGGACAGGGCCACGCCCTGCATGCCGGTCATGATCCGCGCCTCGTTCATCATCTGGAACATCTGCCGCATGCCCTTGTAGGGCTCGGTCCCGAGCAGCCAGCCCTTGCAGCTGTCGTTCTCACCGAAGTTCAGCACGCAGGTGGGCGAGCCGTGGATGCCCATCTTGTGCTCGATGCCGGCGCAGACCACGTCGTTGCGATCGCCCAGGCTGCCGTCGGCGTTGGGCAGGTACTTCGGCACGATGAACAGGCCCAGCGCCTTGGTCCCGGTGCGTTCGCCGGGGAGCTTGGCGAGCACCGCGTGCACGATGTTGTCCGTCAGGTCGTGCTCGCCGGCGGAGATGAACATCTTGCCGCCGCTGATGAGGAAGTGATCCTCGCCCTCGACCGGGGTCGCGGTGGTGCGGCAGTCGGCCAGGTGCGAGCCCGCGCCGGGCTCGGTCAGGACCATCGTGCCGGCCCACTGCCCGGTGAAGAGCCGCTCGGCGTACATCGCCTTCTGCTCGTCGGTGCCGAAGCTCTCGATGAGGTGCCCCACGCCCGAGGTCAGGCCCATGTTGAGCTGGAAGCTCGTGCAGGCGCCCAGGAAGATCTCGTTGAGCACGCAGCCCAGGACCATCGGCAGGCCCATGCCGCCGAACTCGGGCGAGTGCGCCGCGCCGATCCAGCCGTTCTCCGCCGCCTTGGCGTAGGCCTCGATGAAGCCGGGAGGGGTGGTGACTTCGCCGTCGGAGAAGGTCGCGCCGATGCGATCGCTGTCCTGGTTCAGGGGCGCGATGACCTCCGTAGCGAAGCGGATCGCCTCGCCGATGATCATCGAATAGTCCTCCTGCCCAAAATCTCCGAACTTTTCGCTGTTGGCGAGGGTCTGAATACCCAGCTGTTCGAAGAGGAGGAAGTCGAGGTCCCGCTGCGAAATGAAGTACGTGTTCGGCATCGCGGGAAGGTACTTGAATACGCGAGCTTCGCAATGCCTCCTGCGAACCATGAACAAGCCTGACAACCGGTCAGGTGCAGCAGTGTGATGCCCGAGGGCGCGGCCTCCCCATCAGTGGGAGCGCTTCAAAAGCTTTAACTCGGTTGATGTGAGCCTGCGGCGCCGAAGACCAAACCTGGAGCGCCTATGCATTACTTCGGAACGCGGAAGCTGCGGAACATCACCGCCAGCCACACGCCCAGGACCACGAAGTAGCCGATCAGGCCGGTCATGAACGGTCCCTCGGCCAACGTGGGCTCAGGGAGTCGGTTGGCCGCGTAGACCAGCTCGTGCACCCCCAGGATCCCGGTCAGTGTGACCAGCCCCATGAACTCCATCTGGTTGCTCAGGCGGTCCAGGGTGCCCTCGCGGCGCTCCGGGGCCAGCCAGTACTCCTTGTTGGGGAGGTTCAGCAGGTGGAACGGCGTCTTGTTCACGATGAATCGGGTCGACCAGAACGACCCGACCATCACCAACTACATGCCAGCGTTGAACCAGATGTACCCCGTGTGCGACATCCACCCGTTGGCGGCGCCCCCACCGGCGAAGTGGGTGGCGAGGTACGGAGGCATGTCCGGAAGCACCGCGAACAGGCGCCAGGCGCCGAACACGGTGAACAGCAGGAGCAAGACGTTGGAGGGTCGGAGCATGGTCGAACTACGCGGGTGCGCCGCGCCGCATTTCGGCCCTCAGGCGCCGGCCAGCAGCGTGTCGATCTCGGCGTGGGTCGGGAACCGCCCCTCCTTGAGCTTCGAGAACAGGAGCTGTCCTTCGACCTCGACCTCGAAAGCGCCGCCGCTTCCGCGGATGAGGGAGACGTTGGCTCCGAACTGATCCTGCAAGTGGGCCGACAACCTGTCGGCACGCGGCTTGTAGTTTCAGGGCACGCACCAGGTGATCGAAACATCCATGGGGTCACGATAGCCCCTTGCAGGAGTGGCGGTGCACCGTCATCTTGAACCAGTGCCCCGAACTCTTCTTGTCGCGCTGGGTCTGCTGCTGATGGCGGCATCCGCACGGGCGGACGAGCAGGACGAGGAGGCTTCCGAGCACGATGAGGACTGCAGCCTGGAGGTCGGCGACTTCGACGCCGAGCAGGCTCCGCTGTGCAGCGGTTCGTGCACCTGGGCTGATGTCGCGCCCGCGGCGGTGGTCGAGATCCTGAGCAAGCCGGGGCGCTGGCAGCGTCACTTCCGGCCGCTGGTCGAGGGGACGATCCTTGGCGACGGCCGCTTCCTGCAGGTCTACAAGGCCAAGCCGTTTGCGCGGCGCCAGGTCACCGTCGAGCTCGAGGTCGACTCCAGCGGCGAGGGGTACCGGGTCTCCTGGCGCAAGTCCGCCAAGCAGGAGCCGCTGGAGGAGGACCGCGTCGAGGTCGAGACCTACGACGGTTGGTGGGAGGTCCGCCCCGACGGTCACGGAGGCAGCGTGGTGACCCACGCCGCCCGCTTCGATCCGGGCCCCGGGATCCCCCGCAAGTTCATCCGCAAGGGCATGCCCATGCAGATTCGCCGGCTGCTTCGGCAGCTCCGCAAGGCCGTCGACGAGGGCGACCCCTGATAGGCTCCGGACATGCGCCGCGCAGCCTTCCTGCTCGCCCTCGCCCTGACCGGCTGTGGCTCGCTCAACGAACTCCCCACCGCCCCCGTCGTGGCCATCAGCCCTGCTGAACCGACCGACAACGATCTCCTCATCTGTGAGATCGTCGAGGAGTCGGTCGATCCCGATGGGGACGAGGTGACCTACGAGTTCTCCTGGTGGGTCGATGGGCTGGAGCTGGGCGTCGTCGACGTCGAGCCCGCCTGGGTCGCCGCCGAGCAGACGCTGCCCGGCGAGGTCTGGCGCTGCGTCGTCACGCCGCTGGACTACAGCGAGCAAGGCCCCACGGCGAACGCGTCGGTGACCATCGGAGATACCCGCTAGGTGAGACTACCCCCGAGCCTGCGCCTGGGCCGGCGCGT
>PVBE012727245.1_pt1 | contig 10368 bp, 10 predicted proteins | sample 1631181 | NCBI WGS metagenome assembly PVBE01 (sample SAMN08397723, study PRJNA350692) | Marine metagenome, whole genome shotgun sequencing project. | isolation source: water | place: Pacific Ocean | collected 2012-04 | reverse complement strand
TAAATAAGGCGCTATTTAAATTATACCACAAATTAACGCCATTCTTTCCTCCATTCCCGGCATCGGCCCTATCTTCACAGTGCTAGTGTGAACGCTCAGCTACTTTGCTATCCAGGATGTCGAGGGCTGGTGTCACCGGACCTAGTATGTCCTGTACTTCTTCAAGGATCCCGACCGGAAGGAGCCCCTGAACCGTCTCGGGGGGCCGCGGGATGGCCTCGGGGGCGGTCGCGCGGCTTGTCCGAACGCGTTCATTGCACGGTCGGAATGATACTTGTGGTCCACGAGCGTCATCTTCACCCGTGTGAGCCGCTCGATATCACGCAGTAAGTCGCGTTCCTCCGCCGAGCACAGGGAAAGGGCCATGCCTGACGCACCTGCCCGCGCTGTACGACCGATGCGGTGAATGTAGACCTCGGACTCATTAGGGAGATTATAGTTGATGACGTGTGAGATGTCTTCGACGTCGATGCCGCGTGCAGCGATGTCGGTGGCAACGAGAACCTGAATGCGGCCCGATTTGAAATTGTTCATCGCCTGAGTTCGTCGATTCTGTGTCTTGTTTCCGTGGATGGCATCGGCCTCGATCCCGTGCTTGGTGAGCACTCGGGCCACCTTGTTTGCCCCGTGTTTTGTGCGGGTGAACACCAGGGCGGATGTCACGTGTCGCTGACGGATCAGCTCGAGCAGCAATGCATCCTTTGAGCCGCGATCCACGAAGAAGACGCACTGGTCAACACTATCCAGCGTGGTTGCCTGTGGGGTCACTTCCACACGGACCGGATCGGCGAGGAAACTTTTGACTAGCTCACTTATCCTCGTTGACATGGTGGCCGAGTAGCATTGTGATTGACGTAAGCGGTGGAACTTCGAGACGATTTTGCGGACGTCATTGATGAACCCCATGTCGAGCATCCTGTCCACCTCATCAAGCACGAAGTACTCGACGCCGTTCAGCCTGATATAGCCCTGGTTCATCAGGTCGAGAAGCCGTCCTGGTGTGGCCACGAGGATGTCGACACCCCGGGAAAGGGCCCTTACCTGTTGCCCCTGCTTGACTCCGCCGAACACGACCGTGTGCCTGAATTTGAGGAACCGGCCATAGGTGCCAAAGCTCTCATCGATCTGTGCAGCGAGCTCTCGTGTAGGCGCGAGCACGAGCACCCGGGGAGATCCCGGAACGGGGACCCAGTGCTCTTCAGACAGTTTCTGAAGGATGGGCAGCACGAAAGCCGCGGTCTTGCCCGTGCCCGTCTGGGCGATACCGATCAGATCCCGGCCATTCATCAGGTGGGGTATGGCCTGCTCCTGTATGGGCGTGGGTATGGTGTATCCTTCCTTGGTCACCGCCCGCTGAAGCGGCTCAATGAGATTTAGCTCTTCAAATGACATTTTGTTACCTCGGGATGATCTGTAGAACCTTGATAGATGACTTAAAAAATGTCGGGTGTATTTAAATACCGGGGGTGGGTGAGTCCAATTCTTGATTTCACCACCACGGGGATTCTAATTCTTTTTTAGTTATACCGAACTTTCGATGATGCATGGACATTATCCTCGAGTACGTGATGCACGAACATGAGCACGGTACATTATCCGACAGTTCTCACAAGGACATCACGTACCTGCACGGGGGAGCGAACTTCCTCGATGACGTCACTGACATCGCGGGCAGGACCTGTGGGTCCGATGAACGCATAGCGTTCCCCTACAAGTTCGAAGAAAAGTACGAATCGCTGAGCCGATCGATCGGCTTCGAGCCCGTAGTGGACAGCCAAGGCCTGCGCGTGCACTACCAAGGGGACGAGACCGGGCTTGATGCTTTCGTGTCCAAGATGAATGATTATGGCTACGGCACACCGGAGCGCGTGCACAACGGAGCGTCCATGCACCCATTCGACAGCCTAGAAGCGAACAAGGTCGTGGACAGGTACAAGGAGGAGTCGAGGAAGGCTCTTGTCGGCACTAGAGAGTGCCGTGACGATGTGGAAGGTGTTGTCATGTGCAAGGTATTCGGGGTCTATTCCTAGGACGGGAAACGCTCCATTCTGTGTGAGTTATCTGTTCCTGACCACGCTAATCCTCCAGATCTGTAAAGCTGCACGGGTGTTCGTCACCGAGCTCCGAAGGAGCATGAATCCTCAACCTCATTAAATCCCGACGGGATGATCGCCACGGGATGGCGATAATCCACCTCCTCAACGACCTACTGCGGCCGTTGATACCCGATTCGGCCCTCATCGCCTTCTTTCTGTTCCTAACAGCACTATTCTCTGCACGTCGGTCCATCTCATGTCAGTTCGGACGGATCGGTCGGGGGACATGGTCACTTCTGGCGGTAGTTATCCTCGCCACGTTATGGATCAGGCTGACAATCCCCCCTCACCAGCACGTGATCTACGTGGACGAAGCGCAGTACATGGAGGCCGGCAAGGAGATGCTGCGGACGGGCCGCCAGGGCGAGCTGATCCTGTCGGTGGGATGGCCGTTCGTGCTCAGGCTGGCGTTCGCCCTCTTCGGAACGTCGAACTGGGTGGCGATCAACACCTCGATACTACTTGGAACGCTATCCGTCGTCCCCCTCTTCCTCCTCGCCTACCTCGCTACCGACCGCACCGACCTGGCACTGGTGGCCGCAGTGGTGTTATCGCTCTACCCACCGCACGTTAGGTGGTCCGCCACGGCTGCGAGCAACGCATCCTCTCTCTTCTTCATGCTCCTGACGCTCGTTTTCTTCATGATCTCCTACCGGACGGAAAGGACCTCTGTAGCATGGCTCGCCTGGATGAGCATCGCCTTCACGACCCAGTTCCGGCCCGAGAACCATGTCCTTATCGTCCTGTTCCCCCTCGGTCGGGCCATTCTCGGCAGCAGTGGAAAGCGCATGCTCGGCTCGGGTCATATGGTGCAGGGTTTCATCATGTTGCTCCTCGTCCTCCCCAACCTCGCGCAGGTACTGGAGGACAACGTGTACACGAACTGGATCGAGAGCGATAGTGACGGACGCATGACAGGGAGCAACTGGAGCCTTTCCAACCTCTTCAATAACTCCCGGGACTACGCTCCGGAGCTATTCGGTGGCGTCTACCATCCGATGATCGTATCGGCTCTAGCGGCCATCGGCGTGATCGGACTGACGACCAGGAGACGACGCGAGAGCCTGTTCCTCATGACCGGGTTCGTCGTCCTGTGGCTGGTCTACTTCACATCCTGGTTCCAGACCCTGGCGGGGAGGGACCGGTTCTATATGGGCCTCTATCCATTCATCGCCATCTACGCGGCGGCAGGAGCGGTTCACGTAGCTGACGCGCTCTCGGGATTGCTCACACGATCATGGACGCGATGGTGTGCTCTCATCCTCGCATCGGTTCTCGCCGTCCATATCTACATTCCCTACACGATGTTCGGATCGATGACATACTCGCAATCCACCCTTGCGCTCGAGACGAGGATACCGGAGCAGGCGGAACAGGAACTTCCTCCCGGATGCGTGATCGTTGCGAACTGGCCTGTCATCCTGAGGTCCACCACCGAGCTCGAGGTCGTCGACCTAGATGAGTTCATCCAGCTCCTCCCGGTCCAGGAAGAGCTGTTCGGACGGACCGACTGCATCCTATTCTTCGAGGACTACACCTGCCTGGACTGGAAACCCTACCTGGCACAGCGGTGCGAACTGCTTCGTATGATGTTCAATACAGAACCCTATCGGAGCTATGTGGAAGGAGAGACCCGGTACACGTTCCACCGCATAACGGGGAGGAATATCGCGGTAGGATGAGACCGGGTGACGTATCCATAATAGCAAGTAAGCGTAAGGTGTCAAAGTATCCCGTTCACGTCGCTCCCGAAAAGAAAGTGTGTGCGATGAGACCGGCAATCGGAGGGAATAGGATCGTGCTGGCCATGTGGACGAGCGTGAACTTCCATCCGAGGATACCCACTTCCATCGGCAGGCGGTGGACCGACCAGAGCGACCACACCGTCACGAACGCGACCATGGTCCCCACGCTGGCTCCTGCTTTGAGAAAACCGGCCGCAAGTGGGAAGCTCACATAAGGTCCTCCGGGAGCGAGCGCTCCGGCGGCAGAGCCGACGAGTATCCCCTTTGGACCGGATTCCGCTCCCACCCATTCCGTTACGAGCTCATCGGGCACCTGGACCATCCCTGCCACGACGAACGCTGCTATCAGGAGGGGCATGACCTGCACCGTCATATCTAGGCCCGCCCTCAGACCGGTGAGATGCTGACCCTCCCCTCTTGAATGACCTATGTAGAGGAGCACGAGCGCGAGTGCTCCCATCAGTAATGTCGGTACCAACATCGATGAACGCCTCCTTTTTTCTTTCATACGAGTACCTCAATGAGGTCATCCGGACAACAAAAAGAACCTTTATTAATTGGCAGTGGCGGACGCCAAGGTGTGGGAAGGCATGCACGTGTCGCGTTCATGTTCATAGTCCTTGCCATCATCATCTCCATCGGCCAGGCACAGCATGTCAACTTCTACATGAAGCTCCATCACACGTGGAGCGGGACGGTGTTCTTCCCGGACGGTACAAAGCGGCTCATCGGCACATTCTCCGAACTGGGCGCTGGGAGCGGGTACCTGCTGGAGCTGGAGCATCAGGACGCACGGATCGTCCTTAAGCTCAGGGACATGACCGTGACAAACGGTATCGATCTCGACCTGACCGGGATGAAGGTCGTCTCCAGAGGCAAGGATCATTTCGTCGGTATACCGCAAGCTGGATGGCAAGTGCTCGTGGACCAGTTCGCGCCTGGAGATGTTATAATCTCTTTCCCGACGATGATCGACAAGCTCTATTCCTGCACCAAGGACGATCCCGCCAACTGCACGACCGCCGACTGGAAGGAGTGCACGACGTGTTCCAGGACCGGACAGGAGTGGACCGTCCCCCCGCAGGGAAGCTATGGCACGTCGAACGATAGCCAAGCGCCCGTCGACGTGGTCAAGAAGGCCGACGAGCTGCTGAAGTGGAAGGAGATCCTGATGGCCCTTGTGGCCCTGGCCGGGATGGGCTGGGGTGCTCTGAAGCTCGCCAAGCGGCATACTCTCGGTGAGGAGCGGGTGGAGCTGCTGCGGGACATCGCTCTCGAGAGCGGCCAAGTCAAGCTCACGCTCACCGTGCTCAACCACTCCACCTTCGCCATCCGGAAGGTAGAGGTGCACTTGGAGGTCCCTGAGCATCTCAAGGTGAAGGAGCCTGCTGTGCTCCCGCTGGAGATGGGCGATGTCGAGGCCGAGGAGCGGATGACAGCGGTGTTCCGGCTCATCCCCATCCAGCGTGTGACGGGGAACATCCACGGGACGGTCACCTACCTTGACAGGCGCGGGGAGCGCGTCACCGTTCCCCTTAAGGAGGTGCCGGTCCCCTGCCTCTGCTCGTTCATGGTGAAGACCGCCATATCCGAAGAGGAGTTCGATGAGAAGCTCGGGCACATGGAGACGGTGACACGGCGCAGGAAGAGCACTCAGGAGCAGAACCCCGTCATCGACGGGCTCAAGGAGCGGTGCAGTGTGCTGGAGCCCATAGCCGAGCGCTGGGAGTCCGACGAGGAGTGGGTTGGCAAGTACTTCGCCAAGGAGCGACACAGCAACCGTGAGTTCGGTCTGGTCATCCGTTACCGCAAGGCCGGGAAGGAGGGGGAGAAGGCCCCCATCGAGATCATCGCCTTCGGCGAGGACAGGGGCACCATCACGGGACTGGCCGAGGAGATCGCTGTCTTCCTCGATTACGAGGAGGAGAACAAAGGGGACGAACTTCTGCCCCCTGCATGACGTACATCCGCTCCCCGCTGGACCCTCGACTACTCAGCAAGCTGCACCAGCTCGGTCTCGATCCCTTCCTTCTAGAGCTCGTCCAGCACCATGTTGATGAGGATGGCGGTGTTGCCGTCCTTCTGGGCGCTTCCGTTGAAAGCTACAACCTTCATGCAAGGGCTCGGTCCGAAATGGTTTTTATAACATACTCTTCGGGGGGGTACTCTTAATGAGGATGGTCACATGGCGTTGAAAGCGAAATGGCCCACGGCCTGCATCGGATGCGGCGCGACAGAAGAGGACGCGACGCTATATAAGGAGGAGAACCGCTGGGAGGCGGAGCCAGTCGCGGAATCCCGGGCCGAGGGAAAGGACCGAAAGGCCGCAAGTAGGGGCCAGTCCCTATGGGCGACGACCCATGTCTGTAGCGACTGCATGGGAAAAGCGCGGAAGGCCAGACTGGTCGCCGCTGCCCCGTACCTGGCCGGCTCTGTGCTCATGATCGCCCTTGGTTTCGGATCCTTGGGTGACGGAACTAGCTCCCTCCCTCTCCCGCTCATGGGCGTTGGTGCGCTCCTACTGTTCCCTGCCATCCATCACATCGAACAGGGCTCGCACCTCTTCTACTACAACGTCGACCTGGACGCGGAGCCCCGGACCGTCACCTTCGACTCCGACGCCTTCCGAAAGAAGTTCGCCGAGGCGAATCCTGAGCTCGATGTCGAGGTCCGCTAAGGATCCCCTTCGTTGCAGGTTCAGTAGCGGCAGTTGAGGGACCTGGCCAGGCGCTGCTTCATGAGCGCCAGCTGCTCGCGCATCTGGTCGATGACCTCACGCGAACGTGCGTCCGGGCTGCCGGCAGCCAACTGCTCGACCTCGCCCTCGAGCTCCTCGATGTACCCGCTGGGATTCTTGTTGCGGTTCCCCCAGTCACCGATACGGCACTGGCGCTCGGCCACGTAGGGGCCCAGGGCCTCGATGACCTCCTCGCGCAGGTCAGCGCTGTGCACCGCGTGGGGGCCGAGGAAAGAAAGGGTCGTACCGTCCTTCTTCATGTCCATTGCAGCGGTCGAGTAGAACACGTTCATGTGGAAGGCGGGGTATACCTCACGGATACGGTCCTCTAGCCGCTTGAACAGCTTGAGGCTCTGGCCTGAGCCGCCGAGGCTGAACATGCTGGCCGATGCCCACTTGAGCCCGGGCCGTTGCTGGAAGTCCTCAAGGATGGCAGCGTAGGCGGCCTCGACAGAGCTGCCCGTGGCGACCGTATCGCCGGTCAGGAGATGGATGTGTCCCGTCTCGGGCATGGCCTCGAAGTTCTTGTAGGTGACCTCGGCGGTGAAGTCACCATCGTCGCCCACTGGATGCCGCTTGACGCCCAGGAAGTTGATAGGCAATTGCTCGCCGAACACCTTCTGAAAGGCACGCTCTATATGATAATACAGTCCCCCGCTGAGGAGGATGACCTCGACGACCTCGCCCTGGGGCGTGTCGTTGAGGGGGACGAGCTCGGCCGCGACCTTGAGCGCGTTCTTCATGGCCTCGAGCGAGGTGGCCTGGAGCGGCTCACCGACCAGCCACGGCTTGAATAGCATCTCCCTGCCGTACTGCTCGTCGATGATGTAGGTCCGCTCGGGTATGCCTTCCATCACCACCCGGTACACCCGGATGCCCTTGATCGTCCGCCGTTCGAGCCGGTAGTCCCAAGCCTTGCTCATCATTGTCCACCTTGGAATGTGCTGACACCAAACAAGTAAACATAAAAGTCTCCGGTCGTGTCGGGGGCGCGGGATAGGGGAACCATGGCGATCCACGATATCACCGTGAGCCTGCGTGAGGGCATGACCATCTACCCGGGCGATCCGCCCTTCACGCGCGAGGTCGTGTCGACCGTCGCCGAAGGGTGCGCCCTCTCCAAGCTACAACTAGGCGCCCACACGGGCACCCATGTCGACGCACTGGCCCATATGGTAGAGGGAGGCTCGACCATCGATGCCATTCCACCCGACGTGCTCGTTGGCCCTGCGGTGGTCGTGGAGGTCACCCACCCCCGGCGCATCACCCGGGAGGAGCTGACCACCCATCACTGGGACGGTGTCGAGCGGGTGCTGTTCCGTACGGGGAACGCGGGCTCTTTGGGTCGATCATTCAGGGAGGACTACGTGTACCTGGACGAGGAGGCCGCCCGGTTCCTTGCCGAGAAGAAGGTAAAGCTGGTGGGTGTGGACTACCTCTCCGTGGACCCTCCCGGCAGCCAGAATCACCCCACTCACATGGCCCTCTTTAATGCGGGGATAGTCATTATCGAGGGTTTGAACCTCTCGCACGTGAGCCCCGGCAGGTACGAGCTCATCTGCGCCCCGCTGAAGGTGAAGGCCGGCGCAGGTGCGCCTGCTCGCGTGTTCCTGCGGGACCTGTGAGAACGTCTCCGGACAACAAATAAAACTCTAGGCGGCCCATAGCGACCCTATGGCAGAACGCTCGTATCTTCCTACCGACGTGGTCGAACGCTTCATGACGGACGTCTTCATCGCTCTTGGTGTTCCGGAGGAGGATGCTCGGATCTCGACCGACGTCCTCATCTCCAGCGATCTGCGGGGCATCGAGTCCCATGGCGTGGGACGGCTGAAGTACTACTACGACCGGATCGTCTCGGGCCGGCACCTGCCCACCACCGAGTTCGAGATCGTGAAGGAGACGGAGACCACGGCACTGATCGACGGGCACCATGGTATGGGCCACCCAATCGCCAATCGTGCCATGCGCATGGCCATGGACAAGGCGAAGCGGTACGGCACAGGTGCGGTCGCGGTGCGCAACGGTACCCACTTCGGGATCGCCGGGTACTACCCGCTCATGGCGGCTGCCGAGGGCATGGTGGGCTTCTGTTTCACCAACGCAAGGCCCTCCATCCCGCCCACCTTCGGCACCGAGCCCATGATGGGCACGAATCCCATCGCGTTCGCCGCACCCTCGGACCAGGGCTTCCCCTTCTGCTTCGACGGGGCGACCGCCATCATCCAGCGGGGAAAGGTTGAGTGCGCCGCTCGCGAGGAGAAGCCGCTGCCCGATGGGACGATCGTCGATCCTCGGGGTGAATGTCTTACGGACCCCGACATCATCCTCAGCGAGATGGTCAAGGGCAACGCAGCAGCCCTGGCCATCGGTGGTGCCGGTGAGGAGCACGGGGGCCACAAAGGCTACGGTCTTGCGGCCATGGTGGAGGTGCTCTCCGCATCGTTCTGCAACGGTGTGTTCCTCAAGGACCTCTCAGGATTCGCTGAGGACGGTTCGCCCGCTCACTTCCGGCTAGGCCACTTCTTCCTGGCCATCGATGTGGAGCACTTCCTCCCTCTGGAGGAGTTCGAGCGCACGACCGGCGCCATCATGCGCGCGCTACAGTGCTCGCGCAAGGCACCGGGCCAGGACCGCATCTATGTGGCGGGGGAGAAGGAACGAGAAAACGAGCAGCGCATCCGACAGGAGGGCATCCCGGCCAATTCCAATCTTCTCAAGGATCTCGCCACCGTGCGTGACGAGCTGGGTATCAAGGGCTACGATGAATACTTCTAGGAACGCTTGGCGTCCACTTTGATGGTAAGGAGGTCTCCCAGGGAGGCCTCGAGCACGTCGCCGTCGACTACGGGCCCGACGCCTTCGGGGGTGCCGGTGAGAATGACATCGCCTCGCTCCAGCGTCATTATGTCAGAGACGAAGGAGATGATCCGCGCCACCGAATGGACCATGTTGCGCGTGTTCGAGCTCTGGCGCACCTGACCGTTCACCCGTAGCTCAAGGTCGAGGTCGTGTGGATCGGGAACAGCGTCCTGGGGGATTATGGGACTGAGAGGTGCGAAGGTGTCGAATCCCTTGGCGATGGACCATGGCAGGCCCTTCTTCTTCGCCTCGGCCTGCACGTCGCGGGCGGTGAGGTCCAGACCGAGCAGGTACCCGAGCACGTGGTCCAGGGCACCTTCCTCGGGGATATGGCTGCATCTGTCACCGATGACGATCCCGAGCTCGACCTCGTGATGAACATCTTGCGATCGGGTTGGGAGCACGACCGTGCCACCGTCGTGGATGACCGCGGATGCGGGCTTGAGGAAGAGCACTGGGTCCGGCGGGAGCTCTGCATGCATCTCCTCGGCATGCTTGCGGTACGTGCGCGCCAGGGCCACGATCTTACCGCATCGGATACGCTCACGAGTGTCCTTCATCAGGAGCTCGGCCATGGCGGTGCCTAGGACATGGACAGCTTATAATGGTTGCCCCTGGGAGTAGCTCAGCGCGCAATGCTCCAGGCGGAAAGGGCTCCGGGATCCTCGACCTTCTCGAACGCATCTGCGATCTCGATGTCACGGGAGTGCTTCTTGGCGATGTAGGCGTTCACCCGGTTGGCGAAATCCTTGTCCTTCTCGAAGTCGTTCTGGAACTCCTCGATGGTCGAGTAGCTCGTCCCGAGGTCCTTGTTGACCCAGCCCCGGATCATGTCAATGACCTCTGGTGTCTCCCGCTCATCGGTGATAGTCGAGCCGTAAGAGTCGATGGCGCTCAGGCGAACTGGCTCTCCCTTGTCGTTCGTGAG
>PVBE010319156.1_pt1 | contig 10368 bp, 5 predicted proteins | sample 1631181 | NCBI WGS metagenome assembly PVBE01 (sample SAMN08397723, study PRJNA350692) | Marine metagenome, whole genome shotgun sequencing project. | isolation source: water | place: Pacific Ocean | collected 2012-04 | reverse complement strand
TAGTAGTAGTAGTAGTTGTGCGTCAGGCCCAGGCCCGGAGGCAGGTGGACGTAGATCTTCGACCTCGTTCCGGGTGCCGTCGCGCGCAGCGCTTGATACTGGTCCAGGACGCAATCGCGTGCGACGCGCATGGGCTTGTCGATCCTGTCGGTGGTCTCCAGGACCGCCCCGTATTGCGCCATCGGCCAGGCGTAGAGAATCAGCACGAGAGAAAGGCCGAGCCCCACGAGGCGTTGCACCGCACCCGCACCGCCGGCACCGAACCATTCTCCGGCGAGGTCCGCCACCGGGGCGGCGATGCGCTTCTTCAAGAACGCATCCGGCCACTCGAGCCCGGAGGGTTTCCCCAATGTGAGCCGCGCCAGCACCGACACCAGGCAGCCGCCGCAGAGAGCCAACGCGGGCAGGAACGGGTAGATGTAGTGATAGAGCTTGGAAGTGCCGAACGAGATCAAGCCGACGGGAATGAAGAACCAGAACACGATCAGCGTCCACGCCATCGAGCGACGGCGGTACGCCTCGATGGCCCACAGCACGGTTCCCCAGGTGACCCATCCCAAGATACCGGCGGCCTCCAGTCCGATGCGAAGCTCCGAGAAGTAGTAACTCCAGGGTTGGATGTGCTCCGGGTCGACCGAGCTGGTGAACCGCTCGATGACATGGATGCCCAAGATGACGTTCCAAAACTCTGCACCGCGCTGCAGGTGCTGGTAGACGAACCACGGAGCGATCAGCGCCACCGACCCGAGGGTTGCCGCAGCGAAGTACCAACGGTCGCTCCACAGACGCCGCCGCGAGGCGGTTGAAAGGAGCGCCGCGAGGCCAACGACCAAGGGCAGGAATATCGCCGCCATGAACTTCGTCATGAAGCCGAGCGTGAACCATGCGGCAATCGCCGACACATGTGCCCATGGTCGGGACGAGCGCTGCTCGCCGCTCCACACCAGAAAGTGGTAGATGCTGCCGCAATAAGCGACCACCAGCGGAGCCTCCATGACGTTGGCGCGCAGGCCGTGGCTGAAGAGCAGACGCCATTGGATGAAGAGGAGGAACACCGCGGCAACACCGCACACCGAGCCCACCAGGCGGCGACCGATGAGAAATACGTACACGAACGCCAGGGCACCGAACAGCGCGTCCCAAAAACGCAGCCCGAATTCATTGTGCGGCAGCAAGCCGAGCTTGATCGGCGCCGCCACGATCCAGAATTTCAACGGCGGCTTTTCGAGAAAGGGCCCCGGCGGGACCGCGCCCGGATCGCCAGGACGATTGGCGTGGGGGATGGACTCGGGCGTCAGCCAGCTTCCGGTTTCCAGGATCCGGTCGACGGCATAGGAATAGATCGCCTCGTCGTTCCCGACATTGCTGTGGTTCAGGCCTCGAAAGAGAGGCAACGCGAAGAAGACGAGGACGATGGCGCACCCGGCATATCCGAAGGCGCGCTCGTTGGCCAGGAAGCGGAGCTTGTCGCCGGCCCAGACCGCGGCACAGAAGACCTGGAGCGCATACAAGAGCACGACGCACAGAACGAAGAAGACCTGGGGCGCATACAAGAGCACGACGCACAGAACGAAGCTGTGCAGCGCAAACAACACCTTGAATTGCGACACCATCGGGCTCAACAAGGCGGCGCCGAACAGCACTGTCGCGATCCCGGCGAGAACGACCCGGCTGATGCGGGCGACCTTGGACAGCGGCAGCGCAGGCGCGAGCATGGCGAGCGCGAAGAGAGCGGCGAACAGCAGCACAGCAACGGCCCCGTGGACGGTGCGCCCGGGGAGGGCCGCTCGCGGCACGATGACGAAGCTCAGCAGGCCTCGAGAAAAACCGTGCGCGTTGCCGATCTCCAGAGATTGCATCGACCACCCCTCGCCGGGACCGCTGAGCACGAAGCGTTCACCGCCGATGAGGTTGGCGCCCGTCGCTACGCTCAGATCGATGCGGGAGACGCGCCCGGCCTCGGCGACGAAGCGCCCCAACTCGACGCCGTCGACCAACACGGCAAGCTGCCGCGGCTGCGGCGCGTCGTTGCGCACGTTGATGATGATGACCGAGGTTTGGCCGGCGAGCTCCCGCAGGTCGGGAAGGGCTACCGAGGTGGCGCCACCCGAGACCAGCTGCTCGCTCTCGACAACCTTGAAGCGCAGTCGCTCGAACTCGACGTAGACGTGCGCGTATAGGATCGTGGCGCAGAACGCGGCGAGCAGCAGCGCCCCCGCGACCCGGCGAGTCGCCGGTTTGCTCGGCCCCGCAGCCGGGAGCGGCATCATCTTGGTGATAGCTCGTTTCCTCCCGCCGCAGCTTGGACACCCGAGGATGGGCAGAGTGATTATATCTGCGGCCCTGCCCGGCGACAATCGTGCGGCTTTTGCGAGCGCGATGTGATAGCGGCCGGCGACGTGCAAGCCGGGCGCCGTGCGTCGCACCTGGTCACCGCAATGGCGCCGACGCCGGGCGCTCCCTTTTCCGGGTGTGGCTGGTATCGTTCAGTTCCGTTGGAGTCCCGGCCGAAGACAGAAACCTTCTGATCGCATCGATGACCGATCGTTATCCACAAGGCCCCGCTGGCCGGCACCGTGTCTGACGGCGAGGAGCTGTTGGTCAGCGTCGTCCTGCCCACCTTCAACGAGGCCGGCAACATCGTGGCGCTGATCGAGCGCGTCGCCGCGGCGCTCGAAGGGATTCCGCACGAGATCCTCGTCATGGACGATCGATCGCCGGACGGCACCGCGGCGCTGGTGCACCAGGCGGCGGTGGCGCATCCGCAGACACACGCCATCGAACGTGAGCCGCCCGCCGGCCTCACCCTGTCGATCTTCGACGGCATCGAGCGTGCCCGGGGCACCTTCGTGGCCTGGATGGATTGCGACTTTTCCCACCCCCCGGAGCTGCTGCCGGATCTGCTCGCGCCCCTGCGGGAGGGCGCAGCCGACATCACCTGCGCTTCGCGCTACGTGCATGGTGGGGCCGACAATCGCGGTGATCGCGCGGCGGTGTTCGCCAGCCTGGCGATTACCAAGCTGGCGCGGTGGTTCATCGACCGGCGGGTGCTCGACTACACCACCGGCTATGTCATGGCCCCGCGCGCGCTGTTGTTGGAGCTCCGCCTGCGTGGCGACTACGGCGAGTACTGCATCGAGCTGCTCGGCACCGCGGCACTGCGCGGCTATCGCGTGCGGGAGCTGCCCTACGAAAGCATTCCCCGCGCGGCGGGGGAGTCGAAGACCGCCACCAACGTGCTCGGCTTCGTGAAACGCGGCTGGCGCTACTTGGTGACCATAGGTCGCTTGCGGTTCACACGGCGGCGGATTGCGGCGCTCGGCGTGGCGCCGGGTACCACGACCCGAGACCTGGCGGCCCCCGCGGCGGCCGTCGCCGCCGACTCCGCGGTGTCGCCCCGACCCACCGAAGCCGCGCCGGGCGGCGGAGACGCCGGCTAGATGGAGGCCGCCGAGTACGTCCGCATGGCCGAGGTGCAGGATCGCCACTGGTGGTTCGAGGCCAAGCGGCGCACGGTGGCGGCGCTGCTGGCGCGGCACCGGGTGGGGGAGGGCGCCGGCGAGCCGCGCCGTGTCCTCCGCCGTGTTCTCGAAGTAGGCCCCGGAACGGGCCCCATGATCGAGGTGATGACCCGGCACGGTCGCATGTACGCCGCCGACGCCTACCTTCCCGCCCTGCGGCTGCTCATCGAGCACCGCCCCAGGGCGGCGGACGTGGTGCCGGTGGGCGCCGACCTGCTCGATCTGCCGTTCGACGACCAGAGCTTCTCGCTGCTCGGCTGCTTCGACGTTCTCTACCACCAGGGAGTGGCCGCCGTCCCCGATGCGCTCGCCGAGCTGCATCGTGTGTGCGAGCCCGGTGGCTACATCGCCATCACCGATTCGGCGTTCTCGCTGCTGCGTAGCTCACACGACGTCGCCATGCACGGGGCGCGGCGCTTTCGCCTGCCCGAGCTCACCGGGCCGCTGCGCGACACCGGCTTCACCATCGAGCATGCCTCCTACTTCCACACGCTGTTGTTTCCCGCCGCGGTTGCCGTGCGGCTGACCAAGCGAGCGCTGCAGGGCTCGCCCGAGCTCGAGCGGGGTGGACGGAGCGCCGCGCCGAGCCGCGCGGATGGCGTGGAGGGTGCCGAAGAAGTCGCCCCCCACTCCGAACTCGCCCCCCACTCCGACCTCGCCCCCCACTCCGACCTCGCCCCCGTGGCGGGTTGGCTGAACGCACTACTGCTCAGCCTCTACCGCGTGGAAACGCCGTTGGCGGTGCGATTCCGTATGCCTTTCGGCAGCAGCGTGTTGATCCTGGCGCGCCGGCCGGCGTTGCCGAGGCTCGGGGGTTTGGATCGGTCGGTACCATGATGGATCTTCTTGCCGCGCGGCGCGGCGCGCTCATCGGCGCCCTGGTCTGTGCGTTCGTGATCGTGCATCTTGGGGCAACGCTGGTTGCCCCCAGGGAGGACGGGCGCCTGCTGCGCGGCGACTCGCGCCGCTATTTCGTGTATCTGCCGTCGCTGATCCTCGATCACGACCTCGATTTCGGCAACGACGCGCTGCTGCTGCAGGGCTTGGACCCGGCTACCGTCGACCTGGCCAGCGTCGAACGCACGCCGACGGGGCTGTTCGGCAACGTCGCGCCGGTCGGGTGTGCCATCTTCTGGGCACCGTTCTTTCTCCTCGGGTTGGCGCTACAAGGCGCCGCCGCGGTGTTCGGATGGGCGAGCGCCGGCGACGGATACGGGTACCTTCCGCAGGCTTCCGTCTTGGTCGCGGGCATCTTCTACGGGGGCGCGTCGGCCTGGGTGACGGCGCGGATCCTGGATCGCTGGTTCCCGCCGGCGGTCGCCACGGCGAGTTCGATCACCGTGTGGCTTGCCGGCTCAGCCCTCTACTACACGGCGGTGTCGCCGGCCTACTCCCACACCACGGCGTGGTTCGTCGTCGCTGTGGCACTCTACCTGTGGCTTGATGCGAGGGAGCCCGGCAGGCCCTCGGCACATCTTCGATGGGGCCTCTGCGGACTGTTCTTCGGTCTGGCCGCCACGGTGCGCCAGCAGGACGCCATCTTCTTGATTGCGCCCGCGATCGACCTCGCCTGGCCCGACGGCGGTGCACCGTCCCGCTCGTTCGCCGAGCGCTGCAAGGCCGGCGCAGCGCTCGGTGCGGGTGCGCTGCTCGGATTCCTGCCGCAAGCGCTGGTGTGGCGAACGCTGTACGGCAGCTACCTGGTCAGCCCCATGGGGCCCATGGATGTAGCCTGGACGCTGCCGGACGTCGTCCCTACCCTGTTCGGCTTCGGCTTCTTCGGGCTCTTCACCTGGACTCCGGTGGCCGCCCTCGGCACCGTCGGGGCGTTCGCGTTCGCGCGGCGGTACCCGAGGGTGGGTGCCGGGCTGCTGCTGGCTGTCTTGTTGTCGGTCTACTACCAGTCGGCAGTCTACGACCTACACGTCGGGACCTCGTTCGGGGCGCGGCGCTTCATTTCAGCGAACGTCGTGTTCGCCCTTGGTATCGCGGTGCTGTGGGCAGCAGTGTCGACGTGGCGGCGACGCTTGCCGTTGGTGTTCGCCGGCGCCCTGATCGCATGGAACGGCGTGCTGCTGATCGGGTATGAGGTGTTGGTGCACTTCCACGGGTTTCACCCGCCGCTCCGGTCGATTGTGCGGTGGCTGTTCACCGGGTATGACCAGCCGCCCTATTGAACCCGGGGCTGGGCCCGCCAGCCCGTCGGTCAATCGTGCACGTCGGCGCCGAACAACGCGGGGATTCGATCGGGCGCAAGCCTTTCCCGCGGCGCGCGCGGGCGCGGCGAATTGGTGATGTCGAGGTTGATCGCCTGCAGCAAGAGTGTGAACCCCATCAATAAGCACAGCAGCGCCAGCACGACGGTGCCGGTCGGGGCTGCCACGCCGGTGTCGATCGATTGCCACCAGTGGTAGCCGCCGAAGCTGCAGGCGAAGGCGAGCAGTGCCGTGCCCACGATCGCGTAGATCGAGACGGGGGACACGTCGAAGAAGGCGTACTTCAGGAAGATACGGCGCAAGAACATCTTGAACAGGCGGGGCGGGAAGCTCAGCAGCACCCGGGTCAAGCTCATGTTCGATGTCTCTTCGCCGTAGACCGCGGTCATCGGCACGTCGATGACAGCCCAGTTTTCGATATTCAGCAGCGCCAACATGGAGTTTTCGAAGGCGTACGAGGTGTCGACGCGAGCCAGCGGAATCGACTCGAGAGCGTCGCGCGAGATTGCCAGGTAGCCGTTCTGCGCGTCGAAGATGTGCCAGTAGCCGGAGGCGAGCTTGGTCATGAAGGTCAGGCAAACGTTGCCGAACAGCCTGAGCCGCGGCATGTTCTCCAGGTCTTTCATGTGACGGAAGCGGTTGCCCTTGGCGTAGTCGGCTCGGTCTTCGAGCAGGGGCAGGAGCAAGCGCGGCAGCTCTGCCGGGCCCATCTGGCCGTCGCCGTCGACCTTGACGACGAAGTCGGCCTCGCGGCGCAGCGCCTCGCGGTAGCCGGTAACCATCGCCGCGCCGACCCCGCCGTTGACATCGTGGTGAAGAACTATCAGGCGAGGGTGAGCGGCGGCGAGCTCGGCGAGCACGGCGCGGGTGGTGTCGGTGCTGCAATCGTCGACGGCGATGACGTGAGCTATCCATTCTGGCAGAGACCGGATAACACCCTCGATCTCGCGCGCCACGTTGTAGCAGGGCACTACGACCGCCAGAGTGTGTTGCCTTGTTGTCATCGGTCACCGTCGCCGTGGCACGAAGACACTGTGGTCGGAGGGTTCCGGTATCGGCTCGTAGTGCCGGTAAAGCGTATCCGTGAAGCCCTCGCCAAACCAGGCGTCTGCTTTCGCTCGGCCGCCGGGAAGGCTGACGTTCCAGTGCAACACGATGGCACCGAATTGCCTGCCGGCGAGGCGACGGTGAAGGTCGATTTCCAGGTCCGGATAAGCGTGCCTCAGCGCAGCAAAACTGAAGGGGTCGGCCATGAACGGCAGCTCGCCGCGCATGACAGGGAGCATCGGGTTCGTCGACAGCAACGGACGATCCTTGGCGATCGACGGCGACACGGTGCGCTCGAGGTGTTGTAGCAGGCTCTTCTGATCGGTGGGCGTCCACAGTTTGAAGTGCCAGGCCATCTCGGTCGTTGCCAGCAGCGCCATCAAGGTCAGGAACGCCACGCCATGTCGCAACTCGATGCGGCTTGCCGCCAGGTGCGCGATGAGCAGCACGACGGTGGCGACGTAGAGGTCGATCAGGTGGTTGTAGTCGGTGCCCGGCATGGCGAAGATCACCACGGTAACCAGCAACGTGCACGCCAGCAGCAGCGACGTCAGCTCCCGCAAGCTGTCCCGCAGCGAGACCAGCGACACAGCCACGGCAAGTACGAGCAGGGGCGCCAGCGTCGCGTCCTGTCGGATCATCTTGTATGTCAGCATCGGGCTGGCGAGCAGCACGGCAGAATCGAATTCCTTGTAGCCGAAGCTGAAGAGGCCCTCCAAGATCCGACCGTCACTCAAGTACGCCGAGACCAGGATGACCAGCGCGTAGCCGGCCGCAGTGGCCGCAGCGAGCTGCGCCGCTTCGCGCCAGCGCCGCGCCGCCAGGAAGAACGCGGTGACCGCCAGCATCCCGTATACGGCGGTAATCTTGGCGCTGAACGCCAACGCGAAAAACGCTGCCATGGGCAGGACGCGCGGGAACAGGGCCAGGCCTGCGAACGTGAAAGCGGTGCCGAGCAGGTCGCCACGCGTGGTGACCAGCGCGTGTTGTACGGGAATCGCGCCCAGCGACAGCAGCGCGCCGCTCAGGCTCAACGCGCCGCCGGCGTACTGGCGCAAGAAGAAATAGACGCCGACGCACAGCAGCGCGCCTGCCGCCAGCGAGACCGCGAACCCGGCGGCTATCGGCGGGAGCCCCAGTCGCACGAGCGCGGCGACGCCGGCGAAGTACGCCGGCAGGTAAATGGCGCCGCCGTATCCCAGGTCGCTGACGATCGGTCGGTACCAGATGCCTTGGCTGGCATCGGCGGCGAGGCCGAGCCACACGCCGGACACGTAGTTGAGCTGCGACCAGTGCGGGATCGCCCGCACCAGGTGGAGAACGGTGAACGCGGCGACCAGGGAGCCGGCCCCCACGAGCACGTGAACCGTTCGGCGATCGGATGCGGGAATCAATACGGAGACTCGACGCAGTGGTCCGGGGAGGTGCCGTCCAGCGCGCCCGCGGTGCCCCGGCACCGAGGGCGCGACGGGCCATACGTTACACTATGTCTTCCAACGGTCACCGACATCGCCGGCGGTCCCAAGGGCGGTATTCCGGGCGGCAGCCGCCTGCCTATTACCCGATCTGCTGCACGAGAGGCGCATGCCTGAACCGAGCTCCGCCGAACGAGGGAGTAGCTCTGTACCGGTCGCCGTCATTGTCCTCATCGCCGGGTTCTCGGGCTTCTGCAGCCTGATCTACCAGGTGGTGTGGGATCGCACCATCCGCTACAACTTCGGCGGCGACTCGGTGTCGTCGGCGGTGGTGACGGGAACGTTCTTGCTCGGGTTGGGTCTGGGCGCTTTCGTGTTCGGACGCTGGCGCCGCCGGCCGTTCGCAACCTACGCTTTGGTCGAGATCGGCATCGGCGTATTCGCGGTGGCGAGCTTCTATTGCCTTGCGCCGCTGGCGACGATGCTGGGCGCGGTCTTCAGCAACACGATCGAGGACGTCGAGGGATTGCGAGGCATCGTTGTTTCGGCGAGCGCCTTGTTCTTGGTCGGGCCCTGCGTGCTCATGGGCGGCACGCTGCCACTGATGTTCAACTGCTTCATCGCGCCGGGTCGGTACAGCAGCAGGGCCGTCGGCGTGATCTACGGGGCCAACACGCTCGGTGCCGCATCGGGGATCGTCGCGGCACCGTTCCTCTTGCTCAACCACTTCAGCATCCCGGTGACGCTGTCCGGGGTCGGTGTGGCGAACATCCTCTTCGGCATCTTCCTCTACTTGTTCGGCGGTCGTCGGGAGAGCCTCCCGCCACCGGCCCAGGTGACCAAGCCGGCGCCCTCGACGCGGCCTCCGCGCTTGCTCCTGCTCGGCCTAGCGGCGGCGTCGGGGTTCGCCGTGCTCAGCTTCGAGATCGCGTTGTTCCGCGAGTTCGCCCTGTGGAACCCATCCTCGCCGTATACCTTCCCGGTCGTTCTCATGCCGGTGTTGCTGTCGCTCGCCGCAGGGAGCGTGTTGTTCACGCGGTTCCGCGTCTATAGCGACGTGGCGTGCGTCCACCGGGTTGGGTTCCTCTTCCTGGGGGCGGCGGCGGGCTTGGTGGCGGGCCTGGGAATCGCCTCGGGGCTCGCGCACAGCGGCGTCCGCGTGTCCTTCAACGACTGGAGGCACGGCTATTTCTTCTTCTACTGGCTCGCATTGACCGTGCCCGTGCCGCTGTTTGCCGGCGGTGTGTTTCCTCTGCTTCTGCGGCTGGCATCTGGCGATGGAGAGGAACTGCCGGCGTCCACCGGTCGCATCTACCTGGCCAACGCCGTGGGCGCCTTCGCCGGGGCGTTGCTCACGCAATTCGCCGGGTTCCCGCTGCTGGGCACCAAGGGCCTGATTTGGACCGTCCTGCTGATCAACCTGGGGGCCGGCGTTAGCGCGTTGGCACGGACGGCGAAGCCACGCCTCCGTCTGGCCACGGTCCTGGCGGCGGTGCTCGCCGTGCTGCCGTTGCTCGCGCCGAACCAACTGTGGGCGGTGTACGTCTGGGGGACGCGCGCCGAGGACGTGGACGCCGTGGAGGGTGTCACGGGGGTCGCGACCATCGAGTGGTCCGACAACGGCTCGATCGGCGAGGTCAACGTCAACGGGCAGCTGATGTCGGGCCTGCCGGACGACCCCAAGCACCTCCGGTTGTCGAGCTTCGTCTTGGCGCTGGAACAGCCGACGCGGATTCTGGTGCTCGGCTTGGGCGGCGGTGGCACCGTGCGGGAGATCGTCGAAGACCATCGGGTGCGCCGAGTGGACGTTGTCGACTGGTCGTACGAGCTGCCCCGCCTTCTTGCGACGCCGCGGGCGAGGAGCATCCTGAGGGGCGCGCTGGAAGATCCAAAGGTACGGATCTTCCGTTGCGATGCGCGCGTCGCGGTGGCGTTATACGCCGACGATTCGTTCGATGTCATCGTCGACAATCTGGCGCGCGGCGACTGGGTGGGTGCGACGACGGTCAAGTCCTCGCAGTTCTATCGGGAGGTCAAACGCCTGTTGGGCGACGGGGGAGTGTTTGTGTACGACGCGAACTTCTCCGACCAAGACCAGCGGCGCGCGAACCTCGCCGCGTTGCTCGCCAACTTCGCGTTCGTCTACGAGCACGATTCCGTCCTGGTCTT
>PVBE010035554.1_pt1 | contig 10368 bp, 7 predicted proteins | sample 1631181 | NCBI WGS metagenome assembly PVBE01 (sample SAMN08397723, study PRJNA350692) | Marine metagenome, whole genome shotgun sequencing project. | isolation source: water | place: Pacific Ocean | collected 2012-04 | reverse complement strand
GGCACCCACGCCGCAGCCGATTGGCAACTGACGAACGAAGAGGTCTCGCAAATAGAGCAGATCCTATCGACCACCAGCGAGATCTGACTCCGAATTAAAAGTCCCTCGGAGTCGTGACTATCAAGCCTGACATTTTCCCCCACGCTCCTATCCCCCACGGCTACCCCTCATGCCGCGATCACGGTAGACTGATCGGGCGATTAGGCGAGACGCCAGGTCAAAAGACAAATAACCGTGCGTCGGCATCCACATTATCAATGCTTAGGAGGCGGTCCTTTGAAAAATTCTTTCATCCAGACTTTGATTGTCCTGCTCATCGGTTGCTGGCTTATGCCGTCTGATCGGCTTTACGGGGAAACCACCAAAAAGAATGAGAGAACAACTGTGAAACAACAAGATTGGGGGACTGCGGACGGTAAAAAGGTATTTCTTTACACGCTTGAGAGCAAAAGCGGTATTGTTTGCAAGCTCACGAATTGGGGTGCCACGATCACTGAACTACATGTACCCGACAGAGACGGTAAGGCGGACGACATCGTACTGGGTTACGAATCGTTGGCGCGTTGGCTCGATAGTGACGGAAAAGGCAGCCCGAACCCCGCCTACATGGGCTGCACCGTGGGGCGCGTTTGCAACCGGATTGATGATGGTCAGTTCGAATTAGACGGAAAGAAATACCAACTTGCCACTAACAATGATCCCAATCACCTGCACGGTGGAAACGTGGGTTGGGACAAGAAGGTTTGGAATAGTGAACCGGTTGAGAATGCAGATGGAGCCGGAGTGAAATTCACGCTCACTAGCCCGGACGGCGATGAAAATTATCCCGGCGAGGTTGAGGCGTCGGCCACTTACTTTCTCACCAATGATGGTGATTTAACGGCTGAGTATTCCGCAACCAGCGACCAAAAGACCCCGGTCAATATGACAAACCACAGTTACTTCAACCTGAAGGGACAGGGCGAAGGGACCATTCTCGATCACCAACTCAAACTTGAGTCCGATAGTCAAACTACCTTTGACGACACTGGAATTCCAACGGGAAAGATCGATAGCGTGAAAGGCACGCCGCTCGACTTCACCACGCCCCGAGCTATCGGCGAGCGGATTGCAGTGTTGACGGGCGATCCCGGCGGCTATGATCACAATTTTGTGTTGCGGGACGAGAAGGTGAGCGAACCGCAGTTGGCCGCAACGCTATATGACCCCGAAACGGGACGGGAGTTGAAAATTTATACTACCGAAGTGGGGATTCAATTCTACTCCGGAAACTATCTCGACGGGGGGCTGACGGGGAAAGACGGCAAGGTCTATCACAAGCATTATGGACTGTGCCTCGAACCACAATTCCACCCTGACTCGATCAACCAGTCGCATTTTCCGGACTCGGTGCTCAATCCGGGGGAAACCTACTCCCACAAGTGCATCTACAAGTTCGACGCGCGTTAAGCGGAATTGCCAGACTCGCGGTGCATCCAAACACTGTGCGATGCGATCGATAATTTGGCGGCGCTCCGCCCGCACCGCGCGTAGCTAGTCGTAGCTGATCAAGCTAATCGTTTCGTGCGGTGCAATACGATTGCGTCCGCCCAGTGCGCTGAGTTCGACGACAAACGCACAGCCGGCAACTTGGGCGCCAGCTCGCTCGATCAGGTGACAGCAGGCTTCCATGGTTCCTCCGGTCGCAAGTAAATCATCCACCAATAGTACCCGCTGTCCCGGTTCCACCCCATCGATGTGAATTTCAAGCGTATCAGTTCCGTATTCCAACTGGTAACGAAAAGCATGTGTATCAAAGGGAAGTTTCCCAGGCTTACGCACCGGTACAAATCCCGCATTGATTTTCATGGCCAGCGGAGTGGCAAAGATAAAACCCCTCGCCTCAGCCGCGGCCACCACGTCGATTTCTAGGCCTTTGACTTGCTCGGCGAGTTGCTCGATGGTGACGCGGAACGCTTCGGCAGATGCCAGCAGCGGCGTAATATCCCGATACAGAATCCCTGGTTTTGGAAAATCGGGGATCGAACGGATATAGTCTTCGAGCTTGAGTGCCTGCGGTTCATTCATGGGCCCAAGTATAGACCTTGAACACAACCAGCAAAAGGGACAGCACCCGTGGTTCACCTACGATCGACAGGTGGTCCCCCATCCGCAATCGACTACCCGGTCCCCTGTAAATTGGCGTGCAATCGACCGAGTGCCTCGGTTTCGATCTGGCGGACCCGTTCTCGAGTTAAACTCAGTGCTTCGCCAATTTCTTTGAGCGTGTGTGGTTCACGGTCATCAAGACCGAAACGCATCCGCAACACAGTTGCCTCGCGCGGGTCCATTTCGTCAAGCAACTGTAATGCGTGCTCCAGGGTATCTGTCTCCAACATCACATCTTCGGGATTTTTCAGTCGCTCATCCTCGACCATTTCTCCCAGCGACCAGCCCGCCTCCGGTTGGTCGGATTGCGGTGTCGAATGATAAATGCGAATGGCCTTTTTAACAATCGGAAGCTTCTTTTTCGGCAAGCCAAGAACGCGGGCTACCTCCTCATGCGTCGGCGCCCGGCGGAGTTCTTCGGTCAAGCGAACCGATGCACGTCGCCACTTCGAGAGCAATTCGACCATGTAGGCCGGAATCCGGATCGTTTTTGCCGAGTTTATCAGGGCCCGTTTGATCGATTGCTTGATCCAATAGCTGGCATACGTCGAGAACCGCGTCCCCATGGTTGGATCAAAACCTTCCACCGCGCGTAACAAGCCAAGATTGCCCTCTTCGATCAGGTCGGGAAGCGGAAGACCCTTGTTGGTGTAACCACGTGCAATATTAACAACCAATCTTAGGTTTGCCCGAACCATGTGATCTCTTGCGAGCACGTCACCCTGACCAATTGCCACGGCTAAATCCTTCTCCTGTTCTGCAGAGAGAAGGTCGGTTTGATTGATTTCTCGGAGGTAAGTCTCCAAGGGAGCTTGCGGGGGTGAATCGGCAGAGGAGAGCCTGGGGCTCTTGGTTTTGAGTGTTGGCATGTTTTACTGCTCGGGTTGGCTTTGCTTCTTGGATAGAACAAGTTATCGACGGAGAGTGCAACGATTCTGTAATCCAGCGGAAATAGGAGCGAGCATCGGAGTTGTAATTTTCCTACAGCTTGTAGGGGAAAGGAGGACTGCCGCGCAGCGACAGTTGCTTCGAGAGTGCGATCAAGACCCAGAATACGCTTCGGGGCGCGGACCAATATCGCAAAATAAGATAGCGATCTGCCGCTGATAGCGGTCGTGACGATTATCCGGGCACGGCGACAACGGCGTAGCAAGCGCGGGTTAAGCGCAGGTTAAGCGCAAGTTACGTGCGAGTTACGCAGGTCTGCTACTCGCTAGGGGTTTCGCCGGTATCGATCAGCGGACCTGTGGAATCGCCGATACCACCCTTCAGTGGTTCGGTCGATTTGGGCGGAGCCGACGATTCCTCGGAAGCGGCGGCTTCATGCTCGGCACGCAAAGCTTCGATATCGCCCGAACGGCGTGAAAGGCCGATTTTACGCTCCTCGACATCGACCCGCAGAATGCGGACTTCGATTTCCTCACCTTCCTTGACGACCGTTTCAGGATTTTCCACCTTTTCATCCGAAAGTTCGGAAATGTGCAGTAACCCTTCGAGTCCGTTTTCCAGGCCCACAAAAACTCCAAAGTTAGTGAGTTTGGTAACCGTGCCGGTTACGGTCTGTCCCGGTTCATATTTCTGAGGAATTTCTGTCTCCCAGGGATCTTCACTCAGCTGTTTAATTCCCAAGGCAATTCGTCGACGCTGCTGATCTACCGAAAGCACCTTGCATTCGATTTCTTGACCCTTTTCAAGCACCTCACTCGGATGGCTTACCTTGCGGGTCCACGACATGTCACTCACGTGCAGCAGCCCATCGATGCCCTCTTCAATTTCGATGAATGCACCATAATTTGTGAGATTTCGTACCCGGCCTTTGATCATGCTCTCGGGCGGATAATTATCGGCGACCTTATCCCAGGGATTTGCCTGGGTCTGCTTCATACCGAGTGAAATCTCTTGTTTCTCTTCGTTGATTCCCAGCACAACCACTTCAATCGCTTCACCGATCGAGACCAACTCGTTGGGATGGTTAATGCGACGGGTCCACGACATCTCGCTGATGTGTACCAAACCTTCGATGCCATCCTCAAGCTTTACAAAGGCCCCGTAACTCATGACGTTGACAACGGTTCCTTCGATGACGCCGTTTACCGGATATTTTTTGGCCACATCGTCCCAAGGACTCGACGTCTTCTGCTTGAGCCCCAGGGCAATTTTTTCTTTCTCATAATCGATGTTCAGAATCTGAACTTCGATTTCCTGATCGATGGCAGTCATTTCGGAGGGGTGTCCAATCCGACCCCAACTCATGTCGGTGATGTGCAACAGGCCGTCGAGGCCCCCAAGATCTACGAAGGCACCGAAGTCCGCAATATTTTTGACCACACCTTTTCGCAGTTGACCAATTTCCAACTCTTGCAGCAGTTTGGTTTTTTTCTCTTGACGTTCATCTTCGATAAGTGACCGACGCGAAACGACAATGTTACGGCGGGCATCATCGATTTTGAGCACTTTGCATTCGATCGATTTGCCAATGTATTCACCAATGTCCGCCGGTCGACGAATATCGACCTGACTGGCCGGGAGAAACACATTCACTCCGATGTCGACGAGCAAACCGCCTTTGATCTTGCGATTGACCATGCCACTGACAACATCTCCCTCATTCACGGTGGACATGACCTTTTCCCACTCGCGAATACGCTTGGCCTTGCGTTTGCTCAATTGGAGCATGCCCTGGAAACCTTCATTGAGGCCCGAGACACCTTCGACGTCCTCGATGAGAACATCAACTTGTTCCCCTACTACCGGTTCTTCATCGTCTTCTTCCCATTCACTCCGCGGAATGATTCCCTCGCTCTTGTACCCTACATCAACCAGCACAAACTCAGAATCGACCCGAAGAATGTTCCCGGTGACTATCTGGTTTACATCCAGTTCGTCTCCAGGGGCAAAGAGCTCTTCTGTGCTCTGATCACCCATTGCGGTTTGAATTTCCGCTTCCCAATCTTCAATATCTGCGTCGATTCCTCGGATAAGATTTCGGTTGACCATGCCATGTGCTAAGGGGTTGCTTGCTGCCGGATACTGCCTAAGTAGATCACTACCTGTTAACTAGAAGACAACAATAAGGAAAATGCGCCGGATCGCCCGACCTTGGCACGACGCAAGGTCATCAAACAAACGATCGACATAGGCGAATGATTCTAGAGGAAACCCGGGCTCGAGAAAACCCGCACCGCTCGGCCTCGATGCAGGTATTCGGCCCATTTGACAATCGCAACGAATCCGGAACGAATCCGCAACAAAGGCTTAACCCCCACTTCTCCGGCAATCCGCCTCCGCCGTCGCCAAGCATGCCTGCAGGTCCGCCTCCACACGGGCAATCAGCGCCTTATCATCTAACGCAGCAATCTCTTCCGGTCCCATGGCGGTACCCACTCGGATTTGAATCGTCGCCCTTCCGGGCATCGGTCGAGTGCGGGGCCAGGCTTGATACGCACCGGCAATGCCGACGGGAAGCAGTTTAACCCCACCTCGTCTGGCCAATGCACAAAAACCGGGTTTCAGCCTACCGAGCTTTCCGTCGCGGGATCTCGACCCTTCCGGAAAGATTAGCACCATCTCGCCATACTTGAGTCGCCTCAGTGTCTCTTTCATTCCCGACAATCCAACGCCATCACGATCAATCGGAATTGCACCCAAAGTGCGAATCAGCCAACCCAGCGGTGGGAATTTAAAAAGAGTCTCACGCGCCATGTAATTTAGTTGGTGACGAAAAAACATGCCGATCATCGGTGGATCGAGATGGCTCTGATGATTAGACACGACCAACACCGGTCCCTCAGCAGGTTCATTCAGAATACCTCGCAGACGAATGCGAAAAAAAATTACACCGCCTAGCAATAAACCTGTCTGCATCAGGAGATAAAACAATCGTTTCCACAGTGAGCGATTCATGGCCTGACCTTGCTTCCCCGATATGTGCTCACAAATAGAGTTGCAGTCAATTCAGATTTAATTCTCATGCATCTTTTTCTTTCGTCGCACCAAGACTTCCAAATGCGCAATCACTTCTTCGATCGTCATTCCGTCAGTCACCACCTCTACCGCATCGTCTGCTTTTTTAAGCGCGCCCACTGCTCGATCTTGATCCTGACGATCACGAAGATCCTGCGCTGCACGAACCGAATCGATTGAAACAGTATCACCCTTTGCCGTCCGCTCCACCTGGCGTCTACGAGCCCGCTCCACCGCAGATGCTGTGAGGAAAATTTTGCATTCTGCATCCGGAAACGCAACCGTACCCTGATCGCGGCCCTCGGTCACCACATCCTGGTTCTTCGCAATCGCCTGCTGGCGCGCGACTAAAATTGACCGCACTGCGGGATCATCGGCAACATAATGAATGTTTTGGGTCACCTCTGAAGTGCGAATCGCAGCGGTCGCATCCTTACCATCGATTCGCACGCAGCCCTCACTTAACTCCAAATTCATCTTTTTGGTGATGGCAAGTCGCAAGGATGCATCCTCCAGGTTGCCGTCCTGCATGACGGCCAAAGTCGCTGCGCGATACATCGCACCGGTATCAAGAAACAGGTAACCGAGTCTTGCTGCCAACCCGCGCGCTACGGTCGATTTACCAGCCCCGGCGGGGCCGTCAATCGTCACGATCATCGTGCAAACTCCAATTCCAAAAGGCACAGCTCGCCCGGGGCCAGCTCTAAAGTCACGCGATCTGCCTGAACAACGGGAGACTCGATCAGCGAGAAGGTGTAATCAAGTTTACGGGCTGCGGCAATCGAGCGACAGCAGCCAAACGTGAGTCGGCTACGGCGGCCACCCGTTTCGAGTAACCGAAGTCGAATCCGCCTGTTCTCTTGATCGGGTACAAAATCGACATGCGTGACCATAACCTTGGGGTCACTCAAGTGCAGTAACCAAGCCGAAGTGGCTGCGGTTCGGCTACGTCCCTCCGCAACGCGGGGACAAGAATCAGAAAACGCACTCCAACTCGCCTCTGCCGGCGATGCAAGTTGCAGCCCAAGTTTCCAGCTGAATTGCCGTGTGGTTTCACCCGGTGGAATCAGAATCGTATCGAGTTGGCCCGGTTCGACGAGCGCGTGATAGGGGATTCCCCCCGGCAGCAGCGTCAGCACCGAATCTCCCGAGCACAAATCGAGGTAATCGGGTGATTCAATCCGCGAGCGGAAGGTTCGCTGTCGCACCAGGCCCACGCCTCGAAAAAGTTCGTCACCGGTCCAGGCAAAGCGGACCCCGTAGTATGACTGCCAAGGATTGCCTTCGGGTGGTTCCTCGGGATCCAATTCCAATTCAAACGCAAGCAGCGGAGCGCCGCGACTGATGCCGATCTGCTGGCGAAAATGGGCAATGGTCGCCAACTCGGCATCGACCAGTCGGCCCGTAATCGTCTGCCGAGCGCGGAATGGCCCTTCTGTCTCCGCCTCAATACTCTCAGCAACCATGTTCGAGTAACGCCCCTTTGATAATGTGCCCGGCGCCGACGCCCGTTGCGCAATTCGCTGCGAGAGCAAATTCCCGCGGCGACCGGGCATATGCAGCGACTGCAACGCACCACTTTCGGCATGAAAGTGCGCCTCGCAAAATTCATTACGAAGCAAATGTGTTTCAATCAGAGGTTTCCCAGTGGGTGGTTGCCACGCCTTGCCATCACCCACCACCCAAGCGAAACCCATGGCTGGAACTTCGACGACCGCTTGGCGGCGCCCTTCGGCTTCGGCCGCGGCCTTGACCAAATCTCCCAGTGTCGGCATCCGGTCACAAGAAAGATCAACGACCGTTGTGTTCACTTGAGAGGACGGGTTCAAAAGCAGCACGCCCTCCATCGCCTCATCGCTCGGCCCGGGTAACGCTTTAAATACAGTTTCGACAATCGATCCGGCACCATCCTCCTCATCCGCAGGCATATCGCCCGAGACACATGTCGTGAGCAGATCGAGTCCTCCCTCGGCACGTTGCTTCACCTGCTCGCGATGATTCGCGACCAGCGGGCTGATCGAAGCTGCACCGACGGCGGCGGCCTGTCTGAGATAAGGTGTTCGATAATCATCGGCATCAAATTGGGTCGGACCGGTCATCAACTCGGCATCGCGAAAGCAAGCATCAAGAGTGACAAAATTGCCTAGCACCGAACCGAGGGACGCAATGCGTTTTAGTCGTTGATACCATGGGCTTGTGTGACCCGGGTAGTGGGCGAAACCGATGGCCGCGACATGATCGTGATCCATTGCTTCGCCCAGCTCACGCGGCAATCGCAGCACACTTTCCGGATCTGCCGCGCTCATCGGCAAACGTGCCAAAGCCGTAATACTCGACCCATCGATACTCTGCCACGAGATAGCACCGTGGTAACTCTCGGGGCATCGAGTGCCATCAAGCGATTGATGCAGCGCACCGATATAGCCAAGTTTATGGAGGACTTGCGGCATTTGTGGGTGCAACCCGAACTTTCTCCTCCCGTAGATTTTAGGACGCTCGCCGAGAATCTCGTCATAAACAGCAAGCCCACGATTGAATTCGGCAACGAGCCGCTCGGCCGAGAAGATGCCGAGTGGAGCCTGCTCATCATACTCGCCCCCGACAAGGCAAAGTCGGTCTGACGCGATCGCATCCTTTAATGTGCCTACCAGCGCCGGTTCTTCGCCGATGACGCGTTGCAACTGATCGGCTGTGATCATCAAATTGATTGGCGACGAATCCGTTATAGCGTGGGCAATTTCCGTGGCAGGGGTCGAGGGTGCGACGAGCGTGAGATCGAAAAGAAACGTATCGACAGGATAAAAATGATCCTTTGCCTCCGCTAGCGCATCATAGCATCGACCGAGCATTTCGCGGGTTTCATCTGCACTGCCTGCTACTGCCGCATCGGCAGCTGCCAGTAAGAGATTCGAAAAGCGATCTCCGTCGAGCAGACTACTGTAACGCATCCGCACCGTGAGCACCTCGGTGAGCAGATGACAGAGCCCGAGGGCCAGAAAGTCTTCCACCTGCTCTTGCGCGAGCTTGGTCTGGCCATCGACTGCCTGCAGCGCTTGATCGATCAACGAACGCTCGTTACCCACCTCGCCGCAGTCAATCACCGTCGCACCGGCACCACGCAGCTCATCCACAAAATAGCCCGGCATGTCATTGCGACAAATTTGCGGCAGCGTCACCAGGCTGCCCTCCCAATTGACTTCTTCACCCAACTCGCTCCGCCTCCAGGTAGGCACGGTGCGGGCAGCATGGATCAAAGTCGGATGCCAAAGTGCGCAATAGCCGGCGAGAATCTCATCTGCACTCTCTCCCTCCAAATGGAAAGGAAAGTCATCCAGGCTGTGGCATGGCAGCAGAGTAATGAGTTGTTGGTAGGCCATCGCGTTGCTTAGACGGTTGCTTGGACAGTTGCTTCGAAAAAGTGGCAGAGGAAGCCTCCATCCTAATCCATCCCTACTCTCGGCAACATCCTCGCCATCCGTGTATCGCCAGACCTTGTGGCGTGAGTCGCTTTACGCTGCGCGTGAAAAGCTATGGTCGGCTTCCGAGTTGCGACGCCTCTCAAAGAGCCTGCCGATCGGGCCGATCAGCACAGCAGGAAGGACAAGCAGATCACCCACAAGCGCGGTTCCGAGCATCGCACCCATCAGCCAACCGAAGCGGGCGATCGGGGCAAAGGGGCTGAACGTGAAGACAAGCAGACCAAGCCCACAGATCATGGAGGTCTGAATCATCGCCGCGCCGCAGCGGTGATAGGCCGTAAGGATCGCATCGCGTCGACTTTGACCTCCGCGGATGCCGCGGCCGAAGGCAGCGATGAAGTGCAGCGTGTCATCGACCGCAATGCCGAGCGCCGCGGTCGCAGTGAGCATCGATCCCACCTCGATTTCAAAACCGGCCCAGCCCATCATGCCGAAGACAACCAGTGCCGGGAAGACGTTGGGAATCATCGAGACCAGCCCGGCACGCACGCTCCGCAGCACGAGCGTCATGATCAGGGCAATAATTCCGAAAGCGACCAGGAAACTGTGAATCAAGTCATCCATTAATTGATGCTGCGCTTTGTGAACCAGCGGCACGCCACCGCAATACATCGCCGAGAGGCTGGGATTCTTTTTTTGATAATGTGCAAGAATCGGATCAATGCGACTCTCCAGCGCGGCGAGCAGCACGCCGTAGTCATGGTTCTCGGTAGCCCGCACTCGGGCACTGACTCGCCAAAGTTGCTGACCAGCATCTTCTTTCACATAACCGGTATCG
>PVBE012034663.1_pt1 | contig 10369 bp, 8 predicted proteins | sample 1631181 | NCBI WGS metagenome assembly PVBE01 (sample SAMN08397723, study PRJNA350692) | Marine metagenome, whole genome shotgun sequencing project. | isolation source: water | place: Pacific Ocean | collected 2012-04 | reverse complement strand
GTAGAGGTTGCGCAAGCCGGTTTCTGAGCCTCGGGCACATGCCATCCCGACATAGACCGCCACCCCGACACCAACGCGGTTCCATAGCGTTCAAACGAAAAAGCCCGCTTTTGGCATATCCAAGGCGGGCTTTTCTATGGGTATGTTGCAGGGCTTAGTCCTGCGGGATGACCCGCAGACCCAGTTCCATCAACTGATCCGACTGTGGTTCGCTTGGTGCGTTCATCATCAGGTCTTCGGCACGCTGGTTCATCGGGAAGAGGATGACTTCGCGGATGTTCTGCTCTTCGGCCAGCAGCATGACGATCCGGTCGATACCGGCGGCACAACCACCGTGGGGCGGGGCACCGTATTGGAACGCGTTCACCATGCCGCCGAACCGTTTTTCGACTTCGTCCTTGCCGTAGCCTGCGATCTCGAACGCCTTGAACATGATCTCTGGCTTGTGGTTCCGGATGGCACCGGACACCAGTTCGTAGCCGTTGCACGCAAGGTCATACTGATAGCCAAGCACCTCAAGCGGGTCGCCCATCAGCGCGTCCATCCCGCCCTGTGGCATAGAGAACGGATTGTGTTCAAAGTCGATTTTGCCGGTTTCTTCGTCTTTCTCGTAGATCGGGAAATCGACGATCCAGGCAAAGGCGAAACGGTTTTCGTCCGTCAGACCCAATTCGGCACCGATGACGTTGCGGGCACGGCCCGCGACACCTTCGAAGGACTTGGGCTTGCCGCCAAGGAAGAACGCCGCATCGCCAACGTCCAGACCCAATTGCTGGCGGATCGCCTCGGTACGCTCTGGCCCGATGTTCTTGGCCAGCGGACCCGCTGCTTCCATGCCGCCTTCGACCTCACCGGCTTTCAGCTTGGCTTGGGCTTCTTTCACCGTGATGCCCAGCTCCTGTGCCACGCTGTCGGCGGTTTTCTCGCGCCAGAAGATATAGCCCATGCCGGGCAGCCCTTCTTTTTGCGCAAAGGCGTTCATGCGGTCGCAGAACTTGCGGCTGCCGCCAGTGGGCGCGGGAATGGCGCGGATTTCGGTGCCTTCCTGTTCCAGCAGTTTCGCGAAGATCGCAAAGCCGGAGTCGCGGAAATGGTCGGACACGACCTGCATCTTGATCGGGTTGCGCAGGTCGGGCTTGTCAGAGCCATACCACAGCGCCGCATCTTTATAAGAGATTTGCGGCCATTCCTGATCCACCGCCTTGCCGCCGCCGAATTCTTCGAAAATGCCGGTCAGCACGGGCTGGATGGTGTCGAACACGTCTTGCTGTTCGACAAAGGACATCTCGAGGTCGAGCTGGTAGAAATCGGTGGGCGACCGGTCAGCGCGCGGGTCTTCGTCGCGGAAACACGGCGCGATCTGGAAATACTTGTCAAAGCCGGACACCATCAGCAGCTGTTTGAACTGCTGCGGGGCCTGCGGCAAAGCGTAGAACTTGCCCGGGTGCAGACGCGACGGCACGAGGAAGTCGCGCGCGCCTTCGGGGGAAGACGCGGTGATGATCGGCGTCTGGAATTCTTTGAAATTCTGGTCCCACATGCGCTTGCGGATCGACGACACAACGTCGGACCGCAGCACCATGTTGTCCTGCATTTTTTCGCGACGCAGATCGAGGTAGCGATAGCGCAGGCGGGTTTCCTCGGGGTATTCCTGATCGCCAAAGACCTGCAAAGGCAGTTCTTTCGCGGGCCCCAGCACTTCGATGTCGCGCACGAAAACTTCGATCTCGCCGGTGGGGATCTTGGTGTTGACCAGATCGGCGTCGCGGGCCTTTACCTCGCCATCGATGCGGATACACCATTCGGACCGCACCTTTTCCACCTCGGCAAAGACGGGGGAATCAGGGTCGCACAGCACTTGGGTCATGCCGTAATGGTCGCGCAGGTCGATAAACAGGATACCACCGTGGTCGCGCACACGGTGCACCCACCCGGACAGGCGAACCTTGTCGCCAACGTTTTCCTTGCTCAGATCGGCGCATGTATGGCTGCGATATGCGTGCATGACGGGTCCCTTTCGAGGGCTAGAATTGTTCGGGGCAGGTACACCGTTTGGGGCCGCGGAAGTCAAGAGTTTCCCGTAAAAACGGCACAAACCGCGGGTAAAACCCCCGCGTTAAACCGTAGGGCTGAAAATAGATGGGCCGCCTGCTCCTCCCAAAGCAGACGGCCCTTCCCGCGCGACGTTGATGATCCTCTTACAGGACCAATACATCAAGCGGCGGAAACCCGTTAAAGCCGACCGAACTGTACGAGCTTGTGTAAGCGCCGCAGTTCTTGATCATGACTTTGTCACCGTCCCTTAGGTCAAGTGGAAGGTCAACCGGATTTTTTTCATAAAGCACATCGGCACTGTCGCAGGACGGGCCAGCAAGCACACAGGGGCCGACGGGCTTGCCGTCATGCGGGGTCACAAACTGATAGCGGATCGCCTCGCCCTCGGTTTCGGCCAGACCGGAAAAACGCCCGATATCCAGATACACCCACCGGCGTGCCGCCTCTGCCGATTTGCGCGACACCAGCAACACTTCGGCCGCGATATGCCCTGCCTCTGCGACCATGCCGCGGCCCGGCTCTGCCATCAGGACCGGAATCTCGCCAAAGCGTTCCTTGACAGCGGCAACGACTGCGGCGGCATAGCCGCGCGGCGCATCTACCGGATCACCGTGATAGGCAGGAAAACCGCCACCGATGTTCAGCAGTTGCAGGTCGTGCCCTGCTTCTTTCGCGGCGTGCCATAGCGGGGCGACCTGATCCAGAACGGGGTGCCAGTATTCGGCACGACGGGTTTGCGAACCGACGTGAAACGACAGACCATAAGGCACAAGCCCCACGGATTTGGTGTACTCCAGCAGACTTGGCAGCAGCGAGCCCGCGCAGCCGAACTTGCGGGTCAGCGGCCAGTCCGCCATGGAATTCTCGACGATCAGACGGATATAGACGCGCGCGCCGGGGGCGTGCTCTGCGATTTTGTCGAGCTCTGCCTCGCAGTCGGCGGCGAACATGGTCACCCCGATGGAATGGGCAAAGGCGATGTCAACGCCGCGTTTGATGGTGTTGCCGAAAGAGATTTTCGCAGGATCCGCCCCTTGGGACAGACACAGCTCGATCTCCTGACGCGACGCCGCATCAAAGCCAGAGCCGCGTTCGACCAGCATACGAATGATCTCGGGGGCGGGGTTCGCCTTTACCGCATAGTGGATTCGCGCATCGCCCAGACCTGCTTGCAGCGCGTCGTATTGCACACCCACACGGGCGCGGCTGACGACGAGAGTCGGTTTGTCGAAGCTGTTGTTCCAGATGTAATCAGCCGCTTCGTCATAGTTCGATGCTGCGGATGTGTTCACGGTGGCGGTAGCTGTGGCGTTCATGGTCATCTCCAAAGAGCAAGGAAGGGCGGGAGTACCCTAACATGTCGTTTCAAGAGACGTTACCGTCGCTGCATAGGCGCGGGGTCAATCCGCGGACAGACGGACCGGCCAGAGGCGCGTGCGTTGGCGTCTGTAAGCGCGCATTTACGCTGTTTTCAGATTCGCGCAAGTGGCAAAATACTTGATACGACAATTCGTTTTTCAAGGAGGCACGCAAAGCGCTGCGTACCGGTGAGCGGTGACGGATCGGGGCTATTTCTCCCAATCCGTGCCGATGGCTTCGCGGTCCTTTTCGCGTTCTTCGGCTGCCATTTCCCGCACCTCGGCGCGCTCTTCGGCGTCGCTTTGTTCGGGCGTGGAATTCGACTGTGGTTCCCCTGTCAGGGCAAGCGAGAACAGGATCGGGAAGTGGTCGGACCCGATATTGGGCAAGCGCGACATACGGATCAGGCGGAACTCTGCATCGTGGAACAGATGATCAAGCGGCCAGCGCATGACGGCAATACCCGCATGGAATGTGTTATAGAAGCCACGTCCGACCCGTGGATCAAGCAGCCCCGACAGCCGCTGAAACCGACGGGTGGTGGTGGACCAAGCAACGTCGTTCAGATCACCAGTCACGATCGCGGGCAGATCGTCCTTGCTCGCTTCGATGCCGACCAACGCGATCTCTCCGTCGCGGCCCTTGGTGTCGTGATAGGGCACGGGCGGTTCGGGGTGCACAATATACAAACGCCACATCCGCCCCGACGGCATCGCGACCTTGGTCCGGATCGACGGCACATCATCAACCAGCAGGTCCCGCACCTGCGTCTCTGACGGCTCCATCTTGGACATCATGACCACGCCATAGGAGTTATCCTTGGGCACTTTCACCCAATGCGGGTACTGGTCTTTCAGCGCGTCATAAAGCGCATCGACCCAGTCTGGGTCCACCTCAAGCGCGGCGGCGATATCCGGGTCTTCGGTGCGGATCAGGTCGATCAGACGCTGATATTGCCGATTGGATTGCTTCACGTTTGACGCAAGGATGGTGACACGGTTTTCCGCATCAGCGGCCTGTGCCTCGGTCGCATCCACCGATTGGCGCGGCCAGAGCGGCGTGAATTTCAGGATGTAGCCCGTGTGGATCGCCGCAATCACAGCGAGGATCGCCAGCGCCGGATTGCGATGGTCAGGTTCAAGAAACACCAGCGCCACGGCAGCCAGCGCCACGGTCAACACAAACAGCTGCTCACGGGGGAATGCCATCCCCCGGATCGCGCCGTGCGGTATCTTGCTAAAGGGAAGCACACTGATCGCAGCAACGAGTGCGACAACGCCCCAAAACAGACCGAGTAGTATCGTCGCCAGCATGCATGCCCCCTACGTCAAAAAAAGGGGCGCAGAGCGGTTGCCCTGCACCCCTAGCTCAACACAAGGTTAAGCGGATTTGTTCCGAAGCCGCCAGAAGGGCGGAACCGGATTACTTGTCGTCGTCTTCATCCGCGTCGGAACCGCCCTCGGGCAGCTTGAAGAAACTGTCGGCGTCAGAATAGTCGCCGTGGTCTTTTTCTTCGTCATCCGCAGGGTTGCCGGACAGGGTGAACGTTTCCAGACCTTCGATAGAGGTCGGCATCTTCGGTTCCGTATCCATGCCAAGCGATTGTTCGGTGCTGACCAGACGGCGGCGTTCGTCATCGGTCATCAAGCCACCTTCGGCGGCTTTCTTGGCAGCGGCTTTCTGGACGGCGGCGTCCAGTTCGGACTGTTTGCACAGTCCCAAAGCCACGGGATCGATCGGTTGGATGTTCGCAATGTTCCAGTGCGTCCGCTCGCGGATCGCCTGAATGGTTGGCTTGGTGGTGCCGACCAGCTTGCTGACCTGACCGTCGGAGAGTTCGGGGTGGAACTTGACCAGCCAGTAGATCGAGGCGGGGCGGTCCTGGCGTTTGGACAGCGGCGTATAGCGCGGGCCGCGACGTTTCTCTTCGCCTTGGGCAGAGGCGTTGAACTTGAGCTTGAGCTTGTGCAGCGGGTTCGCCTGCCCTTTTTCGATCTCTTCTTCGGTCAGCTGGTTGTTGGCAATCGGGTCAAAGCCCTTCACGCCTTGCGCCACGTCACCATCCGCGATGCCCTGCACTTCAAGCTCGTGCATTTCCACGAAATCCGCGATCTGTTTGAAGCTCAAGGTTGTGTTGTCCACCAGCCATACGGCAGTGGCGCGGGCCATAATCGGTTTTGCCATGTCGGTCTCTCCTTAAAACGCACTTTCCCCGTCGCCTGAAGTAGGCTGTCCTGCGGGGCAGAACGGTTTCCATTGTGGGGGAACTTGAACGCCTTATACTCGGACCGGCAAAATAAGGAAAGACCTCAATGCGATTGCTGATCCTGTGCCTGTGTCTGTTGCTGGCCCCGATGCCCCGCCCCGTGGCGGCCAAGGGCGAAATTGCAGGGGAATTCGACTATTACGTGCTGGCGCTCAGCTGGTCGCCCAACTGGTGCGTGCTGGAAGGCGATGCGCGCGATTCCGCGCAATGCGACGCGCGCCACGATCACGGCTGGATCATGCACGGGCTTTGGCCGCAGCTGCATCGGGGGTTTCCCTCCTACTGCCGCACCGCCGAACGCCCCCCCACCCGTGGCATGACCGCCGCCATGGCTGACATTATGGGAACGCCCGGTCTGGCGTGGCATCAATGGAAGAAACACGGCAGTTGTACCGGCCTGTCTGCCACCGGATATTTCGATCTGTCGCGTCAGGCCTATGATGCCGTGACCCGCCCCGCGGTGTTTCGCAAGATCACGGGCGACATCCGCCTGCCCGCCTCGGTGGTGGAGGAAGCCTTCCTGAAAGCAAACCCGGCGATGGAGGCCGATGGCGTTACCGTCACCTGCAAAAGCGGCTACATTCAAGAAGTGCGTCTATGCCTGTCAAAAACGCTGGAGCCGGTGCCTTGCGGGCGCGACGTGATCAAGGATTGCACGCTGGATGACGCGCTGTTTACCCCGATCAGATAAACCCCGCACTACGTGCGATCATTGCGGCGTCGGTGCGGTTGCGGGCGTCCAGCTTGCGGCACAGCGTTTTGACGTGCAGCTTGATCGTGACCTCTTGCAACTCTAGGTCGCGGGCGATTTCCTTGTTCGATTTCGCCTCCATCAAGCCGCGCAGAACCTGACGCTCCCGCTCTGACAGGGCCTTTTCAAAGTCGGTTTCTTCGGGATCGTCCTTGCCAGACATAAAGTTGACGGGCGCGTAAATCTCGCCCGCGGCCATAAAGCGGACCGCGTTGACCAGTGATTTCGCAGGCAGCGTCTTGGGCAGGAAACCGATCGCGCCCATGGCCAGCGCCTGTTCCGCGATCAACCGCGTTGCCGTGCCCGAAATCAGACCGACAGGCTTTTCCTCGTTGGCTTTCATGACCTTAGGCAGCGCCTCAAGCCCCTTCATGCCGGGCATCGTATAGTCGAGCAGTACCAGATCAAACGGCCCCTCTGCCTCTATCTTGGCCATCGCTTCGGGCAGGTCGCTTGCTGCAACCGTCTCTGTCCCGCCATCGGCGTCCAGAAACATTGCAATCGTTTCGCGGACCATATCGTGGTCGTCCGCAATCAGTATCCGTAATGCCATAAGTTCTTTCCTTCCCTCGCCACCACCTCAATGCTGCTTAAGTAGTCGTAGACCAACTTATGGGCGAATAATAGCACACATGAGGATAGGATAACTGTGTCGAATTTTTGACGGCTATACCTTCGTATAGTAAGAATACCCTTAATCTCAGTCGCTCTCCAAACGGCGTTAACCTAAGGTTGATGTACAAACACAGGGGAAGGATACCGAGTTATGACGTTTCAAGCTTTCACCAAGACAATCACCGCCGCACTGTGCGGTGCCGCATTGGCCACTGCTGTGAGTGCACAAGAAGACGCCGTTCTGACCGTCACGGCAGGCGACATGGAACACACCTATACGATGGAGCAGCTGAAAGAACTGCCGTCGTCTAGCTTCGAGACCGAAACCATCTGGACCGAAGGCGCGCAGACCTTTCAGGGCGTATCGCTCAAGGATCTGATGGACACGCTGGACGTCTCCGAAGGTATGATCGAAGCGACCGCGATCAACGACTATGCGGTCGAAATCCCGATGGAGGATGCGGTGTCCGACGGGCCGATCATCGCCTATGCCAACAACGACAAAGAGATGTCGCGCCGCGGGAAAGGTCCGCTATGGATTGTCTATCCCTATGACAGCGACGTAAAGTACCAGACAGAAACGATCTATAGCCGTTCTATCTGGCAGTTGAACCGGCTGGCGATCAAGTAACCGCAAGGCATGTTTACCATGGCCGATTTGATGCAGGACGGCCCACAGCGCAACAGGGTAAGATATATTCTTGCCCTGGCGCTGATGGTCGGCATCCTGCTTGCCGGTTACCTGGCGTTCAACGTCTGGGACCGCGTGCGCGCCCTTGGCAGCGCGCAGCAGGATCATGCCGAATGGGTGTTCTCGCAGCTTGAAATCGACTTTCTCAAACTGGATGGTGCCGTTGAACAGGCGCGGTCCGGGGACGAAAACGATCTGGCGAACCTGCGCAAACGGTTCGACATCTTCTACAGCCGCACCGAAGTCGCCGAACGCGTACAGCAAAGCGGCGACCTGACCCGCGAAATCCAGAAGATACAAGCGGTTCTGGACACACAGATCCCCCTGATCGACGGCAGCGATGAGGGGCTCGCCGCAGGTGTGCCCGCCCTATCGGAAGCGCTGGCCACGGTCGAGGATATGCCGCGCAACATCGGTCTTGCCTCCATCTCCTTTGCCGCCAAAGCGGCAGAGGCCGAGCGCAAAGAGATCGCGCAGCTGATCGAGATCTTGCTGGTGATCGTGGTGACCGTGACCATTGCGCTGCTGGGGGCGATCCTGCGGCTGTCGCGCCAGACGATCACGCTCAACCGCGCCTCGCGCGAGGTCGAACGCAACCACTCGCAACTGGCGACCATGCTACGCGCCTCGCTTGATGCGGTGATGGTGCTGTCGGTGGATGGCGAGATTATCGATTTCAACGGCTCTGCCGAAGAGGTCTTTAGCATCTCGCGCGATCATGCGCTTGGGCGCAGCTACATCGAACTGCTGGTCCCCCCTAAACTGCGCCATCGCCAACGGGATAACCTCGCCCATTTCAACGCAACGGGCAAAACGCGGCTGGCCGAAACCGGCCGTCACGAGACAGAGATGATCGACGGCACCGGCCGCATCTTCCCTGTCGAACTTTCCGTGTCGCTGGCGCGGTCAAACGACGCGCCGGTTTTCGTCACCTATATCCGCGACATCACCGACAAACTACAAAAAGAGCAGGAGATCATCCGCGCCCGCGACGAGGCGCTGGATGCCTATCAAGAAAAATCGCGTTTCTTCGCGATGATGAGCCACGAGATGCGCACGCCGCTGAACGGCATCCTCTCCGCCATCCACTTGCTGCATGACGACAAGCTGGACGCCGAACAGCGCAAGTATGTCGAAGCCGCGCTGAAATCCGGTGACATCCTGCTGGGCCATATCGACGACGTTTTGGCCATCGAACGCAGCGAGGCCGAAACCAACGACAACGAGTTGCAAGCCAGTGATATGGTCGCGCTGACCGCCGGCATGGTCAACACCATGACGCCACTGGCCAAGACATCGGACACGCGCCTGCATCTGGATCAGGACGGGCTGACCGACACGCCCATCCTGACAGACCCGCGCGCGGTGCAGCAGATTCTGGTCAACCTCATCAGCAACGCGATCAAATTCAGCCCCGACGACGATATTGTGCTTAGCGCGACCTATGACATGGAAACGGACAATGCGCCGATGCTGCATATCGAAGTGGCAGACAATGGCCCCGGTATCCCGCCGGATGACCTCAAGCGGATTTTCGAGGATTACGTATCGCTCGACAGCCGCTACGAGCGGCGCACAGGGGGCACCGGTCTGGGGCTGGGCATCGTGCGGCGGCTGGTGCACCGTCTGGGCGGCACGATCACCTGCGTCTCGGAGGTTGGCAAAGGCGCGCGGTTTATCGTGCGACTGCCAGCAGACTTCGTGCAGACAGAAGCCCCGCAGCCCGTCGCCCAACCGCAGCTTGATACCGAAGACACCCCCGCGATGAACTTGCTGGTCGTCGACGATAACGAGATCAACCGCGATCTGCTTAAGGCAATGCTGGGCCGTCTGGGTCACGAGGTCACCCTTGCCAGCAGCGGCCCCGAAGGCATCGATCGTGCGGCCGAACAGAGGTTTGATGCGATCCTGATGGATATTTCGATGCCGGGGATGAGCGGGCTACAGGCCACGCAGGTGATCCTTCAAGGGGGCGGGCCCAATGCCGATACCCCGATTATGGCCGTGACCGCCCACGCCCTGCCCAACGAACGCGCGGCCTTTACCGCGGGCGGGATGACAGGCTTTCTGCAAAAACCCATTAACACGCGCCGTCTGAAAACCGCGCTAAGCGAACTTGTGATGCCTGCCGCTGACGGTGTCTCTGATGCGGCTGAAGCGACGCACGCCGAGCCGCAGCATCCGGTGTTGAACGCCAATCAGGTGAACGAATTGTTCGAACTGCTTGGTCCTGAAAAGCTTGCCGATCGCATTGGCAATCTGCGCCAACGTGTAGAGGGGCAATTGCCGCCCCTAGCCTCGGCCGAGGACCGCGACGATCTGCAACGCAAGACCCACGACCTTGCCGGGTTGTGCGGCATGTTCGGCGCAGAGCGTATGCACGCGCTGCTTGCCACCATCGAACAGGACTGCAAACAGGGCGACGTGGATAAAGCCCGTGATCAGGTCGCCAAAGTGCCCGCGGCATGGGCCGAAACCCTAGATGCGTGGGAGGCGCGCCTGTCGGCGTAACGCCCCCTGAACGACAAAGGGCGCCCTGATATCAGAGCGCCCCTTGCCTCATATTATTGCCAGCCGCTTAGGCGTTGGCGTCAACCTTCAACACGATCTTGCCGATATGGCCGCTTGTCTC
>PVBE012980499.1_pt1 | contig 10370 bp, 9 predicted proteins | sample 1631181 | NCBI WGS metagenome assembly PVBE01 (sample SAMN08397723, study PRJNA350692) | Marine metagenome, whole genome shotgun sequencing project. | isolation source: water | place: Pacific Ocean | collected 2012-04 | reverse complement strand
TGCAGGTCGCGGCCGACGAGATTCTGGGGCAAAAGGCAGACGAATTCTTTACCGGCGCCAACGCCTGGATCATGGAGAAGGTAACCCGCGTCGACGAGACCCAGGAGCTCGACGTTTTCATGGACGCCGCGATGGAATTCGGCGGCGAGACGCTATCGGTGAACCTCAGTATCCTGCCGCTCATCTCGGGCGAGCAGAAGAAGCTCGGCGCGATGATCATGATCGAGGATATCTCGTCGGAAAAGCGCATGAAGTCGACGATGTCGCGGTATATGGACCCCGGGATCGCCGATCAGCTGTTGGAGGGCGGCCAGGATATTCTCGGCGGCCAGAGCGCGGTTGCCACGGTCCTGTTTTCCGACATCCGCAGCTTCACCACGCTTACCGAGGAGCTTGGCGCCCAGGGGACGGTCAGTTTCCTCAACGAGTACTTCACGATCATGGTCGATTGCATCGCCCGCCAGGAGGGGATGCTCGACAAGTTCATCGGCGATGCCATCATGGCTTGCTTCGGCCTGCCGATCGCCCATGACGACGACGAGGACCGTGGCGTGCGTGCGGCCATTGCGATGATCAGCGAGATGTGGGAGTGGAACGACGAGCGCGCGAAGAACGGGCGCAACCCGGTGGACATGGGCATCGGGCTGAACACCGATGCGGTGGTCTCGGGCAACATCGGCTCGCCCAAGCGCATGGACTACACGCTGATCGGCGACGGCGTGAACCTGGCCGCGCGGCTCGAAAGCGCGTGCAAGCAGTACGCTGCGCGCATTCTCATCAGCGATAACACCTTCGCCAAGCTGCGCGGCACCTACCGCGCCCGCGAGGTCGATCTGGTTGTGGTCAAGGGCAAGACCGAGCCGGTCGGCGTTTACGAGGTGCTCGACTATCACACGCCCGAGACCTTCCCCAACCTGATGGACGTGGTGAACTATTTTCGCGAGGGTATCCGCCATTACCGCGCCGGCGATTGGAACAAGGGCATCGCCAGCTTCAAGGAGGCGCTGACCGCCAATCCCGACGACAGGCTCGCACAGACCTATATCGAGCGCTGCGAGCAAATGAAGAAGACGCCGCCCAAGGGCGAGTGGGACGGCGTCTGGATAATGACCTCGAAATAGGGGGAAAATGATGAACGACACCGGCGTGGCGCTTGGTCCCAACGACCTCGAGGCGGCGTGGAAACCGTTTACCGCGAACAAGCAGTTCAAGGCCAATCCGCGCCTCTTTGTGGCGGCCAAGGACATGCATTACACCACCGCCGATGGGCGCAAGGTGCTGGACGGCACCGCCGGTCTGTGGTGCGTCAACGCGGGTCACTGCCGCGATCCGATCGTCAAGGCGATCCAGGAGCAGGCGGCCCGCATGGACTACGCCACCGCCTTCCAGATGGGCCACCCCGGCGAGTTCGAAGTCGCCTCGAAGCTAGCGCTACTCGCGCCCGAGGGTCTCGACCACGTGCTCTTCGCCAACTCGGGCTCGGAGGCGGTAGATACCGCGCTCAAGGTGGCGATCGCCTATCACCGGCTTAGGGGCGAGGGCACGCGCACCCGCCTGATTGGTCGCGAACGCGGCTACCACGGGGTCGGCTTCGGCGGCATCTCGGTCGGCGGCATGGTCCTCAACCGCAAGTTTTACGGCCCACTTTTGAGCGGCGTCGACCATCTACCCCACACCCACAACCTCGAGCAGAACGCTTTCTCGCGCGGCCAGCCCGAAAGCGGCGCCCACCTTGCGGACGTGCTCGAGAGCATCGTCGCGCTGCACGACGCCTCGACCATCGCGGCGGTGATCGTCGAGCCCATGTCAGGGTCCGCCGGTGTCCTGGTGCCGCCGAAAGGCTACCTGGAACGGCTCCGCCAGATCTGCACCAAACACGGCATCTTGCTGATCTTCGATGAGGTGATCACCGGCTTCGGGCGCCTTGGCGCAAGCTTCGCCGCTGAACGTTTCGGCGTTGTGCCCGACCTGATGACGCTGGCCAAGGGCATCACCAATGCCACCGTGCCGATGAGCGCGGTGATGCTGAGGGCTGAGATCTACCAGACCTTCCTGGATGCAGCGGCGGAGAACGCGGTCGATCTCTTCCACGGCTACACCTACTCGGGCCACCCGTTGGCTTGCGCGGCGGCCAAGGCGACCCTCGATCTCTATCAGGCCGAGGGGCTGTTCGAACGGGCCGCCGAACTCGCGCCTTACTGGGAGGACGCGGTTCACAGCCTTGACGACGCCCACCACGTGATCGACGTGCGAAACATCGGACTGGTGGCCGGCATCGAGCTCGAGCCGTTTCCCGGAAAACCAACCAAGCGCGCCTTCGAGACCTTCCTACGTTGCTTCGACAAAGGCGTCGGGGTCCGGGCCTCGGGCGACATCATCGCGCTCAGCCCGCCGCTGATCGTCGAACGAGGTCAGATCGACGAGATCGTGGGGACGCTGGGCGAGGTATTGAAGACGATCGAGTAGCGCCGCGCGGGCGGACCGGAGTATGCGTCTAGGCGTCCCCAAGGAGATCAAGATTCACGAGTACCGTGTCGGCATGACGCCGACCTCGGTGCGCGAGGCTACGCACCGTGGCCATGAAGTTATCGTCCAATCCACCGCCGCCACCGCCATCGGGCTTGACGACGACCACTACCGCGCCGCCGGCGCCCGCATCGTCGATACGGCCGAAGAGGTCTTCGCCGCGGCCGAGGTCATCGTCAAGGTCAAGGAGCCGCAGCCGACGGAGTACCCACTGATTCGCGAGGGGCAGGTGCTGTTCACCTACCTCCACCTTGCGCCCGACCCGGTACAAACGGACGCGCTCTTGGAGCGTGGGTGCATCGCCATCGCCTATGAGACCGTGACGGACGCGCGCGGGCGACTACCGCTCCTGGCGCCGATGAGCGACGTCGCGGGGCGGATGAGTATCCAGGTCGGGGCCCATTGTCTGGAGCTGGAGCAGGGCGGGCGCGGCGTGCTCCTGGGCGGGATGCCCGGTGTCCCGCCGGCCAAAGTCGTGGTGCTGGGAGGCGGCAACGTCGGCTCCAATGCGGCGCGCATGGCCGTCGGACTTGGCGCCCACGTGACCGTCCTCGACATTTCCATGCCCCGGCTCTACGAGCTCGAGGCGGTGTTCGGGCCCGCGGTCTATACCGTCCACGCGACGCTTGACGCCGTCGAGGTCGAGGTCGCCAGCGCCGACCTGGTGATCGGCGCGGTGCTGGTGCCGGGCGCGGCGGCGCCTCGAATCGTGACCCGCGACATGGTCGCCGGGATGAAACGGGGCTCGGTCGTCGTCGACGTGGCGATCGATCAGGGCGGATGTTTCGAAACCTCGCGGCCGACCAACTTCGCCGAGCCCACCTATCGGGTAGACGAGGTCGTGCACTATTGCGTGACCAACATGCCCGGCGCCGTTGCCCGGACCTCGACGTTCGCGCTCAATGGTGCAACTCTGCCATTCATTCTCGCGCTTGCGGAGAAGGGCCATAGCCGCGCGCTCGCCGAGGATCCGTACTTCGCCGACGGGCTGAACGTGTTCCGCGGCCGAATCACCCATCCGGCGGTAGCCGCGGCGCTGGAGCGGCCCTACACTCCAGCCGGCGAGGCGCTAGGCGGCTGAGCCGGGCGCACCCCTAGGCCGGGGCCATAGCCGCCGCGAGCGCGCGAATCTTCTGCTCGAGCTGCTCGGCCGAGAAGGGCTTGCGCAAATAAGCGCTGACCCCCGACTCCCTGGCCGCGACCACGGAATCGACGTTGGCGAGGCCGGTCAGCATCAGGAACGGGACGTCCTCATCCACCGTCCGTACCTGTTGCAGTAGCTCGATCCCGGTCATGCGCGGCATCTTCCAGTCGCAGATGATGATGTCCACCAGGTCGTCGCAACTGCCCAGGAAATCGAGCGCCTCCTTGCCGTCGTTGGCGGTAAACACCTGGGAGATGCCGAGTTCCTTACACATCATGCGGATCATCGTCCGCGCCTGCAGGTTATCCTCGACGACTAGAACCTTCAGCTCGTCGATCTCGTGTGCCATGGGGTCGTCCTCGCGCGGGTTGGCCTCAGCCGTCGAGCACTTTGCGGACCAGTGCGACGAGGTCCGTAGGCTTGAACGGCTTTTGAAGGAAGGGGTCGTCTAACTTGATGTCGGCGGTCGTGCTATTGCCGCGCGAGGGATAGCCGGACATATAGATCACTTTGGTTTGCGGACGGGTGGCGCGCACTGCGCGCGCGATTTCGGGCCCTGGCCAGCCCGGCATGACGACATCGGTCAACAGCAGATGGATGGGCCCGTCAAGGTCCTCCAGAACGCGCGCAGCGTCGCCGCCGTCGCGTGCGGTGAGGACGTCGTAGCCAAGCTCGGCGAGCGTCATTTCGGCGAGGTCGCGGACGCCGTCCTCGTCCTCGACCAGAACGATCGTCTCGTTGTGCGTACCGGGGAGCGCCGGTACCCGCGCCTCGACCGCCGGCTCGGCCGGCGTTTGCGGCGAACCCGCAGCGCGCGGCAGCGAGATGGTGAACGTGGTGCCCGTGCCGGGTGTCGAATCTACGGCGAGAAAGCCCTTCGATTGCCTGACCATGCCGTAGACCATCGAGAGCCCGAGCCCGGTGCCCTGGCCCGGCTCCTTGGTCGTGAAGAAGGGCTCGAAGATGTGATCCATTAGCTCGGCGTCGATGCCCGAGCCGGCGTCCTGTACCGCGACGGCGACGTAGGTGCCCGGCGCGACCTCGTGGTGCGCCGCGGTCTCGGCATCAACCTCTGCGGTGGTGGCGGCGATCGACAGCAGCCCACCCTCGGACATGGCGTCGCGGCCGTTGATCGCGAGGTTGACAATGGCCTGCGAAAGCTGGACCGGATCGGCCTCGACGTTGGCTTCGGCGTCGGCCGGCTCGATTCTAAGTTCGACGTTTTCCCCCAGCAGCGGCTCAAGCAGCATCTTCAGATCGAGCATCATTTCGCCGAGGTGGATGAGCCTAGGCTCGAGGACCTGCTTGCGGCTGAAGGCGAGGAGTTGGCTGGTGAGCTGGGTCGCCTTTTCCGCCGCCTTGACGACCTCGGAGAGGCAGGTCTCGATGCGCTCGGGATCGCTGGGGTCGCGCTGGGCCATGCTGGCGAACCCCAAAATCACGGTCAGGAGATTGTTGAAGTCGTGCGCCACGCCGCCGGTGAGCTGGCCTAGTGCGTTCATCTTCTGGGTCTGGGCCAGACGCTCCTCGAACTCCCGCCGCTCAGTGATGTCGCGCGAGTTCACGACGATGCGGCGACCGTCGGTATCCTCACGGAGGCCCTCGGCGATGCCTTCGAGGATGCGCCACGCACCGTCGCCGTGGCGGAAGCGGAACTCGACCGCCGCCGGGGCGTGGCCCGCGTCGGCGCTGTCCGCCAGCGCATCGGCGAGACCATCGGTGTCGTCAGGGTGGACGAAGTCCAAGAGATTGTGATGGTCGAGCCGGTTCGCGGCATGGCCAAGCATCCGTTCGACCGAAGGGCTGGTGTAGTGGATCACGCCGTGCGGATCGACAACGGTGATGATGTCGGAAGCGTTTTCGATCAGCGAACGGAAGTGCTCCTCGGAACGCCGTATCGCCTCTCGCGCCTTGCGGCGCTCGGTGATGTCACGATGGACGCCGACGGTGGCGATCATCTTGCCCCGTTCGTCATAGAACGGCACCAGTGCCGATTCGCTGATCGCTGCGGTGCCGTCCTTGCGCGCGAAACCGAGTTCGGCATTCCAATGGCCTTCGCGGCGCAGGTGCTCGACAATTTGCGGCTGGCTGAAGTCGGCGCCTCCGACGCCCAGGATCGACTCGACGCCGCGGCCGAGCATCTCGTCTTTGGCGTAGCCGAACATCTTGGCCGCGCCGGGAGACCAATCGATGATTACCCCGGCGAGATCGGTGAGAATCACGGCGTCCGACATCTGCTCGAGGATCAGCGCCTCGCGCCGGAGCGCCGCTTCGCGCATCTTGAGCTCGGTGATGTCGGTGGCCACGGCGACAGTGCCGCCGTCCTGGGTGCGCTGCTCGGAGGTTCGCAACCAGCGGCCGTCGCGCAACTCGATCTCCTCGGCGCCGTCGGTCTTTTGATGACGCTCGAGGCGCTCATTTACCCAAGTTTCGGCGCTCACGTCCTGGATGACGATCTCGCCCCGCTCGGCGTAGGCGCGGCACAGCGCCTCATAGGTGGCGCCGCGCCGGATATCGGCGGCTGCGCCCGAGAACATCGCCCGGTACTTGTTGTTGGTCAGGATCAAGCGATCCTCGGCGTCGAACAGGACGAATCCCTCGGAGATGCTCTCGATGGCGTCGATGAGCTGGGTCTGCGCCCGCGCCGCCCGCGCCTCGCTTTTCCGGAGCGCCTGCTCGGCGCGGCGGCGCTCGGTGATGTCCGAGGTAGCGCCGCGGCAGGCGACCATTCGCCCATCGCTGTCGAGGACTGGGGTCCCCGAGATTTTACCCCAGCTGGCGATGCCGCCGGGACCGTTTACCGCCATCCGGAACTCGATGTCGCGGAAGCCCGCGCTGCGGTCGAGGAAGCCGTCGATGATCGAGGTGATCGTGGTGTCGGTCGATGATTCGACGAGCAGATCGTGCCAGCTACGGCCAATCATCGATTGCGAATCGCGGCCCGCCAGGTCGCCCGAGAAGTAGGTGATCCGGCGCTCGGCATCGATCTCCCACAGCCAGTCGGCGCTGGTCTCGGCAAAGTCGCGGAAGCGGCGCTGGCTCTCGCGGAGCGCGGTCTCGCGGCCGATGAGCTCGGTAACATCGGTGAAGATCTGAACGATGTCCCCGGACCCGGTGGTGCGTTGCGAGATTCGATACCATCGGCCGTCGCCCAGCAAACGCTCCACCGGTTCGCTCTCGGTGCGATGGCGCTGCACCCGTTCGGCGACCCATTCCTCGGCCCGGCCATCCGCGTCCTCGAAGTGGCCTCGCTCGAGCGCGGCGTGCAGGATCGCCTCGAAGCTGGTGCCGGGAACGAGGATGTCCGAGATCAGCGGGTAGATCTCGCGGTATTTGGCGTTGCTGAGCACAAGCCGATCGTCGGGGCCGAACAACACCACGCCCTCGGTCACACTTTCAAGCGCCTCGGCGAGCTGCGAGTCCGCGCGTCCTCGGCGGTGCGGCGGGAACGCCCTCGACACGGTTTCGCACCAGGTGATGGAATTGCTACTCATGCGAGTATATGGAGATTGATTACCCGTTTGGATTTCATTACGCCCGTGGGACTTCAAAAACCGTTAAGGCGGATTTGCTTCGGCTTGTCAGTGTTTGGCTTTGCGCGGATACTTCCGAGGTGCGGTTCGTGGGTGTGTTGGGAGAGGCGGAAATGAACGAGGATGCGTTCAACATGGAGGTGCGCAAGTTTCTCAAGCGCCTCGGCGTTTCGTCCCAGCGCGAGATCGAACGCGCGGTGCGCGAAGCCGTGAAGCAGGGCGCCATCGCAGGAAGCGGCCCGATCAGGGTTCGCGCCACGGTGGTGGCCGAAAGCGTGGATCTCAATCACACGATCGAGGGCGAAATCGCGCTGGAATGACGGCAGTAAATGTGGCGGCTGGGGCCGAGGCCAGTTCCGGGACTTTCTCGAATCAGTCGGCCTGTGGGTGTTCTTTCGCGAAGCCTATTTCTGCGCGATCCTTTCGCTCACGCTGAACACCGCTGGCTATACCGCCGAGATTCTGCGGGGTGCGATCCGGGCGGTGAAGCACGGCGAGATCGAGGCGGCGCGGGCCTGTGGCTATTCGGGCGCGCGTCTATACCGCCGGATCATCCTGCCCAAGGCGTTTCGTCTGGGCCTGCCCGCCTATGGCAACGAAGTCATCTTTCTCTTGCAAGCCTCCTCGCTGGTCAGCATCATCACCGTCCTCGATCTCACCGGTATCGCGGGGCGCATCGTCGCCAAGACCTTTGTCGTCTACGAGACCTATATTGTCGCGGCGCTTATTTATCTGGCGATGAGCTACACGTTGGTGTTCGTGTTCCGTAGGCTCGAGTTTCGCTGGAGCGCCCATTTGCGTGAACGGCCCCACGATCCAGCGGCGCTGCTACGGGTATGACCCTATATATTGTGCCGAGATTCGGAAACCCTACAACGCCTTAACCCTAGTTGGCACGATTGATGCGTCGGAATCGGTGCATCGCTCCCGATCAATCGTGGAGGCGGTCATGTGGAAAATCGCGGCCCTGGCGGCACTTATCGCCGCCTCGCCGGCAATGGCGCAGACGGTATGCAGCACCCGCGCCGAGTTTATCGACCGGTTCGCCCATCGCTACGCGGAAAACCCCGTCGCCATGGGACTCGCCTCAAGCGGCGGCGTGGTCGAGGTCTTGGCCTCTGAAGGGGGAAGCTGGACACTGTTGGTGACGATGCCCAACGGGGTGAGTTGCGTGGTCGCCGCAGGCGAAAACTGGGAAGCGCTGCCGAGCGCGCTCGCGGGCGCCGCTACCTAGGCCACAACCTTGCCTAGAGTAGCCCCAGAGATTTGAACGAGGCGTGGGTGCCGCGGCCGACGATGATGTGGTCGTGGAGCGCGATGCCGAGGCTCTTGGCGGCCTCGGCCACCTCAGTGGTCACGGCGATATCACCGCGGCTGGGCGTGGGATCGCCGCTCGGGTGATTGTGAACCATGATGATCGCGGTGGCGCCCAGCGCGAGCGCGCGCTTGACCACTTCGCGGGGATAGACCGGCGCGTGGTTGACGGTGCCGGTCTGCTGTACTTCATCGGCGATGAGCGTGTTCCGGGAATCGAGGAAGAGGATGCGGAAGGCTTCGGTCCGCTCGTGCGCCATGCTGGCCTGGCAATACTCGAGCACCGATTGCCAAGAGGTCAGCACCGGGCGGTTGAGCACCTTGCCGCGCGCGAGTTCGTGGGCGGCGGCCTGCACCACCTTGAGTAGCGTGATCGAGCTCTCGCCCATACCGTCGACTTCGCGCAAACGGGCGGGCTCGGCGCTGATCGCTTCGGCGAAGGAGCCGAACTGTTTGAGAAGGCGCTTGGCCAAGGGCCTCTGGTCGCGGCGAAGCTGGGCCGAGAACAGCAGCAGCTCCAAGAGCTCGTAGTCTCCCAGCGCTTCGGCGCCGCCGCGCATGAAGCGTTTGCGCAAGCGCTCGCGGTGCGAGCGGTTGTCCGAGCCCGCCATTCTGCGCGCCGCCGCCAGCCCCGGCGCTATCCGTAGGGCGGGCTATCGAGCCCGGCGGGCGAGGTCGTGAATATCTCGACGCCATCCGCGGTCACCCCGACGCTGTGCTCGAACTGCGCCGAGAGCGAGCGGTCCTTGGTCACCGCGGTCCAGCCATCCTTCAGCACCTTCACCTGCCAGTCGCCGGTGTTTATCATCGGCTCGACGGTAAAGAACATGCCCTCGCGAAGTGTCGCGCCGGTGCCGGGTGTGCCGTAGTGCAGGACGTTGGGCGCGTCGTGAAAGAGTTGCCCGAGCCCGTGGCCGCAAAAATCGCGCACCACCGAGCAACGCTCGGATTCGGCGAAGGACTGGATGGCGTGGCCGAGGTCGCCGAGGGTGGCACCCGGCCTTATCTGCGCGATCCCGCGCATCATCGCCTCGTAGGTCACCTCGACGAGTCGCCGGGCCTTGATCCCGACCTCGCCGACGAGGAACATCCGGCTGGTGTCGCCGTGCCACCCCTCGACGATCACGGTGATGTCGATGTTGAGGCTATCGCCGCTCGCCAGCACCTTCCTGCCCGGAATGCCGTGGCAGACGACGTGGTTGACCGAGGTGCAGGTCGACTTTGGAAAGCCGCGGTAGTTTAGGGGCGCAGAAATAGCGTCGTGGTCGAGAATAAAGCGGTGGCAGAGCGCGTCGAGCTCGCCGGTGGTGACTCCCGGGACGACCTGGGGGGCGATGTAATCGAGCACCTCGGCGGCGAGCCGGCCGGCGCGCCGCATACCGGCGAAGCCGGCCGCATCGTGAATCTTGATTTCGCCGGTCTTGCGCGGCAGGGTGTCGGTTTCATCGGCGTAGGCCACGGAACAAACCTCAGTCTGCGAGCGGTATAGAGCGGCCCAGCCGAATCGAATCGGGCCGCAGGCGGCAACGGTAGCAAAGCATCTCGACGCCCGCTTGCCGGGCGGTCATGTACGCTTCGCGGTAGTCCGGGTCGATATCGCCGGCAAGCGAGAATTTGCCGCAGTCCTCGCGTTGGACGAGATAGAACATGACCGCGCGATACCCTTCGTCGATGGCGCGTGCCAGAGCCACAAGATGCTTGCGACCGCGCGCCGTTACCGCGTCGGGGAACTCGGCCAAACCCGGGGTCCGCATCAGATGCACATTCTTCACCTCGACATAGCATGCCGGCCGGCCGGTGGCCGTGAGGTACAGGTCAATGCGCGAGTTTGTGCCGTATTTGACCTCGCGGCG
>PVBE011631994.1_pt1 | contig 10370 bp, 10 predicted proteins | sample 1631181 | NCBI WGS metagenome assembly PVBE01 (sample SAMN08397723, study PRJNA350692) | Marine metagenome, whole genome shotgun sequencing project. | isolation source: water | place: Pacific Ocean | collected 2012-04 | reverse complement strand
GGGTGGAATATCAGGTGAGTTACGTTGGGGTAAAGTCGAGAAGTCTAAAGCACTTTTGCGCTCGGCGTAGACCCCCAAATTCTTATCGAATGTATTCTTATTGAGAACCTGGGGCCCACGGCTGACCCATGCGTGATTGGCCCAAGTCTGTCCGTTAATGCAGTGACTTAAATAATGATACACGTAGAAGGTTATAGTAGGCACCCAGGGGGCAAACGGTTTCTCAAGTAGTGGCATGTGTTCAAGCTTTGTGGACTTTGTGATTGGAACTCCGAGCTGCTGCAGACACTCAAGTTTAAGTTAGACGAGCACGGTCCGGAGTTCGTATAGCTCTCCGGGTCGTCGAGGTGCAGCTATGCGCATGTGGACTCAGCAGGCGTTGTAAACGCAATGCGCGGCGAGATTGGAATTTTGAGGCGTTTCAGACCTAAACAAAAATATAGTAGCTCGGGCTAAGTGTGCTACATCGAGCTAGGTCGAATGAGCGCAAACCAATTTAAGGAATTCTGCCGCGGGTGACCGTAATGCATTTGTTGAGACTTGAATTGGTCTTGTTGCTGCTCTTGCTGTTGTTGCCGTTGCTGCTGTTGATGCAGTTGTTGTTGCTGCTCTTGCTGCTGTTATGCCGTTGTCGCTGTTGCCGCTGTCGGTCTGTTTGCCAGTCCAACCCGAGATGCCTCTGCGAAGGCCAACGTGAGCCACAGCTGCGGATGTCTCTTGCCCAATGCTGGCGCGTTACTGTGCGGGAAGCTCCTCTGGCAACCCTGGACCGCTTTAACGCGGAACCCAGTGGAAGCTATGATAAATCCCACATGGTTCCGCAAGGCAGTGGCAAGTGTCTTCTGCGGCGGGCGCCGGTTGCAAGCATCGCCAATGGGTTGTGTCTTGTCTGTGTCCGTCTCGTCTTGTTGTTGTTGTGGTCGTGGTTGTGGTCGTGGTTAATGTTGTCGTCGTTGCTGATGTTGCCGCTGTTGCTGCGATTTTTGTTTACCTCGCCTGTCGCCCTTATGGTGATCTCGTTACCTCTCTTTCCTGCCTCCTTATGCTGTGATTTTTGTTCCCTCGTCCTTGCCTGCCTCTCAATGTCTTCGTGGACTCCGCGTCGGAAATGCGAGCTCTGTCGAAAGTGAATGCGCCGAAAATGTTTGAAAAATATGAAAAGGAAAAGGAGCGCCGAATTGACGTGCCGCGCGCCTTTTCCGTTTGGAGTGCCTCTTCCGTGTGCTCCTCTGTCTTCGCCTTTTGCGCGGTTGAGCCGGCAGTTACCGTGCCTTTATTTACTTGTTATCGATTTGTACACTCAACCATACACATGTGCATGCGATTTTGCTGCGCATGGCGGGAGCGACCTGGGTCGCTTCAAACCACACATATTTTGGAAAAATCGGAATCTGATCAGTAAATAAAAATAACAAAATGTTAGCGATTTAGACTCGCGATAAATTTCAGTTGTGTGGATCCATGTTGGGCTCCGCATCTTTGGCATCCAGTGCTTTTAAATGACGGAGGGGTCTATATTTTTCAAGGCCGAAAAATGTGTCCATCCAAAAACGGTCGAAATGGATGATGCCACCGTGGACGCTTGACAAAATGGCGCCCACGGGCTTCCTTGTTGCGATTGCCGTCTGCGACCAATGCATTTGAAGGAAGGGGGGTGCCCATTTTTGCATCCGAAATCCAAGATGGACCTATTACGTAAGATATCAATGTGAATTTCAAGGCGTCCAGTGGGCCACGAAAATTCGAGTTCACCGAGAAAAACATCATCTCGAGAGCAATCGCGATGGAACCAGATGTTGGCAAACCAGCACGAGGGGTCAGCAAATTCAAGTCTTGGAATTTTCTCGTTTGCTCGCGAGCGCCCGTGGGCGACTCGAGACCGTGCTCGATCCGAGGACATCCGCGAATAAGCACACGCCCGAACGGCGGACAGCACTCAGGATTGCTGTTTGAGACTTAAATAAGGATATAGACGGTTAAAAAAGGACTATGGTTTTTATAGCATTTTCCGAAACGAAGGACCGTAATGATCGTAGTCCCCCTCCTAACCTTCCGTACCTACCAGATCCGACTTATGCATGAAGAGTTGGTGGATAAGGATTACGACGAAACCACTGTAATAAAAGGTTCCTGAAGCATTATCTCGAGTTTGTTTCTGAGGAGACGTGCAAGAAGAAGAACGCCGACGAGAAGGCCCATGCACGAATACCCCCCAGAAGCAAGGTAGGTATGGCGCTTGGTGGAAGCAAGACGTCAAAGGCGGAGAACACTGGCCCAAGAGCAAAGACAATTGTAGCCTGTGTACCTTCAGCTGTAGTTGCAGCTGCATGTGCAGCTGTACTTGTATGTGTAGCTGTAACTCTAGCTCTAGCTGTAGCCTGTGTACCTTCAGCTGCATGTGCAGCTGTATTTGTATGTGTAGCTGTGTTTGCATGGGGAGCTGTAGCTCTTCTTCCTTTCAAGCTAACTTTGAAGCTCTTCTTCCTTTTGGAATGTAGCTCTCATTGAAGCTGTAGCTGCAGTTGCAGCTAACGTTGTACTGTGCCTTTGAGCTGTATGTGTAGCTGTAGCTTTTGCAGTGGAAGGTTTTTCTTGAACTGCTTGCGGACGAGATGGCGATGGACAGACTGTCATCGATAGTCGAATGTATCCTTTCCGTGGGATTTAAATTCCGTGGAACCGATTTTGCCACAGGGCGTTCACTTGGTTTTCTGGCGTCGTATGATCCGGCTTTGAGACGCTCGCGTGTTCTATGGTTTTACAAACATTTCTGAAATCAGGCCTCAGTGGCTGCAGCGGGAAGCATGCTTTTTCAAATGCTTGATTCTAAGCTTGATTTTTTAAAGCATTGTTGGTCGCCTGCGTTCTGTCGCCATTTCTGCCGTTGCGTTCCGGCACCATTTCTGCCCTTACAGGCGGTCCGGGAACACCCGGGTCCAGCCATTGTTTTGCTAATTTCGTGTCAGATCAAAAGAAAACATGCATTTCGTCAGCGGGGCAAGGGATCTTCTCTCTATCGCCTTGGGTGGAAAACATCTCAGGGTCTCCCGAGGGCGGTCCGAGGTCCATCCTAGCACCAGCCCAGTTGGTAGGATGGTGCGATCCTAGGCTCAGACGCGAAATCGGCTGGCTCTGTTTACTAACGGTCGCCATGGCGCACGGACAGGCGGCAGCAATGGGAGTTGATTCCTCGAGATTTGCCATTGGCCGCATGATCTCTGGAGGTGCGATGGGCGCCGTCTTCGAGGCGACGCTTGACGGCAGGCAGGTCGCGGCGAAGACTCACCACGCCATACGAGACCCGCAGATGTATGGGCTCTTGGACGACGCGTCAGCAAGGCGCACGATAGCAGACGAGTGCAGGCGCGAGCTATCGGCGTTGTCGGTGCTCAGCCATGCCAACATCATCGCCTACTTCGGCGCATCGTTCACACCAATCGGCCCCGACTTGATGCCAGAGTGGATCTTCATGGAGCGCGCGGCCGCTTCTCTGCACGATCGTTTGCTCGAAGGCCCGGTGCCGATCAAGCGCTATTGCCTCGAGTTGGCCGACGGCTTGGCGCACATACACGAGCGCAAGTTGATGCACCGCGATTTGAAACCGAAAAACATCCTGTTGGCCGACAATGGCGTCCTGAAGATTGCGGACCTGGGCCTCGCGAAGGTTGTGCGCAGCTTGCATTCACAGGCGCAGCACACCATGGTCGGCAACATGGGTTATGTACATCTTCTGTTTCTCCCTTAATTTTAAGCTCGGAATAAGGTCTCGCAGTGTAACTTCAAGATTCGATTCTCAATTTCAGGGCGAATTATATCAACCTTTTCCTTGTTTAATGAACCTTTAGTTTTCGAACTCCGGAAATTCCCTTTCGACTTCTCGACTCGACCCTTCCACACCAGCCTTGTATACCATCTACAAGATACCCTCGACTCGACCTTCTTTTGGGAGGGGGTGTCCCGATTGCAAGATACCCCCAGTTCGCCACCGTCAACGAGACCCAATAGAAGCCCGTGAAGGGTGTTTTCAGAGCCTCTTGGAAGCTCGAAAGTTGCAAAAAGTATCATTATAGTTTAATGTTACCCTTACTTTTTTTTATTATAGTTTGTCCGGATCATTTGCATTGATGGTCGGGACCCAGGCTTACCTCGCCCCAGAAATCCGGGACGACAACATGTACGACGCGAGTTGCGATGTGTATTCCGTGGGCGTCGTTGCCATGGAGATGGTCTTGCGGGAGTGCCCCGAGGCAACGCACGCCGAGCGCCAGCCGCAGATCGAGCGGGCCGCGGTCGCCCATGGTCAGGCGTCAGCCTGGGAGTGGCTGCCATCATCGAGGGCCAGGGCGGCACAGAGCACACCTTGCGACAAGCCACTGGGTTGGACAACAAGCTCCGTTTGCAGCCGTCGAGTGCGGCATTCTACAAGTTGGCTGCCGCACTTGCGTGCGCTCAGGGGCTTCAGGACCACGGAGGTTATGCACCTGCACACGTCGGCGTTTTCGCACGTGACGTCGGTCAAAATGGTGCGAAGTCGTTCCATGCGAGCACGCACGCGGGCATCGCATTAGCTGGCTCCTGCCAAGGTCTCGTACACCTGTACGAGATCTTCGAGGAGCACCGCCCGTGCTGGCTCTACTTCGACTTGGAGTTCGCGAAAGCCTTCAACCTGGATGTCAACGCGAGCAACGTCGTCGAATCGTTCTATTCAGAACTGGCGGAGTTTTCGCGGGCGCCGAACCGCCACGACCGCGGGATCGTTAAATTTAAAATCACTAATAAAAACCATTGGTCTTCACAAAGCCGCTCACATTTCATGAGGGGAATCAATGGTTTGGAACCAGGGATCGAAATTTCGTATGGGAAACCAGTGGTTTCCATTCAAGCTTCGGGCGGCAATCAATTGGGTCATGGTGGTTCTGCGTCCTGGGTTCTTCTCCGGCGCTTTAGGCGTGAAGCTCGACATGGACGAGGTCATCGAGATCGACGCTTCCGATGCTTCGAAGTTTTCGAAGCACGTGGTTGTGAAGGGCATGAAGGCGCCCGCCGAGGTGCGGGGCGCCGCTCTCGCAAACAACAAACACGCACGGATCGTCATCAGCGAGTTCCTTGCGTTTCTGCGGGCCCGAGCCGACGCTGGCGCGCCGCAAGCGAGGAACTTGTTCGCGCTAGACCCCGCCGAGGTCGAAACGTCCATCATCGACACGTCCGTGTACAGCAGGAACAGGTGTTTCCGCCTGCTTTTCTCCACGAAGCGGGGCCAACGACGGCCGTTCACGTTGACCCGAGGGCCCGGTTCACAGAGTCCTGCGATGCAGTTGTTGTTGAGCATGGCGACCTTCGTGCCGGAGGGCACCCCGATCTTCGATCACGAGATTTTGTCTCGCGAGCCGAGGGCGCCGCCTGGCCGCTCTGTTCAGCGCATCGTCGGGGAGCCACGGGTGTGCCTGCTGGAGCCCGATCGGTTTGCCGCGCCTCTGTGCCCTCGTGGGCGTCATAATGGTAACGACCACTCGAGCCGGACCTTCAAACTTCGACATCCTCCAGGTGCGAGACTAAAACTTAGTGCGAAATCAATAATAAGTCTCAAGGGATACTTAATAAGTACGAGATGTTCACGAAAGACGGTTCAGGGGCATCTCTGCCCGGCATACGTGGACTTTTGCGCAATTGACACCGACTGATTGGTACCAATTCCTGGCGGATTTCTGGGACGAGAAGGGCGGCACCGTCGGTACCGCCATCTTCTTCGGCAAGCAGTTGTCCAGGCACGTCTTCACTTGCGCTGTCCGCCGGAATCGTTGTTGTCTTCTGCGAGGCCGGTGGCACAAGCGCAATCACGTCTATCTCGTCATCGACTGTTCCCGGGGCTTGTTCTGGCAGAAGTGCTTCGACTGCGACTGCCAGGGGTCCTCTGAGCGCTTCGAGTTGCCAGCACACCTCCTGCCACCAGTCGGTGAGGTCAGCGACGCCGAGTGGGTTGAAGCATCGCAGGCAAGCATGGCGGAGGCGGAGGTGCGGCCAGAAGTGGAGCAGCAGGAGCGCACGGAGGACGTGGATCCAGCAGAGCTGCGACGCTTGGCAGACAAGGCGCTCTACGACTGGAAGGAGAAAGCTCGTGTCGCCGAGGTAGCGGCTGCTTCCGCGCAGCAAGCAGCGACAGCGGCGGAGGAAGCGATGGTCGAATGGGAGCGCCTCTTGGCCGCAGCAGTGGAGGCCGAGACGAAGGCAGCTGTGGATGAGGCCGGCGGGCGCCAGCCCAGGCAAGCGATCGCAGGAGGAGGAGCCGGCCCGCTCGCAGCTGGTGACCTTGGAGGCGCCGAAGAGCGCAGCAGTGGTGACGGTGGCGGCGTGCCGGCCGCTGCTACAGACGCCGCTACTGGCGGCGAGGGCAGCTCCAAGGGAGCTGGTGGCAGCGAAGGAGGGAGCTGCGCCCCGGACCAGGCCGAGTACTGTCGCGGCACTACGAAAAAGCGAGCCCCCTAACTGTTTTGCCTCAATCGCTTTAGCTTTCTAACTTCTGGCCTTTTTTGCTGATTCGCTTTCGCTCTCTCGAACTAACTTTTTGTCAGCGCCCGGATCCGGGAACTTTCGCTTTTGCGTTCCACTTTTTTGCAGCGCCGCGACAGTACCAGCAGATGGTCGCGTCAGCCGCCGGAGCAGCACGCTCGCGCAAAGCGGCGGCAACGGCCGTCGCAGATGCGGCGAAGCTGGAACACGATGAGCGCTGGAGATTGGCCGAGGAGGATCTGGGGAACCGCCAGGAGGCCCGGAGGAAGCAGCATGAGCAGCGTGCAGCCACCGCAAGGGAGGTGCGGCGTTTGCTTGATCGCACTGCTGCCGGTGTTCGGGCGGAGCGGCGCCACCGCGACGCCTTGGAGATCGCAAGGCTGGCCACGAGAGCTAGGGAGGCGCAGGCTCTGTTCCACACAGCCGATTTGGAGCTCCAGTGCGCCGAGGGTGCGCTCAAAGGAATGAACTTCGACCGCCGCCCTGCTGCCGAGATTTCGGCTCAAAAGGCAGTCGTGGGCGCGGCGCAGAGGCTCAAGGCACGGCGCCGCGAAGCACGGGACCACGCTGCGGCAGAGCACAAGGAAGCCCGGGGAGCGGACGCGGCCGCGCTCGCTGCAGACAACCGAGCCGCGGCAGCAACCGAGAGCGAGCGCACTGCCGTGGACAAAGCGCGACAGGCAGCGTTGAAGTCTCAGTGGCCATGTCCGCCGCTACCGTCGTGACAGCGCGGTGCGCCTCGAAGGCCGGTCGTTCTCATGGCAGGGCGCCTTGAGGAGGCTCGTCGTCGGGAACCCCCGCACCTTCGCACCCCAGTTTCCGGGCTTAATCCCCTCCATGCTAGGGAGGCGGTCTCGGTTTGGAACATGAATAGGGTTCTGTGCCGCAGTGGCCATCGGATTTCGGCGTCGTCTCGTGCACTACTACGGGTCATGACGGGTGTCGGCGCCGCGGTTCCTTCAAGAGAGCAACGCGCTGAAGGGGAGGAGGGCGGCGGCCGAACGCGTACTGAAACGTCGGGTTGAGGAGCTCAAGCTCGCCGCGGCTGCGGAGTACGATCGGTTGCAGGCCAGCGCAGCCGGGCAGCCTTCGGAACACACAGGCTTCGCGAAGACGGACACGCCGCTGCAGTTTGTGCGCATGGAGGCCCGCACGAAAGCAGTGGTCCTCCAAGCTGTCGGCCTCGACCCCGCTGCCCTCGAGTACGCGCCGGCCGAGCTCCAAAATGACAAGAGCGTGGTGCTCAAGGCCGTGGGCATCGACGGCCGAGCGCTCAAATTCGCGTCTCCCGGCTTGCGCGGTGACGAGGACGTAGTGGCGGAGGCGATCCGGAACACGCCGGCGGGTGCGCAAACGAAACTCGGTCGTGCAGCCGGCGGCTCCGACAAGACGGGCGAGAAGGATGCGGGCGAAACCGTTGGAGTCGCCGTTGCTCCTCGCGTCAGCGCGCGTGAGCGCACTTCAGCCGCCAGGGTTGCGACGCCTCCGCCCACCAAGAAGGGTCGAGCCGATGCATCGCCTTCGCTGCGAGTTGGGCGTTCTGGCGGCAAGCCTGTGAAACGCCATGCCGGGCCTCCGGCAGAGGTGCAGCCGAGGGCGTTGGACACGGGCGGCGCTTCGGGCTCACAAAGGTGTGGGCGGTGTGGGCAAGATGGCGCCGAGGCCAAGCCGACGAGGGAGAGAGATTACGTCAAGGAGAAGGCGGCACGCAACGACAAGGCCAAGTGTTTCGACGAATTGCTGGCAGGTGCTGCCACCACTTGGCCTTCCGAAGGGATCGCTTCGACAGCTTTGTATGCGAGCCTTCCCGGGGAGCATCGCAATCTCTTTAAAGGTGTCGGGTATTTCGTGTACTCCTTGCGGAGGAGCAAGCGTTTCGATGTGAGCGAGGACTTGACAGACCCCATCGTATCGGTGAAGTCGTCGTGAACCTCGTGACGCCATGTTGGCGCCGTGTTTGTTCGAGTTTGGGCCGAGTTGTGCGGCGTACGTTGATAGCACTTGTGACGTGCATCTCGGGCATGGAGGTAAACGCGCCCTCGACCGAACTTTTGCACGCACCTTTAGAGATCGCCAATACTTGGCACTTGGCCAACGCGTGGCAACATACTGGGACGGATGCGTTGCATCCGAGTTTGAAAGTCTGAGAATGCCCAATGCGTGGCAAAATGCAGGGATAGATGCGAAGCATCTTGCTTTTGAACGAATTAGCCAATGGCTGTGATTTTGAGCATTTTTGTTTGAGAGTGTCTGGTGCAGCTGAGGGGCGTCGGCTGCAGCAGACGGACATACAGCCTCATACATCGGCTGCTCTCCTGTTTCGCCTGGCGCTTCCCCTCCCTCGGTGGATGGACGCGCGCCAAATACCAATGTGTGTGCGGGGGGATTTGGACACCACACAAGGCTCTCCTTGAAAAAGTGCTGAATTTCTATACCGGTAACTCCTCGAGAGCAAATAAGAACATTTCCGAGACTTCAAGGGACTTGCAAATGTTTTGCTCAAGATTTGCTGCAGATGTCCATGCATTTGCTTAAGATTTCTTTAGATTTCTAAGCTGTGTGTGTATGTCTTGTGTGTGTGTCTCTGCATGTCTGTACGCTTGTACGTCTGCATGTCTGCATGTCTGCATGCCTGCATGTGTGTCTGCATGTCTGTATACGTGTATCTGTCTGCTTGTGCTGTGTGTCTGCATGTCTGCGTGTCTGTAGCTGTAGCTGTTCGTGCAGCTCAATCCGGGGTCCGAACTTGGACAATTATATTTTGAACGTGTTAATGACTTTCAGTTTCAGACGCATTATATATATGATTTCGATGTAATTTGTTAAGAGCATTTTCTAGCTAATAAATTATTTTGGTGTTACCAATGTTTTTGTTTTTTGTGTTGTTTTGTTTGTTGTTATTTATGATATTTTATAATATCTACTGAGTTTTGTTTTTTTGTTATATATATATATATAATTTCAAGTTATTATCATTATTATTATTATCAATTTAACAAATGCTTCATACCCTTCCTGTATTAGGCATACAGCTACACGTAAATCTTGTCATTTACTAGCATTATTGTTTAGTTTCTGGTGCCGTTTTATATTTATTGACAGGTACGTTTTTGCTCATCATTGGTTGCAAACCGCGGACACACAATATTTCATAGATCAGAAATTTCATACTATTCACATCTGAACACTAGAGCTTTCACATACATGTTTATTTAATATTGTATATATTCAAAATTAGCAAAGTTAAGCAACCTTTTACATTTTGTTTCTCACTAACAACATCACACACAATCATCTACTGCTAACAACACATACACTCAACTATACAAAACACACACAAACTATGTTTTTTTTTGATTTATTATTATTATCATTATTATTTTATTTTTGAGTCAGAACCATCTTTGTATGCTTTCATACGGGACTTATGGTTGAGTGTTTACCGCGCATACACAAGTTAGATGCTGAAATGTTCAGAAAACTAAACATATTAATTATGTTTAAACACATTATAGCTTACTATTTTTAATACATGTAACATTTAACATTAAACTTAATTTTATTATATTATAATTTCAACACTAATTTATATTGCGACACATCGTTGCATTAACATCGTAAATATCATTAACCAACATATGTCACGAGCATAAACGTTAACAAAAACACAAAATGAACTCAGAACAAGCAACCTATTTTATTAATTTGTACAATGATCTAACCAATTAATATTTACAGTGCATACTAATTTAATGTTCTTGAGGTTTGTGCACATTAATAAATAAGTCATTTGTGATTTGTTTTAATACATTTAGCATTGTTTTTGTACTCGTTGCTCACGCTAAATTATACGTATAGTTTTT
>PVBE011262456.1_pt1 | contig 10370 bp, 9 predicted proteins | sample 1631181 | NCBI WGS metagenome assembly PVBE01 (sample SAMN08397723, study PRJNA350692) | Marine metagenome, whole genome shotgun sequencing project. | isolation source: water | place: Pacific Ocean | collected 2012-04 | reverse complement strand
TTCTGTTCTCCAAACAGGTCTTCATAAGTTTCCTGTTCAAATGTACACTCAAGACACCCTGCACGTGTAAATCCCATAGCTTTGGCCATTGCAAGAGCTATAGCATTAGCTTTTCCGCTTGGATTCTGATTTACTGCAATTAAACCAGGTACGCCAAAACCTGCTAAGAAAGCTTTTCTTTCTTCAGTGGCAGGACTTTTTGGAGCTACCATAATTACATCTATATCAGCAGGTGGTACAATCTGTTTATAGATAATATTAAAACCGTGAGAACATGAAAGAACTTTACCGGCTTTCATATGAGGAGCTATTTCTTTTTCATAAACAGGACCATGAAATTCATCTGGGAGAAGAATATGAATAATATCAGCTTTTTCTGCTGCGGATGCAATATCCATTACTTCAAAGCCTTCATTTGCAGCTAAATCATAAGAAGCATCTTTAATTGAACCGATAATTACATTCACTCCGGAATCGCGCATACAAAGTGCCTGGGCTGAACCCTGACTTCCATAACCTATTACTGCTACTGTTTTTCCATTCAATACTGACATGTCAGCATCGTTATCATGTAATATTTTTACCATTTTTCTGTCTCCAAATTAGTTTTAATTTGATTTGTTCCTGCATCTAACTATAGATTTTGCTATTAAAGTTATAAGAATATTCATAAAATACTATTAAATTCCAAAACTTTTAAATAAAAATTATGAACTCTTTACTATTTATGCTAAATTATCTGTTTTGATAAATATGGGCTTCCAAAATAATGTAATTAATAGGAGAAAAAGAAATGTCAGAAAAAATTTTCAATAAAGTAGCTCCAGGAGTTCTATCAGGTAAAGATGTTCAAGAGGTATTCAGAATAGCAAAGCAGGAAGGATTTGCCATACCTGCAGTTAACTGTGTAGGAACTGACTCAATCAATGCAGTACTTGAATCTGCAAAAAATAACAACTCACCTGTAATTATTCAGTTTTCAAACGGCGGAGGAAGCTTTCTTGCAGGAAAAGGAGCCGGTAAAGAAGCTGGTTCTCCTGATATACTCGGATCAATATCAGGTGCAAAACATGTTCATTTAATAGCTGAAGCTTATGGTGTTCCTGTAATTCTTCATACAGACCACTGTGCTAAAAAACTTTTACCATGGGTCGATGGATTAATTACTGCAGGTGAAAAACATTTCAAAAAATATGGAAAACCTCTTTTCAGCTCACATATGCTTGACCTTTCAGAAGAATCACTGGAAGAAAATATAAGCATTTCCGAAAAATATCTTGAAAGAATGAGCAAAATCGGAATGACTCTGGAAATCGAATTAGGATGTACTGGCGGAGAAGAAGACGGAGTTGATAACTCACATCTTGACAGTTCAGCACTTTATACACAGCCCGAAGATGTAGCATTAGCTTACGAAAGATTAAATAAAATTAGCCCTAATTTTACAATTGCTGCATCTTTTGGTAATGTTCATGGGGTTTATAAGCCTGGAAACGTTGTATTAACTCCTAAAATTCTTGATAATTCACAAAAATATATTGAGAAGAAATTCAACACTGAAAAAAATCCTGTTAACTTTGTTTTCCATGGAGGTTCAGGTTCTGAGTTGGAAAAGATCAAAGAAGCCGTTTCATATGGTGTGATCAAAATGAATATTGACACAGACACCCAATGGGGTACCTGGATTGGTGTAATGAATTATTACAAAAAAAATGAAGCCTATATGCAGGGACAAATAGGAAACCCTGAAGGCGCAGACAAACCTAATAAAAAATATTATGATCCAAGAAAGTGGTTAAGAGCTGGTCAGGAAACCATGATTGCCAGACTGAAAGAAGCTTTTGAAGATTTGAATTGCATCAATAGAAATTAAAATATCATTTAATACTTTTCTTATAAGGAGCCTGAATTGGCTCCTTTTTTGTTATCTTGAGCTTAAAGTCATCAAATTATTTATTCCAAATAAATTTATCATTTGTCGATTGATCATGTATCCAAAAGTAAATTATTCAACCTCATTGAGGAGTCCAACAAGCAAAGGCGTGAAGGATTTTGTAAGTATGGGTATCAAGTTATATATTCTTCAACTTACAGTAAACAGCAGTAATGCACATCAAAGCAGAGTTTTTTATAAAAACCATTAATGCTCAGGATATTGATTAATTTTGAGTACAATACTGTCCAAAATATCGTTAAGTCTTTTCTGAGATGAATTTAATTCATCCATAGAATCACACATGTATTTGATTGAATTATATGTATCATCAATTTTTTCATTGGTATTATATATATCGTTTTTCATAACCTGCTCCATAATTAAATTTACAAAGACAGTAAATTAAAGAGTTAATACTGCTTTTCAAAAAAATCTCGAAGACATTACAAGATGTTACAAATAAGTGATTTTTAACGTAACAAAGTGATTAAAGAAAAAAGAAAAAAAAGAGTCATATAAGACTCTTTTCATATTTTATATTATATAAGAGTAATTTACATACCGCCATTTGATAATACTTTTTGAAGCTCTGCCTGAAACTCCTGTATATCACTCTCAGTAGGTTCACCTTCTGATTTATCTAAGGCTAATCTACCCATTTGATCCAATATCCATTCAGCTTTTGCGCCTGAAGCAAATTTCACTGATCCATTAGCTACTGAACCAGGACGTGTGAGTTTACTTACTTCAACAACGGTAGAGCTTGGAGCATCATCTGCATTTTCACTTTTTTCAGCAGCTTTGGTTTTTTCTTCTTCAGCTTTTTTTGCTGCCTTAGCTGCTTTAATATCTGCCTTCTGCTTTGACCAGTCAATTGACTCCAGTTCTGAAGCCAGCAGTCTCAAGTCAAAAAAAGTCATTTTAACTTCATGCTCATTCTGAAGTTTTTTTTGTATATCTGAAAGAGAAATTCCTTCATTTAAAAGTTCGCTTACTAAAATTTTAATTTCGTCTTTATTCACACACAAACCTCTTAAATTATGTATTATTCTGCATATTAAAAATATCATAAAAAAACAGGGTAATATACCCTGTTTTAAGAATTAATAACAAATAAGATACAGGAATTATGTGATTTTATCCAATAATCCAGAGTTTATTATTATTCTTCGGTTGAATATTTCCTGTAGAATATTGAATATTCAAAAAAATCAGATATCCTGAGTATCTGTTAATCTAACAAAAAAGAAGCCTGTAAAAAAGTTTGCAATTGCTACAGGATGAACGCTTATACCGACATCTACAATCCATCCCGCTTTTATACCTATTCTCCAAAAGTCAACAATACCGTTTACATAAGGTTTTTTACAAGGACATGGTGTTATTCTATTGGAGTCATCAAGATTTACATAAGGTTTTACTGTGCCAAATGTGTAATCAACCATCTGCTGTTCATTATTTAAACATGCAAAAGAAGCATTATATCCGCTGGAATACCCTCCCCCATACTGACGATTATATCCACTTTCTATAAAATACCTGTCTCCGTAACTACCCCCGAATTGAAACCATTTTGTTAAAGTTAACTCCAAACTGGCTTCCGGTCCAAGACCTCCCTCTAAACTTATAATGTCAGTTAAATCTATCAATCTATTTGGAATATAAAACAGGACAGTGTGCCAGAAATCATCATTTTTCCTCTTTTCAACAATATTTTTCTGTTCTGTTTCAACTTTTTTCTCTTTCATCTCTTTCTCTATTTTTTTTCTAATCTTCATTTCAAGACTAGTTTCTTTAAGAGTACTGTTAAGAATCTGCTGTTGAGATTTTTTATTATTTATATCTTTATCATCGGCAAAAGAATTAAAAGAAATAATACTGCAAAATGCTACTGCAAGTATGGCTGTCAATATTTTTATACCTCTTAACACTATATCCTCCTGAACATTTTGTTTAGTTTTATAAAATTTGCACTGAATAAATCCTACAGAATAATTTTATCATCTAAATTATTAACGAATTATAGTTAATTTTATAAAATTGCCGTTATATTAATAAAAACTTTAACCATGATTATATCCATATTTAAATAATAGTAAATATGGTTTAACTACAAATTTAAATTTGTATAAAAATATTATCTGAGGAGTAAAATTATGCTCAAAGCGTTGGAAAAAAGTTCTAATTTAAAAAAAAGAAGAGGTCCCCTGCTGCTATGCATTATGGATGGTGTAGGATTTGGAAAATATAAAGACGGCGATGCTTTTTTAAATGGATATACTCCAAATTTGGATAATATGTTAAAAAATTGTCCAAATACAAAACTAAAAGCTCATGGTACTGCAGTTGGATTGCCAAGTGATGATGATATGGGAAACAGCGAAGTTGGTCATAATGCAATCGGCTGCGGCAGAGTTTTTGCACAAGGTGCAAAACTCGTTAATGAAGCAATTAAAACAGGTAGAATGTTTAACGGTAATGTCTGGAAAGAGGTAACACGTAACTGCAACTCAAAAGAGTCTACTCTTCATTTTTTAGGTTTGTTTTCAGACGGCAATGTGCATAGCAATATTAATCACCTAAAAGCTATGATGGAAAAAGCAGTATCTGAAGGAATAAAAACAATAAGAGTTCATATTCTACTGGATGGCAGAGATGTACCTGAAACTTCAGCTCTAAAATACGTTGAACCTTTTGAAAAATATATTGATGAAATTAAACGTGACTGTGACATCAAGATAGCTTCAGGCGGTGGAAGGATGCAGATAACAATGGATCGTTATGGAGCTGACTGGTCAATGGTTAAAAGAGGCTGGGCAACTCATGTTCACGGTGATGCCAGAAAATTTAGTTCTGCAGCTGAAGCAATTACAACATTAAGAAAAGAAACGGGAGCAATTGACCAGGACTTACCTCCTTTTGTTATTGCAGATGATAACGGAAATCCAATCGGCAAAATGAAAGACAATGACTCAGTCATATTTTTTAACTTCAGAGGTGACAGAGCCCTTGAAATAACTGCAGCGTTTGAAGAATACGATTTTGATAAATTTGACCGTTCACCTCGTCCTGATGTCCTTTATGCAGGCATGATGGAATATGACGGTGACCTGAAAGTTCCTAAAAAATACCTGGTCAATCCCACGACTATAGACAAAACCATAGGAGAATACGTTTCTGCCACAGGATTAAAATCTATGGCAATAAGTGAAACTCAGAAATATGGTCATGTTACTTATTTTTTCAATGGTAATAAAACCGGTAAATTCAGCAAGGAGCTTGAAACATATGTTGAAATAACTTCAGACATAATTCCATTTGAACAGAGACCTTGGATGAAATGCGCAGAAATAACTGATAAAGTTATTGAAGCAATTGAAAGCGATAAATATGACTTTATAAGACTTAATTATCCAAATGGGGATATGGTTGGGCATACAGGCATTTATCAATCAACTATTATTGCTATTGAATCTGTAGATATGTGTATAAAAAGATTAGCTGAAGCCATTAAAAAAGCTGGAGGCATAATGATTATTACAGCTGATCATGGAAATTGTGATGATATGTATCAGCATAATAAAAAAACCGGTAAAATAACAGTTGACACGGATACTGGAAAAGCGGAAGCAAAAACAAGCCATTCACTAAATCCTGTCCCTGGAATAATCTACGATCCTGAATATCAAGGAGAATATAGTAAAGAACTGGTAGACGATTTAGGTATAAGTTCACTAACAGCTACATGTGTTGAGCTATTAGGTTATAAAGCTCCGGAAAATTATGATAAAAGTATCATAAAATTTAACTAAGAAATAACAAATTTAAAAAGTGTAAAATTAATTAATTAATTTTACACTTTTTTTTTGCAACAAATCCACTTATTGATGCTATATGTTATTCGATAATTCTGTACATTCCAGTATGTAATCTTTATCACTGTATGTAATTTTACTAACTTTGGTATTTAACCATTTTACTCTGTCATTTCTACAAATTAGTCTCCATTTGAACGAAGTAGTTTTGAATCCTTTTTCTATATACTGATACTTAGCTAAATCATCAGGATGACATAAATCCAATAATGTTACATTTTTATTTTTTTTATAAGATTTAACATGTTTTAAATCAGTAATGTTTTCTAAAATTTTATTACTAGAGCTAACAAGCTCTTTATTGTTATCATCTAATATTCGAATATATAACCCCAATGACTCTAAACTTTTTATTAATAACTCTAATTTTAACTTAATTTTTTTCTCATCCGTTACATCATGGGATACAGCCACTACATATATTTTCCCTGAATAATTTATATATGAATCAAAAGTTTCAAGCCATCTTATATCTCCATCTGATCTTATAATTCTAAAAACTTTTTTCCTTGTGTAAGGCCAGGTAACAATATTTTCTACGTGAGAATGAATATGTCTATCATCAGGATGAGTCAAAGTATTTACATAAAATTCATTTCTTCCATTTTTGGCAAATACTCTATCAATAGAGTAACCTGAAATATTTTCAAAAATTTCTTTGCTAAAGAAAATAAATTTTTTTAATTTATAGTCGTAGATGGAGAAAATATGTGCAGTTGAATTCATCGATGCCTCAAGTAATTCTCGCCATTTTTCAGCTTCTTTTCTATCGCTGATATCTAAAAAAGTTCCAATTATTCCAATGATTTTATGTTCTCTGTTTAAAACAGGTATTTTTGAATATAATCCCCATTTTTTTTTCCTCGAACCAGGGATATAATCCTCAATATTAAGAACAGCATTACCTGAGCTTAATACTTCTTCATCCTGAAGTTGATTGAAGTTTGCTTCTTTTATTGAGAAAAAATCTTTATCTTTTTTCCCTTCTGCATTATATGAAATTGGCAATGAAATATTTTTTAAAAACTCTTTATTAGTGACAAGATATTTTGAATTTATATCTTTAATATAAATAATAGACTTCATGGAATCTAGCAGAGATGTAATGAGAACAACAGCTCTATTCAGTTTAAAATCAAGATTTTTTATTGTCATCAGAACTTTTTCAATATCATTATGATATTTATCATCTTCAAGCTTTAATGATAGCCATGATTGAACAGTATCCATTATGCTCTGCCTGGAAACCGGAACTGTATCATGCAATTCTGAAATTTCACTTACCGGTATAAGCAGTACTTGAGCTAATTTTCTGATATTTGTTTCAGTGGGATTTAGTAAACCTTTTTGCCACTTCCATAAAGCCGCCCTTGTTACCCCAATTAAGTTACAAAAACCAATTACGGATAATCCTTTCTGTTTTCTCAAAAGTTCGATTTTTACCCAATCTATATCCATTTAATCTACTTTTACGTATATTAATATATACATTAATATTGACTTACCATTTATTATAGGTGAATAAATAGTTTTTCCAATAAATACCGTCATCTTTATTAAAGTAAATAACAAACAAATTGATTTTTCATTTTGAAGCTGTTAAAAATACAATGGAGGTGAGTTATGAAGAATAAAAAAATTGGTACTATTGGTTTAGGAAGAATGGGTGGAGGAATTGCCAAAAACTTAATAAAAAAAGGCTTTGATGTTACCGGATTTGATTTAAATCCATCGGCTATGGATAAATTTATTGCCATAGGTGGAAAAAAAGCAGATAATATTGATAATATTATCAATGATTGCGATATTATAATGACATGCCTGGAAGGTAAAACTTATATATATGTTGCAGAAAAAATTCTTCTTCCAAAAGCAAATAAAGGGCAAGTTTTTATAGATAACAGTACTGTTCCTTGCCCTAAAACCAGAGAAATTGGTCAGGCATTTATACAAAAAGATTGCTCCTATCTCGATGCTCCTGTCAGTGGCTTCTCTACAGGAGCAGATGCAGGAACTTTAAGAATATTTATTGGAGGAGCTCCTGAAGATGTAAAAGAAAACTTGTCAATTTTTGAAGCTGTAGGAAATCCTGAAAAAATAGTCCACTGCGGTTCGATAGGAATGGGACAGGCTGCTAAAGTTGTACAACAGCTAACAACCCGCTTTACAGATGTTGCAAGAATGGAAGTCATGACTTTTGGTTTAAGGTCAGGCCTTGAGTTAGATATATTAATGAAAGCACTTGATGTTAATTCTAATTCTGATGATCCATATTCCAAACTATGCAGTAAAATTCAAAATAATAATACAAAGGAATTATCAGGAATTATTTCAGAGTGGCCATATTATATTGAAGAAATTAAATCAAAAGGTTTCCGCATGCCGATGCTCGAATCTATGTATGAATTTTGCAAAGATGCGGAAAAAAGGTGAGTAGACCCAGTAGGCAGAGCTGTTCCATCAATATGGGATACCTTAATTAACTATAAAAGAAAATAAATGGTAATAAAATTAATGGAGGGCAAAATGAGAAAGTTTCACCACATTGGAATTCCAACTGAAAATATAGAGTATAAAAATGTATATTATAAAAAAATAAAAGGTTATGCAACACCTTTCAAGGACTCAGAATATGGTGTTGAGTGGGTAAAATTTCTAAAAGAATCTCATCTGCCAGACTTAGTAAAAAATAAAGTCCATATTGCTTTTGAAATTGACAGTTTTGAAGAAGAGCTTAAAGGGAAAAAAATACTTGTCCAACCTTATGACACAGGAGAAGGATTTGCACATGCTTTCATTGAACATTTCGGAATTGCTGTTGAATTAATGCTCTTCACTGATAACAAATAATTTTTGTTATTGTAAACAGATGAATAAAAAAAAGAGCTGTTTTTCGGCAGCTCTTCATTAATCAGTAAAACTATTTTTTGTTAATATACTCATCTTCCCAGATTGGTCCTATGGCCTTCTCTAAATCTTCACCATGTTTTATCATGCCTGATTTATAAGTTTCATCCTCAAGAGCTTCTCTGGCAGGCTCATCAATTGGTTTCGGTTTGTACTTATCAATCAAAGGTCTCAAATCTTTATAATGATCTTTGCATATGCATGGAGTAATCCAGTTTCCAATTTCATCTTTTTCGCGTCTAACTCCATATTTATCCTGCCAGTCACGAATAGCTTTAAAATATGGTGCCTGTAAAACATCATTAAGGTCTTTACCTTCTTTAAAAACATCATGAATATTAACCGGTGAATATGGATTAAAAGCACATGGAGTTATATTTCCATTCCAGTCTATATATAGGAAACCACCATAACGCCCGGCTGAAATACAGCCTTCTACACAGGTACCCCCATTCCAGAAATCAGTAATAAAATATTCTTTTTCTTTAATTAATCTCTGTATATTACGTAGAAGTTTAATACGTTGTTCAGTAGTAACTAAAAGATCTAAAGTATGTGATCTACCAATCGGCATATATTGAAAAACCCATCCATAGGCTGCACCCATTGTATTAAAATAGTAATCATAGATTTCATCGTTGCAAAGCATTTCTGCATTTTCTCTCGTGGCAGTTACTGAAATACCAAAACCGACTCCATTATCTCTAAGAAGTTTCATGGCATTCATTATTTTGGCATATGTACCTTTTCCTCTTCGGCCATCTGTTTCTTTTTCATAACCTTCAATAGAAATTGCTGGGCTTACGTTACCTAGTTCGTTCATTCTTTTTATAGTTTTTTCATTAATCAGAGTACCATTCGTATAGAACATAAATAACTGATCTGAATGCTTTTCAGCTAAATCAAATAAATCTTTACCCTGACTTCTCCAAACAAGAGGTTCGCCTCCTGTGATAACAGTAAAATAAGACCCCCAAAGATTTTTCTTTTGGGTTAAAATTTTATCCATTGTATCCCATGAAAGCTTTTCACAAGCTGCATCATCACTGTTGGCATAGCATCCTGTGCATTTAAGATTACAGAATTTTCCTATCCCTATTGTTAAAAAGCCAGGAGGATACTCACCATGCTCTTTTCTGTACTGTTCAATTTTGGGAAGCCTGTTAAGAAATATGTCAATGAACATATTAAGTCTTTTTCTTTTAACATGCATTGTAGGCGCATTAAAAATTGTTTTCATTGTCATATTGAAAATAGCGTACATTAGAGCATGTTTATCCTGCTGAATCCTCAGAGGAAATTCTTTTCTTGTTTTAAGCTGTTTATCCATCAGCTTTCTAAAAAGTTTAAAGAAAATAACTCTACATGGAGGGATTAATAATATCTCTCTTGTTAACCATCCTGGGATATATGATAATATACGAATAAAAAAGTACAATATTCCCATTGGATCGGATCTATCTACTCTTTCATACTCTGAGCTGCTTCTGTTCATAAGCCTCTAAAATACCCTTTCCTTATATTTTATAATATTAAATTAATTAATTTTTATAATAATTCTATACTTTACATTCAAAATAATAAACACTAAATTTTTAAATAATCATCATTTTACAACATATTTGTATAGCAAATGTCATTTTCAATCAAGT
>PVBE012208038.1_pt1 | contig 10371 bp, 9 predicted proteins | sample 1631181 | NCBI WGS metagenome assembly PVBE01 (sample SAMN08397723, study PRJNA350692) | Marine metagenome, whole genome shotgun sequencing project. | isolation source: water | place: Pacific Ocean | collected 2012-04 | reverse complement strand
TATGAAGAGTTGGAAGATCCCTTTGCACCCACTGAAGAAATTCCGGAACTGCCGGACCCGATGGAAGGTTATAATCGGTTCATGTTTGATGTGAATGAGGGGATTTACGATAATGTTATGGAGCCTGTTGCCCGTGGATACCGCGCGGTAATTGCTGAGGATTTCCGAATGGCTATCAGCAACATTTTTGACAACGCGTTTGCTCCTGTCAAGTTACTCAGTAGCCTGTTGCAGGGTGATTTTGCAAAATCAGGCAGGGTTATTGCTCGAACCCTCATTAATACAACGGTTGGCATAGGCGGTTTGTTGGATGTTGCAGAGCAGGAGTATGGCATTAAGAATGTCAATGAAGATTTTGATCAGGTTCTAGGATACTATGGTGTTCCAACCGGGCCTTATATTGTTTTACCTGTGCTCGGTCCTTCAACCTTGCGGAATGCTACTGGACGGGCAGTAGATTCGCTGATGAGCCCCGGTATTGCTTTTGCTCCTGACATTGCCGTTGGAGTGGCCACATCTCTCGGCGAAAATATCAATGATGCCTCCTTTATTCTTGATGACAAGGAGCAATTGGAAGACAGCGCCATTGATGAATATGAAAGTGTGCGTGACTTTTATCAGCAATATCGTCATGGCCTGATGAACGAATAATCCTTCCTGTCGTTTTTTCAGCCTGTTTTTTCATCACAGAGAAATATTGTACGGGTTCATAAGTTTGAGCCTGCGATAGCATGAGTTGGGTCAACTGGTGCACTCCATGCGCTACCTGTTGGACTTTATTTTTGGCTCCCCCTTGTTTTGTTCTTCCAAGTTCAGTTGAGATTCAAAAAATAACCCTGATTGTGAATAATTATGGAAAGGTTTTGCTTTTTTCTATTTTATATCGATAATTACTTTTAAATCGGGACTGGTATCAAAACTATTGTCACAGGCGGCATCTTCAAAGCGAATCTGGATGCCGCCGTCAGGATCAGGGAATATTTTATGATGAGAAACAGACCATTGGTTATCGTTTTGGTGAAAGCCTGTGACAGAGAATGCCAGGCTGGAAAAGCTTGATCCTTTTAGTACAAATGATTCGTTGCCGTTCTTTGTGACAGACCCCAAAGACTTGCTTCCAACAAACCATTCTATCTCGTATTTTTGTTTATAATCTGCATCCGCGACAGAGTTAAAAGTAGCCTGTCTGTTTTTATAGAGAGAAAAATGGGCAGGGCCGGGAATGCCTTCGCAATTTGTGGATCCGCTGGCAGGCCAGGCGGTGACCCCTCCCAGGGTTAGGCATAAAGATATTATCGCGACAGGTTTGGTCATCAATGTCACCTTAAGTGATAAATGAACCTTCTATACTTTAGTTTAATCTCTCATATTTTTAGTGATTTTGATAGCCCCGCTCTAATAATCCCCCAGGTAATGATCTTAAGCGAATCTTTCCCTGTTGCGGTTGATATAATCCAGCATTAAGAATATATTGTAAAACTTATCTTTAATTTATCAGGCGCGTTTCTACTCAGGAGCCTTGTTTTGAACGAACATAAATTTACCAATCGGTTGGCGAGCGAGACCAGTCCTTATCTGCTACAACACAAACACAATCCCGTCGACTGGTATCCCTGGGGAGATGAAGCTCTCGCAAAGGCCAAACAAGAAGCTAAACCCATTTTTCTCAGCGTAGGTTATTCAGCCTGTCATTGGTGTCATGTGATGGCGCATGAATCTTTTGAAAATGAAGAAACCGCACGCATTATGAATGAAAAATTTATTAACATCAAAGTCGATCGTGAAGAGAGATCCGATGTTGACGCTGTGTATATGAAGTCGGTCATTGCTTTAACTGGACAGGGCGGGTGGCCGATGAGCGTTTTTTTAACCCCCGACTGCAAACCGTTTTTTGGGGGCACCTATTTCCCTCCCGAGGTTAAGCATAACCGGCCCGGATTCCCACAAGTTCTTGAGCAAGCCCACAGTCTCTTTGTGTCCGGAAAAGATGACTTAGAAATGCGCGTCCAGAATATTCTCGAAAAACTTCATACAGAAGAATCCGGTTCAGGAGCGGGGGAAATCACCGTGTACGCGCTTATTGATGAAGCGGTTCGCGTTCTGGAGGAGCGATTTGATGCGGAAGAGGGAGGGTTCGGGTCGGGTATGAAATTTCCTGAACCGATGTATCACACTTTGCTGTTACGCCATTGGGTGAGAACGGGAGCCGATGAATCAATACGGATGCTTGATAAATCACTCACCAAAATGGCTGAAGGTGGGCTGTACGATCATCTGGGTGGCGGATTCCATCGCTATTCCACGGATCGTTATTGGCGGGTTCCGCATTTTGAGAAAATGCTTTACGACAACGCGCTTCTTGCCAGACTTTATATTGATATGGCCCAGGCGACCAAGCAGGAGTTGTATAGTACAGTTCCTCGTGGAATTTTTGAATTCATACTTCGTGAAATGACTTCGCCAGAGGGCGCTTTTTATGCGGGGCAGGGTGCTGATACTGAAGGAGAGGAGGGGCGTTTTTATTTATGGGAGATGAAAGAATTTCTGGACTTACTCGGACCCCGTCACGCTAAAGTGATGGCGCGACACTTTGGAGTGACTTCTGCCGGAAATCTGAGGCGGAAAAATGTTCTTTATCTTAATGAGTCTATGGATTCGGTCGCGGAGTCGGAACAAATCGCGATATTTGAAGTCGATCATATTTTCAGAACAGCGAAGGAAACTTTGCTCGAAGCCAGAGAAAAGAGGGGCAGGCCATTAACGGATACAAAAATTATTACCGGATGGAATGGTCTTATGATCACCGCGTTCGCTTCCGGGTACATGGTTTTGCATGGAAAGGATTATCTGTCTGCCGCTACCCACGCCGCAGAATTCCTGTGGGCAAATATGTTGACCGACTCTGGGTGTCTGCTTCGTATTCATAAAGAGGGTGAAAGTAAAATCAATGGATGCCTTGAAGATTACGCGTATTTCCTGGAAGGATTGATCACACTTTATGAGGCATCGCTTGACGGGGTATGGATTGAGCGCGCGAATCAAATTGCGGATAAGATGGTCGATGAGTTTTATGATGAGGAGAGTGCTGGGTTCTTTATGACAGGTCGCTCGGCGGAAGTGTTGGTTGCCAGACTTAAAAATGCGGCCGATGAAGCCATCCCTTCGGCCAATGCCATCGCCACTCTGTCGCTCCTTAAGCTCGGACAGTTCACAGGGAACAAACAGTACATTGCGACTGCCGAAAAATCTGTGCAGGCTTTTAGGCAGAGTATAGAAGAAAACCCGGTGGCGTATTCCGGACTTCTGGCGGCGGCAGATTTTATGGAATCCTCAGTCACCGAGGCCGTTTTCGTTGGTTCACGTGAGCATCCTACTTTTGAGGATATGCAGGGCGCCCTGCATCAGGATTATCGACCCAATAAAATCGTTTTATGGAATGAAAATGAAGAATCGTCAATTCTGCTTCCCCTTGCCGAGGGAAAATCTTCTGTCGATGGAAACCCGGCCGTTTATCTGTGCGAGAGAGAGACTTGCCATCCACCCATTCAAACGGGGAAAGCTTTGGCAAACCTTCTTCAGCCGCCACCGCAGATTCGACTTAATATTTTTGACTATGACAAACAGATCAAAGACGCGGGAAAGGAAGAGCAGGACAAATTTCTCGGCGTCATGGACCAGATCTTCAAACATTCAGGCTTGAAGTAGTAGGACTGGCACCCGAAGCCGTGCCAACCGAAAGAACATTTTTCGTCTGATGGATCAGCTTGATAGCAGTAACTTTATCTTGAAAAATAATATTGTCCACAGTATTTAAAGATATGCGGGTGGTGGTTGATGTGACTTTTCTCAGATCGAAATAGATATCCAGTTTCCCCGTTGCCGCTTTGATGGTGCGCCCATCGCTGGATTTATTATTATCAATGATCTTGAAGTCCATTTCTTTTGATGCTTTGATAACCGCATTGTCCACTTCACCGATTGGATGATTGACTGTTTTATAGGCGACATTTGAAAACACATAAGCCCAGCCCACCACCAGTTATTGCCAGCGCGGTACATCCTGAAAATAATGCAAGAAACATTGTTAAAAAAAAAGTTTCAAAAATTTTATTACTTTCTCCTTGCGTGAGAAATTCGCGAATATGAATTCCTCCATTTTGATTTCTATTTCTTAGTTGCAAGTTTATAAGGCAAGCTTTATGCCAATTTAATACTTGTTGATTAACGGGTGATTATTCCCGGGCGGTGAATTATAGGAAAGGAAATTATGTGAGTATTTTCGTGTCTTTAATAAATAAACGATAAATCAGTGTTTAGCTTTTGAGTTCAAAACTCTGGCGATTTTCTCCAATGCCCAGTCGATATTTCCCCTTTGAATGATCAGTGGTGGGGCTAAACGGATAACGTGCTGATGTGTTTCTTTGCAGAGAATTCCTTCTGCCTGGAGCGCTTCGCAGAACCGGCGAGCGCCGCCTGCTGTGTGGTTTAGTTCGATCCCTATCAATAATCCTTTGCCGCGTACTTCTTTGACGTGGGGTGAGTTGATTTCTTTTAGTTGCTCCATGAAATACTCACCCAGCGTTGCCGCATTTTCTATCATATTTTCTTCAATCAAAACTCTCAACGCCGCGCGCGCGACAGCACAAGCCAATGGATTGCCTCCGAAGGTGCTTCCATGATCCCCCGGTTTGAACACACCCAGAACTTCCTTGTTGGAAAGAACCGCCGAGATTGGATAGAATCCACCGCTCAGAGCTTTTCCAACCAGTGTGAGGTCGGATTGTATGTCCTCGTATTCTTCTGCGAAAAGTTTTCCTGTTCTGCCGAGTCCGGTTTGAATTTCATCAAGGATCAGCATGACGTTGTTGCGGTCGCAAATTTTACGGACTGATTTCAAGTAACCGTTGGGAGGCACGATGACCCCGCCTTCACCTTGAATCGGTTCCACCAGAAATCCGACCGTATTGGGGGTGATGGCATTTTCCAGTGCCGTGGCATTGCCAAAGGGGATGCTTATGAATCCGGGAGTGAACGGTGCGTAACCTTCTTTGTATTGTGCCTCGGAACTAAACCCGACAATGGTCAGAGTGCGGCCATGGAAATTATTATCGCAGACGATGATTTCCGCTTTGCCTGCTGGCACTCCTTTTTCCATGTAACCCCATTTTCGAATAGCCTTGATAGCGGTTTCCACCGCTTCGGCGCCACTGTTCATTGGCAGTACACTGTGTGACTGCGTGAGTTCACAGATTTCTTTATAAAATGGGCCAAGTTGGTTGTTACGGAAAGCGCGTGAGACCAGAGTCAGTTTCTTTGCCTGGTCATTCATGGCTTCGAGAATTTTAGGATGACAATGCCCCTGATTGACAGCAGAGTACGAGGACAGGCAATCAAGGTACCGATTTCCCTCAACATCCCAGACCCAAATTCCCTGTCCACGACTAAGAACTACATCCAGCGGCTTGTAATTATTGGCGCCGAACTCATTTTCCAGTTGGATAAAGTCTCTCGTGATCATATCCGCTCCAATGCGTGAGTTAACGGTTTAGAATCCTTCGCTTACATTAATAACATGAGTCCAGATGTGGGGAGATGCAATGCAAAATCTAGATTTCAGCAAGAAATACCAGGGGCTGAAAAATGAAAAATCCATTGATAATCCATGGGGTTAGGGTATAATTAGCGGTCTTATCCCAATACAATCATTAAGGAAAGTGTGATATGAGCATCGATGACAAAGAACTGGAAGATTTTATGCCCGCCACAGAGATGGAGTGGTCCGACTCCGCGATTGCGCGAATGAAAAACGTGCCGTTTTTTGTGCGTAAAAGTGTTGTGCGCGGAATTGAACAATATGCCAAGGATAAGGGAACCAGTGTCATTGATGATGATGTGGTTTCCCGGGCACGTCAGGAACGCGAAGGTTCCGCAATTGAGGAATCACGAAAAAAGAAGGCCGCCGGAGTTCAACCACAAGCAAAGGAACCGGAAAAAGAAGTTCAGCGTCAGTTTGTAAATTTCGCTTTTTACAAGTTGGACCCATCGTTCCGTCGTTTGCCGAAAGAACGGAAAGAGGCCGCCAAGAAGGAATTTCTTGAGGTGGTCGAAGAATATGATGCTGACAGCGACATGATTGTCCTCAGCTATACCACGGTGGGTATCAGGGCAGATGCGGATATCATGTTCTGGCGAATAAGTCAGGACCTGGAAGGTTTCCAGAAAATGACCACACGTCTGTATCAGACCGACCTGGGAAGTTTTCTCGTGCCGAGTTATTCCTATTTGTCGCAGACCAAGCGGTCCATGTATCAAGACATGTTCAATCCTGAACATGAAGAAGACCGAACGCACATTATCCCGGGAAAAGCGAAATACCTTTTCATTTATCCCTTCGTCAAAACACGAGAATGGTATCTTCTTACCCAGTTCACCCGTCAGGGAATGATGGATGAACATATTTTTGTAGGGAATAAATACCCATCGGTTAAATTGAACACCAGCTATTCGTTCGGTATTGATGATCAGGAATTTGTCGTAGCCTTTGAAACAGATTACCCGGAAGATTTTGTCGACCTGGTGATGGATCTTCGCGAAACTCAAGGTAGTCTCTACGTTGAGCGCGACACACCAATCTTCACCTGCGTGGCTACTTCACTGGAGGACGCTATCGGCAGTCTGGGTATCTGACAGAAAAGATAGTTAGCTAAAATACAAGGGGGCCGCGACTTATGTCGTCGGCCCCTTTTTTTGTTGAGTTGGACAATTAGTAGCTAATGACGGAATCATGAAAAATAGTTTTAAATTCAAGGATGACAAAAAACCATAATCCACTGAAAATTAAAATTTATCCGGGAGAGACTCAAGTGAAAGGTTCTTTCGATAATGGAAGAATAACAGAAATAAAGCCGACATCTTTTCCGCGCGAGGGTTTAAAAATGGACCACTTGGGCCCGTTATTTTATTGGGCCTAGGTTAAGGCAGAAGGGTACGGGAAAATTGCCCTTCATCCTCATAAAGCTTGCGAAATTTTTAGCTATGCCCTCAAAGGAGAAATTTGTCATTATGATACTCTGAAAAACCGAAGTCGAGTTAAAGCAGGTGGTGTGCAGGTGATGCAAACCGGTTCCGGTGTGTATCATGAAGAAGAGACAGTTGGAGATCATACAGAATTTTTTCAGATATGGTTCGCACCATATCTTCAAGAGGCGTTGGGGAGAGAGCCTACCTATGCCCAGTATCAGCATGAAGATTTTCCAATAGAGAATATGGATGGATATGCTGTAAAAACAATTATTGGACATGGAGCGCCGGTGGCAATAGAAGCCGAAGCAAAGATGTGCGATATCCAGATTGATGAAGAGCACGAATATTCAGGAAATCTGGGTTTTGAAAGGACGCTGGCTGTAATGGTGGTTTCTGGTAAAGGTGTCCTGCTAGAAAAAAATAATGGAGAGGAAAATATTCTATGTGAAAAGAAATTTTTAATAATTCATGCTCATGACGAGGGAGAATTTATCGTCAAAGCAGAATCCGGCCAATCTTTGCGTATAGTGACCATTTAGGTGCCAGCAAGGGTCGAATACTCGCTGTACAGAAATAATGGATGAAAAGGAGGGCGAACAAGTGAAAAACTTTTTTCAAACAAATGAGGTATGGAGTTATCTGATTCTTCGTGTAGCTTTGGGAATAGTAATTTTTCCTCACGGAGCCCAAAAGCTACTGGGCTGGTTTGGCGGGCATGGTTTTAGCGGAACGATGGAATTTTTTACGGGAAAACTTGGCGTTCCAATGATCATTGCGTTTTTAATAATTATTGGAGAATCATTGGGAGCACTGGGGTTGATCGCTGGTTTTATGACTCGCTTATGCGCTGTGGGTGTCCTTTGCATCTTGTCCGGTGCCGTTGTTATTGTACATTGGGAAAACGGATTTTTCATGAACTGGTTTGGAAATCAGGCAGGAGAAGGTTTTGAATATCATATGTTGGCGATTGGCATTTGTTTACCACTGATTATTTATGGCGGCGGTAAATTTTCCATAGACGGTATTATCGCAGACCGGGTTTTCAACAAATCAACCTGATAAGCAAACAACATTAATCATCATTTGCCGTACTCTGCGGACTAATCTTTTTCAATATGAATAACAATAGAATTTCGACCTACGGAATCAGAAAAGTATCTTCGGCTTCGGCACGTCACCATTGAACGGGCGCTAGCGGCAATCTACCGGGTTGATGCCGACGCCCGCATTCACAGGGCGAATGACACCGCATCATGATCTAACATTTCTTGCATCGCATGCCATGTAAAATTATTTCTGTTCAGTTTTGTCAGCAGGGGGAGAAACCGGAGTATTGCCTAACAGGCTGAGGATCTGGTTCAGGGTTTTCTTTAAATCTTTTCGATGTACTACTTGGTCAATCAACCCATGCTCCAGCAGAAACTCAGCGCGTTGGAATCCGTCAGGAAGTTTTTGTCGGATGGTTTGTTCAATGACACGGGGTCCGGCAAAGCCTATCAATGCTCCAGGCTCTGCCAGGATAATATCTCCAAGCATAGCGAAACTCGCCGAAACACCACCAGTGGTTGGATCGGTCAAGATCGATATGTAAGGCAGTCCTGACTTTGAAAGTTTATTGAGAGCCGCCGAGGTTTTTGCCATTTGCATGAGAGATAGAATGCCCTCTTGCATGCGTGCTCCACCAGAACAAGAGGTAATAATGAGTGCTGTGTTGTTTTTTATAGCTCTCTCAATGGCTCTGGTGATTTTCTCACCTACCACCACTCCCATGCTCCCCCCCATATACTTGAACTCGAAAAAACATAATTCAACAGGATGGGTTGCCAGGACACCCGAGCCGGTAAATACCGCATCAGATGACATTCCCTTTTTGCTCGCGGTACGTAATCGGTCCTTGTATTTCTTGCTGTCCTTGAACTTAAGAGGGTCCGTTGCAGAAAGGTTGTTGTCGTGTTCAACGAAGGTGCCCGGTTCAAGAAGCTGAAGAATGCGTTGCTTTGCCTCAAGGCGGAAGTGATGGTCACACTGAGGGCAAACTCTAAAGTTCTCTTCAAGTTCAGCCACATATATCTGACCATTGCAACCCTTACATTCGATCCATATTTCTTCCGCCACCGGGATTTTCTTGCCAAGACCCGCTTTGGATTTTATTTTGTCTAACCAGGACATAAAAATAACAACAGCTAATAATTAATAATGAGTTATTTGACTCAGAAATCTCCAGGTGATCCGGGAAGATATCCTGTTGCGTTATAACTGACTTGGTGGATGCGTCACATTATTTGTTACATCATTTTCTTCAGGTTTTTGAGGTATCAGGAGCTTAGCAGGGCCCATCAGGATATAAGTAAAACTGATAATAAACAGGGCTATTTTTGGAATAGTTGCCAGAACATAAAGCACCAGTATTACGATCAGAAACCGGGTGAAGGAAACCCTTTTACGAAACTCAAATTTTTTAAAAGCCGGGTATTTAATATTGCTCACCATCAGGAAAGCCAAAATATAGACCACAGCTACCATGACACCAGGGTGAATTCTGGTTCCAAACCAGTTTTCAAAAGCGATGATGATAGAGGCGATAACCGCCGCGGCCGCCGGAGTGGGTACGCCAGTAAAATGGTTGCCCCTAATATCTGGTTTGGTCACGTTGAACCTTGCAAGACGCAACGCTGCACAAAGTAAAAACAGAAACGCCGCCATCCAGCCCACACGACCAAATGGTTTTAAAACCCAGGCATAGGCCAGAAACGCCGGAGCCATTCCAAACGAGATAATATCGGCCAGCGAATCGTATTGCATTCCAAAAGCACTTGTGGTTTTGGTCATGCGGGCAATTCTTCCATCGAGAATATCGAAGACGATGGCCAGCACAATTGCCCATGAGGCGACATAATACTGATCGTTGAGAGCCGCTATAAATGCGTAGAATCCGCAAAAAACATTCCCGGTCGTGAAGAGACTGGGTAGGATGTGAACGCCTTTTCTTGGGTTCATGAAAGCCTCCTCCCTCTTAGCTGGGATCAAGATAGCCAATAATGCTTCTGCCACCGCTGACTTTGTCCCCACAGGTTACAGAAAGTTTTGTACTTTTGGGCAGTAAAATATCCACACGCGATCCAAATCGGATCAACCCATATCGTTGACCCAGTTCATACTTATCTCCCTTATCGGGCCAGCAGATAATTCGTCGTGCGATGAGTCCTGCGATTTGTTTGACCAGAACTTTAACCTTTCCGGTATTAATCAAAATAATACTCTGCTCATTTTCCATAGACGCTTTAGGATTGAAAGCGGCAAGAAATTTTCCGGGGTTATAACGTACGTCTTCAATGGTTCCGGCAACAG
>PVBE011273434.1_pt1 | contig 10371 bp, 10 predicted proteins | sample 1631181 | NCBI WGS metagenome assembly PVBE01 (sample SAMN08397723, study PRJNA350692) | Marine metagenome, whole genome shotgun sequencing project. | isolation source: water | place: Pacific Ocean | collected 2012-04 | reverse complement strand
GTGCTTCTCTCAGATTGATATGGGCTGTGTCAGGCTGGAGGCGTAGGAGATCGTCTTGGGAATACAAAACAATGTCCATTTCCTTCTTTTTCTGAAAATGGTTTGAAAAGCAGTAGCTCGCAGAAGTATCCTTAAGTGGATTGGGGTTTTCATATTCAGGTTTTCAAAATCATTATTTCAATAAAGGTGATCGCATGGTGTTTTCCAGTTTGATGAATGCCTGTTCTTCGGCAGGGCGTTGTATTCTGTTCGGCATGCTCGTGTTCTCATGTTGTGTCGCACGAACTGATGAAAGGCAAGACACAGATGCGGCAAGTCCTGATGCGATTGATCGTCTTGGTGATGTGCTTGAAAAACTAGATCGTATTACGGAACGGCTCAATGGATTACCGAATGGTGAGCGTCCTTTTTTTGAACAGGGCATGGATCGCGGGGCGAGACGTCCGGGAATGCGTCGGCATGAAGGATTCGAAGGGGAAGGTGATAGACGGGGGCCAGATATGGAGTGGACTGAAGATCCTTCACAGAGACAGTGGCGTGATGAAAGAGGCCGAGACGTTCGCGCGATGGAAGATCATCCGCATGATATGCCTCAACATGGTCATCCACCGCATCACGGATTTCCAATGGATCAGCAAGTCATGGAATTGATGGAGAGGCACAGGGGAGAGACCCATGCGCACTTGGAGGAGATGAAACACAGAATCGATCATCTTGAAGAAAGACTGATTGAATTGGCTGAGACGATCGAAGAATATGTGATTCATAAAAAAGTCGGTGAGATACCTGACGGAGTCAAAGAAAAAAACTGACCTCGTGTGTTCGACATTACATGTCGATTTCATATCCTTTTCGGTTTTCGCGAGAAAGAAATCTGTTGGCCTGAGTGTCATCAATGATGTGGCGATTGATGGGATCCCAGTTGAGTGGCCGTCCAAGTCGCATGGCGATATTGGCAAGATGGCATATTTCCAACATGCGGTTATGTGACCAGACATCAGAGATTGGCTGCTTTCGGTTTCGCATGCCATCAATGAAATTTGCTGTGTGGTTTTCGGGGATTGGGCCACCGTAGACCTCTTCAATCGCACCCTCTGGGAGAGGGTTGTCTGTGAGGTCTTCAACAGGTTTGCCAGTGATTTTTCCACGATTTACAAAAAAGCGACCCTTCTCACCCTCAAAGAGAATACCGTTGTCCCCTTCGTTGGTGATAAACAAATCAATGTCATTCGGCATCATTGCCTGAATTCTGTATTCAGTTGCAACGTTGTATTGGTCATCGACTGTTGGATAGCCATCTTTGTACGCAACGGGCAATGTATAGCTCAGTGGATTGACTCTACTTGGTCCAGTGTTTGTAGCCCCGATGGCCCAGCAGGCAATATCAACATGATGAGCGCCCCAGTCTGTGAGTCTGCCTCCCGAATATTCATGCCAGTTACGGAATGAATAGTGGCAGTTGCTATATAACGGCACTCCGCCACCATACCCTTTTCGTATTTCTTGGACTGCCCGATAGCGGACTTTTGGGGCGGGTCCAAGCCAAACATCCCAGTCAAGATGTTTTGGGGGTGGTACAGCTGGAATTGTTGGAGATGCTTCGAAGCCACCGATACCACAGGTGACCCTCTTAATGGCACCAATTCGCCCCGCTCGGATCAGAGCAATAGCCTGAAGAAAACGATGCCCTGATTCGGTCCGTTGCATCGTGCCAACCTGGAAGATTCGTCCAGTCTGTTTCACAACCTTTTCAATGAGTTTGCCCTCATCGATCGTCAGCGTGAGTGGTTTTTCGCAGTACACATCTTTTCCGGCAAGCATGGCTTCCACAGCTACTTTAGTGTGCCAGTGGTCTGGCGTGGCGATCATGACCGCATCAACGTCTTTCCGATCGAGTATTTTTCGGTAGTCCTTGTAGCCGTCAGGAGCCTTTCCATTCTGAGCATTTTTGACTTTTTCTATATTTTCTCCAAGAATATTTTCATCGACATCTGCAAGGGCAGCAAAGTCTGCAAACTTGAATGATTTACGGGTGATAGCCCATCCCTGATTTCTCACGCCGATTGTTGCAAAGACAGGTCGTTCCTGGCGGGATTGTGTAGCGAGAGCATGCTGTCCAGAGGTCACTATGGTTGGTGAGAGCCCCGCTGCACATGTTGTGCGAAGAAATGAACGGCGTGTGGTTGAACAAGAGCTAGACATTTACTTTTCCAATCAAGAGGCTTTTCACGGATGGATGCTGACGGTGGTAAAGGCACATCATGTATTTACATATCGAAACGATAGTCAAAAGAGAAGTGCTTTTTGGAGTCATTAATTCTTTCAGACACGATAACATTATTTGAAGGATCAGATGACACAAAAAGGGTGCATGCACTGACACTTACTCCGAGTGTATCGCAGAGTCATGCCATACCCACTCGATGGCATGCGCGAGAAACTGTTCTTTCGCTTTCCTCAGGCCGTGGCCCGCTCCCTGACAGAAGAGATATTGGTAGGGATAGCCTTTTTCTTGTAGTACTTTTGCCATTCGGTGGTTGGCTTCGACCCAGTCATGCATCCCATCTCGCATGACATTTGGATTCAAAAGATCACGGTCTCCGACAGCGAGAAAGATACGCAACGGCTTTTTCTTACTTTGGGGAATCAGTGTTGTGTGATATCCCCAGGCTCCATCAGGTGTCTGACGATTGAAAGGCCACTGTTGGTTGACAAAGGTTCCTGATGTGGTCAGTACCCTGTGATAAAGATCGGGTCGATACCACGCCATACTCAAGGCTGCCGCTCCACCCGAACTGCTTCCCATTGCAGCTCGGTGTGATGGATCCTTTGTCAGCCGAACACTGCATTGTTTTTCAACGCGTGGTAGGACCTCCGTTTCAATGTATTCTGCGAAAAGCCCTGACAAGGTGTCATATTCCTTGCCTCGCTCATGTCCTTGAGCATCCCCGCCACCGTTTGCAATAAAAATGGCAATGATTGGTGGAATTCTCTTTTGATAAATGAGATTGTCGAGCATCCGCGGGATTGCCATCTGGGGTTTTCCCTTGGGGCCATCATGAATAATCATGAATGGTGCTTGAGAGCCTCGGTGATATTGTTCTGGTACATACACCGTGATCTGACGGATATAGTTTATTTCATGGGTCTCCACGATGAGTGTTTTTGGATTGTCAGGATCAACTCTGCCAAACTCATTACGTGCAATACCAGGATTCAGAAGCTTGGTGTCACGGGAATCAATCGTGAATTGAATAACCTTGCCTTGTGGTACTCCCGCGATGATCTGGAGTTCAGGCGCTGGTGTGTACTCTGGGCCAATGACATAGTTTCCGCTTGAGTGAAGTGGTGGAGTACGTCCCGGTTGACCATCAAGCCGAATAAAGGGTGGTGCACCAGGGTCGTCAAACCGTCGAACGGGAGGCTCGGCAGATGCACCTGAGAAAGAAGCAAAGACTCCTGCCAGCATGAGAGCAGAGGTGGATGGTATTCGTTGTATCCATACTCGGAGATTCATAATGCATTTCTGACCTTAGAGAGCATCAAGGATTATGGGGGCACGTGTCGTGAGACCGGACGCGTCAATCATCAAGAGGGACGACCTCAACACTTCGAATTTCTACAACGCTACCCGGGTCATGTTGCTGAAACGCAAAGTAACCCTCCTCAAACGTCTTGGCAAAGTCAAGGTATTCATATAATTCGTCACCGTTCACAATCACCTTGATTCGCGTCAGCGGGCGTCGTCTCCAGACATCGTCTCGGACCTCGAGTTCATATTGAAACCAGGTATTTGGTTTGACGAGGTCTTTATAGACATGACACATGCCATAAATTGATCCGGTCCGAATAGGATCTTTGTGGGTGCTATCGATCTGTGCCTCATAGCCGTCAGTGAATGATGGCTTGCGTGTTGTGCGAAAATACATGCCGGAATTACCACCATCATTGATCTTGATCTCTGCACGGTATCGAAAGTTTTTGAAGGACTGTTTTGTACAGACGAGCATCGACTGTGACCCCGAGCCAACGATGGCACCATCTCGGACGGTCCATGTGCTGTCTTCTTTTCCAACTTTTTCCCATCCATCCAGAGACGCACCATTGAATAGCGGCGTCCAGACGACCTCTTCGGCCTGAACACACACAGGAGTTGTGGCTAAAGGCAAAGCGAGGCAGGTAAGCATAAGTGCCTGAACAGTGCAACGCATGGGGAACTCCAAGAAAGAAAAGATGTGGTGTGAGAAAAAAGTATCCACTTCACGGTTGTTTTTTCAACTTTGGGCACCGCAGCATGTCAGTTGTTCGGTTTTGGTGGTGCACGCTGATGTAATCAAATAGTTACGGTACTTGGAACGGAAGAGATCCATCACCGCGAGGTGACATTTTTTTGTACGCAGTCTTCTTTTTATACACCCGAACATAATCGATAAGCATTTCTGCTGGAAACGTGGTCGATTGGTCTGGGTTTCCGGCAAACCTTCCACCAACAGCGAGATTCATGATGAGATAAAATGGTTTGTCGAAAGGTGCTGGCCATGCATTGATATCATTTTCATTTGCTGGGAAGACTCCTTTCGGGCCATCCGTCTTGCTACTGCTCCACCAGAAAGACTGCTGATTGTATTGCGTGTCATCAACAAACCATCGAATAATGCCCGGTTCCCATTCGATGGCGTATGTGTGGAAATCAGAAATATCGGTCTCATCAGAAAAGACAAATTCACCGCCAGAGTGAGCGTGTGCTGGCCAGCGGGAACCATAGTGAAGCGTGCCGATAATCTTCTTATGATCCTGCCCTCGTGCCTCCATGACATCAATTTCGCCAGATGCCGGCCAGGTTCCGTAGTGCTCTGATTGAGGTAGCATCCAAAGTGCCGGCCACAGTCCAGGGCCGCGTGGAAGTTTGGCACGAAATTCAAACCGTCCATACCGTTGTTGAAAGAGAGAACGACTATCTCGTGTGCGTGTTTGCAGTTTTGCAGACGTATATCCGCATCCGTGGAGAGACTCTTTCACGGCTCGAATATGTAAAGAACCATTTTCAACAAATGCATTGTGCGGTTCGGCTGAATAGTATTGAAGTTCTTCATTTCCCCACCCATGAATCCACTGGTTTGCATTGTAGTCAAAAAAACCATTGCCAAGCACAACATCCCACTTTGTTTGATCAATCGTGTCGCCATCAAACTCATCACTCCATGTGAGTTGCCATGCCGAAGAGTTTTCATCTGCAAATACGAATACCTTGGTCGGTGCCATGACAACAGTAGACAGTATTAGGAAGACGCAAATTCTGGAATATGTCATGGAGTATTGTTTCTGGAGTACGTGTTCTTCCAAAGCAGAATCTGTCTCCACGAGGAGGCAATGCCAAAAAGGAAAACAATCAAATAAAGAAGGGTAAATCCGAGAGATCCAGACTCTACCCACGCATACCAACTGCCCAATGCTGCAGCCAGCAGAAGCATGACGCCCGGCAGAAGGCATGGAATCGATCCGTGCCTTACGATTAGCCCTCGGCCGCTCATAATAAAAACAAGTAGTCCAATAGCGATCACAACCAATCCAAGGAAGTTCATGCTTTGTCCTTTGCTATCACTTTGGCAGAGAAGATCCATGTCCAAAAAGCCAGCGCCAGCATGAGCCATCCACACCCGATACAGAATGCATTGGAAACAAAACGAAGGAATGGAAAACTGTTGATCGGTGTCTCGCCTCGCCACAGTGGCCATGCTTCAATCTGAACAAAGTTGAGATACGCCGCTCCGGCAAGCCAGAATGGGAACACCCAGCCTGCCGAAAAGACAACAAGAAAACATCGCAGCAGAATTGTTTTAAGTTTTTGCATGGTCCTTCTCTAATTCGTGAAAGATGATATGCGAAGTGCTTCATTCAAGGATACTACTGAAAACAGCTACAGCCATCGCATCCCGAGTTGCCCGTTGCGGCAAGCTGTTGCTCGATAAATTTTGAGGTTGGAGTGGTGGAAAGACCACCGAGTGCTGTGCACTTCACCTCACGGGGCATCTGTTCGGCAACAGTTCTGGCTGTCAGAACAACCTCATCAAAGGGAATGACGTGGTGAAAGCCAGCCAAGGCCATGTTGGCACAGGCAAGCGCGTTGGTTGCCGCAAGGACATTTTTACCAAGGCATGGTACTTCGACTCGGTTGGCGACTGGGTCACAGATCAGACCAAGCATGCTTTGAAGTGCAAGGGATGCAGCTGTGAGTGATTGGTGTGTCGGACCCCCAGCAAGACCCACTAACGCAGCAGCAGCCATTGCCGCTGCCGATCCTCCCTCCGCCTGACAGCCACCCGATTCAGCAGCAAAGGACCACGGTGTTGCAATAAAGACACCAATCAATCCAGCAGCCAGTAGGGCTTTTGCTGCTGCGTCATCATCTTTTTTGAGCGCATCACACACGGAGAGCACAGCGGCTGGCAATGCAGCACATGCTCCAGCCGTTGGTGCGGCAACGATAACCCCCATTGAGCTTTTGACTTCCATCATGGCTGAGGTCGACAGAAGAATGTCATTGAGCAGACCATCCCCAATGAGGTGACCGCTCTGCAGGGCGGCTGCGAGTTTTGGGCTTTGAGCAGGAAGGACTCGATCACTATACGACGTTCCAGCAACGCCTTCCCGAACAGACTTGCGAAGGATGATAACGATATCCTTCATCTTTTGAAGAACAGCGTCTTCAGAAATCCCGCCGCGGAGCATTTCATAGGCAACTGCATGTTTCCAGAGCGGTGCCTCTCCAGCGTGTTCTGTTTGCATGAGTTCTGCTGCGGATGAAAAGGGAACCCGCATCGCACGGTGAGATAGGACTGGTAGAACAGGATTCAGGGCATGATGACGGGATGGCTTGGTTTCAACGAGAATTCTTTTCAGGGTTTTATCATGGAGTGGTTCAAAGGTTTCCACGAGGAGGAGGGAACCATTCCCATCATGCTGCAGAGATATTGGGTGCGTGAGTCGTTCTGGCATGTCCTGTTGAATGATGTTTGTGCACAGGCTGTCCATGTCATGTGTTGCTCCGCCATCAGTCCATTCGAAAAGGGTGGCGTAGGTGTCCCCATGTAAGGAGACAGACCAATCATTCATTCTGATCACCGTTATCATGCCACCGCCCGTTGAGATCGCACGAAGAGAATATGTGCTGCTTCCTTTGTTGAGATGTATCCGGTAGGTGTTTGGATGTGGATCACCAACGTTGATGGTTCGGAACGTCACTTTCGTTCCGGCTGCTTCGATGGCTTTTTTTGATTGAGGAAGTCGTGCATCATCGGCCTCCCACCCCAGAAGACCACCAAAGAGCCCCATGTCAGACCCCTGTGATTCGTGGGTTGTTGGAAGTGAACCTGCTTGATCAAACTCAAAGAGAACAGAATCTGGTGTCCCTTGAATGAGGTCGCGGGCCATTCGTCCGATGCGCAAGCCTGCAGCGCAGTGTGAACTTGATGGTCCTCGCATGACTGGACCAATAACATCATTGAAAATACTGACTAGCATGTGCCCCGCCATGATTCCCACCAGAGGCTGAATTGTTGCCACTCTTTATCAATCAAAACTCGTTGGCTATCGCTTAGCGTATCCGTTGCATCAATCTGGTGCGAATACTCGAGGTGACCATTGAGCACCATCAGACGTTTGTAAAATAGAACAAGGTCTGGCCCTTCATCAAATGTTGCAAGGATATGTAAGGCCTGGTCAAGTTCGCGTGCCAACTGGAGGGCTTCCTTGTTTCCATCAGCTGCTTGTCGGCAGAGGTGAAGAAGTCGAAGAACCGGCTTTGGGAGAGCATTTCCAACGCCTGTGATGGCCCCAGTCGCTCCACAGTGAATCACACCGTGCAGTACCTGTGTGTCTACACCAACCATAAGGGACAGTTCCTCATGTTCATTCGTGATGTGCTCAGCGGCATAGGTTAGCGCGTCGGGTCCACCAAATTCCTTGAAGCCAACCAAGGATGGAAACTGTGTGTGCAGTTCAAAAAAGAGGTCAGCGTCGGTTGTGAAACCGTATACAGGACTGTTGTAGATGACCGCAGGGAGATGATCCCCCGCATGGAGCACTCGTGAAAAGTGATTTTTCTGTGCTGACCGTGAGGTGCCTCGAGAGAGGAGTCTCGGAATAATCATTAGGCCAGCAGCACCCACGCGTGCAGCATGCGCGGCATGTGATTCTGCGATTGTTGTATTCTGGCTGCCCGTACCAACGATAACTGGAATGTTGGCTGAAACGAGGAGGCGAACCCCCTCCTGTCGTTGTTGATCTGTCAGAAGAGGCCAATCCCCCATTGAGCCACAATAGACGACAGCACTCATGCCCTCGGCAATCAAATGTGATGCCGTCGAGACCAACGCATCATAGTTGGGCTTTCCTGACGTGTCGCACGGTGTCATCAAGGCAGGCATGCAGCCGCGGAAAACGGTCATGAAAAGTTTCAGCCCCTAAGGGTGTTCAAACCTGAGACACAGATGGCACTTCAAAACCGGTATTGTTTTGGTCCTTGAGAAGGACGTTCGCTGCTTGTGCATGTTCGCCAGTGAACTGTTCTGTCTCAGGATTGAAGGTTAACATAGGGCCAACGTGATAGGATGCAGAGTTTTCAGCAATGCCTACGCCGTCGCGCATGATCGTATGAAGTTTTTGAAAATGTTCGCTCACATCCTTTCGGTCTCCAAGTGGACACGCAGCCGCGTTAAACGGAACAGTACTTCCAAGTCGATATGAGTTGTTCATGATGTGTCCTAACACACAGCCATAGTGGGCATCGAGTGCATTTCCGTTTGCCATGTTGGGATCACCAGCCCGAATGGCAGCGATAAAACTTCCCCAGTTACCACCCGGAGTGACCCGTCCCCGTTCAACGTCGAGTGGCTCAAATGAGTCACTTCCTGGCCGCCTGATTTTGTACTGTCCCTCTCCCACAATGACACTTCCATCCTCGAGGTAATATTCATTGCATACCTCCTTCTTATAGCCCTTGTAGTTGACGTTGCGAACATTGAACAACACACATTGACCATTTGGATACTCAGCCATTGCAAACATGGTGTTTGGCGTCTCACCTTGATCATCCCATGAGAAACGCCCTCCCATAGCCATCGTCTTTACAGGGTGGGTCTGGTCATCGTCGATCGCCCATCGAGCAACATCGAGCTGATGTGTCCCCTGATTATTCAGATCGCCATTTCCAGTCTGCCAAAACCAGTGCCAGTTGTAGTGCACCAGGTTCGGATGGTAGTGATCAATGACCGCGGGACCTTTCCAGAGGTCCCAGTTGAGTGATGATGGCGGATTTGATGGTGCCTTTGTTCCAATACTCCCGCGAGGCTTGCAGCAGTAGCCATACGCAATTTTGAGGCGTGGGAGTTTTCCGTTCTTGAGCATCTCATGAAGACCGGCAATTCCTGCATCACTTCTTCTTTGTGTGCCATGTTGAACGACGACGCCGTATTTCTTCTGAGCCTCAACTGCAACACGACCCTCCGTGATGTCGTGGCTCATTGGTTTTTCGACATACACATGTTTTCCTGCCTGTGCGCCAAGGATGGTCATCAACGAGTGCCAATGATTCGGCGTGGCAATGGAGATGGCATCGACAGAGGCGTCATCAAGAACCCTTCGAAAGTCAGTGACACCCTTGATCGAATATTTTCCATCAATTTTCTTTTCCATGGCGGAAAGGGTGCGGTCAAGTACGTTCTCATCTGGATCAGCGATATACGCAATCTCTACATTTTTCTGTCCACGCCATCCGTTCAGGTGAGACTGGCCACGGCCGTTACAGCCGAAGACAGCAATGCGGACTCGATCATTGGCACTTTCAGGGGCCGCATTTGTTTTTGATCCTGCCAAAAGAAACGTGCCGGTGGTTGCCAAAGAGGTCCGAAGTGCATCTCGACGGTTGAGAGTTGTGTGAAGCATGTGGTTGTCTCCCAGATAGGCTTTTGAAAAAACAAATGACGGAGTGTCGTAAAGGGCAACTGTCTTCCGAAATGTGATGACCCCATTGTGTTTGTCTTGTCATGAGGGCATGACCAAACAGCAGACCGAAAACATCATCGCATCCTGCCTTATACTATCCTAACAGAGTTTATTATTGCGAGTGCTGAAACTCAAAAGAAAGGCTGGGTTTTGTGTTTTTTGGTCAGGAGAATGTGCCGCATGCGATAGGCGATCATTCTGAAAAGCCTCCTCGGTACTGGTTTCCGGCAAAGCGATACGGTTGGGGATGGGGACTTCCACGGACCTGGGAGGGGTGGCTCACGTTCCTTGCTTTTATTGTTATTCAGTGCGTCATTTTATGCGTTATCAATCCGGGGCAACAGACACTTCTGTACGTAAGCATTGTTG
>PVBE010554164.1_pt1 | contig 10371 bp, 5 predicted proteins | sample 1631181 | NCBI WGS metagenome assembly PVBE01 (sample SAMN08397723, study PRJNA350692) | Marine metagenome, whole genome shotgun sequencing project. | isolation source: water | place: Pacific Ocean | collected 2012-04 | reverse complement strand
TGTTGGATGTTGCTGCAACTTGCGTGCTTATCGGATGTTGCTGCCGCTTGCTTATTTGTATTGTGGTGCTCGTTGAGGCAAACGTTGGGTGCGTAGCGGTCTTCCTGCAATATCGCTTCATAATGTCATGCCGAGCCAACTTGAAGAAGATACCCGGTATCGACCGAGAACACAAATCGGTATCTGCATGCGTTCCAACAATGTGCACATATACGAAATCATGATGTTGAATGGTGAGCAACTCCAAAAAACACGTGGTCGACCAACAACCAATGCAAACTTACTGGCACCATGTCGCAATAAACGCCGCCCATGCACAATTTTTGCTGATTCAGACTCTGATGTGGTCAGCGCCTGAGCGCGCGTTTGCGCGTTTAGGAAATAATGCTTCTGAAGCAACAACTCCACACAACAACCATGATAGTAGTCACAAGTTCGATAGGTTTTGCGACCAAGCAACTTCCTTTTCTCTTGTTTGTTGCGCCACACATGCGTCGCAACGTGCTGTGGGTCTGAAACGTTGATCCTTCCTTTGCGCAAGCCACAACGCAAATTGCTGTTTACCTTTCACCTGCCCACAGCCGATACATTTCCAAACAACTTCCTTTGATCTTGTTTGTTGCGTCCAACGCTTCCCAGAGCAGATGTTGCATACACAGTCGTCCTCCTCAACCCCTTCAATTGATGCGAAGTTCTTATTGTGATTCGGCTTCGTCTTCCCACATACCTGTCCAACATACGTTGATTCACCAGCTATTTGTGGCACAAATTGCAAAATTAAAAATATTGATTTGCTAATTCTGCGTGCGGAACATTTCTTCATACTAGTGCTGCCGCCGTCAGACCCTTGAGGCGTACATGCATCGCAACGCGCTGTTGGTCTGAAACGCTTGTCATTCCTTTGCGTCAGCCATGATGTAAACTGTAGCTTGGTTTGCAACTGTCCGCAGCCAGCACATTTCCACCCGATGCAAGCATCGCAGGCTCCTTCATTTGCAGACGACGCTGCGCCACACTTTGTGTGAAGCCGTCGTGCTCGCTTCCAGTGCCTGTCAGTAAAGTGGTCTTGTGCCTTGCTCTCGCCACACCTGACGCAAACCCGGTGCTCCACACAATCGACACAAACCTTTGCCAAACGTTGAGGGGCCAACTGGCTTTCACCAAATGCTACAGCAGCTTTCCAAACGAAACATTGCCTGCATTCATACGGGGTGCCTCCCTGAACCCTGGTCCTCACACATGTTGTGCAATAATGTCGCCCATCAGCCCTGCTCCATTGTGATGCTGCAAAATTGTCCTTGTAAGTGGCTAGCCTGCAGCCACTGCAGACTCTGTGAGGCATGTGCGCCGCTTCGATTGCTTGCCAATCTATACTCTCCCCACGTAGATGTTGTAATAACAGCCGTGGCCCTTCTGCATCACCACGTGTGAACAAATGTCTTGCAAACGGCCTGTATATGAGCAAATCTTCTCTGGATCTAACACGCGTCAATGCGACATAACTTGCCAAAGGGCTAGTGCCTTTCGCAATTTGCAAATCCACGATTGCCGCTGACAATGTTTGCCCTTGTGCAGCATGAGCTGTCACAGCGAAAGCTGGAGCAAGTGGAAATTGCAACCTCGATACCCGCAAGCATGGATACTGCCGCCCTTTATCCAAATACCAATGACTCCTCGCCACTTTGACCGGATACACGCCCGCAGGGAGCGCACCAACTGTCCAAGTCGCACCCTCGAAATGTACGAGTATCGCTTGCGGCAATTTGTTTGCGATCGCAACACCATCCTCTGCAAACGCTTCTTGCCCAGGATGGAAGCATATACCATACACCGTGCCAACCCTACCTCGCAGTAATTTCTTTTCCTTGCTCCTGTCAACATGGTCCGTCAACGCCACTGGCATCCCGACCTCGTCATTGAATGTCAAAACAGAACTCCAAGCATGCAGTTATATTATTAAGCCTCACGGACGCAGATTTGCAAGACTCCGTACAAGTCTCCACTTTCCCGATCATGCCGCTGCAGCCACTTCAGCTTCTCTGTTGCAATGTTGGGGCGTTGCCTCAATGTCTCTGTGCCGGGCACATCTTTGGCGATTATGTGTACAAGCCTCTTCCCAGATGTATGTGCGAACTCTGCCGCCCTACGTTTGTTCGTTTCGTATTTGACATCATTGTTTGCGAAAACAGCCGGTGCAACTGCAAACTGTTCATTCTGGAACTTGCGGTCATTGCTGCCGCTAGCGACCATCACTTTGGAACGCCGCTCCTTTTTGCATATGCCGCACTCCTTTCTCGACACGAGCGCCTTGTACTTGTCATCGGCCCGTTTGCTTGATCGAGCAGCCTCGCATGCTTGCATAGCGACGTCGCCGAGCATCTGGCACATTACATTCTTGCACTGCGCAACACCGCCCGTCCAACTACCAGGGACCACCGTCTCCTCCCCATGCATGAACGCATGGTTCGTCTCAGACAATGCGCCATGCCGAAACTCTGCTTGGACTTCCCTGAGCCATTGGTCCTGGCAACGTTCGTTCGCTTCTAGCTCTGTGCACCCTTGGAAACCACCGGCTGGGCCAGCCCAGAACAATGCTTGACCATGAGCAACCGTCGGTGTTGGCATGTATTTCCTTGCTCGCTTGATGTACTCCGTCGGTATCGCGCCAACAAAGCCGCCATCCGGAGGGTCGAGCTGCCACATGTCGCCGCAACAGATGACGTTCAGACCGATGCAAGCGAATATGGATTATGTCGCTACAACTTATTTACAAAAAGGTTTCATCCGCTCGCCTCCGAAAGCTCGTGCGAAATGATCGCTTTGCATCTTTCCTGGCGACACTTCCCTTATCATTTGCCGCAGTTTGAGATCAATAGTTGCGAACAAACGAGCGCTCACCATGCTGAATTCATCAATGATGAGCCACCGTAATTGCAAGACTCGCCTTGCTACCTCTGATTCTTTGGCTTGTTGCTGCTCTGCACCTCTCCCTCGGCCAAATACTGGGATACCCAAAGCGTGGTGGATCGTATCGCCTCCGAGCAAATCAGCCATAACCGCTTGCAACGCGACCATCGTGAATTGAACATCCTGGTCCCAACGCAACACCTTTATGAACAACTCCTTCACCAATGTCAGCACGTGCGACTTCCCTGTGCCTGGGCCGCCATGGATCATCCAACACAGCGGCTCCCCGAAGTCAAGTGTACCAGAATCGACTGCGGCTACTTCTTCTTTTAACCTCGTTACAATTACACTGATGGCTTCCAGCTGCATGTCATTTGCTACCCGTCTGCCATCTGCATCCCGCCTCGTTTTCAAATCTGCGAGCCAAGCATCGATATCTTCGCATGTCGCATTGGTTTGTGGTAAGACCTGTGGCTGGTTTCACGCAGGCATTATTTGATTGACAGCGACAACAGAACAGCAAATTACAATTGCATTATGAGAATGTAATTGCGGCACCTGCCCGTCGGAAGCGTCCATGCCTTCACTGAAGATGCTCCCAATGTCGGACCGTCGTGACCGTGAAGCTGCGGCCAATACACTCTTGACATCTTTCGGCTGGAACCCAACTTCGACGGAACCCTTGCTGCTTGCACCAGCATCTGCCCAGAGACGCTGTGCTAATGCCATCGCATCTTCGGAATTCGAATGATGCGAAAGGTCATTGTTCCACTCGTCACCATCTCTCCGTTTTTTGCTGTTCCTTGGCATTTCGCCCTGCCGGCCGCCGATGCGTGAATCCAATGCTTCTTTTATAGACTGCTGCGTCACCACGAGCTCTTCATCACTCATGATGTCGTCGCTGTTCGCATCGACATCGTCCTCTGCAGGGCGCATCCTATGTACAGCAATGAAATTACTCACGCATTGCTTGCTCTCCTCGCAAAGTAAGCCGCCCGCAAGCCATTCAGCCAAAACATCTCGCCAAGCATGTCCTTCTGGACGCAATTCCGATGCTAATGGGACATATTCTGTAGCGTTCGCCTTCTGAAGCGTCCATGGGTGGAAGTAAGCCATCACGATTGCAGCGGATCTCTCGCCAGTCCCCTGTCCATGCTTTGGCACTGGGCTCCCCAAGAATGTTGGCGACACCGGGCGCCTTCGCCTCGTCAACACCCATTCGTGCCGGAAATGTTGTGTCGATTCCACGTCTGGAAAAGGCATCCAGTCAATACCTCCTTCAGTAACAACGTAATCAACGCCCGGTACCAGTGTCACGCCAGAACCACCCTGCACTTCATTGATTTTGTCCACACCACAGCAAGTAAGCCGTGTATGTTTTGTAACGGCACTGCCACGCGGTCGACCACTAGGGATTGTAGCCATAACGGCTTCCCAATGCGCATGGAATTCATAAGGCGATAAGAAATCCAAGCCTTGGACAAACGGCCTGTGCCCATAGAACAACGCAGCATCTTTGAATGAGATGCGACGCTTCCGTTGCCTTCCGAACGCCAAGCTTGCAACCATGTAGTTTGTTTTCGGTTGTACCTTGTCATTCAATAACAGGATGAGTTCTAAGTACTGTTCCCCTTGGAAAGTTACGGTGTCGCACGTTTTGAAAGATTCTGATGCTGTTGCATCGGCTTCGTTATAATTTGCTCGCAAGTTTGTATTCTCCACTTGCCCCCTGACAATGCCTTTGCCATATGCGTCTGTGAGAAAGCGTCCTAAATGTCGTTTCCCAACGTAACCAATGTGACAACCAGTTAGACTTTGGCCAAGTGCACTGTGTCCCTTGATGCATTCTTTGACTTCATTCACTGCCATCGGAGAGCGCTTACAACAATAATCGCATATGTATCCTGTTTGTGCATCCTGGGCACGCTGCGTTGCTTGAATGATGAGCGCATCGTCCCCCGAGTCTTGCCAACAAATACAACATTTAGTCGTAGCAGCGCATACTGGAAACCTGTAAGGCATTTGGCAATCGCAATTGCACCTCAACGCCGCGAGCATGCAAGGATGACAACCATTGAGCCACGGATCATTGCACGGCCCATGTAACGCACCCAATTTGCATTTACGGCCTTGATTTGGCAAACCCATCTGCCGCAACAAGCAGTGGCATAATACAACCGGCTCCTCTGATGACCACGTATCCCTTGGAAAATCACCTTTACCTGCATCATTACAAACTTCGCAATTAGACAAATAACACCCCACCCGTTTATATTAAGTGTACATAATTTCGGGTTGTCGCGCCGCTGGCAATGCAACAGCGGCACACGAGTAGAACCATCCTCTGAAGGAATATGAATGTGATGTTGCTTCAAAAGCTGAAGCTGCTCGACGTCTTTGTTCAGATATTGCTGCAGCCACCACCGCCCATCTTCCTGCCACGATGCCATGTCGTGTGGAGATGTGTTGTCGCTCGCACCCGCCGTTTCGCAACGCACGGAACGATATGTAGGGCAATCTGACAAAACCAAAGACTCCGTGCATTCAGGCCAAGCAGCTTCGGCTTCAGCTTTTTTGCATTCGAGCGATGTCGTGTCTGCATACACTTCTCGACTGACATGCGCTTTGTAGCGCAAGTATTCGTCGATCACTTCGCCGTGTTGCTCTCTCATTGTCCGGAGGATTTCTGACAAAGGCTTGTGTTGATGCAAGCACTGCACGAAAAGCTGAGAGTGTCCGCGTAACGATCCCGTACTCTTTTGTGCTTCGAATGACGTAAAGCCAGCCTCTATCCTACCGAAAATACCGCTCTCTGCTTTTGCATTGCAGCCGAATATGTCTTGGCATGGTAACCCTGCTTCTCTTCGATTGCAGTCGGGACAATCCATGCAAACCCGCATCCCAAATAAATATTCGTAAGCCAAGAAAACCAATATCTTGAAGCCGTCTGCTGAAGCCAGTGCATCTCGTGCTAAGATTCTGCGCCTGCGGTCTCGCGACGGCAAGCCTTGCAACAAATCTTCGACCGGTACCCCAAACAAGACATCCCGTTCTGAATGAGGCGATAAAGACGGCTGGTTTGCATCAACTGAATAAACAGATTCACGATCTGCAGTAGCTAGCAATATTGGATCAGTACGTCTGGTGCGACTCAGCCTCACCATGAGCAAGTTGTGGCTCTCGTCTGGTGAGAACGTCACGAAAATCGGTACTCCGTATGTAATACGTAATGCTTGCGCTTGGAAACGCATCAACCTTCTAGCTTCCTGCGTGCCAGAGATGTTCTGGCAGATGTGTTCCATGTTTTATAGTAATTTCCTCGCTGCTTGCGACAAGTCCGGTATGAAACGTAACTTCGTCGTGTCGCCCCGCACTGCTCTCAATGCACCCGATTCGTCACGATAACTACCATAAAGCGCCTTGCATAATGAAATTGCCCCAGCTTCAATGTCCGCGGCATCCATGAAACCACCATGTTCTGCTTTCCCTCTATTATATGCAAACATTGTCCTGCTCAAGTTGACAACACTTCGGAATAAAAAGTTCCAAGACACGAAGCCAAAATGCCAATCTCTCGCAAGTTGGGCTTCGACTCGCCGGCTCATTCCTCTAACCCACGAACCGATATCTACCCACGGAGCATCATCCTGGCGTCTATGCCTTGGGATGGAACTCCACTTCTCCAGATCCGGCATGCCGATGCAATACTTGAAGAGGAATGCAAACGCGATACCGAAATACCATGGCACGAACTGATCTAATAACACATTGCCCGTGACGACTTTGAATTGATCTGCATTACCTGGTGATCCTCCCACTGTAGCATTGCCAGCATCAGGGCCACTCTGTCCGCTCAAGTTGCGTAGTGCAGAAACCCGCTGTGCATTGATGTCTCCCTCTGCTTCGCAGCTCTGCTCGAAGACGACGCCGTTTGGCTGAAATTGTGACATCTGCTCTGGTATTCCTCTAACATCGGTGCGTCCTGATGTTGGCGTCGCACTCTTTTGCACCATGACTTTGTCCAAGTCGGTGTCGTGCCCAAGGACCCGCACCAATTCAGGTGGAACACCATGCTCTGGCAAACCATTGGCCTTCAACTTCACCTTCTGCATGTCGATTGATTTATAAGCTTTGTGTCCACGCATCTTTGCGTTCTCAATCAACATGACGACGACATGGCGCCTCACAACTGCTTGATGTATGAACGCGGACATCGACTTCGGACTGTCTTCCTCGCATGTCTTCAAAATGATCGACACCAAGTCACGTAAATCGTCACCTGTCCTTGGTAAGTCCACACCTGCTGTTGCACCATCCTGGGGGCTTGGAAACTGCAACTCCTGCAGCAAAGCTAGCCATGGTAAGGGGAACGAAGTCGCATTGCCCCTGGCGCCGACCCTATGTCTGTGCATATGCGCGTGCTCGTCGAGCGGCTTCTCATATCGCTGTTTTGCTTCCAGTGTGAAACAAATCATCGCTGTCACGCAAACACTTGCGCACAACATCTCAACGACCGTCACGTTCAATTCATACAACTCCCTTGGCCCATAAAATATCATTAGATCATTTCGTAATGCAAGTTGGGGTAGCAAACCCCCAGAGAGAGCGCCCGAGCAATCGCGACATATTGGGAAACGACACTGCTCGCAACAAAGCCTGGGCCCACCAACACTGCAATTGCTACAGACTTTATCTTCCGGGCAACATAACACTCGTACAATGCCACTTGAAAATCGCACATCCAACGTCCAATCATCGAACTCCTCCATCCTGCTTCGCAACGACACGTTCTCATCAATCTCGCCGTAAGCATCTAAGTAAGCATCAATGCCCAGCAGCTCTTCGACTTGCTCTTTGGTTAAGCCAAGGAATGTCTGACAACCACCGCCTGAACCGAAGTTACTCAGAAGCGGCTTCACCCAATCGATTTGTTGTCGACGCATGAATTTTGCATATGGGAAGCGCCTTGCGCAAACCAAGCACACTAACATTCGCAAATCAGGATCTTGGAGCGCTCTGCTGTAATTATACAAGCATCGCCTGTCAATCGAATAAGATGCCAATGGGGCTCCCTGCCTGCATTTGTAAGATATTGCCAAATTATAAATGCCCCACACCTTTTCATCATCGGCATACATCCGGGGAAGCAACGCCATTGCTAGTTTGAATGATTGCCCGTGTGCAATTGCCAAGTGCTCTGACAACTCGCCATCGGTCACCCCAGTCCACTTGCAAGACGAAAATGCGCAATGCTTCTGTGGGAGCTGGACACCCATTGTATCGTCCACACCTTCTGCACACGGGCGATCGCCATCACCTCTGTCCGCCGGCAACGTTGGTGACTCCCGCAGAGAAGCTGCTAGATGTTCAATAATTACATCGAACTGCGATCGTGGGTCTGGGCTCTGACCAACCTGCATGCATTCGAAAGAGAAGTACTGCAACGAACACATCTCCCCACTTGCTTTTTCACGATGTCCTTTGGCAACGCCCCCTTCCCCAGCATGCGCAACGCCATCCGTTGCATCGTTGTCACCCCCACCAACCTCGTTTTGAGCAAGTTGCTTCGCCACACCTCTGCGGCGTTTTGGTGGTGCAGGTGCTTCTGGTTGAGCAATAGCAAAGACGGGGTCGTAATGGAACCCTGTCACGCCGGCACCAGTGCTATTGAATAATTCAAACACCACTGCATCTTCAAGGGCGCCATCGCCTAAAAGTGAAGCCCTGCCAACAGTAAACCCCATCTCCTCAGCCAACCCGTCCATGAAATCAAGCCGTGAATGAACAACCAATCTAATACCACGCGGCCACACCTGCTTCAATGCACCAGCTTCCTCCAACAAAAACCCAACAACTTGTTCGAAATGCCGGTCATGTTCCAAGAAAGCGCCTGCGTGTTCTGCATCACTCGCCACTGCCCAAACGCCAGAAGCTTCACGAAGCCCAGGGTGGTACATATCATCTTCATGTGCTATTAAATATTGCCTGCAAGCACTGCACAACACACGCCGCGCATTGACATCAGTAATGAAACCCTCATGTACGTAGCCATGATGAGCTAGCAGTTGGAGAACCGCATCTGCGAAGCAATCATTATTGCCATGAGCCACTGCCATACCGATAGTACGGCCAGACGCTGTCAATGCATCTTTCGCTGCAGCGTCATTTTGTAAAACAATCGGTGCGTTTGCCTGTGCATTGGTGAATTGGAAATAACATTTACGACACGCATGTGTTACTAAAACGAACCCCTCTTCGCCAACCGAGTCACGATACATAGTTCGAAGAAGCGATGCACCAAATTCAGCGCTGTGATACGGACATCGCCGATATCAGTGATGTACTCGACTTCATCTGCAAACCCCGCCCACGCATACCAATCCTGAGCCCATGGCTGCGCAAGCAAACCAAATACCTTCTCATCATCCCGCAATACTGCTGCCATAGCACGCAGCACTTCCTGATGAATGCGGGCTTCCACGTCGGCCCTCACAACTGCTGACGATACACCAGTGACGCTGCCCAACACACAGCGAGCAGCAGCAATACCTCTGACAACCAAAGACCGAGGCACATCGTAATCATGCATGTCGCTGCCGCTCTTTGGCGGGAACGCTGGGCGAACATACCCGATCCAAATGCAAATGCACACCGATAACCAGCCTCCAGTGTTTAACGATAGCAACGCCGCGATCGTCAAAACTACGCAACGCATGCGCGTTGCACTGTGGTAGCCATACAGTAGTGCACACCAAACACCGATGATACAGAGATCCAGTGCTGCTGAACGGTGAATGCCAGCAGCAGAATGCAAAGACCTCACCACGCACAACTGCAACAATGGATGTTCCGAAGCCAGCAACGATGCAACTATGAATGTCGGCGACCACTCACCTGCTGCAAATGCACCAATGGTTACTTGAATGCCGGCAGCAACCACACCCATGCAACTGATACATGCCGAAGCTGCTCTATCAACAACATCCACGCATACATCCAATACTTGCCTGCCTGGCTGCGCCGCCGTGCTCCTTGACCCCGACGGTGAAACAGCGCAACTCCTCATGTGGCTCAAGTAATACAACGATGCTGCTGTAACATAGCCAATGTTTCGGGCGACATGCTGGTCGCACTTCTCATGCCAAATGCGCTCGCTCCCGACCACAGCGACCAACACCGCGACCCTTTGTACGAACCAGCCCAACGCCCGCATCGAACAATGCGATACTGCTGCCACAGCCGCCAATACTACACACGCATACTGAAATACAAAAGAGCATTCCTCCAGGGCACCACCACAACCAGAATCACAATGTCCCAATACACCACCTCCATGCCAGCGACGCACCTTCTTCGCCCTTGCCGTGCTCCAAGACATCTTGTGTACCACCCGGCGCAACTGTAGTTCATACTTCGCTTCGGATCGCTTGCGAACTTCTTCCGCGGCACGTTGCTGCATTGCCT
>PVBE011405851.1_pt1 | contig 10372 bp, 8 predicted proteins | sample 1631181 | NCBI WGS metagenome assembly PVBE01 (sample SAMN08397723, study PRJNA350692) | Marine metagenome, whole genome shotgun sequencing project. | isolation source: water | place: Pacific Ocean | collected 2012-04 | reverse complement strand
TGGTAGACCGCAGCGAGTACAAGCGCCGCCAAGCACCACCCGGCATCAAGATCACGCCGCGGAACTTCGGCCGTGACAGGCGCATGCCCATCGCCCACCGCTACTCGCCCTTCTGACCTGGGACATAACCACAGAGAACAGGAGGAAACAGGGGCCAGGAATTGAAGACGTCCGGCCCAACCATTCCCGAAACCCCTGTCCTTCTTTCTCTGTGCCTTCTGTGGTGAGCTCTTCTCTTACTTCCGCTTCGACCGCACCGATGACTCGAAGGCCGTCATCTGCGATAGCGTCTTGCGCGGCCAGGTCCGCTTCCAGGCATCCTTGACGTTCACCGTCAGCCGGCCTAGGCCATCGATCTCCATATCTATTACGTCGCCGTCCTGGATGGGGCTGAGGCCGACGTGGTTGGTGCCCGTGGAGACGATGTCCCCCGGCTGCAACGTGGTGATCCAGGAGGCGAACTCCAAGACCTCCTCGCAGGTGCGTCCCATGTCCGACGTGGACAGGTCCTGGCGTATCTCGCCGTTGACCCAGAGCTGGACCCGCAGGTCCTGAGCATTCTCGATCTCGTCACGGGTCACGATGGCCGGGCCCATGGGCGCGAAGGTGTCCCACGACTTCTGCCAGAAGAAGCTGCTGTGGCCGTTGGGGTCGATCTCGCGCGCGGACACGTCCATGAAGTTGACGTAGCCGAAGATGTAGTCTGCGGCGGCCTCGGCGTCGACATTGTCGGCCGTCTTGCCGACCACGATGGCCAGCTCAGCCTCGTGGTGGAAGTGGCCCGCCGGCACATCCGGGAGCACCACGGTGTCGCCTCGGCCGATCACCGCGCTGGGCGACTTCAGGAACGCGTCCCTGTCCGAAACCAGCGCCCGCGACCCGCTCTCCATGTAGTTGCCTGCCATGCAGACGATCCGCCTCGGCTCCGGCAGCGGCGCGCGCAGTCGCACGTCCGCGGCGGGCACTCCGCCGCCGGAAGACGCCGCCTCTTCGAGGGCTTCACGGTAATCGTCGAAGCGTGCGATGATCCCAGACATCCACGTCTGCCCGTCGATGTGCGGCACCTCCGCGACCCGATCGGACACGTCCACGACCCTGTCTCCGCTCAGCACACCGGGAACGAAGTCGTCGAAGAGCACCAGTTTCATGTTTCTTCTCTCTTTCCTTGAGGACTACCGGGCCGGGTCCGGCCCGTCCAGATTTCCACGCGGGCCGAATATTAACACAGGGGTCTGAAATAACGCGCAGGCGGAAAACAGGCCGGCATCCTTGACATCCCTGTCCACCTTCGCTAGCGTCACGGCGGTAATCCGATATCGGAGTACCGCATGCTACTGGAGGGGAAGAAGGCGCTGGTTACCGGGTCCCGCCGCGGCATCGGTCGGGGCATCGCGGTCATGCTGGCGAAGGAAGGCGCCGACGTCGGAATCAACGACGTCGAGCGCGACCAGGCGGCCGACGACACCATGCAGATGGTGCGCGACGTGGGCCGCCGGGCAAGCTGGCATCTGGCCGACATCGCCAGCAGCGCCGATGTCGACCGGATGCTCGCCGAGTTTACCGAGCAGCACGGCCGCATCGACATCCTGGTCAACAACGCGGTGGCCAGCATCAAGACCCCGTTCCTCGAGATCACCGAGGAGGACTGGGACTTTGAGGTCGGCAACGCCCTCAAGGGCTACTTTTTGTGCAGCCAGCGCGCGGCGAGTGCGATGGTCGGACAGGGCGACGGCGGCCGCATCGTCAGCATCAGCAGCGTTCACGCCTTCCGCGCATTCCCTAACGACACGGTGTACGGCGTGTGCAAGGCCGGGTTGATCCGCATGGCCAAGAGCATGGCGGTCGACCTCGCCGGTCACGACATCACCGCCAACTGCGTCGCACCCGGCTACATCCACAGCCGCCTCCTCCCGCCCGAGGACGAGCACCTTCGCGCCCGACCCGACCACGTCGGTTTTGCCGAACCGTGGATCCCGTCCCGGCGCGGCGGCGTCCCCGCCGATATCGCCGGCGCCGTCGTGTTCCTCTGCTCCGGCCTAGGCGCTTACGTCAACGGCGAGTGCATCACGGTCGACGGCGGCTTCCTGACCGGCGGCACCCCGTCCTAGTGGTGTCCCTGTGAAAAAGCTGGGCCTGATCATCAACCCCATCGCCGGCATCGGCGGCCGCGTCGGCCTCAAGGGTAGTGACGGCGCCGAGACCGTAAGGGAAGCCCGGGAGCGCGGCGCCGTCCCCGAGTCGCCGAAAAGGGCCGTAGACGCGCTGCGCGTCGTGACCGAGTCCGGCGATGCCATCGAGCTGATCGCCTTCCCCGGCGAGATGGGCGAGGACGAGGCCCGTGAATGCGGCCTGTCCCCGACGGTGGTAGGCTCCATCGCCCCCGGCGAGACCACGCCCGGCGACACTCGGAGGGCCGCCCTCGAGATGGAGCGCGCCGCGGTGGACCTGGTGCTCTTCGCCGGTGGCGACGGCACCGCCCGCGACGTCTACGACGCGGTCGGGCTGCGGGTCACGGCGCTGGGCATCCCGGCCGGAGTGAAGATCCACTCCGCCGTCTACGCCCTCAACCCACGGCGCGCAGGCGAGCTGGCCGTCTCGTTCCTGCGGGGTAACGTCTCCCGAACCCGCGACGCCGAGGTCATGGACATCGACGAGGACGCCTTCAGACAGGGCGTGGTGACCGCGGCGCTCCACGGCTATCTTCGTGTGCCGAGAGAAGACCGGCTCGTCCAGAGCGCCAAGTCCGGCAGGCAGGCCTCGGAGGAGGAGGCCCTGCTGGCAATCGCGGCGCGGATCGCCCACGACGCGGCAGAAGGCGGGCTGTACATCATCGGGCCCGGCACTACCACCAGGGCCATCATGGCTGAGCTGGGGCTGGACGGCACCTTGCTCGGGGTCGACGCCGTCCGGGATGGCAAGCTGGTGGGCACGGACCTGGGCGAGCGGGAAGTCATCGACCTGGTCCGTGAGGCCCAGGCAAAGATCGTGGTCTCGGTCATCGGTGGACAAGGGTATGTTCTCGGACGGGGCAACCAGCAGCTCAGTCCAGCAGTGTTGAGGGCGGCCGGCACGGACAGCCTCGTCGTCGTGGCCTCCAGGGAAAAGCTCGCCGCCCTCAAGGGCCGGCCGCTGCTTGTCGATACGGGCGACCCTGAGCTTGACGAAGAGCTTACCGGCTACGTGCGTGTTACCACCGGCTACAACGAGCAGGCAATGTACCGAATCGGCCGGTAACTCGACGCGTCATTGACCGGGCGATTGGATAGGTCTAGACTGGCGCCAACCACGTCCTAGCGGCGAATGTTGAGGGTCCGCCGGGTACGATCACAGCAAGGAGGCAGTCGTGGCCGATACCGGCAAGGTCCTTGATATTATCGACGGCATGAAACAGGAGATCGTGGACGGCGTCAGTCGCGTTGTCCAGATGCAGAGCGTCAATCCGAAGTACCCCGGCGTCGAATACGACGAGGAGGTCGGAGGCGAGAGCGAGGCCAACAAGCTGATTGCCGAGGCCTACGAGAAGATCGGCTGCGACGTGGACGTCTGGGCCGAAGAGCCCGGGCGTAACAACGTCGTCGGTACCATCAAAGGAGCCGGCGGAGGCAAGTCTCTGATCTTCAACGGCCACATAGACACGGTCCCCACCGGACGCCACGAGGACTGGAAATTCTCTACTCCCTTCAGCGGCCGCGTCGAGGACAACAAGATCTATGGCCGCGGCGCCTGCGACATGAAGGGCGGAATCGTCGCGCAGGCCATGGCGGCCACGGCCCTTCAGCGCGCCGGCGTGAAGCTCAAGGGCGACCTCATCCTCGAGAGCGTCGTCGGCGAAGAGGTCATGGACCACGAGGCCGGCACGACCGCCACCATAAAGAGGGGCTACAAGGCCGATGCTGCCATCGTGTCTGAGCCGTCCGCGTCCGGCGAGACGCCGCTGGCCATCGTCCCGGTCAGCCCGGGCCTGCTCTGGATGTCCGTGACGTGCAGCGGCAAGGCCAGCCACGCGTCAAACCGTGCCGAGACGATTCGCGCCGGAGGTCCTGGCATCGCGGTGGGGGTCAACGCCATCGACAAGGGCGTCCAGATCTTCGAAGCGCTGCTCAGGCTGGAGCAAGAGTGGGGGATGACCAAGAATCACCACCTCTTCAATGCCGGCCACTTCGTACTTCATCCGGGCGTTATCGCCGGCGGACCCCATGGCATCCAGGTCCCATTCATCATCTCGCAGTACGCGACCATTGAGTACGCCGTCTGGTACCACCCTGAGGAGGACGTCGAGGCGGTCAAGAAAGAGATCGAGACATTCGTTCACCACGCGGCACAGCTCGACCTCTGGCTGAGAGACAACCCCCCGGTCATCGATTGGAAGCTCCACTGGCCGCCGTTCGACATTCCCGAGGACCATCCGATCTGCAAGACCATCGGCGCCGCGCACGAAAGCGCGGCCAAGGGCAGCCGCCTTGAGGGCCCGGCTACCACCGCCGGCTTCTACGCCGTGGACGACGGGACATTCCTGACCGCCAACGGCATTCCAGCGGTGACCTACGGCCCCGGCAGCATCCACCACGCTCATATGGTGGACGAGTTCGTCAACATCGACGAGATGATGGTCTCCACCAAGGCCTACGCTCTCGCGGCGATGGACTGGTGCGGGGTGGCCTAGCCCTGGCTCCTCCCCGCTTTCGAAAAGGGGGAAGTTTAGGGGCTGGCTCTTTCCCCCTTTGCAAAGGGGGAAAGAGTTCGTCGTTTCCGTGTCCTGCGGTAATCGCCGAGTCGGAATATAGGAGGTGGTAATGGAAGAATCGACCACGGTATACCCGTATATCCCCAATTCCGTCCCCGAAGTGAAGGCACAGATGCTCAAGGAGGTTGGCGCCTCCGACATTATGGACCTCTACGAGGAGATCCCGGAGCATCTCCGGTTCAAAGGCAAGCTCGGGCTTCCGGACCCTATACTCGACGAGTTCTCGCTCCGGAAGCACATTGAGGGACTGCTCGCAAGGAACGCCAACTGCGACGACTACCTGAGCTTCCTCGGAGCCGGCTGCGCGCAGCACTTCGTGCCCGCGGTCTGTGACGAGATCAACGGTCGGGGCGAGTTCCTGACCGCTTACGTCGGCGAGTCCTACGCCGACCACGGCAAATGGCAGGCCTTCTTCGAGTACTGCAGCCTCATGGGCGACCTGCTCGATATGGACGTCATGAGCTGCCCGCTCTACGACGGCGGGCAGGCGGCGGCCACCTCGGTCCGCATGGCCTCGCGCATCACCGGCCGCAACCAGGTCGTTGTCCCGCTGACCATGAGCCCGAACATCCGACTGGTGCTGCAGAACTACTGCAAGCCCGACATCGCGGTCGTCGACGTCGGCTTCGACGGCGTCACCGGGCTGCTGGACCTGACCGACCTCAGAGCCAAGGTCACGTCCGACACCGCCGCGGTCCTGATCGAGAACCCCTCGTACCTCGGCTTCCTGGAGAACCAGGCCGCCGAGATCGGCAAGATCGCCAGAGCCGGCGGCGCCGAGTTCGTCGTCTACACCGACCCCATATCCCTGGGCGTCGTGGCCCCACCGGCGCAGTACGGCGCCACGATCGCCTGCGGCGACTTCCAGCCGCTGGGGATGCACATGCAGGCCGGCGGCGGGCAGGGAGGCTTCATCGCCACCGGCAACGACATGCGGTACGTCTCCGAGTTCAAGGACCTGATGTTCGGCATCACCGAGACTGTCCAGGACGGCGAGTACGGCTTCGGCGAGGTACTCTTCGAGCGGACCTCATACGGGTCGCGCGAGAAGGGCAACGAGTACACCGGCACCACCACCGGCCTGTGGGCCATCACCGCGGCAGTGTACCTGTCGCTCATGGGCCCCAAGGGCATGCGGGAGACCGGCCAGACCATCATGCAGATGTCCCTGTACGCCGCCCGGCGGATCGGGGCCTTGAACGGTGTCGAGCTCGGCCTGAGCTCCCCCTTCTTCAAGGAGTTCGTCGTCGCCTTCGACGGCACCGGCTCTACCGTGGAGAAGATCAACAAGGCGCTGCTGGAGCGCAAGATCTTCGGCGGCAAAGACCTTTCCGGGGAGTTCCCCGCTATGGGGCAGAGCGCCCTCTACTGCGTGACCGAGACAAAGACCAAGGATGACGTCGACGCCCTGGTCGGCGCTCTCGAGGAGGTGATCTAGGATGGGCAGAGACAAAGACACCCTACTCCGCAAGTTCCACCAGGCTCGGTGGGACGAGCAGATCGTCTCCGAGATGAGCGTTCCCGGCGAGCGTGGCGTGCTGGTACGCAAGGCCGAAGACGCCGTCGCCGACGAGATCGGCGATGGCGTATCGGCGATCCCGGCGGGCTTGCGCCGTCAGGAGGCGCCGGGCCTGCCCGAGATCAACCAGGTGCGTGTCCTGCGCCACTTCCTGCACCTGTCGCAGGAGACCATGGGCACCGACGTCACCATCGACATCAGCCAGGGCACCTGCACCATGAAGTACAGCCCCAAGGTGCAGGAGCACATCGCGGCCAGGAACCCCGGCATGACGGCCATACACCCGCTGCAGCCCGAGGAGTCGATGCAGGGACTGCTGGAGATCATCTACAACCTCGAGCGGTTCCTGAAGGAGATCTCCGGGCTCGAACACTTCACGTTCCAGCCCGGCGGCGGGGCTCAGGGCGTGTTCACCGGTGCCTCGATTGTCCGCGCCTACCACGCGGCCCAGGGCGACACGGACCGGTCGGAGATCGTGACCACGGTGTTCTCGCACCCCTGCGACGCCGCTGCTCCCGCGACGGCGGGCTTCAAGGTCATCACCCTGATGCCCGACGAGCAAGGCTATCCCGACCTAGACGCCCTGAAGGCCGCGGTGTCCGAGAAGACGGCCGCGATCTTCTTCACCAACCCCGAGGACACAGGCATCTACAACCACCGAATTCGCGACTTCGTCGACGTCGCCCACGCCGCCGGCGCCCTCTGCTACTACGACCAGGCCAACGCCAATGGCATGCTGGGGATCGCCAGGGCCAAGGAGGCAGGGTTCGATCTGTGTCACTTCAACCTCCACAAGACCTTCTCATTGGCGCACGGGTCCATGGGCGGATCCGTTGGCGCGGTCGGGACCTCCGAGGCGGTTTCGCGGTTCCTGCCCGTGCCACGGGTCACCTTCGATGGCGCCACATACCGCCTCGATCATGAAGGCGCCGACAGCATCGGCAAGGTGAGGGCGTTCTTCGGCAACGCCCAGTCGCTGCTGAAGTCCTACGCGTGGATCATGCAGCTTGGAGCCAACGGGCTGAGAGAGGCCGCCGAGTGCGCCGTCCTCAACAACAACTACATGCTGAAGAAGCTGAGCGAGGTGCCTGGGATAACCATACATTTCGCGGAGGGCAAGCGCAGGCTCGAGCAGGTACGGTACAGTTGGGGCAAGCTCTACGAGGACACCGGCGTCGGCACCGCGGACGTGATGAGGAGGATGGCCGACTACGGTCTCCAGCACTACTGGACGGCGCATCCGCCCGAGCTCGTACCAGAACCCTTCACCCTGGAGCCGACCGAGTCGTTCTCCAAGGACGACATCGACGAATACGTGGCCGTCTTCCGCCAGGTCTCCAAGGAAGCCTACGAGAACCCCGAACTGGTCAAGAGCGCGCCCCATAACCAGGTGGTGCACAAAGTGCCGGCGCCGGCAATCGACGAACCCGAGCGCATCGCAGTCACCTGGCGGGCCTACCAGAAGAAAAAGACGCTAACCTAAATGGAGTGTCTCACATATCACTTGCCACAGTGACGCCACACAAGTCTCGAAGAGGCCCGTCTGGTGCAGCACAGAAGCACCGGGACTCGGCCGATTGTCACCCTGAGGCCGTCCCAAGTCAAAGGGTCTGGGAAGGGGGTGCCTCCCGGGCCCCGGATCCCGATTCGGCATCGGGATGACATGAGCCGTTCAGTTTCAACCAACCGCGATCGGGGGCTCCCTCGGACATGAGCACGGAGGCGGTTCGCTCGCTGACTCGCGTAGGAGTCCGAATCTCGTATCCTAAGGAAGGTCGGTAGCTCACCGAGTATAGGAGGCCACAACTATGGACCGTTTCAAAGAGGCCCGGGACAGGGGTGGCGCCTATCTAGTAAACGTGCAGAACCCCGACGGCAGCTTTCCTGGCCACGAGAAGGGGGTCGACAGCTATTGGGGCATGCTCGACGCGCTCATCGTCACCGGACACAGCGACAGGGCAAACCTACTCTGCGACTGGATTCGCAAGAACGCGCTCACGCCTGAGGGCGACGTAGGCTTTAACCGTAAGAAAGGTCTCGCCTACCCCTACCCGATCTCGTGGGTCGTGGAGGGAGCCCACCGCCTCGGGCAGTTCGATGTCTCCCAGCGCGGCATGGACTTCATCATGACCTACTGGGACCCGGAGAGCGGTGGTTTCTACTCCACACCGGGTGAGTTCGGCCCCGAGGGCAAGCAGGACCTGTGGATCATCAGCAGCCTGGGGAGGGCTGCCCTGTACACCGGTCGAGTCGACGTGAGCCTGGCCGCCGGCGGCTGGATGCAGCGGCTGATGGAGCTCCAGCCCAACTATCCCGCGCAGATGCACACCACCTACAGTCGCGCCAAGGGCATTCACACGGAGGCGGCCCCGGGCGACGACATCCGTCGCTACATTTTCAATCTGGACGCGACGACCGACGAGCGCTTCTTCAACCCCGGCATCGCCTCGGGATTCTTGGCGCGACTCTACATGGCTACGGGCGAGGACCGCTGGCTCGACTTGGCCAGGGAGTACATGCGCTGCTGCGACAACGCGTCGGACTACCTTTACACGATTCTCCGCGCAGGCAAGACGGGCTGGGCGGCCTCGCTGCTATACACGCTGACCGGGGAGCGGAGGTATCGGGACATCGCGGTCCGCATCGGCGAGACGCTGCTGAGGACCCAGGCCGAGTCCGGCTACTGGAGCGGCCTGGACCGCGTCGAGGAGACGCCCAGCTACGGGCGGACCGCCGAGATGACCATTTGGCTCGACGAGATCTACCAGGGCGTCGGCCACGAGCCCGCAGCCGAGTCATCCCGCGAGCCCGCGGCCACAGCCGCACAACGGGCCTAGACCCAGCCACCACGATGGCCGCGCCCATGTCATTCTGAGCGAAGCAAAGAATCTGGGGAGGGGCGGTCCTCACCTTTCGTCGCCCACCAGACTCGCCAAGGCGAGTACGCGCTTCTTAGCCTTGAGGACTGTCCTCGTTTGCCGCCGGCTAGCCTGATACGTGGCGATTGAGTACCTGCTGGCCCGGGTGGACGGTGAACCCGTGCCGCTCGTATAGCCTAACATGCTCGGGGGCACAGAACAGCGACACCGTCTCGATGTCTGCCAGGACGTTGAGCAGCTCGTCCATGATAATGCTGGCAACGCCGCGACGACGATAGTCGGGGTGCACGACGACATCATCGATGTAGGCGTGAAATCGACCGTCCGACACGGCACGTGCGAATCCGACCAACTGATCGTCGTACCAGGCACCGGCGGCGGTTACTTCCCGGAGCACGTTAGCGATGTCTTCGACGCTGCGGTGCAGCACCAATTGGCATGGTCGTAGAGGTGTCGCACTGCTTCCGGCGCTATCCGCCGTCCTGAGTTGAGGACACAGGTGACGTCTGCCAAGCGTGCTCGTCCCGTGCCTGTCTACACCGGCATCGTCCGTCCCGAAATCTCGCGACGGGCGTCGGCTATCTCGCGCCGCGGGACGCCAACTATCCTGGCCCCGATCTCCTCGATAACGTAACGCGTCCGCTCCTCGTCCGACATCGACGGGTCCGCCCAGCTACACAGAAACGCGATGCCGGCCTTGTCGCAGGCCGACTTGATGATGTTCCGCGCCTCGTCCATCCGGGGCGTGTAGGGCGGGTCGTGCAGGTCCGGGTCGCCGAAGGACAGCCCCATGTCGCCCGGCCCCCACTCTGCGAACGCGATTCCGGGAGTGCCCGCGATGGCGTCGGCGTCGGGAAGACAGTGCCGGTCCTCGATCTTCAGGCCCAGCATCAGCTCGCCGTCGGGGTTCAGCGGCCAGGGATCCGCCCGCCGCATGTACTCCATCGGCGTGATGTCTCCCCAGATCTGCGCCGGCATCGCTTGCCCGCCCTGCCCTCGTCGCCCCTCTGGAATACCCCGTTCGCGTCCTATCGTCTGGTGGACGTATCGAACGGTGGCCACGAAGGCCCGCACCGCGTCGGCGCTGCGGGCGTGGGTGTGCAGTATTCCATGCACGCCAGTGGTCAGTACCTGCCGGACCTGCCAGGCGTTGTAGTAGACCTCCTCGGGACTGATGCAGTTCGACGGCAGGGTGGTGTTGACGGACGGCGTCGGATGGCCGCTGGGCGT
>PVBE010019158.1_pt1 | contig 10372 bp, 8 predicted proteins | sample 1631181 | NCBI WGS metagenome assembly PVBE01 (sample SAMN08397723, study PRJNA350692) | Marine metagenome, whole genome shotgun sequencing project. | isolation source: water | place: Pacific Ocean | collected 2012-04 | reverse complement strand
CTCCTCCTCTCCTCTCCTCCGTGTTCCCTGGCATGCAATCCTCAAGTACAGTCATCGAATGCAGCTCTCAAATGCAAACCTCAAGCCCAACTCTCAACTGCCGGAGGAGTTTCTTCGGTCTGTGCCGGCGCTGGTTGCCTTGAGGGAAGCTGATAAGGGGCGGGGGCGTGGACTGATGATGATGGGTGGCTGGCGGGCTTACTCTGGAGGCCACTGGAGCGGCACCCGATTGGCCAAGATCTTGCCCGTCGAGCTGGGCGGTGAACCCTCTCGCTTCGAGGGGGAGGTCCGGGCGCGGCCGACGAATCTGGGGCGTAAGCATTTTGCGCTGCGCTTCTCCGAACGGGCCGATGCCAATGAGCTGATTTGGCAGCGGATGCCACCGCTGCTGGACAGTGAGTTGTTCGTGAGAACCAAGACGGTCGGCCAGGTCCTGCTGGACGGCCCGAAGGGTCCCGTGCTGGTGGTCTCGCCATACGGCCTGGGTCGGGTGGCGACCCTGGCCTCCGCGTCGACCTGGCGCTGGGTGATGAACGAGGGGGGGGAGTTCAAGAAGTACCACCGGCAGTTCTGGCGGCAGCTGGTGCTCTGGCTGGCCAAGCGAGACGAGGAGATCCGGGGGAGGATGTGGTTGACGATCGCCCCCAGCAAGAACCAGGTCAGCCAGAACGAACGGCTGAAGTTGGTTGTGCACGCGGTCGACGCGCAAGGTCGGCCCGACCTCGGGGTGAAGTGCTCGTTGACGATTCTGCGCGAGGGGGATTCGCCCGAGACCCGGACGCCGGTCTTCGATCCCTTGCTGAGAGCTTACGTGTTGCCCTATCGCCCGTCTCGACCCGGTCGCTATAGGGTCAGCGGGGTGGTGCAGCGGGGGGGCAAGGAGCTTGGCCGGGATGAACTGTCTTTCACCGTTCGGCGTCCGGCTGACATCGAGCTGAGCAACCCACTGGCGCGTGCCGATATTCTGCTCGAGGTGGCCAGCCGCACGCGCGGACGAATGGTCCAGCTGCCGGGCGCCGTTGGCCTGCTCCGTTCACTGCTGGCCCGCAAGAGAACCATCGTTTATACATTCGAGGTGCAGAAGGACCGCTGGAACAATGGGTTCTGGCTGGTCCTGTTCGCGCTGCTGCTCGGTGCGGAGTGGTGGCTGCGCAAGCTTCGGGGCTTCGTCTAACGTCCCATACGTCGGTTGGCCCTAGTGGCGCACCTGAAACAACAGGCTCATCTGCTTGGCGCCACGCAAGAGGGTGACGCGCACCGACGGTGTCAGCTTGAGCGCTCGCCGGAGCTCGGGAATCTCCATCCGGCTGGTTATCCGCTGTCGGTTGAGACCGGTGATCACGTCCCCGGTGCGAAAGCCCCACTGGTAGAGCGCCGACTTCGCTGGGATTGTGGGCAGCCGCAGTCCGAGCGATCGACCGCCGACGATGTGGGGTTCGGGTTCCGGCGTGATCAGCAGCGTGTCCAGCAGGTTGGCGAAGTGAAGGGGCTGTGCCGGTAAGGGGTGGCGCCAGGTCTGGGAGGCGGCACCCTTGGAGTAGCTCAGGCGGAAGCGTGCGGTGTCGATGCCGAACAGGGCCGAGCGCTTGTCGGCCGAGAGCAGTGTGATCCGATGCCCCTCGACATTCTGGGCACGCTTGACGAACCAGACCACGTCCTCGTTTCGGATGTGGCAGAACAAGGCGGCAGGAGGTCCGGCGAAGAAGGCACGCATGCGTACGTGTTTTTCCAGCGTGCCGAGAAGGTCGTCCCTCTGGTCGATTCGCACGGGCGGTGCGTCACTCGTGCCGTGGGCGATCACCTTGCGCGACACGAAGTCGAGCATCAGTCGCGTGGCCCGACCCGGCGCGATCGTGACCTCGGTGGTCAGCTTGCGGCCGAGAGCCGTCGCGGTGAGGGAGTAGGACCCCTCGCTCACACCGTGTGCGCTCCAGCGGTCCTTTGCCTTGGGCATGCCGAACAGCCCCAGATCGGGGATATCGATCTTGCACTTCACCGGTAGGCTTTGCAAGACGAGTGAGCCGTGCCTGACGCGCAACGAGGCTTGCCGTTCGCTCCCCTCCTGGACAATGCGGATCTTGGGGCGAAACGTCAGCAGGCGTACGAGTAGCACCTGGCCGCCCTTTACCTCGAGGGAAACATCCTGAGGATGGCACCCGCGCTTGACCGCACGCAGCGTGTGTCGTCCGGACTTCACGTTTTGCAGGATCAGTCCATCCACATCCGCGTTGGTGGCGGCGCGAAAGGTCCCGTCGAGCAGGATCTGTACGCCTGCCTCGCAGGCAATCTGAATGTGTCCGAGGTCCGGGCCGTCGGCCCGGATCGGTTGGGAGGTCAGCGACAGGATTGAGATGAGCAGCAGATAGTTTGCCAGGAGTTTGGGGGACATCTAATGACTCCAGTTTGGGGTGCTCGAGCTGGATGCACGGGTCCGGTCGATCGGTCGAGGCACTTCCATGACGCCGGCTTGTCGCAGAAGGTTGAGCAATTTCTGGTGTTGCCCCGATCGAGGTGGGTCATCTGCCCCCCATGGAGGTCAGGGGCTATTTCTGGCTGTCTGGGTCGTCCGGTGCCCCCGATCGAGGCCGGGGGCTATTGCGGGCTGTCTGGGTCGTTCGGGCTCTGCTGCGGTATCTGCGCCTGGTTTCTCCGGCGGTAGAGACCCACCAGAAGCAGCGGGAGCAAGATCGGCAGCGCGAGGAGGCTGTCCTCGGGGCCGAACAGGCCGAGCTGATAGTTGTTCAGCGAGAAGGGGTAGAGCCAGTAGTAGGACCCGCTGTAGCTCCACTGTAGAAAATCGAGCGCCAGATGGCAGGCCGCGCCGAACAGGAACCAACGGATGATGAACAAACGACGTTCGGGGCGATACAGCTGAGCGATCAGTATCGACAGCAGTAGCAGCCCGATTGGCTGGTGTAGGACCATCAGCTGGCGGCCGAGCCAAGGCCAGACGATGTTTGGGCCGCGGGTCAACAGATCGGGCAGCAGCGCTCCGAGAAGCGCATGGGGCAGCGCTTTCCGGGGTCGGGTGAAAAGCACTTGGGCGCAGGCGTGAGTGGCGAGGTCAGGCATCTCTTGCCGCCAGGTAGCGCTTCCCATCGACGGTCACGAGAGTGTGGCGGCCCAGCCAGTAGGCCAGGATCAGCAACGCGGCCAGCGTGGAGATCCAGATCTTGTGGAATCGCGTGTGGTGCACGTGATATCGCTGCACGCGCAGCGCTCGGGCTCCTTGGTCAAGCCGCGCGTGGTAGCTGATCCAGGCGCCGACGCGTGCGTCCGGCATCACACCGAGCAGCTCTAGCCGCCGGCCGTTGTCGACGACGATCACTCGATCGGACCGGACCTCGTGGATTGGGACCACGGCGCCGCTCCAGGGGTGCCCGTCGAAACGGGGCGGGTCGCCCATCAGGTCCTGGATACCGGGGCCGCCGCCCTGCAGATCGGTGTGCAGTTTGCGTGACAGCACGAGGAGCACGAGCAGGCAGGCCAGGAACACCAGCCAGCGCCGACGGTCACACGGCGACCGCTCGTCACTGGGGTCTTGCTCTCCTGCGTGTCCGGTCTGTGTCGGAGGGCAGCTCATTCTCTTCCCGCGCGCCACAAGCCGAGCCCGACCAGCAGGGCCAGTGCTCCGCCAATCGCCAGCACCAGTGGTGTCCTCGTGCTGCCTCGTGGCCGGAGGTTCTCGTCGAGCACCATCACCCGATCCAGGTCCACCTTGGGGTAGCTCTGGCCGAGCATCTGCCTTTCCGGCTCGAGCAAACCGCCGATACTGATCGTGCCGCGCAAGGTCTCGGAGGTCTGCTCCTCGCGTGGGAGGTGTCGCAGCTGGCGGAAGCGATCGCTTCGCACCAGCAGGGTAAAGCCTGGGGTAGTGGCGAACAGCACCTCGGGGGGCACGGTTTCGAGGCTCCCGTGCAGTCGGACGAGCCGATCGAGTTCGCTCAGGTAGGGGTGGTTGGCGGAGACGATCGGGTAGTAGACGAAATGCAGTGGGGTGTCGGGCCTGCCCGTGGCTTTTCCCGCAGAGGCGTAAACGACCAGGGGAAACAGCCGCACATGCCGAGCGATCTGCAGGTAGTTCTTGCGCGGGCGGTGGCCTTCTTCGAGCGCGGTCAGCGGTGTGAGCAGTGGTGTCCGCCTGGCTCGGGCGGTCTTCCAGGCTGTGAGCCCTCCAATCGAGCAGAGCAGGCCGAGGACCGTCAGGATTTGACCGACGCGGCGCACTAGTTTCCGCTGGTCCCCATGTACATCAGGATCAAGGTCACCATGAGGGCCAGTGCCGCGTAGAGCGCAATCTTTTTCCAGTTCTCGGGGGCCGGGGGCAGCACGCTATCCTGGAAGGGCAGCTGCGATGGCGGCAGGTCCGGGTCGTCCAGCGCAGCCTGCAGGTCCTGGCGAAAGCTCGCGGCGGTGGGGTAGCGCTTTGCTGGGTTGCTGCGGGTGGCGCGAACGCAGATATGCTCCAGGGCCCCCGAGACGGTCGCGTTTCGCTCTCGAGGGGATGGAACCTCCGCATGCAGCATGAGCTCGAACAGCTCAAGCAGGTTCTTGGCCTCAAACGGGAGTCGCCCCCCAGCCAGGGCTCGGTACAGGATGATGCCCAGGGCATAGACGTCTGCTGCCTGGCCGATATCCGCGACACTGTCCATCTGTTCGGGGGCCATGTAGTAGGGCGTTCCCAGGGCCTGACCTTGGTTGGTCAATTGAGTGCTCTGGTCGATCAACCGGGCGAAGCCGAAGTCGGTGACCTTCGGATGAAGCCTCTGGTCCAGCAGGATGTTGGCCGGCTTCAGGTCACGATGGATGATCCCCGCTTCGTGCAGGGCCGCGACTCCCAGCGCCGACTGGGAGACGATCTCGAGCGCTTGATCGCAGTCGAACGGACCGCTGAGAAACTCTTCCAGATTCTGCCCCTTGACCAGCTCCATCACCAGGTAGGGTGGTCGGGCTTCCGTGTTCAGGGTCAGCACACGAACAACGTTGGGGTGCCGGATACTGGCTACCAGCCGGCCCTCCCGCTGAAACCGTTTCCAGTAGGCCGGGTTTTCCTCGGGGTCGAACGAGAGGGTCTTGATGGCCACCTCCCGCCCGAGCTGTTCGTCGCTGACCTGATAGACGACCCCCATCGATCCGGCGCCGAGCTGTCGAGAAATTCGATAGCGTGATTCTGGAATACGCTGACTGGTCCCATCCCCCTTCAGGCTCACCTGCTCGAAGGGACGGTTGCATGTGGTGCACTGTTCGGCCTCTTCGGTCGGCGTTACGCGGCCTTTCCCACAACTCGGGCAGTAGGTCAGGCGCAAGCTCTGTTCCCGGAGTTGCTGCCCCAGGTCCTGTTCGGAGATGGCGTCCCGCTGCAGCAGAAGCTGGTGGATTGGCAGACCGCTGCCCCCTGGGGATTGCGCTTCTTGCCATTCCCGCATACAGCTGGCCACTTGGTCGTAAGAGGCCAGTCGCCGCCGGATCAGGAATACACAGAGATCCTCCGGGGCCTGTGTGTTGGGCATGGAGGCTGATTATCGGCTGGTATCGCTGAGATGGCAACCCTGTGGTAAGGTGTCTCGGCCCAGCGAGAGCGCCTCTTTTGGGAGATCGGCGAGTTGGACCCACGCGACAGGTTGGTGCATGCGCTGCTGCGCATTTCTCGGGTCGACCACACCGAGCAGCAGCTGTTCGCCGTACTCCAGGTCACCCTCTCCGCCGCGATCGAGTTGACGTGTGCGCGGAAGGGGAGCCTCTACCGGAAAGACGGCAAGGAGCTGACCTGTGTCGTCGCTCAGGATGACGAGGGCAACCCGATCTCGAGCCTGGCCGGGCCGATCTCCTTTTCAGTGGCGCGGGAGTGCCTGAGCAGCGGCGAGCCAGTGCAGGTCCCTGTCCTTCAGGCGCAGGATTCTGTGCCTGATGCATGGACGATTCAATCTCCCCGCTCCGTTCTCTGCCTGCCGATCAGTCGCGGCGAGGACTTGCTCGGTGTGGTGTATGTCGATCAGGGCCCGAGCGGAGGAGTTCTCACCGACGGCGATCGGCAAACCCTTCGCCTGTTTGGGGAGGCTGCTGGCATCGCCATCAGCAATGCCGAGGCGTACCACCGTCTGTTGCGTCAGGTGGCGCCGATCGAGGATACGGACCGTTTTTGTGGTCTCGTTGCCCGGGACCCGTCAATGCGGCGTATTTTCCAGCGGATCCAGCAACTTGCCTGGCGGGAGAACGCGCCGACAGTGCTGATCCGGGGTGAGATCGGGACGGGCAAGGAGCTGATTGCCCGCGCGCTGCATCTGAGCAGTGGCCGCCGGATGGGCCGGTTCGTGCCGGTCGCCTGCGCGCAGATGGCGTCAGACCGGCTGGAGAGGCAGCTGTTTGGCCAGGCCGCATCCGTGGGAGGTCGCTCAGTCGGGGATCGCCTTGGGCTCTTCGAGGTTGCGATGGGCGGGACAGTTTTCCTCGACGACATCGCCGAACTGGATCTGGACCTCCAGGGCCAGCTGCTACAGCTGTTGCGTGACAAGCAGATCTTGCCGGTCGGGGCTGCTCAGCCGCGGTTTGTCGACGTCTGGGTCATCTTGGCGACCCGGCAGGATCTTGTGGCGCGGATCGAGAAGGGACAGTTCCGCCAGGATCTCTATGATCTGATCCGCTCGACAACGATCGTCGTGCCCCCACTGCGCAAGCGAACCGAGGACATCCCGTTGTTGATCTCCGCCTTTTCCGGGGATCGACCGCTGCGGTTGCACGGTGAGGTCGACGGGCTGTTGCGTCGCTACAGCTGGCCAGGGAACGTACGCGAGTTGAAGAGCTTGGTGGCTCAACTGTGTGCCTTCAGTAGCGGGCCGTCCGTGGTGCCGGCAGACCTGCCGCCGGAGATGACCGGCACGCAATCCCCGGGGCCGATGCTGTCTCCCGAGGACCCGGTTGGACCGGATCGGGAGGCGGTGATCCAGGGTTTTCTGGGTAGCTGTAGCCTGGAGCAGGTCAAGTCTGCGGCGGTCGAGGGGGCAGTCCGCGCGCAGCTGTCCGAGCAGCTGCTGGCGGGAGCACACACCCTTCGGGTCAACAAGTCCTTGCTGGCCGAAAAGCTCGGAGTGACGCGCAAGACAGTGCAGAATCTGCTGGCGAGGTACAAGATCGATCCCGAACAGCTGATCTCAGAGCTGGGCGAGTGAGCGGCCATTTGCGTTGAGCGGGGCCACGGCCCGTTCGACTTTTGTGGATTCCCGCCATCAGGTGCTGCGGGCCACTCGTGGATCGGCAGGTATAATCTGTCCATGCATATCGCCATCACTGGCGCGTCTAGCGGTATCGGCGAGGCTCTGGCGCGGGCTTTCGCTCTCCCAGGCCACAAGCTCTCACTGGTCGCCCGACGCATGGAGCTGCTCGAAGCCTTGGCTGCGGATGCGAGCTGTCCGGCAGTCTGCTATCGCGTTGACCTGAGCCAGCTGGAAACCTGCTGTGACTGGGTGGATCAGGCAGAGGAGGCCCACGGCCCGATCGACGTGCTGATCAACAACGCCGGAATACAGCACGTCGCCTCCGCCCTGCTGCTCGAGGACGGTCCCCGGGAAGCCATGATGCGAGTCAATCTCCTGGCACCGCAGCGTCTGATTCGACGTGTGGCACCTGGGATGGTGGAGCGGGGCAGTGGGACGATCGTCAATGTGTCGAGCGTCGCGGGAATCATCCCCCCGCCCTGGATGGCTGACTACAGCGCCTCCAAGGCCGGGTTGGCTGCTGCCTCGGAGACCTTGCGGGTGGAGCTCAAGGGGACGGGGGTGAATGTCCTGACCGTCTACCCGGGTCCAGTCCGGACGCCGATGGAGACCGCAGCCCGCACGCGTTTCGTCGACTCGATGCTGGTGGATCGCGTCCCGACGGGGTCTGCATCGACGCTGGCGGCACGCGTTCTCAAGGCGGTTCGAAAGCGCAAGGCTCGTCTGATCTATCCCGGCATCTACTCGCTTGGCCGCCATTTTCGCATCCTGGGCCAGTGGGTGACCGATTGTCTGTCTCCGCCGCTGAAGCCGGAAGGCGGCAAAAGGCAGTCCTAGCGGGCCCGGGGGCAGCGGCCGTCTCAGCGGGGTTGTAAGCGGCTTACGATTGGCGGCCGGTGCGGGAACAAAAGCACCAGGAGAGCCCCCCGGTCGCGATTCTGACCCTGGCGAACCCTCTGCGTCGCTGGACAGCGAGCGGGCGAGATCCTATTATGAAGTTGGGTCTCAATGTGAGAGGGGGCATGCTCAGTGGGTAAGGTCCGCGTTCGCGACGCAAACCAGTACATCTCGACCTGCATCCAGATTCTGCGGAAGAAGATCGGAGCGCACGACTTTCTCGGTCACGTGCTGATCCTGGTCTCTCTGCTCATGGCCTACGTGCTGCTCGAGATGTACGTGGACCAGGTCTGGATCCTCGGGGAATCGGCGCGCGTTTGGATGCTCCGTGTGCTACTGGGGGCTATGGCTCTCGGCATTGGCGGGATCGCCTTCTTCTATCTACGCAAGCGGCTTTCGCCGCTCTTCGTCGTGCATCAGCTGGAAACGGAGTATCCCCAGTTCAAGAACGCCCTCTCCACGTATCTGTACTGGCAGCGCGGGGATCTGGAGATGAGCGAATCCAGTGCCCGGCCGATGGTCAATCACGCACTGAAGGGTCTCACCTTCGTCGACTCCGACAAGGTCGTGTTGCAGTGTTCGCGGATTGTCCGTCCCCTGGCGGTCTTCATCTGTCTGGTTCTGGCGGCCTTCTTTTATTGCTTGGTCGGGACCGATCAGCCCGGATTGCTGATCAGTCGGGCACTCTTGCCCGGCCAGGGCTACCCCCCACCGACCCAGACCCGCTTCGAGTTCGTGTCTCCGAAAGGAGGCCGATACCCCAGCGGGACGCGAGTCACGATCAAGTCGATCGTGACGGGGCGGCTACCCAGGAGTGGCGTCTGCACCTACCGCCCAGAAGGGGTGGCCGGTTGGCGTGAGTTGCAGCTGGCACCGACAAAGAAGGGGCACTACCAGGTAACGCTTCCGCCCCTGCTCGAGCCGACCGAGTTCCAGTTACGCTGTGGCGATGGGAGCTCGGCGATCTATCTGATCACACCGATCGCGCCGCTCGTCCTGAGCAAGTATCGGATCACGGTGACCCCGCCGGCCTACACGGGTCTCTCACCAGTCATCGAGGAGGATCAAGGTAGCGTGGAGGCTCTCGAGGAAAGCCAAGTCCAGGTCGACTGCGAGGCGAGCGGGGATGTCCGCTCGCTCATCGTGACGGTCAACCGGGCCCGCACCAAGGTGACGCAAGCTGGCCGGCGCATCACATTCGCGTTCAAGGCTCAGCGATCAGGAGAATACCGGATCTTCCTGGAGGATCCGCCGGGAAGCCGCCGCATTCGTTATTTCAGCCAGCCGGTAATGGTCCAGCAGGACCGGTCTCCTGGGGTCGAGATCATATCCCCCAAGCGAGTGTCGCCGATCCCCGTCAAGGGAGTGGTCCAGCTCATCTATCGAGCCCGGGACGATGTCGGGCTGTCCAGCGCTGACCTGCGATATTGGTGGGCCGACAAATCCACTGACAGGCAGTTGGTTGAACTGGGAGGACTGAAGGGGCGCGAACTGACCCGAGAGCATCGCTGGGAGGTGGGCAAGGTGCTGGGGAAGGGCGAGCGGCTGTTCTATCAAGTCGAGGTGACTGATTCGAAGGGGCAGAAGAGCAAGAGTCCGGTCTACTCGGTGTATGTGCGGGCCGAGCTGGCGTTGAGGCAGAAAGTGCCGGATCCGGTGAAGCAGGTTGACCCGCCCAAGGACCCTGACCCGGACTCGAAGCCCTCGGAAGAAGACCCCTCGAACGGCGAAAAGTCGCGTGAGGAGCGTCAGGGCGACTCTGTGGCGGAGGGCTCGGGCAAGAGAGACCCGGCGACGTCGATGCAGGGTGGGCGAGACAGCCCTGAGGAGAAGCCCAGGGCCAAGCCAGAAGTCGAGCGCTTGAACGCTCTCCTCAGTCAGCTCCGGCAGCGGGCTGAGCAAGAGGCTGGCCCGGAGAAGCGGCAGCCGGGTGATGGGTCGGGTCAGAAGCAGGGGTCGGGGCAGAAGCAGGGACAGAAGCAGGGACAGAAATGTACCATAAAGATGGTTATGGGTGGTTCTGAAGAGACTACAGACATGGAAATCACTGAAGGTGGTACTGAGGAAGCGTCAGATATGGGTATGGACGAAGCAGGTATGGAAGCTACGGACATGGGAGTATCTGTGGGTGGTTCAGATGAATCTACGGATATGGGATCTGATACCGAAGCTGGAACTGAGGGCTAGTGGTCGATCCCTTGCTCACATAATGGACAAGTATCTCCGATCTCGCATTTGATAGCCTCAAGCTCCTCTGTGAGCCT
>PVBE012642753.1_pt1 | contig 10373 bp, 10 predicted proteins | sample 1631181 | NCBI WGS metagenome assembly PVBE01 (sample SAMN08397723, study PRJNA350692) | Marine metagenome, whole genome shotgun sequencing project. | isolation source: water | place: Pacific Ocean | collected 2012-04 | reverse complement strand
CTACCAGTCCGCACTCCTAACTGGAGAGATTTAATCCAAACAGGCTTGGCGGGCATGGGCAGTGATCAAGCTTGGAATTTTCTTGGAAAATTTAGCCAACACTAGCCATCACAAGCAACCGATAGAAACCACTACTGCTTTTGCACCAAGGGCTTTGCAGGCCAAATCTCAGTTGTGAGAACAAAAGGGGACAGCCTTATCACCCAAGTGACCCATGGGGCCTGGAAGGGCCCCTCTTTTATTGCAGCGCAATGGGTCTTAAGTCAAGGAGCTCCTAGCAAAACGACTCTGGGGATAAAAACGGGGATAAGAAAGTGCGCAGCAATCCTCCATGGACAGCAAACACCACCGCCCTACCCGTGCAGTCAATCAAGATTCCCTAGTACCAACCGCCTGCAGCCTCCTAGAGCCAGATGGGACAGTGCCACCAAGCAGAGAGCCCACCCAAGACTCATGATGGGTCCTAGACCTTAATTGAGCTCAATCTGCGTGACGAATCGGGAGAGTCGCAAGGGATAAAGCTTTTGAAGCTTGCGAGCTCTTGCTCTGATGAGGCGATAGCGGCTGTACGTAGTGCCTTTTTTCCATATTTAGTACCCAGGCCTTGACAAAAGCCCACGAAAGCACTAGATGTAGATGCAACTAACCACACCTGTAATAAATGCCTAATTTTTTAGATGCACAGCTCAATGGCGAATCGTCTACAGCGGCAGGACAAATGCTCTGATCGTTATAGAGAAGAGATCACAAAAGGCACTGTTCGACTTGAATATGGACAGTTAAATCTTGGTGAAACCAATTACCTGAATGCACGCAGAAAGCGAACATACTATTTTCATGTCGAGAGAATTAAAAGGCTTTTGGTCACCATAGCAACAAGGTTATTTAATCGTCAGAAGGCTAAAATAAAAAGAGAAAGCAAAATATGTAGAGAAATCTCATCAGCAGAAATAGGCGGAGCGGGATATGAATAGAACAAGAGAATGGGTGTCCACGGGTGAAATGTCCAAATCACTTGGCATACATCCCAAAACACTGCTGAAGCTGAGAGCAGATGATCACTCTCCTTTTATTGAGGGGAATGATTATCGCTGGGCTGGTTGCACATCCAAAGGAAAACTACAATGGCACCAAGTCCACGCAGAAAACTCGTTCACAAGCTCAAAGAGAATGAATCTAGCTGCGATTGAGACATATTCACGTAACTCACCCCACTCACAGAGAAGGACCAATGGACAAGCATGAAGATAACATCGGTTCAGACACTTGGCATTCAGCATCCAAACAGTCAGATCTGAGATCACCGAGAAGCGACCAAACAATGTACAACGGTCACCTTAATAATGGTGGGTACACCATGCCAGATTCGCTTGAAGAAGAACAAGAATTAGCGCATAAGCAGCATGGGCAGTTGATGGTAGGAGCTTCCAATCAAAGGCTGCATACCAAGCAAAATCAAAAAACCAAGGAGGGGTTAAGTGCATTGGAGCATAAGGCTGCTGAGATCATTGACGATAAATTTATTCGTAAAAAAGATCAGCTTATTCATCTACGAAATTTCGCGAAGTCATCCAACATTACTATTCGTGATCCAGAACTAAGGCGGGAGCTTGAAGATGCAAGACGAGCGCTAGCTGGTACAAGTGGATCAGTGGGCAAACGTCCCCTCAACTTCAGGCCTACACCGTGGATGCTGAACAGTCTTTTCATACCCAGGTGTCTGAATCTATTGGTCAGTCCACCCAAATGTGGCAAGACAAGCTTTATAATTGGCTGGCTAGGGCAGTGGAAAGCAGGGGCTGAAACGTATATAAATCAGGAGATCATAGGCCAATGTCCACCAGTTTTATTGGTTGGATCAGACCAGCCGGAAAGTGATTGGGCAAATATGCTGGATGAAGCTGGACTTCTGGGGCAAAACAAGCAACTAGCGTCACCAATCATTGATCTCTTCACCTCAGGCCAGCCTCTTACGCTTGATGAAAATGGTATTGATGTAATCACAAAATATGCAGAAAAGAACCATGGGCTATTAGTCATTGTGGACAGCTTGGCTGCTTGCATCCGCAACCTTGGAATTGATGAAAATTCACCGGAGGTCGCAGAACCAATTTCCTCATTAATGGAGGCCCTCTCTCCATATGAAGCCACATTGATCATTATTCACCACAGCAGTAAAGCACATATCGGCCAAAGCCCATCAATAGCAAGTCGAGGTAGCACGGCACTTCCAGCATTAGCCAGTCAGACAATTTCAATGGAAAGAGTGGTTTTGCCCGATCCTGGCGTCCCTCGTGATGAACGACGAGTTTTAAAAACAGATGGGCGTGGTGGGCGATCTATCGAATTAGTGATTGAGCAACTTGGCGGAAGTACCAAATGAAAATGTCACGGTAATGCAGAGGTTGTTCAATTACAGAGGCGGCTTAATGAAATCGAAGCGAAGCTTGAGCCACGTCAGGTTGAAGTGCTTGCTGTAGTCAGAGAGAATTGGAGCTCCAGTCAGACGGGGACTACTGTAAAAGAGATAAGTCAGAACGTCGAACTAGGTCATGAAGGAGAAAGAAAGGCGAGGGCGTCTCTAGAGCAATTAACAAGGAAAGGACTGATTGAGAGTCGAGTGGAGACAACGGACACCCTATCTAGAAAGGTTTACAAGCCTAAGAAAACTCATTAACCAGTATCCATACAAGCCTCCGTTGCCTCCTTTGCTTCTCACCTTATATCTCAAATGCCAGTGTGGAATAGGGTAGGAGGGAGAGGAGGCACACACAGCAGTTAGCTGGACTTTCCAAAGGGCTGCTTCTGGCTCATGGGGAGGTCTGTTGACTATTAATGGAATTAAGCTTGCAATTGCGTTCATTTGGTATAAATTCTTTCAAGATTGCTGGCATTATAGATTATCTTTCCTTGCAAATAGCCGTTGAGAAGAAACTCGTGGTATTATTTAAGTACATGACTGGAGTCTATGCCTGCTCAGGCTGCCGTCCAGAAAGAAGAGAATACTGGTGCTGCACGCTTTCCACTTGTTGGAAAGTTAGTTCATTTTGCTGATATAAGGCGTCATTATAAACAGATGAGAGAAGCATTAATAGCTTCAAATAGGCAAAAAGGATCCTATAAGGGGTGGGTCACAAAATGGAAAAACAAGTACGAAGCATCAGAGCTTGACAGGCAAAAAGTAGAGATAGAAGCCAAGCAATTAACAATGGATAACAGGGTATTAGCAGATCAGATAAGGGATATGAGTAATAAGTTTACTGACATGGGCTCTACACTTGCCAAGTTAGAAGCATTTGAATCTGCTGTTGATCATCTTGCTGAAATGAATCATGTCGCTAACGATCAGAAAAGGGCTGCCGGATATTGGTCGGCAAATGCAATGGATGACTTGTCTAACTCTGTAAGCAAGTTTCTTCAAACAGTTGATGAAATCCTGAATGAGGAGATAGCTCCTGGTGGTTAAAAGGCGACTTTCTGAGCAGTTCAGAGAACAATTAAATTCTCTTGGTCAATCACTCGCTGAGCACACACGCTCACTAGACGATCATTTTCAGAACCAACAGGGATTCTTAATAGAAAGGTCAAAGGACATAGATGCAGCACAACAAGCATTACTTGAAGCAGCGCCATCCATTGAAGACAACGCAGAAATACAAGATCTACTTTCACCCTTTCGCAAGGGAGATTTCAACCTAATGACTGTTGTTGAGCTAAAGAAGTTTTGCACTACCAATGGAATCAAAAAGGTTTCATCTCTAACAAAACCACGCTTGCTAAAGATTCTGAGAGAGCATAAAGTCGAACCACCAAGATTACCGGCAGAAAAAGTAATTAAAAAACTAAAGCGATCTGAACTCGAGAAGATAACTAGTTATTTTATTTCCCTAGTCTTTTGAGGCTGCTCTATCCCTCAGGTCTTCCCATAGGCTAAGGCTATCAACTAGCAGCTCTAATATTTTTGCTCGAACATAAGGATTGTTCATTGCTTGTTTACTCATTTGTTGATGAGCATCAAGCATTTCAATGTAGGCATCGTCGCTTTTTCGAAGTAGATCTGGAGAGCTTTTAAATTGTTCCTTGCTATTACTTAGGGCTTGTTGCTGCAATTGCTTAGATTCCAATAACTTACCTTTCAGAACAGTTCCTACATAGTTAACTTTGTCATCATCAGTCAAGTCACCAGTAAATAACTCATTCAACCTTTCAATTATTTCTGACAACATAACCTTGTCCTTATCCTCAACAGCACCACCACCAGGCTTCATTGCAGGTATTGACAGACCGTCATCAAGGATCATTGATTGTTTTCCTTTATCCTTTAAGTGATGATGAGTTAGAACAACCTTCGACAAATCAACAGTGGGTATGTCACGTTCAAATTCCAACAATGGAAGTAGTCGCTTGAAGAACATGGCCCTTTTTTCGAATCCCGTATTTGCATAATCAATAACTTGTGACAGGTATGTATAGAAGCGGACATAAGTTCCCATATCACACCTAAACAATAGAAGCGCATCCAATTCTTCTTTGGCTGACTTTTGCTGTTCAGGATCATTAATCTCCTCTGCATTACGATACTTATCTCGAGCTTCCTTATGAGCATTCATCAAGCGTTGAGCCACTGGTTCTAAAGCTGCATGTAGTTGACTTTGTTTACTCTTAGTATCAAGCAATACCTTGACAACACGATCAATCTCATACTCATCGTAATGGTTTTGAGAGTCAAGCTTAGTCTTCAGGTCAAGAATAAGGTCAGGATCTGTGGCCTCTGAAAGCTCAGCAGATAGATAGTAAGTCTTGAATGCATTTAAAATTTCGTTGGGGTCATTAACAAAGTCAACAACAAATATATCCTGTTTGTTTAGATGGCAGCGATTGAGTCTAGACAGAGTTTGTACAGCTTGAATACCAGCAAGCCTTCGGTCAACGTACATCCCACAAAGTTTGGGTTGATCAAAACCAGTCTGGAATTTGTTAGCAACAATAAGTATCTGCCGATCATGACCATCAAAGGTTTCTCTAATGCTACGACCCTTTATCCCTTGATTTAGATTTGAATTGGTTTCCTTAAAAGGGTCCGGACCTGATTCATTGTCTTTAACTTCCCCACTGAATGCGACAAGAGTCCCTAGCGAATAGTTCTTTTCAGCAATATATTGATCAATTGCTAGCTTCCATCGCACTGCTTCCTTCCTAGAGCCAACAACAACCATCGCTTTTGCTCTTCCCTCTAATTTAGGTAATACATATTCTCTAAAGTGTTCAACCACAATTACAACCTTTTGAGCAATATTATGAGGGTGAAGCTTGATCCAAGCCCTTAGCTTCCGCTGGGCAACATTTCTATCAACCTCGTTATCCTTCAGCTTTTCACCTTTTAGTGCTAGCTTGAATGCAAGGTCATAAGTGGTGTAATTCTGTAGCACATCCAGGATGAAGCCCTCTTCAATCGCCTGACGCATTGAGTAAACGTGGAATGGTTGAGGGAGGTTATCCCCAAAAGCAGGTTCAGCAGGATTGGGTCGTCTACCAAAGAGTTCAAGTGTTTTGGCTTTAGGTGTTGCTGTGAAAGCGACGTAAGTAATGCCTGTTTCTTTGGCACGATTGGCCATCTCTGCAGCAAGGATGTCATCAGTTGAGACGTCTCCACCGTCATTGAATTCCACTAATTCTTCTAGTGATAGTACTTGTTTGAGCTTGGTTGCGGCTTCACCGGTTTGTGAACTATGGGCTTCATCAGCAATCACCGCAAATTGTTTTCCGCCTGTTGCGGCAAGCTCTCGAACAGCTTCTAAGGCGTAGGGGAAGGTTTGAATCGTGCAAACGACTACTTTCTTATCTCCACTTAGCGCTTCAGCTAATTGACCACTCTTGCTGCCTTCTTTTCTTGTAATTGAAGCAACTACACCTTTCTTACGTTCAAAGGCTTCTAGGGCCTCCTGCAGCTGAGTGTCGATGACATTACGGTCACTAACAACGATTACAGAGTCAAAGATCTTCTTGTTGTTCTCGTCATGCAGGTCAGAGAAGAAATGTGCTGTCCAAGCAATTGAATTGGTTTTACCTGATCCAGCTGAATGTTGAATCAAATATTTCTGGCCAGCTCCTTCTTCTTTAACTGCTTCTACAAGCTTTCTCGTCACTGTGAGCTGATGGAACCGGGGGAAGAGAATTCGAGAGATCTGTTTCTTTTTGTTTTTCTCAGCTGTTATGTAACGCCCAAGAATGTCAAGCCAGCTATCACGTTGCCAGACTTCTTCCCATAGGTAGGCCGTTTGATGCCCTTCAGTAACAGGGTTTCCTTCACCGCAGTTTTTGCCACCAGGATCACTGCCTTGGTTAAACGGTAAGAATACAGTCTTAAATCCATCAAGATTAGTAGTCATCATGACTTCTCGATTACTGACAGCAAAGTGAACCAAGGCACCACTAGGAAAAGTCAATAAAGGCTCTGACGTTCCATCAGTTTTTGGATTTCTATCCTTTTTGTACTGATAAACAGCATCGCCAATTGCTTGACAATTATCTGTTTTTAGTTCAATTGTTGCGACTGGAATGCCATTTAGGAATAGGACAATGTCGATACATTTTCCATTATGGATAGAGTATTTAATCTGTCGTGCAACACGAAGCTTATTGGAGTTATAACGATGAAGATTGTCCTGGCTTAATCCAGGTGCAGGCTTGAATACTGCGAGTTTTAATGCTGACTTCAAACCATAAACGTCTATTCCTTGTCGAATCGCATCTAATGTTCCTCTTTGATCTAGCTGACGTCTAACACTCTTGAGTAGAAAAGATTCTGCTTGTGAACCATATTTCATTGCTAGTTCATCCCAGGCATCAGGGAATGATTGTTTTATCCATGCGTTAAGATCAGGGGGATAAAGAGCAAATTCACGACTGTAATGATCAGCGGCATGGCTCTCATAGATCCAACCACGTTGGCCTAGATACTCACATATTTCTTTTTCAAATGCTATTTCTTTGTGAAGTGCCATTAGTATCAGGTCCTTAATTTTAGAGTTTCGACATGCTTCCTGAGTGAAGCTTTCAGCTAATTCATTGCATCTATCATTTTCTCCTGAATAGCAGGCCATTCATCTTCAGGATCATCCTATAGCTTCCTTTCTTACTTTGCATGATACGCCCGCTATCGGGTAGCGCGCCAAAGAGGAGTAGGGATGCTGCATGGACTTTGGCCATGGGTTAGGTGGAGTGAAGTGAAGCCATCATCGCAGAGTCGGTTGTGCTGATGATTAAATGCAATGAAAAACCCCGTACTTGGTGGGGCTGGCAACTGTTCTGTCGGGGGTTTGATCGCGCACAACACTTCGCGCCCTGCTTTTCCCGTTACGGGTGTTGTATAGCTTTCAGCCGTAGCTTCAGGCTTCCCGACAAAAGATAAACAGCAAGCACTTACATGATGAAGTTACTGTCGCCAGACCAGTTGAGCTGATCTCCAGCACCCTCGATGTAGGCAATCACATCCTTTTTGCCCCTGACAAGAACAGCATCTCCTTCGAAACTATCAATCCAAAGACCTTTAGTGTCGCCATCTACGTAAATGGCATCAATACCTACCTCAAAGTCTGTAATAAAGTCCAAATTTTTCTTCCCTTTCCCAAGCTTCTTACTAACTCCAAAGGTATCACTGCCACGGCCGCCTGTGATTAAATCAAAGCCTTTGCCTCCGACAATTAAGTCATCTCCAGAACCGCCAGAAAGGTCGTCATCTCCTTTGTCGCCCCAGAGATAATCGTCCTTTCTTGTTCCTGTTAAATTGTCACCCCTCTTGCTGCCAATGATGTCATTCCATTTTTTCTCTGCTGTGTCGCTCTTTGGCTTTTCCTTTTCGCTCTTGAGATCGAATGACCCATCGACAAATTGCACTTTCTCAATGTCCTCAAGCTGAATTGTTACGGTGTCTCTACTCCAAATACCATCGACCTCTGTCTTAAGGAAATAAATAGCTCCATTTTTTGATAATTCCCAATCATCCTTTGAGCCAGAGATGATTAAATTATCATATCCTCCATATCCATTGATCGAACCATTGTGATAGTGAGAACTCACTCCCCTAGTGATTCTGAAGGTGTCATTCCCAGAGGTTCCTTGATTACCGAAGTTCCCCCAGTATTCGAAATTAGACATTGATCTTAAAGTGTAGTGAGGGTCTTCCCCTCGGACATATCCACCATCTCTGAATCAGCCATGAACTACATCACCCGATCGGGGGAAAGAATCCAAACCTTGATCCCCCATTCAGGGGATAGCCCTCTCACCGTGTCTGTCATGGGTCATTCCTGAGCAAAAGCCTGTGGGTCATCCGAAGGCTCGATCTCTCTCTACGTTCAAGTCCATAAGACGGTTGACACCTTTTAGACCCCTTTGATACCAGGCGATCTCAGAGGTTGTGGGCATCTAGCCTGAAATAGGGAAGATTTGTACCCTGACAAATGTAAATGCTTTTGCTATGAGCAGGAGGGGATGCACAGCAAACACCTAATTGAATAATTCAATGCTCCGTTCATTTTTTCTTCCAGGTCTGCTTGTGGCTGTTGCAATACCTGCTATGGCAGAGGTCAATCCACAACATCATCAGCTTTGCAAAGAAGCAAAAGATTATGCAGGCTGTATCCGAGCAATGACAACTGATGTCACGCAGCCAGTAGTAACCAAGATTGACCAGACAAATAGGCCTGGCTTACAGCAGGAAATGGGTAATTCCTGCCCTGCTGGTTATGGCTATTCAGGTGCTGGCCAATGTCGTTCTGTTATGTGCCAATACCAAGGAATCTTTGGCAAGAATGAACCGCAACTTGCAGGTAAAGGCCATACCTGTGAAGGTAGAAATCGACAAATGGGGCTGCTAACTGGAAGAGCAACATTGGTATGGGGAGGCAATTATATGAGAGCCATTAATGACCCAAACTGCCCGCAGACTGAGCCTTCCATCGGTGGACGATCTAGTTGCAGCAGAAGTACTTTGCTTCCTAATTTAGGCCGATCAAAACAACACACCGATTGGGAACGGTAGCGCTCTACCTCAGAACCGAGAAAGAGCTGATTGCAAATCCATGTCCTTCAAAATCGAATCCACACACCTCAAATGAAACTCTTTTCATCAATCGCTCTTGCTACTGTGATCGGTGCATCGCTCATTGTCGTTACGCCTGCTGAAGCTTATGACTCAGATGCACATGCTAAAGCTGCCATAACGATCTCTACAGCATGTATGTGGTGGCAATTAGGTCAAATCCCAAAAAGCAATATCATATCGACTGCTAATGATATGTATAGAGAAAAATATTGAAATTCAGGCTTGATAGATTGGAATAAAGCAATAAAAATTGCTGAATCACTTGACCGAGAAAAGGGTCTTGGGTGTTTTCGATGAAGAGTTAACCTTTCTCCTTAACTCCAAATTTGGCCTAGTTGGTTTCTTCTGCACGCGCTTATCCGCAAGCCATACAAAACTCTCAAGGGGAAAGCATGAAAGACTTCATATTAGTGAACAGTCCATCCCCTGCTAAAGCCATCCATTGATCCTCTGTGCTTCGGCACAATCCTAAAAAAATTTGCACCTTCATCACATGTATTCCATTCCCAGCGCTCCAACTCCTCCTGCAAGTAAGCCCACATACGATGAAATCATTGCTGCTTACCTGCACCAAGTTCACAGTGTAAATATCACTCCGGTATCCACTAGTACAGGACCTAGTCGTGCCACAAATGCACTTATGGGCTTGGCTGGTGGACCACTGGCCACTGGCATAAATGCAGCTCTAACACATCAAACCAAAGGCGCTGCTCTGCAGGAATGGACGACATGGAAAATCTTTGCCATCCAAAAACCTGACTTTCAGGACTTCATGAAGAATCACATTCAAGAGTTTGATGCTCTGATCAGTGATTATGACGAGCGCCTAGCCATTTATCGAGAGAAGATGAGAAGTCCTGAAGTAATAGCAGCTATTAAGTTAAAAGAAAAACGGGACAGGGAATCCACAGTCACCTTTCTTGGGTTTATTGGCTTGATATTGGCTACAGCTCTTTTAATTATAATTATTGCAGGGTAATCTATTGACGTACATCGGAAAGTTAAGAACAACATGTTTTGCTTTAATGAATCCATCTTTTGCCCCCAAACCTACTTAAGACCGCAGATATGAGGTAGCATGTCGATTGACTCCTAAAGCTAGGGTCGAAAGCTATACACAACCCGCAACAGAAAAGCGAGGATGCTTCTGTGCTGCTTGTCCTGTAATTCTGAACAATGCCACTCAGCTAAAGCCTCGCTTGAATGATCTCCTTACCGAGCGATCAGTGCTTGTTGTGTACTGACGGTTATGGACTTCTTCGCTGTG
>PVBE010259320.1_pt1 | contig 10373 bp, 9 predicted proteins | sample 1631181 | NCBI WGS metagenome assembly PVBE01 (sample SAMN08397723, study PRJNA350692) | Marine metagenome, whole genome shotgun sequencing project. | isolation source: water | place: Pacific Ocean | collected 2012-04 | reverse complement strand
TCAAAACTAGAAGTGTGCTTGCAAGGCTTGAGGTAAGGATTTGAAGGTGATGGCAGGCAATCGCCAAGAGTCTGACGCAATCTCCTCTAAAATATTGGCGACTTCAGCCATTGCTAACCTCGACAAGGCGATGCAACGCTTGGCGAGCCTTCCCCGAATCGATGGATTCGCGCGCCACGTCGATACCGGCGACCATATCGTCGACCAAGCCGCCAGCGGCAATGGCGGCCGCCGCATTGAGTAACACCACATCTCGGCGAGGTCCCTGTTCTCCGTCGAGCACCGCGCGCAGGATCTGTGCATTCTGTGCCGCATCGCCACCAACCAACGCCCCGGCCTCCGCCGTCTCCAGTGCAAAATCGCCAGGATTAATTTCGCGTGTTTCCACCCGCCCACCACTGAGCTCACTGAGTTTCGTCGAACCTGTCAACGTGATCTCGTCAAGCCCGTCCGAGCCATGCACCACAAATGCCCTTTGCGAACCCAACTCTTTCAGTACCCCGGCGATCTTGTCGGTCAAACCGCTGTCGTAGACTCCAATCAACTGCCGCTTGGCCCCGGCCGGATTGGTCAACGGGCCTAGCACATTGAAGACCGTGCGCAAAGCCAGCTCTTTGCGCGGACCTATCGCGTATTTCATCGCACCGTGCAAAGCCACCGCAAAAAGAAAACCAATTCCGGCTTCGTCGATACATTGGCCCACTTTCTCCGGGGAAGCCTCGATATTAACGCCCAACTCGCCCAACACATCGGCCGATCCGCACTGGCTCGAAATAGAGCGATTGCCGTGTTTGGCCACCGCCAGCCCCGCGCCGCAAGCGACAAAGGCCACCGTCGTCGAAATATTGAAAGTACCCGATCCATCGCCACCGGTACCGCAGGTATCGATGAGATTAGTGCGCGAGGTAGCAATCGGCGTGGCCTTTTCGCGCATGCCCTCGGCGCAACCGACAATCTCGTCGACCGTCTCGCCCTTTATGCGCAATGCAACGAGAAATGCACCGATCTGCGCGTCGGTCGCCCCCCCACTCATTATCTGGTCCATAACCGCCCGTACTTGGGCGCGGTCCAGGTCCGTCCCTGCGATCAGTTCCTGTACGGCTTCCTGTATCATGGTCTCACTCCTCAAATACGGAGAAAATTAGCTAATATTCGTTTGCCTTCAAGCGTCAGAATTGACTCTGGATGAAACTGCACTCCTTCAATTGGCCAATCTCGGTGTCTGATCCCCATAATGGTCTCGTCTTCGCTCTCGGCTGATACCTCCAAGCAATCGGGCAAACCCTCGCGTTCGACCACTAGCGAATGGTAACGGGTCGCGACGACCGGATTGGGCAACCCAGCGAAGAGCGTACGGCCGTCGTGGCGCACGGCTGAGGTATGGCCGTGAACGATCTCGCCGGCTTTTACAACCTGCCCCCCAAAGACCTGGGCGATCACCTGATGCCCCAAACACACCCCAAGAATTGGCAACAAACCGGCCAGTCTTGCGATGAGTTCGAGCGAAATCCCGGCTTGGTCCGGAACACCAGGCCCCGGCGAGACTACAATCCTATCGGGCGCAAGGTCTACTGCCTCATCAACGGTCAACTCGTCGTTGCGAAAAACCCGGGTCTCAGCACCTAACTCCTGCAAATACTGCACCAGATTGTAGGTAAAGGAGTCGTAGTTATCAAGTACCAGGAGCATGGGGCGTTCAGCGGGCAAGCCGCCCGATGACTTGGGAAATAAGCCGTAGTCCGAGATCGTCTTTGAGCGTTAGAATCGACTCGGGATGAAACTGCACCGCCGCCATAGGCAACTCCCGATGTTCTAGCGCCATGATTACTCCATCGTCTGTCCGTGCCATCACCTCAAAGCATTCAGGTAGCTTCTCCGATAGTGCGTAGAGCGAGTGGTAGCGCCCGGCGACGAATTCTGCCGGAAAACCATATAGAATCCCCTCGGGCGTGCACTCGACCGTAGAACTTTTGCCATGCATTGGATAGGAGAGCACCCCCAGTTCGCCACCAAAGGCCTCGACCATGCCCTGCAAACCCAGACACACACCAAAAGCGGGCAATTCGCGACGCACGCACTCTTTAACTAAATCGGGCACTGCAAATTGTTCGGGCGTTCCTGGGCCCGGCGATACAAAAACCAGATCGGGATCTACCTCGTCGAAAACCCGCTCCATATCCGCCAAACCCCGCGGTCCACTCCCATCCTTGCTCATCGCGGCGCGCACAGTCACGACATCGGCCCCCGTCTGGCGTACATAATCGCCGAGCGTGTGTACAAAGGAATCGCGATGGTCAACAAAGAGCACCTTTTTATTGCGGCCAGACATCGCGATCGAGGTGCCAACTTCATCCTTGGCGTCGCTGACGCCGATCACCGCGTTAATAAAGGCCTCAGCCTTGGTACGCGTTTCGCGCTCCTCGTCGTCGGGATCCGAATCGCAAAGTAATGTCGCACCCACCCTGACCCTGGCGTCGCCACCTTCTAAATGCACCGTTCGAATCGTAATCCCCGTATTGACCTCGCCGCTAAAGAGCAACATGCCGATACAGCCGCCATACCAGCGCCGCGCCGAATTCTCCAATTCCTCGATCTTCTGCATCGCCGCAGGTTTTGGCGCCCCGGTAAGTGTCACCGCCCACATGTGCGAAAGCAGCGCGTCAAAGCCATCGCAATCGTCCTTCAACTGCCCGACGACGTGATCGACCGTGTGAAAGAGCTTAGAATACTGCTCTATCATCCGCCGCCCAATCACCTCCACCGAACCCTCTTTGCAGATCCGCGCTTTGTCGTTGCGATCGACATCGGTGCACATCGTCAACTCGGCCTCGTCCTTGGTCGAATTGAGCAAATCGCGAATCTGCTCGGCATCCTCGATCGGCGTTTTGCCGCGGCGGATCGTGCCCGAGATCGGACTGGTTTCGATAAAAGTCCCGTCGACCCTGACGAACATCTCTGGCGAGGCGCCGACCAAATGTTCGCCGCCGAGATTGATCAGAAACTCGTATGGGCTGGGGTTTGTACGGCGAATATTCTCAAACAGCTCGCGCGGGCTGCCCGGATAGCCGGCACTGAGCACCTGACTCGGCACGACCTCAAAGAAGTCACCGCGCTCCGTACCGGCGATCACGTCGCGCACCTTGTCAGCGTATTCGCCCGGCGCGTGGTCGCAGCGTACCCCGGTCGCCTCTCCGCGCACATAGGGCACGGCGTCTGTACCTCGCGCCATACCCTCAGTCGACAGTTCGTCCAAGCCGAGTTCATAGGTATAGTGTAGCGCCTGCTCTTTCCTGTGGTCGACGACGATCAACTCGTCTGGCAGGAAAAGATGTAAATCCGGCTGATCCTCCCGCCTCTCGTGGCGCAGGTCGATCGGTTCGAACTGAAAAACCAAGTCGTAGCCCATCGAACCGTAAAAACCTAGATGCTTTTCGCCCTCGGCTCGCATCTGCGCGACCAGTGCACGCATCACGCTGAAGATAGTTGGTTGCTTCGAACGCTGCTCCTCTGGGAAATAATCCGGCATCGGTGCCACAGCGCCGATGAGTTCATCACCGACCCGCTTCAGCTCTATCAGGTGCTGGTGTCCCTCTAAGCCCCGACGAAAAATCTCCAATAACACTCTGCCGCGCGCATTGAGCGAACGAAATGTAAAATCGCGCTGTCTAGCAACCAGTTCCAACGGCGGGTCGACAAAACCGATATCCCACCGGCTGTAGCGCCCTGGATACTCGTAACCGCTGGAAAAAACAGCGCCGCGATGGGTGGTGAGTTTTTTGAGCAGTTCGGCGAGCGGTTGCTCTAACGATAACGCCTTGGTTTCGCGCCGAACCTCAACCCCACCGGCCGTGCGAAACGTGTCAGTATGGACTTTCATGCCTGTTCTCCATAAAAAAACGCGGACACCACAGGGCGTCCGCGTTTTAAAATCTCAGATTATCGCAGTCTAGCGGCTGAATGCACCCAATCCCTTGCTCGAGGGATACCAAGAGCGCCACCATCGGCAATTATTATGTCTATTGTCCATAATTCTGCTCAAATACCTGTCCAAGTACCAGCGGTAAAACTAAAAGTGCCCACAGCCATTGTCAAGTCGAGCCCGAGGCCTTGGTCGTTAAGCGCTAAGCGCCCAATGCCAACTCCAACAAATTCCCACCCACAATCAACTGCACAGCCGTCGCGAATAGCATGCCATAGATCACCCGGTTGAACCACACGTCGCTAAAGCGCTCGTTCAAAAAAACGCCCAGCTTAACCCCCACATATGCCAGTGGCGCAAGCAATAACGTCGTCACAAGGATATCGGAATGGAACAGACCGAGCCCCCAATAGGGCGGCAGTTTGAGCAGGTTGATAGAGGCAAAAAAGATAACCGTGGTGCCAACAAAAATATTACGCGGCAATTGCTGCGGCAACAGATAGACGATCACCGGCGGGGCCCCGGCGTGTGCGATCGTCGAAGTGAAACCCGCCGCTGCACCCATCAGTGTGCCTTCAAACGCGCCTGGACGACGCTTCTCTAGTGCGCCCATGATCACCGCCCGCCCCAATTGGAAGCAGACAAAAAGCAGCGCTAGACCGCCAAGCCCGACCTCAAGCACGCGCTCATGTTGGCTGAAATAACCAAAAAAGAAGGCCCCCGCGCCGATTCCCAATATGGAACCGGGCAGGAGCCTTTTGACGCTCGTTTTGTCAAAGGTGCTGCGATAATGTTTAACGGCGAAAATATCGCAGGCGACCAACAACGGCAACAATAGGGCCGCTGCATCAGCCACCGACACCATCAAGGCCATCAGCGGGGTGGCCAGTATGCCGATGCCGCCGCCGAAACCGGCTTTGGCCACACCGATCAAGAGCACTGACATCACCGCGCACAACCAGAAGGCCGTGGGATAATCGGGCAGCACTACTCGCCTTCGACGTGAGTCACTTCGATATCTAGATCCTCGCGATTAGCGACGCGTTCGACCTGGCCGTCCTTGACCCATACCACCCGATCCGAGACGCTGAGCATCTTGTGGTCGTGGGTCGCAGAGATAATCGTGACACCCGAATCGCGATTCATTTCACGCAGCAGGTCGATAATCTCGGTACCGGTGGTCAAATCGAGATTGGCCGTCGGTTCGTCGGCTAGGACCACCGCCGGGTCGTTGGCCAGGGCCCGAGCGACCGCCACGCGTTGCTGCTGGCCACCTGAAAGCTCATAGGGCTTGTGCGAATGTCGTTCGCCAAGTCCTACTTTGCCCAACAAAACCATGCCTTTATCGCGGGCCTCGTCGCTGGTCAAACCAGCAAATACCATCGGCAAAGTAACATTCTCGAGCGCAGTCATCACCGGGATCAGGTTAAAAGACTGGAAGATATAGCCAATTTTGCGGCAGCGCAGCCAGGCCAATTCATAGGCGTCGAGTTGGGCAACGTCGACCTCGTCGATGTAGACTTTGCCCTCCGAGGGTTTGTCGAGACCGCCGACCATATTAAAAAAGGTGCTCTTGCCCGAGCCCGAAGGCCCCATAATCGACAGGTACTCGCCGGTGTAGATCTCCATATCGACCCCGCGTAACGCGTGGACCTCAATCTCGCCCATCTTGTAGACCTTCTTGACCTGTTGGGTCCGCACAACGGTGCGTTTTTCCTCTTCCGGCGCGGCTGTCGCCGTACCTTCGGCCGTTTCGGTCATTTGTGTGTCTCCTGTAAGGTATTCAAGTATCGGAGCGCATCGCCTCTACCGGCTCCATCTTAGCTGCGCGGTAGGCCGGCAACATAGCGCCGATCAGCGAGAGTAATGTGCCCACAACCAGAGCATAACCGGCCGACTCGGCAATCGTGCCCAATGGAAAATAATCGACGACGTAACCGCCATAGTCCAACAGCGCCAACATCAAGGTCAGCAAAAACCCTATAATGATTCCCGCAGTCGTACCCGCAAAACCCTGGAAAGTTGATTCTAGCAGGAAGAGTTTGACGATAAAAGTGTCCAACGCCCCCAGGCATTTCATCGTGCCGATTTCGCGGAAACGCTCGGTCACCGACATCAGCATGGCATTGGCAATGCCGACGACACAGACCAGCAGCGAAAGACTGATCAGCCAAGTCTGCTTGGACTCCTCTTCCTGCATGCGGGCCACAGCCTCCGCCGAGGCCTCGCCCGATTCGGAGAGACCGGTTTCAATGCCATTTTTCTGCAATAGCAGGTTGATTTCACTCTTATTGACATCGCGCAAACTGCCGACGATAGCGTTGCTACTCCACACCGACATTAAGAAGGCAATCGCCAAAATGACGCCGCTAGTCGTGATCAGCGAGCGCCCGAAGCGAATCTTCAGGCTGCGGAAACTGATCTCGACAGCCTTGCTCATCGGCAGTACGATCTCCCGACCGCCCGCCAGACGTTTTTCAGACATATAATTCTCCCGGCAAAAAGCCAGCGTTCACTATACACAATGAAACACAAAAAATCAATAGCCCGCGCTCGATCGCCTCTTTAATAGAGCGCTGGCCCGATCGAAGAGTTGTAACGCCTGCGCCACCTCCACGTCCGCATCCAAGCGCACCCGATAATACTGCTCATCGCCCCACAGCACCCGGGCAAAACCGGCCTTGAGTTCCCGGCGCAAAAAATTGCGGTGAGTCGCCCACTCTTCGGCGTCGACCCGCCAATCCCGGTCCCCCAGATAATCGGCAAAAGCCGCAAGCCCCTCCTCCGGCACCTCGTACCCCACCCGGTAGGCTGAAAAATCGCGTGGCCAGTCACCTCGCCCGCCGACCCAAATCCCGCAGAAATCGGCGATCGCTCCATTCGAGAACAGATCAATTGCAAAATCGGAATACTGCTCGATGCGTAGCAGCGCATCCGGGGTGATGCCGCCGCCGCCGTATACCGCTCGACTTGATGCGGTGTAGAATATTTCCTTGCCGGCCCGCAAGCTGTCGATGCTATTGGGGTCCACATCGTCGATGCCCGCCTGGATATAGGCCTGGAGATCGTCGGTATAGGGCCTCTGGATCAATCGCCCGAGCGGCGTGTAATAGCGCGCCACCGTCAACAGCAACAAACCGCCATTGCTACTGAGTGGAAACTGCCCCTGTACCAACCCCTTACCGAAACTAGTCTGTCCGGCAACCAAACCCAGATCTAAGTCCTGTACCGCACCAGCAACTATCTCGGAGGCCGAGGCGCTTCCGTGATCGATCAATACTACCAGCGGCAAGGGTTTGTCTTCTCCCCACCTAGGGCGGCGCGCACGATACTCACGACGCGAATCGCCCCCCCGCCCCTCGGTATAGACGATCAGCGAACCGCTGTCGACAAAATAATCGGCCACCTCTACTGCCTGCTGCAATAGACCGCCACCATTGTCGCGCAGATCGAGCAGTAGCCGCTTCATGCCCTGCTGACGCAGGGCCGACAGGGCCTGTCCCAATTCTTCCGCCGTCGTCTCGGCAAAACGCACGATGCGCACGTAGCCCGTGTCTGCGCCGAGCATAAATGCATACGGTAAACTCTTTAGCTCGATGCGTTCGCGGCGGATAGCGAGGTTGATCAGCGCGTCCCGGCCCTGTCGGAGGACGGCGAGCCGCACCGGCGACCCCCGCGGCCCACGCAGTTTTTCCATCACCCCCTCGGTGGTAATGCCTTCGGTGGGCACCCCTTCGATCTCGACGATATGGTCGCCGGACCGCAACTTGCCATAAGAGGGCGAGCCGACAATCGGTGCAATGACCAGCAAACGCCCCTCGCGCACTTCGAAATAGATGCCGATACCCTCAAAATCGCCGCGATAGGTCTCGGCCATATCCGCGTATTCAACCGCCGACAGATAACTCGAATGTGGATCCAGCGCCGCCAGCATCCCCCTCACCATACCCCGTTGTAGCGAGTCCGGCGACACCGGCAGCAGATACTGCCTCTGCACTGCCCGCAAAGCCTCACTCAGAAGCCCAACCTGGCCACGATCGCGCAGGGGCATTTGCTCGGTGCCGAGTTCATCGGGACTGCGGTAGAGATTATCACCCATATCGAGCGCGGACACCAGCCCGTCGAGTCCCGCATCTATGACACGCAAACTGTCGACCTCGTCCACGTATTCGCGATGAATCTTGTCGCGGATCTCCATCACCAACTGCAGGTCCGATTCCCAGGTCTGCGCCGTTGCCGTCCACAGGGCGATTAAACCACAGGCCAATATGAGCAGCCCCCGGCCGCCGTTCACCGGTCCGCCCCGATTTCAATCAACGGCAAGGGCGTCGTATCGCTTGCCCCTCGTTCGGCGACCATCTCGGCGAACGATACCGGCACCATGCTGATCCGCAAGTTCTTCGCACCCCAATCCCGCCCCATGTGCTCCAGGGATAGCGACATAGTACTCGGTGTAAACACCAGTTGGTCTATCTCGTAGTCGCGCACCAACTCCTCCAACTCGTCCACCAACCCGAGTACTGGTCGTCCCGCCACCGGGCGCCCGCGTTGTCCGGACTGCTGCCCGACCAAACCGATCAGATCGTAGCGGACAGCACCCGACATTTGTCCGATATAGCCGACGAAATCCGCCGCAGCCTGATCCGTGCCCACCAGAAGCGTGCGCAGTCGCCCCGCGCGGCCCCGTTGTTGCAGCACCCAGCGCGCGGCAAAGCGCCAACCGACAATCAGCATTGTGTTGCAGAAAAACGCGGCGCCGGCGGCGAGACGGGAAAAATTATAGGCCTTGAAGAAAAAGACTAGCGTCACGATAAAAGCAAAACCAAGCGTCACCCCGATCGTCGACCATAGGGCTGAATAGCGATGGCGGTCATACAAGCCGGAGACGTAAAAAGCCAGCAGCCAGACGAGGGTCGAGACGCCGTACACGGCGACCCACTGCAGGTCCGAATAGGGCGGCGGGGTGAGCCAACGCGTCGGCTGGGCGTCGAGGCCAAACAGGGCGCCGAGGCGTTCAATTCGATATATAAAGGGCACCAAGTCTTCATAATAGCGCACCGCCAAGCCCAGCTTAAGGCCGCAGAGGACCAAACCGGCATCGACAATCGGCAGGGCTAAGGCGCGACCGGTTTTGAGTAGGAAACGGAAAAGACCGTGTAGGGCGATACCTACCTGCAAAAGCCAGAGCGGAAAAAAACGAAAGCGTTGCGCCATGTGTTTGTTGACAAAAATCGACATCGCCTGACTCTTGCGATAGAGTATCCTGAGCGGCACTCCGCGTCCGCTTTCCCCGCGAAAATGGATAATCTCCGTCGTCGGTACGTAATAGATCTTCCAACCGGCCTGGTGGATCCGATAACACCAGTCGATGTCCTCTCCATACATGAAATAGTCTTCGTCGAGCAAACCCACCTGGTCCATCGCCGTCTTGCGCACCATCATGCAAGAGCCGGACAGGACTTCTACTTCTGCCGTATGTTCGGGGTCCAAGTAGGTCATGTGGTAATGGGCAATGACCGGGTGATCGGGAAACATACGGCTTAAACCGGACATTTTACAAAAGGCAGCTACCGGGGTCGGGAAACCGCGCCGGCTGTCCAATTGTAGCGTGCCATCGGGATCGAGAACCTTGCACCCACAAGCCCCAGCCTGCGGGTGCGCGTCCAAAAACTCCACCATCTTGCTCAGCGTATCCCGGCGAACGATGGTATCGGTATTGATGATCAACACGTATTCGCCCGATACTTGTCGCAATGCCGCGTTGTTGCCGGCAGCAAAGCCAATATTGCCCCCATTGCGGATCAGCTTGACATGGGGAAATTTCTCCGCCACCATCTCTGCACTGCCATCGGCCGAGGCGTTGTCGGCGACGAAGATTTCCACCGCCATGCCCTCGGACGCGTCAAGCACCGTGCGCAGCGCCTGTTCGGTCAGGTCACGCGTGTTGTAGCTGAGGAAAACGACGCTCAAACGCATAGTTCAGCGCCTTTTGGAGCGGCGGAATAACTTGTAGAAACTAAAGTAGAGGATCTGTTTGGCGAAGAGCAGATACTCCTGGATGTTGAGTTTGCTGGAACTAAACTGGCGGTTGCGGAAGATAAATGGCACCGAGCGGTGTTTGTCGTAACGGCACTTGATGAGAATCTCAAGCAAGATCTTATAACCCGACGAAGTGAGTTGGAAATCCTGTAGAACTTCCCGGCGCAAAAAGAAATAACCGGAAAGTGGGTCCTCGGTTCCCGTTAGTAGCTTGGCCGCCCCCACGCCAACTTGCGAGGTCAACTTGCGGTGCCAGGCCCATTTCTCCACCCGGCTGGTTTCACCGAATCGACTGCCCATCGCGATGTCGCACTCGCGCAAAGAGTGAATCAGTTCGGGCAGAATCGCCGGGTCGTGACTCAAGTCGGCATCGATCACTCCGAGATAAGGCCTATCGGACAGAGCAAAACCCTCC
>PVBE012930395.1_pt1 | contig 10374 bp, 11 predicted proteins | sample 1631181 | NCBI WGS metagenome assembly PVBE01 (sample SAMN08397723, study PRJNA350692) | Marine metagenome, whole genome shotgun sequencing project. | isolation source: water | place: Pacific Ocean | collected 2012-04 | reverse complement strand
TCTCCCGGCGCCCCCAGGGCGCAAGACGCGGTGACCCTATCAGAACAGGTGTCGGAGGCCAATCGGCCAACCGCTCGGCGGGGCCCGCGCTACAGTGGCGTCGGGCCTGCGGCGACGCGAGGATCGACGATGAACCGGGTGACCGGCACGTTCGTCGCGATACCACGATGTCCGACGTGCAGCGCGTGCGTTTCGTCTACAAGGCGGTCTACGACGCCCTGCTGCTCGACCGCGACGGGTGTCCGGTCGGCGGTGCGATCGAGCTCGACTACATCTTCGACTTCAGCCAGGTACAGGACCTTCCGGCGGCCGAAGACCGGTTGGAGCCGTCCGGCACGATGCGCGCGGAGTTCGGCCCACGCTGCGACGAGGTTGCGGTCTACGGAGGGTGAGACGGGCGCCCCGCCTCCTCAGAGTGAGGCGGCAACTTCGGCTTCAGCGTCGCTGACGTCGCGGGCGCCGGCCACCAGCGTCGATGCGAGCTGCGACGCCTCGTCCGGGGCGAGCTGGGTGGCGGCGCGCGTAGTCGCGGTGATGCAGCGCGTGCGGACGGTCTCGGTGGCGACGGTGAGGAGCGCGCCACAGAGCCCGCGCGAAAGGGCCGTGTCGAGGGCGCCCAGCTCCATCGCGACGTCGGCCAGCGCGGCCATGGCGGTCTGGGCGTGCTCGACCACCTCGGCTCCGCGCGCGTCCACAGCCCGGCGCATCAGCCGGCCGAGGACGCCGCGCAGATCGTTGCAGAGCGCCTCGGCGCCGGGCTCTCCGGTGAGCGGGCCATCGTCGGGCAGCCCCATCGTCAGCTGCCGTTTCACGAGGCCGCCCGCGACCACCACGCGGTTCACCTCGCTGGTGCCCTCGTAGATGCGGTTGATGCGGACGTCGCGGTAGAGGCCGCAGACCGGGTACTCCTCGACGAAGCCGTAGCCGCCGTGGATCTGGACCCCTTCGTCGGCCACCAGCCCCGCGGCCTCGGCGCCGAAGACCTTGACCATAGCGCTCGGCACCGAGGCGTGCCGCAGAGCCATCCGCTGCGGGCCGGGTGCGCTCTCCGGCAGCCCATCGGGTGCACGGGCGTCGACGTCGCGCGCCACCCGCAGGCAGAAGCCCTCGAGCAGCTGGGTGCGGGCGGCCATGGTGGCCAGCTTGGTGCGGACGAGCCCGAACTCGCCGATGGGACGCCCAAATTGCTGCCGTTCGGCCGCGTACGCCGCCGCTTCGGTCAGGATGGCGCGGGCGACGCCGAGCGAGCCCCACCCGAGGCTGAGCCGGCCCAGGGTCAGGATGTCGAAGGCGACGCGATGTCCGCCGCCGACGCGCCCGATGACCTGCTCTTCGGGCACGTGCACGCCGTCGAGGGCCACCGGCGTGGTGGGTGAGCCGCGCAGCCCCAACTTGTGCTCGGGCCGACCGGGGACGAGGCCCGGGGTCTCGGCGGGCACGAGGAACGCGGTGAGCGCGCCGTCGACCTTGGCAAAGACCGTGTACAGCCCGGCGATGCCGCCGTTGGTCACGAATTGCTTCTGCCCGTGCAGCACGAAGCCGCCATCCGCACGCTCGGCACGCGCTCGAACGCCCAGCGCGTCGGATCCGGCCGAGGGCTCGGTCAGCGCGTAGGCCCCGATGCGCTCGCCGGAGGCCAGGGTCGGGAGCCAGCGTGCCTTGAGCGTCTCGGAGCCGAACAGCGCGAGCGGCAACGACCCGATGCAGAAATGGGCCGCCAGCGAAGTCGAGAAGGACGGCTGCCGGGAGAGCTCCGCCATCACGCGCAGCGCCGGGGTGAGCTTCAGGCCGAGCCCGCCGAACCGCTCGGGCAGCTCGAGGCCGGTCAGACCGAGCTCAGCCGCGCTGGCGAGCAGACGCTTCAGCGTCTCGGTGTCGCCGCGTTCGAGGTCGGCGTTGGCGGGCAACACCTCGCGGTCGACGAAGTCGCGCACCGAGGCGACCACCATCTGCGCCTCCTCGTCCGGCGCGTCTGCACCCGGGGGCGCGACCGCGGTGGGCGCGTGCAGGAAAGCCAGCGGGTCGGCAGGGTCCATGCCGCAGTGTGGCGGGTGCGAAGCGGCGCTGCTAGCGTCGATGCATGGCCGCTGGATCATTGCCTGCCCTCGAGATTCGTGGCCGCCTGCTCGACGTCCCGGTGGTGCAGGGCGGCATGGGCGTCGGCATCTCGCGCCATCGACTCGCAGGCGCCGTCGCCGCGTGCGGTGGGATGGGGACCCTGGCGGCCCAGGGCCTGGGTGCATCCTCGACACTCCTGGCGGAGACCGACGGTCTGGCAAAGCGCCGTCACGAGGATCCGCACGGGCTCGAGGCGATCACCCGCGAGACGCGCGCGGCCGTCGAGCTCGCGGGCGGGCGCGGCATCGTCGCGGTGAACGTGATGGTCGCCGTGACCCATTACCCGGAGCTGGTGCAGGCCGCGATCGACGGGGGCGCTCAGGCCATCGTCAGCGGCGCCGGGGTGCCGTTGAACCTGCCCGCGATGGCCGCCGGACACGACGTCGCGCTGATCCCGATCGTCTCGTCGGCGCGGGCGTTGAAGCTCGTGTGCCGCCATTGGTCGACCTTCCACGACGGTCGACTCCCCGACGCGGTGGTGGTCGAAGGACCGAAGGCCGGCGGGCACCTGGGGTTCGCGCTCGACGAGGTCGACGCACCGGAGAAGCAGCTGGAGCGGCTCGTCCCGCAGATCGTGGAGGAGGCCGCACGCTGGGGCGAGTTCCCGGTGATCGCGGCGGGCGGCGTGTGGGACCACGCGGACTCCCGCGGCCTGCTCGATGTCGGCGCCGGCGCGGTCCAGCTCGGCACGCGCTTCGTGGTGACCGAGGAGTGCGACGTCGAGCCGCACTATAAAGAGCTGTATCTCGCCGCCACCGCCGACGACATCACGCTGGTCCGCACCTCGGTGGGGCTCACCGGGCGCGTGCTCAGGACGCCGCTCATCGAGCGGTTCACGCGCCAGGAGTATCCGGGCTTCAAGTGCCACTACCAATGTCTGCGCAGCTGCCACGCCCACGAGGTGCGCTACTGCATCGCCGACCACCTGCTCGACGCGGCGCGAGGCGATCCCGAAGGCTTCTACTTCATCGGGACCAACGGCTGGCGCTGCGACGAGGTCCTGCCCGTCGCCGAGCTGATGTCACGCCTCGCGGTGGGTGACCCGACGGACTAGAGAGCCGAGCACTTGAACGGGGATGCGTGGCGCGTGAACCATCGTCGCAAACGCCGACCGAGCGCTGATGCGGGGACGGGGGCAGCGAGCCGTGCTGCTCGGTGGGCGGGTGGCTCGGCTAATGCGACGGTGAGCTCTGCATGGTGGACGGTCAGCGAGGTCGAAGCTGGCGATGCTCGGACCCGTGAATTCGCCGCGTGTCCGTGGCGCGCTTGTTACGGGCGGCGCGCGACGAGACGCGCCTCGTGTTTGCCGTTCTCCATCCAGCCCTCCTCGAAGCGCACCACCTCGAGCCCCGCGGCGACCGCCAAGGTGCGCATCTCGCCGGGCTCGTACAGGTAGCGCCGACTGGGACGCGGGTGCCGCTCGAGGTTGGTCACTGTCGGGTGGCACAGCGCCACGACCCCGCCGGGTGCCAACGCATCCGGGTAGCGGTCGAAGAGGGCGCGGTCGATGTAGTGGTGGCAGTGGATCGCGTCCCACGGCCCGGCCGGAAAGGCGCGCTCGAGGTCGATCCGCAGCGCCGTCAGCTCGACACCGTGCTCGGCGGCCGCGGCCCGTGCGTGTTCGAGCGCCACGCCGGAGACGTCGCTGAGCGTCACCTCGAAGCCATGCCGCGCAAACCAGATGGCGTCTTCGCCGAGCCCGCCCGCCAGCTCCAGCACGCGGGCCGATGGCTTCAGCTCGGGGACGAGCGCCTCCAGGAAGGGTGATCCGCTGATGGCAAGCGTTTGCGGGCCGGCATAGCGCGCATCCCACCTCGACTCGTCGTCATCGCTCATGCGCGCAGCCTACCCGGTTCTGCCCGCCGGGACGCGCAACCGAAAGCACGCGCCGGCTCCCTCGGGCTGCGCGTGTGAGAGCTCCCCACCGAGAGCCCGCGCCAGGTCACGGGCGAGCGCGAGCCCCAGACCCACGCCGGGCACCGGGTCCGCCGCGTCGCGTCCGCCGCGCTCGAACGGCTCGAAGATGGCCCGCGCGCGTTCGGAGGCGACGCCGGGCCCGTGGTCGCGAACGTCGACCCGAAGGCTGCCTGGGTGGCCTGTGACCTCGGCCTCGGTGGCGAGCCGGTAGCCCTTGGCGCGCACGGTCAGGATGAGCTTCGGGGCGCGCGCGTCGGCCTCGAGCTTGTCTCGCAATCGCGCGATGTGCATGTCGACCGTGCGCGACTCGACACGCTTCGGGTCGCACCCCCACAGATGCTGCAGCAGCTCGTCACGGCCGACCGCCCGGCCGCGATTCGACGCGAGGTAGTGCAGAATCTCGGCTTGATGCTCGGACAGGGTGCGCGTCTCTCCGCCCGGCAGCTCGATCCGCATCCGGTCGAAGTCGACGCGGCGATCGCCGAGCACGAGGGCGCGCACCTCGCTCGGTCGCTCCGCGCAGCGGCGCAGGACCGCGTCGACGCGGGCGAGCAGCTCCCGGGCGCTGAATGGCTTGACCACGTAGTCGTCGGCGCCGAGACGCAGACCGCGGACGCGATCGTCCTCGGCGCCGCGGGCGGTGAGCATGATGACGGGCAGCCTGGGCCGGAATCGTCGCAGCCGCGCGAGGATCTCGAAGCCGTCGATTCCGGGGAGCAGCACGTCGAGCAGGACGAGGTCCACGTCGTGCTCCACGGCGAGGTCGATCGCCTCGTCACCGTGGCCACACTCGCGCACGACGAAACCGGAGAAGCGCAACGCGTCCACGAGCCCCCGCCGGATGGCGGCGTCGTCCTCGACGACCAATGCGACGCGCTCGGTCATGGGTGGCTCAGCAGTACAGCGAGGTCAGGCGCTCGATCATACGCCGGACCGCCTCGGCCTGCGCCTCGAAGGCCAGCGCGCGAGCACGCAGGGGCCCGCCAGTCTCCTCGGCCAGGCGCCGCGCGTCGGCCGCAGCCGCGCTCAAGGTGTCGCTGTAGACGAAGAGGAAGAGCTTCAACGGCCACTGGCCTGCGAGGTGCGGGCTCACGCTCGCGGTGGCCGCGCCGATCTCCTCGCGAGTGTCGGGTCGAGCTGCGCGACGGTGTCCTTCAGTCCGCCGAGCCGCTCGGTCAGCGCCGAAATGGCCTGGGCATCGCCGCGCACCTCTGGCCCGGTCGGCGGCCGACCCAGCGCCGCGAGCAGCCGCAAGTGGCGGCGATGAAGCTGCGCGAGTCGCGCCATGTGGCCTGTGTGGGACCGGAGATAGCCGGCCGCCGCGACATCCAGCGGCTGGCCACCGGCGTCGATCGGTCGCAGCGCGGGACCCGCGAGCGCGACATCGAGGATCGCGACCGACTCGTGGATGGCCTGGTTGTAGGGACAGGTCTCGGCGAGCCAGGCGATGGCCGCCTGCAGGTCGCCGCGGAGGGCCTCGTCGAGCCCTTCGACCCGAGCCGTCAGCGCGTCGAGCACCGCACCTGCCTGCTCGGGGCCTTCGAAGATGAGCCCGAGCAGGTCGCTGCGGCTCATGTCGTCGAGCGAGCCGGGGAGCGGACCGGCCGACACTGGCGTCGTCAGCATCGCCGCGGCGAGCACCCAGGCCGCGCACCAGATGTGGTTCTTCTTCCCTCGCCGCATGCTTCCTCCGTTTCGTCGTGTTTCGTTCACGACTCAACGTTAGGGCAGCGCGGGTCGAGCCCCGGTAACAGTTCCGTAACCGCTCGCGGACCGCGCTACAGGACGTCGCCTTCGACGCGGCGCGACAGCACGAGGTCGATGCGGTCGAGCAGCGCGAACACCGGGGGCACGACGAAGGTCACGACCACCACCCGCGGCACGATCAGGTCGCCCACGCGGGCGGCGAGCAGGGTGTCTCCGAGGAAGACGCGGGCGATGACGACGAGCAGGAAGAGGCTCACGAAGCCCCCGACCAGGCCGAGCATGCCGTTGCCGACGAAGCCCTGGAAGCGAACCTGGTTGCCCAGCGCCGCCGCCGCGTAGAACAGCAGCAGCGCGTGCAGCATGTGCAGGCCGAGGGGCGAGCCCGCGAAAGCATCGGCCAGCACGCCGATCGCGGCGGCCGTCGCGGCGCCTTGAATCCAGCTACGTCGGCAGCCCAGCCAGAGGATGACCGCGGTCGCCAGATCGGGCGACCACGCATCCAAGGCGAGCGCCTCGCGCAAGAAGACCTCGGTGGAGAGCGCCATGACGCCGAGCAGGATGGGGAGCGCGGTGCTCACTTCTTCTTGTCCGTGGGCGGCTCGAACGTCGTCCCGTCGCCGGAGAGGCCGGACGGGCCGAGCACGACGAAGACCTCGTCGAGGAAGCTCAAGTCGACGAGCGGGCGGGCGCGAGCGCCGCGGAACGGGCCGGTGCCTTCACCCCCGACCTCGAGGATCTCGCCGACGACGAGACCCCGTGGGTAGCGACCATCGTCGCCAGTGGTCAGTACGCGCTCGCCGATGACGATCTGGGCGGACCGCTGTACGTAGTCGAGGCGCGTGGCGTAGCGGTCCTGCTCGCCGGTCCCGACGGCGACTCCGCGCGCCCGGCTCTTCTCCATCACGACGTCCACGGCGCTTCGCGGATCGGTCACGAGCAGGATCTCGGCTCGGTCGCCCCGGACGGAGCGCACCTGGCCAACGACGCCGCCCGGCGCGATGACCGGCATGCCCTCCTCCACCGGGCCGTCACCGACGTCGAGGGTGACGCTCAAGACGCGAAAGTACGGGCTGGTGCCACGTGCGACGACGCGGGCGGCGCGCAGGCGCAGGTCCTTTCGGCGGTCGCCGAGCTCGAGGAGACGACGCAGTCGCTCATTCTCCGCGGCGAGGTCACCCGCGCGCGCGGCGCGGTCCTGGAGGTCGCGGACCTGGGCGTGCAGCGAAGCGTTCTCGGCGCGCACGTCGACGAGCGCCAGGTAGTCGAGCCAGAGGCTGCGCACTTTGCGGCCGGCGATCGTAGCCGTGCCGTGGAGCGGCGAGAGGGCGTAGGTCAAGACCCGACCGACCGGGCCGGGCCCATCCGTCTGGCGGTCGAATTGGAGGAGGGCGACAGAGAGGGCGACGAGCCCCACACCAGCGGCGAGCGCCCTCCGTGGCGACGGAGGCCTCACGTATTCTCAGGACCCGTGACGGAACAAGTGCTCGCTTCTCCCGTCACGGGCCGTTAAGCCTCGATCGCGACGCTCTTGAGCAGGTCGATCTCGTCGAGGGCCTTTCCGCAGCCCAGCACGACGGCGGAGAGCGCGTCGTCGGCGATCATCACCGGCAGCCCGGTCTCCTCGCGCAGGAGCATGTCGAGCCCCTTGAGCATGGCGCCGCCTCCCGCGAGCACGATGCCCTTGTCGACGATGTCGGCGCTGAGCTCGGGCGGGGTGCGCTCGAGGGCTACGCGGACGGCATCGATGATCTGGGTGATGGGCTCGGCGAGCGCCTCACGGATCTCGTCGGACGTGATCGTGAGCGTCTTGGGGAGGCCGGCCACGAGGTCGCGCCCCTTGACCTCCATGCTGCTGGTCTCGCCGCCGTCGAAGGCGTTGCCGATGTGCATCTTGATCTTCTCGGCGGTGGGCTCGCCGACCAGCAGATTGTACTTCCGCTTCATGTGCAGGACGATCGCCTCGTCCATTCGGTCACCGCCGACGCGGACCGAGCGCGAGTAGACGATCCCCGACAAGGAGATGACCGCGACCTCGGTGGTGCCGCCGCCGATGTCGACGATCATGTTGCCGGAGGGCTCGGTGATGGGCAGGCCGGCGCCGATGGCTGCGGCGATGGGCTCCTCGATCAGGTAGACCTCGCGGGCGCCTGCGATCTGGGCCGACTCGCGCACAGCGCGCTTCTCGACCTCGGTGATGCCGAACGGGACGCCAATGATGACGCGGGGCTTCACGAGCGTCGTGCGCTGGTGGGCGCGCTGAATGAAGTGGCGGATCATCGCCTCGGTGACGTCGAAGTCGGCGATGACGCCGTCCTTCATCGGGCGGATGGCGACGATGCTGCCGGGCGTGCGGCCGAGCATCTCCTTCGCCTCGCGGCCCACCGCGAGGACACGGCGCACACCGCGCGCATCCTTCTTCACGGCAACGACGGAGGGCTCGCACGAGACGATGCCCTTGCCACGGGCGTAGATAAGGGTGTTGGCCGTCCCTAGATCGATCGCCAGGTCGTTGCTGAACATCCCGTAGATGTAGTCGAACAGCATTCGGTCGCCTGATGGGCCGTCGACGGTGTCCCCCGGCACGGAGCCAAGGGTCGGGTCGCGCCTCTAATAGCAAAGGGACTGGCTCACAGCAACCGATACGCGCTCGCGACCGGGTTGACCCTCCGGGGGCCCTGCCCTAGGATGCCGCGTTTCTCCCCGCCATTTCGGCCCAAGCGAATACGATGCTGACCCAACTTCGACAGCAGTCTCAGAGCTTCCTGATCTACATCCTGTTCGGGATCTTGATCGTCGTTTTCATCTTCTTCTTCGGCCCACAGGCCGAAGGCTGGCAACCCGGCCAGAGCCCCGCGAGCACCTCCGAGTGGGCTGCGCGTGCCGGGTCGCAAGAGGCGAGCGGACAGGAGGTCCGCATGTGGCTCGGACGTCAGGTCCGTTACGGCCTGATGGAGAGCGAAGACGTCGCCAACCCGGGGGTGCGCCGCGAGGATGCGACCCAGGTCCTCGAGCAGCTGGTCCTCGAGGACCGCGCCCGAGCCGCCGGGATGCGGGCGGGCGACTCCGAGGTGACGGAGTTCATCACCAGCAAGAAGAACGGCGACCTCCCGCTCTTCACCGACCGCACGGGCAACTTCAGCTACGACCGGTTCAAGGACAACGTGTCCCAGGGCCTCGGCGGCACGCCGGCGGTCTACCGCCGGACCAAGGAGCGCGAGCTCGTCGTCAACCGCTACGTCTCGTTCCTGGGCGCGCAGGTGAAGGTCAGCGAGAAGGCCGTTCGCGCCGCGTGGGATCGCGCCAAGCGCACCTGGAACCTCGAGTACGTCCAGATCAAGTCCGAGGAGTACGCGGAGCAGGCTGGTGAGCCGACCGCCGAAGAGGCCGGCGCGTACGCAAAGGCGAACGCAGACGCGGTCAAGAAGTACTACGAGGACAACAAGCGCGAGTACGACCACGACAAGGAGGTGCGCGTCAGCCGCCTCTTGCTGCGCACCGCGAAGGGCGCCACGACCGAGGCGAAGGCAGAGCTCAAGAAGAAGCTCGAGGGCCTGCGCGAGAAAGCCCTCGCCGAGGGCGCCAACTTCGACGCGCTCGTGAAGTCCAACTCCGAGGGCGCCTTCAAGGACGCCGGCGGCGACATGGGCTGGCAGGTCAAGGGCAACGCCGACTACGCGTTCTTCTCGGGTCTCGAGAAGGGCGCCATCTCCGACGTCAAGGAGTCCCCCTTCGGCCTCTGGTTCGTCCGAGCCGCCGACGTGAAGCCCGCGGTCAAGAAGTCGCTGGACGACGCCCGCACCGAGATCGGCACCATCCTGGCGCGCACCGAGAAGCGGAAGGCCGCCGCCCGCAAGGTCGCCGGCGAGATGCTCGCCCAGCTCAAGGCCGGCAAGCCCCTCGAGGAGGTGGCGCCGCCGCTGCCTGCGCCCGCCCCCGAGCCCAAGGAGGGTGAGGAGGCCAGCGAGCCGCCGCCGCCCGAGCCTCAGGTCAAGGTCACCGGCTCGTTCAACGCCGACCGCGCCTCGTGGAAGGAGATTCCGGGCATTGGCGAGAGCGAGAAGCTCGCGAAGATGCTGCCGAAGCTGACCGCGAAGAACCCGCTCGTGGACGAGGTGCTCGAGATCGGAGACGCGCTCTACGTCGTTCGGCTGCGCGAGCGGAAGGAGCCCGACCCCGCGAAGTTCGCCGACGAGAAGAAGATCTACGAGAACCGCCTGAAGCGGCAGCTGAACGACCAGCTGTTCGGCTCATGGCGTGACTTCGTCTACGGCCCGACCCGCAACCGCGCGATCCAGATGCGCTTCACCGGTCGCGCGGGCGCCCTGCTCGCGAGCCTGCCGGCCCCCGGCACGAGCAGCACCGCGCGCTTGAACGACAAGGCGTTCCCGATCGCGTCTGCCACCGCCAGCACGAAGAAGGCGCCGAGCAACCAGCCGGCGAACTGAGAGAGGGCGGTCCGCGGCAGATTTCGCGGCGGCTGTCAGCCGTCAGCAATCAGCAATGGATGCAGATCTCGTTCTGAGCAGATCGCAGCCGCACCGTGGCTCGTCCTCGTCCTCGTCCTCGTCCTCGTCCGGCTCGTGCTCGTCCGGCTCGTCGTCGTCCTCGTCCGGCTCGTGCTCGGGCCTCGTG
>PVBE012695836.1_pt1 | contig 10374 bp, 12 predicted proteins | sample 1631181 | NCBI WGS metagenome assembly PVBE01 (sample SAMN08397723, study PRJNA350692) | Marine metagenome, whole genome shotgun sequencing project. | isolation source: water | place: Pacific Ocean | collected 2012-04 | reverse complement strand
GGCTTCCGTCCCCAGCGCCGCTTCCAGGTTCCGGTGCGGGGCGAACTCCGGGCCGTTGTCGTACGAAATGGTGCGCCTCGCCTCGGGTGGAAAGGCAGCGAGGATCGCCTGCAATGTCGCGTCTGTTTCAGAGGCTGTTTTGGTCTTCAAGGGGTGGTGTCGCGTCGCTATGCAGTGTTTCCAAGTCATCGACCAAGGCACCCACGATTTCAGAAAACGCCTCCCACTGTTCAGGCAGTCAAGGGACACCATACGCATTAATATTCCTATCGCCCCATCACCCGCGCAAGTCGTTGAAATATAGTTGAAAAAAAAGCGTTGGACTCCGTTGCCGAGACGTTCGGCGATGTTCGGACTTTGTCCGAGCCGGAGCCGATACACTGGAGCAACTTTCCAATTGACTTGATTACCGCCTTTTCAAGGGCGGCAATCAAAATTATGGGGATCTTGAATTGTGCAAAATTTGGGATTTTGAATTGCAGAGAAACGGAGATCAGAGCGAAACATCAAATCGACTCTGGCCCCATTTCTTGATAAAGGCTTATCCCTTTGCGTCCGGTGCCACAATATCCCGATGTTTACCGGAGTTCGTCACACCTCCGCGTTCCTCCGCGTCCATTGCGTTATGATTAAACGCCAAGGACGCAGAGGAACGCGGAGGGGAGGAAAGCCGCGGCGAGCCATAAGAATACAAAATGTCGATCCGACCGGAAGCAAGGGGATAAGCCTTTCTTGATAATAGGAATTTCAATTCGTATGGTGTCCTCCGACTGCCGACTATTTATGGCACCATTTGTGCTCCTGAGGGGTAACCGGCAAAGGTCGGTTAAATAAGGGAGGTTGACGATGGCTAAAGAGGGAAGGTCACGAGGGGTTTCTAGGCAGAATTTCATGAAGGCGTCTGGAATAGTGGTGCTGGCCGTGGTGCTTCTCGCGCTGCCCCGGAGCAGCTGGGCCCAAGGCGCCTACAGGCTCGAGGTTCCACTGGGCCTGGATGCGGATCAGATGGTGATTCCCAAGGATAATCCCCTCACCGCGGCGAAGGTCGAACTGGGCAAGATTCTCTTTTTCGACCCGCGCCTCTCGGGCGACGACACGGTGGCCTGCGCGAGCTGCCACAGTCCCCAGTTTGGCTTCTCCAACGGCTTGGCCACGGCCATTGGGGTCGAGGGCCAGCGAGGCGGGCGGAGCTCACCGGTCGCGATCAACCGGGTCTTCAGCACGCTCCAGTTCTGGGATGGCCGCGCCGCTTCCGTCGAAGACCAAGCGCTCGGGCCCATCCAGGCCTCGATCGAGATGGGACACGACCTGGAGGCCGCGGTGGCGAAGCTAAAGGGGATTCCAGGCTACTCCGAGCTATTCGGCAAGGCATTCGGGACGGATGTAACGTCGGACGGGATCGCCAAAGCCATCGCTTCCTTCGAGCGAACGCTTCTCTCGGGCAATTCGCGCTTCGACCGGTACAAGGCGGGCCATATTAGCGCCCTCACGCCCGAGGCCCGGCGGGGCTGGCAGATATTCATGAAGAAGGCAAACTGCGCGACCTGCCATGCAGGCTTCAATTTCACTGACGAGGACTTTCACAACATCGGTGTGGGCATGGACAAACCGGAGCCCGACCTGGGGCGCTTTGACGTAACGAAAGTGGACACGGACCGCGGGGCGTTCAAGACTCCCACGCTGCGGGACGTCGCCCTGAGCGCCCCCTACATGCACGACGGGAGCCGGAAGTCGCTGGTGGAAGTCATCGACTACTATGATCGGGGCGGGACGAAAAACACCTGGCTCGACAAGGGCATGAAGCCCTTAGGCCTGACCGGCCAGGAGAAACAGGATCTCTTGTCGTTCCTGAAGGCGCTGACGGGAGCGCCCATCGTGGTCCAGGTGCCGCGCCTTCCCGAGTGAGCCTTAGTGCTGTCGCCGCAGTCGGGGCAACAGTCGGGGACCATACGCATTTAAATTCCTATATCAAGAAATGGGGCCAGGGTCGATTTAATGTTTGTCTCTGTGATCTCTGTGCCTCTTCTGTGCGCTCTGTGTTGAAAAACGACGTTGCCCCAGCCGCCGCGTCGCCCGCCGAAGCCGCGCTGGAAGCAACAGGTTTATTTTAATACGGAGAACAAAGAGGAAGCAGATAAGGCACGGAGATCACAGAGATATATCACTGGATCAACGGTTTCCGACCTTGATATGGGATTCTCCGAAGCCGCGGTCACTCGACGATAATGTTGCCGCCAAATCCAAATCCGGGGACCAAAGGGTTAAAAAAGAAATGACTGTCGAAGGAATATTCCCCGTCACGAGTGGGCACAAGCCTGAGCTCGGCTGTCTCCTGTTCCGGGATGACGAGGACATTAATGCATGTTTCCGCTGAATCCTTCTTGCCGACACTCAACTTGTCTATGGCGACCGTGCGGAAGAAGTCATGAGCCTGGAAAAAGCGCCAAGTGTCGTCGCCATTGCTGATCCTCAGAACATAGGGGCTGTTTTGCTTGAGCCTGATAAGCGGCGGGGTGAATTCATCGTATCTGATCCTGATGTCGATGGTTGTCGCCTTCGACCAGTCCGCGGCTTGAATGTGTTTGCCCGGATCAGCGATACAAGGGGAGATCATGAAATCGGTGATCGGCTCACCGTCCCTGTCGCAAGCCGACAGCGCCGATAGTGCCGCGACAACGAAAATAGTGCGCCATGCCATGCTCATACTACACCTCCTTGACACCCACCGCGTCAAAAATCCGTGCTGGCGGACCGACGCAAACCGGGAGAGAAAATATCAGGATCGCGAATACGATACCAAGCGAAAACGAAAAAATCATAATGGATCCGGAAGTTTATATTCGCTGTCGGATGCTTGTAAAATCTCGTGCGGCCGCCGTCGGGGTTTGACGCCGGCCCGTCCGTTTCCCTCCGGCCGGAATTCCGCCGACAGAGATTCCCAAAAATCAAACCACCCTCCCGGATTCCATTCACCGAATCTTAAGACTGCAAAGACATAATTGCCATATCGGGCAATCAAACCGCCTCGATCCATTGAGGCTCCTGGCTTGTGCTTTGTGGGAAAACCGGTCGCCGTGGATATCAACAAACTTGCTCTCTTCAGCATCGTCAAAAAGCGCATGAACTGGCTCTCCCAGCGCCAGGAAGTGCTGTCCCAAAATATCGCCAATTCCGATACCCCGGAATACAAGGCCCGCGATCTCAAGAAACTCGATTTCAAGCAATTGGTCGGACGCCAATCCAGGCAGCTCGGCATGGTTGCCACAAGGGGCGATCACTTGACGGGACAGCGCCAACGCCTCGGCGATTTTGCCGAGGAAAAGGTTCGCCGTCCTTTCGAAACGGCGCCCGCCGGAAACTCGGTGGTTCTCGAGGAACAGATGGCGAAAATTAATGAAAATGCCATCAACCATAAGTTGACAAATGACCTTTACCGCAAACACCTCAGCATGATCAAACTGGCGCTTGGCAAGCGCTGAACGAAGGAATAAGCGAGAATGGACGACCTTTTTAAAACCTTGCGCATTTCTTCGGCTGGCATGAGGGCGCAGGGAACGCGTTTACGTGTTATTTCGGAGAATATAGCCAACGCCGGATCGTTGCCGCAGGCGCCGGGCGATATGCCTTATCGCCGCAAAGTTGTGACGTTCAAGAACGAGCTTGACCGTGACATCGGCCTGAAGACCGTACGCGCCGGCAAGATCGTTCCCGACAAGTCGGATTTCACCAAGAGTTTCAATCCCAATCATCCGGCGGCGGACGCCGACGGGTACCTGCTTGTGCCCAACGTCAATCCGCTGCTCGAAATGATGGACATGCGCGAGGCGCAACGCTCCTACGATGCCAATCTTAACGTCATCAAGAACACCAAGAGCATGTTGAAAAACACCATCGAGATACTGCGTTAGGGATACCCCGCGCGTCGAGCCAGCGAATGGCTGCTTGCCAGTAATAAGAGGAGCGAACAATGGCCGATCCCTTTTCCAAAATCGCCAGTGCCGTTAATGCATACAGCGATGCCGCCCGAAGGGGCGTTTCCGGAATCGACGCCCGCGATGTAAACAAGGGCGAGGAGTTCGCCGATCTGGTCAAGGGCGCCATTAAAGAGGCCGTCAGGATCGGCGAGCGCAGCGAAAACCTGTCCATCGCCAGCATCAGCGGCAAGGCTGACCTTACCCAAGTTGTTACGGCTGTCGCCGAGGCCGAATTGACCTTGCAGACCGTTGTCACGGTGCGCGACAAGGTCATGGAATCCTACCGACAAATCATCCGCATGCCGATCTAGTGTTCCGTCTCATCCATAAGGTACCCATATGATCGCTTTTCCCGTTTCCTCGGTAGGCTTGCGGGCGCCTAGCCGGAAGCCTTGTAAGGCCGCCCGAAGGGTACCTTATAGATAAGACGGAGCACTAGAGGCCGATGCGGATTGCTGACACGCCATGAACGAGGTCACCATCGTCGAAGTGGGCCGGGAGGCGCTGTTTATCATACTGAAAACGGCGGGTCCGATCATGCTCTCGGGTTTGATCATCGGCCTCTTCATCGCCTTGTTCCAGGCGCTGACCACCATTCAGGAAATGACCCTCACTTTCGTTCCGAAAATCCTCGTGATCTTCGTCGCCATCATCGTGTTTCTGCCGTTCATGATGACGACCGTTGTCGAATTTGCCCAGCGATTGTTCGACCGCATGATCGCTCTTGGCTGACCAGGGAAATTAGCCGGCTATGTTGCAGGAACTCCTCAGCCTCAACATTTTCGGTTTTTTCCTGATTTTTGCCCGTGTCGGAGCAACGTTCATGCTGTTGCCGGGATTCAGCGCCGCTTTTGTCAGTTTTCCCATACGGCTGCAAATGGCCCTGGCCATTAGTTTCTTGCTGGCGCCGGTGTTGATGGACAGCCTGCCGGTCCTGCCGGCGACGCCGGCGGAGCTTGGTTTGCTGTTTCTTGGGGAAAGCACGGTCGGAATTTTACTGGGAGTTCTGTCCCGTATCATCATGGGAGCCCTGCAAACCATGGGCACCCTTACCGCCTATTTCTCCTCCCTGGCCAACGCCTTCATCCAAGACCCGATCGCCGAGCAGCAGAGTTCGCTCTTCGCCGGTTTTCTGAGCACCATGGGCTTGCTGTTGATTTTCGCCACCGGCATGCATCACCTGATGCTGAAGGCCTTGGTCGATAGTTACTCCCTCTTTGCCCCCGGCGAGGCGCTTCCCTTTACGGACTTCTCGTATCTTGTCGCCCGCCGGGTCATGGACAGCTTCCGCCTCGGCGTGATGCTGGTGTCGCCGCTGATGATTACCGGCATCACCTACTATATCGGTCTCGGATTGCTCGGGCGGCTGATGCCGCAACTGCCGGTTTTTTTCTTCGGCCTTCCGATCCAAATCACCATGCAGATCGCGGTATTGATGATGACGCTATCAACGGCAATGATGGTGTTTCTGTCACGGTTTGAAGATGCCTTTTCAGGGTTTCTAGTTCCTTAGCAGGTACGTCATGGCCGATGAAGACGATGCATCGAAAACAGAACAACCGACCGGTAAAAAACTAGGTAAGGCCCGCGAAAAGGGAAACGTCGCCCAGTCGCAGGAAATCAAGACCTGGTTCATCCTATTGGGCGGGGCCTTTGGCTTGGTACTGTTCGTGCCCGGCATGATGCGGGACGTCAGACTATTGGGCATAACGTTCATCGAAACCGCGCATGCCATTCCCTTCGATTTCGAGCATCTTCGTCTCATGTTGTCGGAGGTGATGCTGGAAATGGGTTTGATCGTGGCGCCAATGTTCGCGCTTCTGATGTTTATGGCCATTGTCGGCAATATCGGTCAGGTAGGATTATTGTGGACGACGGAAAAATTGAAACCGGATCTGTCCAAGTTCAACATCTTAAAGAACGCCAAGCAAAAGATGTCGCTTTCCGCGTTGGTGGAATTTGCCAAGGGAATTCTCAAGCTTCTCGTTGTTTCGGTGGTCGCGTTCGGGTTGGTGGTGCCGCAGTTGGACGACATCACCCTGTTTCCGACCATGGAGTTGAGTCAATTGCTCGAACGTCTCCATTTGATCGTCATCTGGTTGGTCATAGGCACCTTGGCGGTGCTGACGGTCATTGCCATCCTCGACTACGTTTACCAGAAGTATAAATTCACCAAAGACATGAAAATGACCAAGCAGGAAGTGAAAGACGAACACAAGGCGGCGGAAGGCGATCCCCAGATCAAGGCCCGTATCCGCAGGCTCCGTGTCGAGCGTTTTCAGCAGCGCATGATGGCTGCCGTTCCCGAGGCCGACGTGGTGATCACCAACCCGACCCACTACGCCGTCGCCTTGGTGTACAAGATGGAGGAAATGCCGGCGCCGAAACTGGTGGCCAAAGGCATGGATTCGCTCGCCCAGCGCATCCGCGCGGTGGCCGAGGAACACGAGGTTCCGGTAGTCGAAAACCCGCCATTGGCGCGCCTCCTTTACGCGGCGGTGGAGGTGGGCGAGGAAATTCCGCCCGAACACTACCAGGCCGTGGCCAAGATTATCGGCTATGTCATGCGCATGAGAGGCGATTTGCCGGCAGAGCCGCCAGCGCCGCCAGCGCCGCCGGGACCTTAGAAAAGCGTGGGGAATCGATTGACCACACAACCGGCGGAATCGACAACCGAGGGAAAATCCGGGAATCCATTCGCCGGCAAGACGGTGTTTTGGCGGCGCCCGTCGGCTTGGGCCGCGGTATCCGCCGGACTGGCCCTGACGGCGCTGATCCTTTGGTTGCCGCCGGGAAGCGCTTTCGTCGAGGGGGGGCTTATGGTCCTCGCCTTTTTGGCGCTTCTCGGGTTTGCCTGGGCCTGGAGCCGCTCGCGGGCACAAAGTCATGTGGCCGATCTGCTTTTGGCCGCCGCCGAGGAAAATCCGGAAGCGCGCTTTATCACCGCCGCCGACGGTTCTTTCATGTACGCCAACGCCGCCTTTCACCGGCTGTTCGCGCTGGCGGTGTCCGTGGATGACATCGCCGCCATCCTGAACGGCGGCGAGGATGCCGCTGAAACCTTTGCCCGTTTGCGCGCCGGCGCTTCATCCGGCGTCGCCGAGGTGGCCGAGGTTTCCTTATCGATGCCCTCGGGCGGCGTCGAATGGCGGCGCATTTCCGTTCATCCGCTCAGCGGATACCAGGGCTGCGCCCTGTGGCGGGCCGAGGACATCACCGCGCGCCGCGAAATGGATGCCATTCGCCGCCACGAAGAAGAAATGCTGGCTGATTTTCTCGACAACCTGCCGGCGGGATTTTTCTCGGCCGACGCCGCCGGGCGCATCCTTCATGCCAATAATACCTTGGCCGAATGGCTGGGTGTGTCGGTCGGAGACATGCTTTCCCGGGGGATGTGTTTCGCCGACTTCGTGATCGCCTCGGAACAGGCGGCGGGCGGCGGGTCGGACAGGCGCGGCAAGCAAGAACATGGCAACGTCACACTGAAAACGGTGGACGGAACCACCTTCCGGGCCTGTCTGGTCCAGTCCGAACGGCTCCGCGCCGGCGGCGAGATGGCCTACAGCCGCTCGATCGTCCTCAAAAACCTGTCCTGGCGCGACGATATCGAGGCCGGCGCCCTGACCCCGGAACAACGGCTGCACTGGCTGTTCGACGAAGCGCCGGTGGCAATCGTGCTCCTCGACCTGCATGGAAACGTCGGCGATTGCAACCGTGCCTTTCTCAGATTGCTGGGCGTCCACCGGGAAGCGGTGGTGGGGCGGCCCTTTTCCGACCGCTTGGCCAAGGAAGACCGCGGCGACGCGGCGGCGCAGCTCTCCAAGGTGGTCATGGGCATCATGCGGGCGGCGGTCCTGGAGGTGCGCATGCCCGCCGCCGGCGAGCGCCAGGTTGTCGCCTCCCTTTTCGCCAGCCGCATGGAGGACGATCAGGGCGAGGTTTCGAGTCTTGTGCTGCACTTCATCGACACCACCGAGCAGAAGAACCTTGAAGTCCAGTTCGCCCAGTCCCAGAAAATGCAGGCGGTGGGCCAGCTTGCCGGCGGCGTGGCGCATGACTTCAATAACCTGCTGACCGCCATGATCGGGTTTTCCGATCTGCTGCTTTGCCGCCATGGGCCCGACGATCCGTCCTTCGCCGACATCATGCAAATCAAGCAAAACGCCAACCGGGCGACCAATCTTGTCCGTCAGCTGCTTGCCTTTTCCCGCCAGCAGACCCTGAAACCGGTGATCCTTGATCCCACCGACGCGCTGTCTGAATTGTCCAACCTTCTCGGCAGGCTGATCGGCGAAAACATCGAGTTGGAAATGGAGCCGGGCCGGGATTTATGGGTCGTGCTGGTCGACCGGGGTCAGTTCGATCAGGTCATCATCAACCTGGCGGTCAACGCCCGCGACGCCATGCCTGGCGGCGGCAGGTTGACCGTCCGCACCCAGAACATCGCCGTCGACGAAACGGTGCAACGCGGCCACGAGGTAATGCCGGGGGGTGACTACGTGCTGATCGAGGTCATGGACACCGGCGTTGGCATCTCCAAGGAGAACATCGGGCGCATTTTCGAGCCTTTCTTCTCGACCAAGGATGTGGGTGCGGGCACCGGCCTTGGCCTGTCCACGGTTTACGGCATTGTCCACCAGACCGGCGGCTTCATCTTCGTTGACAGCGGCCCGGGCGAGGGCACCAGCTTCTCTATTTATTTGCCCCGCTACGAGGAGGAGGCCGGCGAGGATTTCGCCCGCCCGCAAGACCGGGTGGAAACGGCGGCGCGTCCGCCCAAGCCTCCGTCGCCACTCGGCGAGGACGTCGACATGGGGGATCTGACCGGCGCCGGCACCGTGCTTCTGGTCGAGGACGAGGACGCAGTGCGCATGTTCGGCGCCCGCGCGCTACGCAACAAAGGCTATCGGGTGTTGGAAGCCAGCGACGGCGAAGCGGCGCTCGATGTCATCAACTCGACGGGCGAAACGATAAATCTGATCATCAGCGACGTGGTGATGCCGGGAATGGACGGCCGCACCCTGATCCAGCTGGTGCGCCAGGAGATGCCCGAAGTCAAACTCATTCTCATGTCCGGCTACGCGGAGAACAGTCTCGTCGAGGACATCGGCAACGATCCGACCATCCGTTTCCTGGCCAAGCCCTTCAGCCTCAAGGAGCTGGCCGGCACGGTCAAGGAGGTGATGAGTGGCTAGACCCTATGTCCGATTTTCCAGGACCACCTCGGATTGCCCTGGAAGAAACCGCGTTGAAGGTGGACGCGGCCTGGGGGAATGCCCTACAAGAATGAACTCGGAACATCCAGTCCCAATTCGGTCCCAACTTCGGCTATGGCGGGCAGGGGTGCTTCTCAAGCCATTGAAATTAAATAAGGATGGAAGGGAGAAACAGCGATGCCAACGGTTCTGATTACCGGCGCCAATCGCGGAATTGGCTTTGAGTTCGCGCGCCAATACGCCGACGACGGTTGGCGGGTCATTGCCACCTGCCGAGATCCCGCCAACGCCGGCGAATTGTCCGCCTTGGGCGGCGACATCGAGGTCCACGGTCTCGACGTCACCGACCACGTCCGGATTCAGGCCCTGGCCAATTCGCTTAAACGATCGGCCATAGATCTGCTGCTCAGTAACGCCGGCATTTCCGGTCCGCGCCCGAACCCGTTCGGCGGCATCGATTACCAATCGTGGACGGAGGTGCTCTCGGTCAACGCCATGTCGCCGCTGAAGTTGTGCGAATGCTTCGTCGATCACGTGGCGCGGAGCGATTTCAAACGGGTCATCGCCGTGACCAGCAAGATGGGCAGCATCGCCGAGAACAACTCCGGCGGTTCCTACATCTACCGCTCATCGAAGACGGCGCTGAACGCGGTGATGAAGAGCCTGTCGGTGGAACTGGCGTCGCGCCGCGTCATCGTCGCGATGCTGCACCCCGGCTGGGTCAAGACCGACATGGGCGGGCCCGGCGCCTTGATCGAGGCGAGGACGAGCGTCGCCGGCATGCGCCAGGTCATCGCCGGCCTCAAGCTCGATGATTCGGGCGGTTTCTTCAATTATGACGGCGCCGGAATCCCCTGGTAGGGGGCGGTGTTTTTTAACGCGGAGGACGCGAAGGAAACTGACGGAAAACTAAGCTGAAGTTCCAGGGAATCGCGCAAGGAAGTCACTGAACCATAACATCCTTGGGCAGACGCGATAGCGGGTGTTGGCGGTAAATACCCAAACATGCCAACTAATAGTCCAGAAATTCAACGGCTTGTGCGCGCCGAACCTTGGAACTTCAGGCTAAGCGAAGCGATTACATTCGATCGGAAAATGCTCTCTCATGTCCGATTTCAAGGTACCGGACAGAGTTTTCCGTCCACCGGCTTGGCCGGTGTCGATGTTTCAGTGTAGCCGACGCG